>Ga0207873_1002367_pt1 | contig 15646 bp, 18 predicted proteins | sample BGWIniCompost_FD_187373 | JGI IMG/M metagenome (GOLD analysis project Ga0207873, IMG submission 187373) | Cellulose adapted compost microbial communities from Newby Island Compost Facility, Milpitas, CA, USA - BGW Initial Compost (SPAdes)... ...
AACCACCGAGCCGATGCAGTTGGGGAGAAGTCGTGTCCTGCCTCGTGACGGGCCTGCATACGGAGGCTGCAAAACGGTTGACGGGGAGTTGAGGGCCGCTGCCACGCGACTCAAAGCGCCTATGGTGAGCTGGTGAGGTGCGATCAATGTGGCTACGACTACACAGCGCTGTCCCGACACGAACTGACCGCGGCGCTTTCGGCTGAAGTCGACGCCCTCATCGCCGAGTTGGGTGCCGCCGCGATCGTCCATGATCGACCGGCTCCGGATGTGTGGTCCGCCCACGAGTACGCCTGCCACGTGCGCGATGTCCTCGAGGTGCAAGAAGGGCGGATCCGCCTGACCCAGACCGAGGACACCCCAGTATTCGAGCCGATGGGACGGGAAGAGCGGGTCGCCGGCTACGCCTCGGTCGACCCGGCAACGCTGCCGCAGACGATACGCGACAACGCGGACCGTCTCATTCACACGTTGGAAGCACTCGGCCCCGCCGGATGGGAGCGAACCGGGATCTACAACTACCCGGAGAAGGCCGAGCGCTCAGTCGAGTGGATCACCACCCACACGATCCACGAAGTTCTGCACCACCGCCAGGACATCGCCGGCGTCGGCCGGGGCGATGTCCCGGGTTGAACACGTCAGTCCTGCTTGCGGGCGATGGCCTGGGCGAGTTCGAGCTTGTTCATCGACGAGCGGCCCTTGATGTCGAGCTTCTTGGCGCGCTCGTAGAGCTCTTCTCTGGTGTTGCCGAACACGTCGACACCACCGGCGCTCTCTCCGCCCCGGCGCTGACCACGCCGGGCTCGTTCGTCTGATGGGCCCTTCTCCTTCTTGGCCACCCAGCGGTCGCCTTTCTTCTCGAAGGAGTGCTTCAGCGCGGCGAGGGCTGTGCGGTGGGCGCGCTCTTCGGAGTCGTATTGCTCGTGGGCCGACTCCAACGCCTTGCGGTAGGTCTCTTGGGCTTTCTTGGACGACCGCTTGATCGTCTCGGGCAGTTCTTCGCGCTTCACGCGGGGCAATGGGCACCTCCAGAGTGTGGCCTCGACGAATGGTTCCCCCGGAGCCGCCTCTGAAACGGCCTGATCGGGAGATGGAGGCGTCGAACTACCTTCGAAGCGATGGAGGCGGTCGAAGCAGTCGTGTTCGACGTCGGTGGGGTGCTACTCGATTGGAGCCCGGAGTACCTCTACCGGCGTCTCATTGCCGACGCGGCCGAGCGTCGGCACTTCCTGTCCGAGGTCTGCAGCCCGGAGTGGAACCGGATGCAGGACGCCGGGCGACCGTGGTCTGAGGCGGTCGAAGAGCTGATCTCTCGCTTTCCCGACTACGCCGACCTGATCACCGCCTACGACTCCCATTGGGAGGAGATGGTGGCCGGCCCCATAGAGCCGACCGTCGAGATCCTTCATGAACTCGAAATGGCCGGGGTTCCCATCTACGCCCTCACCAACTTCTCCTCGGCCAAATGGGAGATCGCCAAGGAGCGATGGCCATTTCTCCAGGACTTCGACGGCGAGGTCGTCTCTGGTGACGTGGGCGTCATCAAGCCCGATCCCCGCATCTACGAGATCCTGATCCAGCGCTACTCGCTGGATCCGCAGCGCACTTTCTACACCGACGACCACCCAGAGAACGTCGATGCCGCCAAGCGCCTTGGGTTCCAGGCCGAGTTGTTCACCACGCCCGAGCAGTTGAGGAAGCAACTCGAGAGCCGGGAACTCATCCGATAGCCGCCGAGGGCTCCTGGGACAACGCCGACAGCACGTGCTGTCTGGTGCGGACGAGTTCCGGCGAAGCCAGGTCTCTCGGGCGCTCGTCGTCGACCTCCACCACGTCGACGATCCGACCGGGCTGGCCAGACATGACCACGATCTCGTCGGCGAGACGCAGCGCCTCGTCGATGTCGTGGGTGACGAGAAGGACCGTCTGGCGGTCGGCCGACCACAGATCCAGGAGGTGCTGCTGCAGGTCGGCTCGGGTCAGGGCGTCCAGGGCGCTGAATGGCTCGTCCAACAACAGCACCTCAGGGGAAGTCACCAGGGCCCGGGCGAGTGCGGTGCGCTGGGCCATGCCACCCGAGAGCTGCTTGGGCAGCGCGCCGGCGAAATCGGCCAGGCCCACCCGCTGCAGGGTCGCTTCTGTCAGGCTCCTCGACTCCTCGGCCGGAAGGTGGCCGATCCCGAAAGCGACGTTGGCGGAGACGGTCAACCACGGCATGAGGCGTGGCTCCTGGAAGACGACCCCGACGTCTGTGGAGGGGCCGGTGACGGGCCGGTCGCCGACCCACACCGTCCCCTCCGTCGGATGCTCCAGTCCGGCCACGAGCCGGAGGAGCGTGCTCTTGCCGCATCCACTCCCACCGATGAATGCCGTGAGCCTCCCTTCGGGCACGTCTAGATCGATCCCGTCGAGGGCGAGATGCCCGTTCGGGTAGCGCATCGACACCCGGTCGAGCCGGACCTTCATCGCGCCCTCGACTGGAAGTCGTCCTGCCAACGCACAAGCCGGGCACCGACCCGGGCGAGTCCCCAGTCGGTGGCCTTTCCGAGCAGGGCGAATAGGACGATGGAGGCGATGATCACCGCCGGTCGTCCCGTCATCTGCCCGTCGACGAGGAGGTAGCCGAGGCCTCGGGTGGCGCCCAGGAACTCGGCTGCCACGACGAACATCCACCCCAAGCCCAGGCCGCCTCGCAGGCCGACGAGGTAGGTGGGGAGGGCGGCGGGAAGCAGGATCCGTCTCGTCAGCGTGAGAGTGCCGAACCCGTACGTTCGCCCGACCTCGACGAGCTTGCGATCGACCGATCCGATCCCTTCGACCAGTGCCAGGTAGACGGGGAAGAACACACCCACGGCGATCAGCAGCACCTTCGGCGTCTCGAAGATCCCGAACCAGAGGATGAACAGCGGCGTCCAGGCGATCGACGGAATGCTTCGCAGCGCCTGGAACGTCGGGTCGACGAAGGCCCGGAACTTGCGGGACACGCCGCTCGCGGCTCCCAACACCGTGGCCACGCTGGCGCCCAGGAAAAACCCCCAGAAGACGCGCCACAACGTGGCCACGGTGTGGTCAGCTAGCTCCCCCGACGCAGCGAGTTTGGAAACCGTGTCGAAGATCTGGCTGGGGGAGGGGAGCAGCCGGGTCGAGACGAAGCCGACCCTGGCGCCCACCTCCCACAGCACCGCAGTCGCTACCGGCAGGACGAGACCCTGCCAGCCCAAACCCCGGCGACGGGTCCCGGTTGTCCGTCGAGGGGAGACGACGACCTCGCCCAGGTGGGGCGAGGTGTCGGCGATCGTTTCGGGAATGGCCATCAGTCCTCCAGATCCGTCGTGAAGCTCGGGTCGAACAACGCGTCCAGCACGGCCTGCACATCGACGTCGCTGTCGATCTCGCCTGCCTGCTGGAGCGCCTCGCCGGCGCCGAGGATCGACTCGTACTGGGCCTCGCCCAGGGCCGGAGTTGTGAAGCTCGTCCGCGCCAGCTGAGCTTCGGCCACCTCGATCGACAGGCCGGCGGCGTCGGCGAGGATCTGGGCGAGCTCGTCGGGGTTCTCGAGCGCCCACTCGCGAGCCCGCTCATAAGCGGCGATCACCTTCTCGACCAGGTGCGGGTGCTCCTCGGCGAAGTCCTCGTTGACGTTGAGGATTCCCCACGTGTTCAGTTCGGGAGCCCGGTAGAAGAGGCGGGCACCCTGTTCCAGTTCTGCCTCGGCCATCATCGGATCGAGGCCCGCCCAGGCGTCGACCTGGCCGGATATCAAGGCATTGCGTCCGTCGGCGTGCTGGAGCAAGACCGACTCGATGTCGTCCTCGGACAATCCGTGGTCGGCCAGCGCCCTGACCAGGAAGATGTGCGGGTCCGTGCCTCGGGTCACCGCCACCCGCTTTCCGGCCAGGTCCTCGACCGACCGGATGTCGCTGTCTTCCAACGTGACAAGGGCAGTCCACTCCGGCTGCGAGTACGAGTAGACGGAACGAATCGGGCTTCCCGCGACCTTGGCGAGCAGGGCGGCGGCGCCGGCGGTCGAGCCGAACTGGACACTCCCCGAGTTGAGGAACTCGATCGCCTTGTTGCTGCCGGCGCTCTGCACCCAAGAGACCTCTATCCCATCGGCCGACAGGTCTTCTTCCAGCCAGCCGAAGTGCTCGAGCACCAGGCTCGTGGGGTTGTAGTAGGCCCAGTCGAGTGTGAGCGTCGATGGTGTCTGAGCAGCCGCCCCACCCCCGCACGCCGCGAGGAGCAGGGCGGCCATCAGGGCCACGGAGACAACGATCGAGTCGAAACGGCGACGAATCACGAACAGACCTCCTGTGAGGGGAAAGACGAACAAGCGGACGCCGAAGAAGGGGATCCTCTCGGGTGATGGCGTCTCGGGGAGCGGCTGTCAGACCGTCCCGGGGGTCACCCGAGAGCAGCCACAACAGTGTCCACAGGCCACGTTCGTCGCCGCAGGAAGACTGTGCCGTCTGATCATGTCGAGCCTCGTTTGTCGGTGCTTGCTGCTTTGCGCTCTGAGCGCCGCAAGCCTCCGACGGCTCGACGGCATCTCATCGATCGGGCGTTAGCACCGTGCCCGAGTCACGACTCGTGGCCGGTTGCCGCGGTTTCACAGGGCCCGTCCCTCCACCGCTCTAGATGAGCGCGTTGTCAACCGGCGGCAGGCTACAACATGGCCAGCCGACAGGACAAGCCCAATCATTCCGACCGGATCGCGACGACCCGTACAATGGCCGCTCGCGGGGCTGTAGCTCAGTTCGGCAGAGCACCTGCTTTGCACGCAGGGGGTCAGGGGTTCAAATCCCCTCAGCTCCACCGCCATCCTCCACCTAGATTCGATTCGGTGCTGCTCGACAAGCGGGAGCTCGCCGGGATCGAAGCGGGGCGAGTCACAGTCGTCTTTCGGACGTGGCATTCGCGGCGCGTCCGAGTTGGAACTCGCCTCCGCACTCCGATCGGCCTGGTCGAGATCATCGACATCGAACCCACGTCACAGGACGCGGTCACGGAGGAAGACGCCCGGCGGGCGGGACACTCGACCTTGGCGGAGTTGCATGACTGGTTCGACGACAGGCCGGGAACGGTGTATCGGATCGAGGTGAAGCCGGCCGGGCCCGATCCGCGTGCCGTGCTCCGGCAACGTGCCGAGCTCACACCAGAAGAGTTGGTCGATCTCAGGACGCGCCTCCAGCGGATGGATCGCATCGCCGATCAGCCATGGACATGGGAGACGCTGCGGCTGATCGCCGACAACCCCGGGAGGGTCTCCACCGAACTCGCCGAAGAGATGGGCCTGCCGCGGAAGTACTTCAAGCAGCGGGTTCGTCGCCTCAAGGAACTGGGCCTGACCGAGAGCCTCCAGGTGGGATACCGGATCTCACCTCGCGGGGAGGCTCTGCTTGCCGCCGGATCAGCCGAAGGGGAGTGACGTCTGCACCGGTTGCTTCGACGCCGGCTGCGGTTCGCGCCGATAGGGGCTTTTTGTGCGCCTCGGGTTCGACAGGTAGGCACGGTTGCGATAGAGGCGCTCGTATTCGGGGACGAGGTCGGGCCGCTTCATCGCCAGCCACCCCATGAAGTGCTGCTTCACGCCCGGCCTGAGATGGAGCATGATCTTGGACACCGATTGCGCCCCCGCTTCCCGGCACGCCTTCTCCACCGCGGCGATCTGGTCCGGTCGGTCTGACATGCCGGGGATCAGCGGGGCGATCAGCACGCTGCTCGGCACCCCGGCCTCGGTGAGTTTCGCCACCGCCTCGATCCGCCGTTGGGGATGAGGCGTCCCCGGCTCGGTCGACTTCCACACCTCGGGATCGAGAGTCCCGATCGAAAAGTTGACCGATATCTCGGTGCGTTGGGCCGCCTCCACGAACAGGTCGAGGTCACGCAGCGCCAGGGTCGATTTGGTGAGGATCGAGAACGGGTTGGCCCGTTCGACCAGCACCTCCAGCACGCCGCGGGTCAGGCGGTACTTGCCCTCCGCCGGCTGGTAGGGGTCGGTGTTGGTGCCCATGGCGATCAGCTCGCCGGCCCACCGCCCGGGCTCTGTTTCGGCACGGACGAGTTCGACGGCGTTGATCTTCACCACGATCTGGGATTCGAAGTCGGCGCCGATGTCGAACCCGAGATACTCGTGGGTGGGGCGGGCGAAGCAATAGACACAGGCGTGGCTGCAGCCCCGGTACGGGTTGATTGTCCAGTTGAAACCGAATCGGTCCCAAGGCACGTGGTTGAGGATGGTTTTCGCTTCGACCTCGTGGAAGGTGAGGCCGCGGTACTCGCCCCGGCCCGCGACCCTGCGGCCCAGTTCGAACAGTCCCCCGGAGGCCGGCTCCGGCCAAGGCAGTTCCGTCACCCGATCAACCCTATCGAACATATGTTCTGTGTGCAATCGGATTCCCTTTGTTTTTCCCGCCTGCGACCGGAATTGCGGCAGCGCCGATAAGGTTGGGGCTTACGGAGCGAAAGGATTCGAATGCCGAACGCGGTCATCGTCGACGCAGTCCGTACCCCGATCGGAAAGCGGAACGGGAAGCTCAAGGACATCCACCCGGTCGACCTAGCCGCCATCCCCCTTCGAGCCCTCGTGGAGCGCAACGACCTCGATCCAGGCCTCGTCGAGGACGTGATCATGGGAACGGTCATGCAGACCGGCGAGCAGGGTGTGAACGTCGGGCGAAACGCCGCCCTCGCCGCCGGATTCCCCGAGGAGGTCGTGGGAGTCACCATCGACCGGCAATGCGGTTCCTCCCAGCAAGCCGCCCACTTCGCCGCGCAGGGGGTGATCGCCGGCGCCTACGACGTGGTCATCGCCGCCGGGGTCGAGTCCATGACCCGGGTTCCGATGGGCATCACCTCGCAGCAAGGTCCCGGCAAGCCTTTCGGGCCGAAGATGCTCGAGCGCTACAGCCAGGGCCTCGTCCCCCAGGGCATCTCCGCCGAGATGATCGCCGAGAAGTGGGGCCTCAGCCGGCAGGTCCTGGACGAGATCTCTCTCGAGTCGCATCGCCGTGCCGCTCGGGCGACCGACGAGGGACGTTTCGAGACCCAGATCGTGCCCGTCGAGGTCGAGACCGAAAACGGCCGTGAAGTGATGACGAAGGACGAGGGCATCCGTTGGGACACGTCTCTGGAGAAGCTGTCGTCGCTGCAGCCGGCGTTCAAGGCCGACGGCGTGGTCACGGCGGGGAACTCGTCGCAGATCTCCGACGGCGCCGCCGCGGTTCTCATCATGTCGGAAGAGAAGGCCGAGGAGCTCGGCATGGAGCCGATGGCTCGTTTCGTTTCTTTCTCCCTCGCCGGAGTCGATCCGATCACGATGCTCACGGGCCCCATCCCCGCCACCGCCAAGGCCCTGGAGAAAGCCGGGCTGACGATCGACGACATCGACCTGTTCGAGATCAACGAGGCATTCGCCTCCGTCGTCGGCGCCTGGCGGATGGAGCACGGTGGCAGCGATCCCGACGCCCTGTGGGAGCGGACCAACGTCAACGGGGGAGCGATCGCCCTCGGCCACCCGCTCGGCGCTTCAGGTGCCCGGCTGCTGACGGCCCTCGTCCACGAACTGGTGCGGACTGGCGGCCGCTACGGCCTCCAGAGCATGTGTGAGGGCGGCGGGATGGCAAACGGCACCATCATCGAACGCATCGGCTAGTGGGCGAGGTAATCGGGCTCGGCCAGATACTCATCGCTATCGCCATCGGGGTGACGGTGTGGGTGGTGTCGATGAAGATCCTGCGCCTCCTCGCCACCCCACCCCCTCCGGTCGATCCCGCCGATGTGGTCGAAGTCGAGGATCAGGACTACCGGTGCACGATCTGTGGCACCGAGGTCACCCTGCGGGTCGCCAACGTCATCGAAACCTCCCCGCCGAAGCACTGCCGTGAGGAGATGGTGCCCGTCTGGCGCCCCCGCCCCGGCCACCAAGCCCACTCCTAGTTGTCCACACCCTGTGGACAACTCTTGGGAAAACTACAAGTTTGTCATTCACAAGCGCCCGGCTGAGGGCACCCATTCGGTAGTTACGCTATGGCCCATGCCTGAGTCGAAGCGTCGCAAGCCGAAGTCCAAGGGGCCGACTCCACCGAAGCGCACGATCCCCAAGGACGCCCCAGAGAGTCCACGCTGGTACGTGGCCACCATGGCCGGGTTGATGGCGGTAGGTGTCATCCTCGTCCTTGTTCGCTTCTTCTTCCGCACGGACCAGTGGGTGCTCCTGATCGGCCTGATCGCCATCTCGGCGGGCTTCATAATGACCACGAACTACCGGTGAAAGTCCTCGTCCTCGACAACTACGACTCGTTCACTTTCAACCTCGCCCAGTATCTCGGCGAGTTGGGAGCGGAGCCGGATGTGATCCGCGCCGACCAGATCTCTCCCGAGGAGACGGAGGGAGCGGGCTACGACCGGATTGTGATCTCACCGGGCCCAGGACGACCCGAGACGGCGGGCAACTCGATCGCCTTCGTCCAGAGCTTCGCCGGGCGGATCCCGATCCTCGGTGTGTGCCTCGGTCACCAGGCGATAGTTGCCGCCTTCGGCGGGTCGATCGACCTCGCCCCCGAGCCCAGGCACGGAAAGACCTCGATGATCCGCCACGACGGAAAGGGAGTGTTCGCCGGCCTCAGCGACCCGTTCGAGGCGACCCGCTACCACTCGTTGGCAGCAGTCGACCTGCCCGACGAACTGGAGGAGTGCGCCTGGTCAGAAGACGGGGTGGTGCAGGGCGTGCGTCACCGCCATTACGACGTACACGGAGTGCAGTTCCACCCCGAGTCCGTCATGACCACCGAGGGCAAAGCCCTCCTCGCCAACTTCCTGTCCTGACGGCTGGCTGACCTCAGTCGCCGTCCCCGCCCGTGTCGGGTGGTGCCGTGTCAGGCACGGTCGTCGGCGTCGTAGTCGTTGTTGTCGTCGTGGTGGTCGTTGTCGTCGTGGTGGTCGTGGTCGGCGGAACCCGACCCAACGTCACCGTGATCACTTCCCCGGGCACGGCCGAGCCGCCCGCAGTCGGGAACTGCGCCACGATCCGACCGTCGAGGTTGGGATCTGTCACGGTCTCGGTTGCGTTCGAGATGTTCAACCCGAGACCCAGGTCTCGGAGTATCGACTCGGCCTCCTCAGGAGTTCTGCCCGTCAAGTCGGGGATCGTGACCGGCTGTGGCCCATTGGAGACGATCAGCAGGACCGTGTCACCCGCCCTGACGGTCGATCCGGGCTCCGGGTCGGTCGTGATGACCAGGCCGCGTGGGACGTCGTCGTCGTACTTCTGCTCCACCGTGACCCGCAGATTGAGCTCGGCGAGCCTCGCCGTGGCGTCTTCGACCGTCAGACCCGACAAGTCCTCCAACTCGAAGGTCTCTGGGCCTTCGGATATCACGATGTCGATCGGGGAGCCCGCACCGGCCCGCACACCCGCCGGGGGCTGCTGGCTGATGACGATCCCCTCGGGTTCCTCGGACGGTCGCGACGTCACATTGCCGACGACGAAGTTCGACTCCTCGATTATTCGGCGCGCTTCCTCCTCGTCCCGGCCGATCAGGTTGGGCACTTCGAACTCTTCCGGGCCTGCCGAGATGAACAGGTTGACGGTCGTCTCCACCGGCACCTCTTCGCCGGCGGGCGGATCGGTCCGGATGGCGTTGCCCTGGGGGATCTCGTCGCTCGGCTCGCGCGAGATCCGCACGCGCAGGTTCTCATCTTCGAGGCGCTGCACGGCATCCTCTTCGGGCAGGTTGGTGACGTTGGGGACCACCACCATCTCGGGCGCGTCGTCGCCCCCCAACGCCTGGAGGAGCACGAAGACGAGAACGACCAGGAGCGCGAGAAGGCCGAAAGCGGTGAGGATGAACGGCAGCTGAGAGGGTGGTTCCTCTTCCAGGTCGCGGTACACCTCGTCTGGCGGCGCGGTGGGCGGGGGCGCTGCCGCCGACGGGATCACCCGCGTCGAGGCGTCGGGGTCGGCGTAGTTGCCGGTGACGGCGGGAACCGGGGGAGGCGCCGAGGGTGTTTGTCCCCGCAACACGGCCACGAGGTCGGCACGCAGGTCCTCGGCGCTCTGATAGCGGCCCGCCGGGTCCTTTCGCAGAGCTCGCATCACGACGGCGTCCAGCTGCGGCGAGACGTCCGGGTTGAGCTGGGAAGGTGGCACCGGCTCGGTCGAAACGTGCTGGAAGGCGACCGACATCGGGCTGTCGCCCTGGAAGGGCGGACGGCCAGTCAGCATCTCGTAGAGGACGACGCCCAGCGAGTAGACGTCCGAGCGGGCGTCGGCCGCGGCTCCTTGGGCCTGCTCCGGCGAGAAGTAGGTGGCGGTGCCGATCACCGACCCCGTGCGGGTCAGTTCCTGGGAGTCGTCCCAGGCTCGGGCGATCCCGAAATCCGTGACCTTCACGGTGCCGTCGCTCGCGAGCAGGATGTTGCCGGGTTTGATGTCGCGGTGGACGAGGCCCGCCCGGTGCGCCACCGAAAGCGCCGCTGCCACCTCGGAGGCGATCTCGACCGCCCGCCGGGGGAGGAGTGCGCCTTCGGAGCGAAGCACTTCGCGGAGGGAACGGCCCTCCACGAGTTCCATGACGATGAAATAGGTGTCGCCGGCCTCGCCCCAGTCGTAGATGCTGACGATGTTCGGGTGGCTGAGGTTGGCGGCGGCCTGTGCTTCCCGTCGGAACCGCTTTACGAACGCCTCGTCGCTCGAGTACTGCGAGTGCAGGATCTTGATGGCGACCTTGCGACCGAGGAGTGTGTCCTGGCCTTGGTAGACGTCGGCCATACCGCCCCGGGCGATGTGCGAGGACAGGTGATATCTATCTGTGAGGGGACGTGGAGCTTCCATAGGTTCGGGACGGCCTGCCGAATGATAGGGATCAGTTGCGTATTTCCAGCCAACCTTCGATCAGTTGAGCGGCAACGGGAGCAGCGACGCGGCCGCCGGTCTCTGAGGTTCCTTCGGCGGGCACGGGCTCGAACATGACCGCCAGGGCGATCTGGGGATCGTCTACCGGGGCGAAGGCGATGAACCACGGGTAGGAGGCGCCCTGACCGGCTTCGGCGGTGCCCGTCTTGCCGGCGACCCGCATACCGGGAACGGTGGCGGCGGTGCCGGTGCCTTCGGTGACGACGCGTTCCATCATCTCGGTGAGCGTGTCCGCCGTCGCCTGCGACATCGCTTCGCTGAGCACTTCCGGCTCGGTCTTCGAAACGGTGTTGCCGTCGGGGTCGAACGTCTCATCGACCACGTACGGCTGCATGAGGACTCCGTCGTTGGCGATCGCGGCTGCGACCATCGCCATCTGCAACGGGGTGGCACGGACGTTGCGTTCCCCGAGGCCGCTCTGACCCAAGGCGGCGTCGTCGTTGGCGAGTTCGCCGGTGGGGAAAGCCGATTCGGCAACGGGCAGAGGGAAGTCGAGCTCCCGGTTGAAACCGAGTGCTTCGGCCATCAGGCCGATCTCTGGGGCGCCCACCTGGATCGCCAGGTCGGCGAAGACGGTGTTACAGGAGCGGACGAAGGCGCGCATGAGGTCGACCTGGGACCCGTCGCCGCACAGACCGCCTCCGAAGTTGGAGATCGTCGCCGTGGAGCCGGGCAGCGGGAATTCGGCGGGGTCGTCGAACATCGTCTCGGGGGTGGCGACTCCCGATTCGATGGCGGCGGCCGCCACGACGGTCTTGAACGTCGAACCCGGTGGGAAGAGCTCGCGGGTGGCGCGGTCCAGGAGGGGGCGGTCCGGGTCCTGCAAGAGCTGCTCCCAATTCTCGGCGGCTTCAGCGTTGCCCAGCAGAGCGGGGTCGAACGACGGCTTGGATACGGAGGCGAGGATCGCCCCGGTCCGCGGATCCAGGGCCACGACCGCTCCGGCCCGGTCGCCGAGGGCGTCGTAGGCGAGTTGCTGGAGGCGGGAATCCAACGTCAGCCGCATGCTCCGGGGCCGCAGGTCACGGCCGAGGATGGCGGCCACGATGTCCGAGAGAGTCAGATCCCGACGGCTCCGCAACTCGTCGACGTAGGCCGCCTCGAGCCCGCCATCGCCGACGATGGGGGAGGTGTAGCCCACCATGTGAGCGAAGACCGGTCCGAGTGGGTATGCCCGGTTGAAGCGGCGGGGATCCTCTTCGTCGGGCACGGACTCCGCCAGGACCTCCCCGTCGGCCGCCACGATCACGCCGCGCTCCTTTCCGGCCTGGGCGATGGCCACCCGGGCGTTCCGAGGATCCGAGCGGTAGACATCTGCACGGACGGCCTGGATCCACGTGACGGCACCCAGAAGGACTGTGAAGCAGAAGAACAGTGCCAGAGCGAGGCGGCGGATGGGCCCGTTCACGACCGTTCCTCCTGGCTGGCGCGGGCCAAGAGCCCCAGGAGCAAGAAGTTGCCGATGAGGGCCGAGCCCCCGTAGGACATGAACGGCAGCGTGATGCCGGTGAGGGGCAGGACCCGCACGACGCCGCCGATGATGAGAAAGGTCTGGAGGCCGACCACGAAAGTGAGCCCGGCGGCCAGCAGGGTGCGGAATCGGTCCCGGCTGCGAAGGGCGATCCCGAACCCGGCCGCCAGGAACAAGGCGAAACAGCACAGGACAGCGATCGAGCCAGCCAGGCCGAGCTCTTCGCCGACGGCGGCGAAAATGAAGTCGGTTTCGGCGTTGGGGATCAGGTCGGGGCGCCCCAACCCCGGGCCGGAACCTGACAGGCTTCCCGTTCCGAGGGCGAAGAGACCCTGGGCGACCTGGTAGCCCGTGTCGGCGAAATCGGCGAAGGGGTCGAGCCACGCCTGGACACGACGCTGGACGTGGTCGAACAGCCTCCATGCCGCTAGACCACCGCCCACGGCCAGCAACCCCCCTGCGAGGAGGTATCCGGTGGCGCCGGTGGCGGCGTAGAGGAGGGCGGCGAAGCTGAGGAAGAGGAGGAGCGAGGCACCGAGGTCCCGCTGGTAGATGAGGATCAGGAGGCTGCCGGCCCACACCGCAACGAGTGGGACCAATTGGCGAGGCTCGGGGATGCGGATCGGACCGAGCCGACGGTGGGCACCGGTCAGGGCGGCCTGGCGGTCGGCGAGGTAGGCGGCGAGGAATGCGACGAAGAGGACTTTGGCGATCTCGGCGGGCTGGAAGTGAAGTTCCGTGAACCCGAGGTCGAAGACCACCCACAGCCGGCTCCCGCCCTGGGTCAGACCACGGATCGGCAGCGGTCCAGAGGACGGCAGGTTGGGCAGCAGGAGGAGGCCGACAGCCACGAGCAGCATCGTGTTGCGGTAGCGGCGCAACAGCCCCAATCCCGATCGGGAGAGGAAAGCCAATACGACACAAGTCACGGCGGCGGCGAGCAGCAGCCACCAGCGCTGGAGCCCCGCCCGGTAGGGCGACAGGCGATACACCTCGAGGAAGCCGATGGCAGCCAGCAGGGCCACCGGTGGCAGGAGCAGCGGTGTGGCGTCCGGCGCCCACGTGCGCAGCGCCACGTGGATCCCCCCGAAAGCGATCACGAAGACCAGGAACGTCAGACCCACCTGGGCGCCGATCGTCTCGCCGCCGGCGAACTCGACCAAGGCGACGCCGAACGCGGCGAGCGCCGAGGCGACGACGACGAGGACGCCTTCGGTGTTTCGGGTCATGCGAGGGTCCTAACGGGATGGGCGGTGAACACGTTCCCCCGGAGAGTGTCCCTGGGGCGGGACGGCTACGTATTGATTACCAGGTGCCACTTCCTACCGGAGGGCGGGTCACTCGACGATGTCGACAACGACCGCGGAGATGTTGTCGTTGCCGCCGGCGGCGTTGGCAGCCTCGATCAGACCCCAGGCCGCCTCCTCCGGCGTCCCCGCCCGGAGTTGTTCGGCGATCTGGTTGTCGGTGAGCATCCCGTTCACGCCATCCGAGCAGAGGAGGAAACGGTCGCCGGGCTGGACCGGCTCCTCGACCTCGTCCACGACGAGATCCTGGGTGAGCCCCAGGGCCCGGGTGATCATGTTGCGCTGCGGATGGGTCATGGCCTCTTCGGGTGTGAGGCGCCCTGCCGCCACGTACTCGGCGGCGACCGTGTGGTCTTCGGTGAGCTGTCGGAGCTCGCCGTTGCGGAGGAGGTAGGCGCGGCTGTCGCCGACGTGGGCGATGCGGGCCACGTCGTCGATGATCTCGAGCAAGGTCATGGTCGTGCCCATTCCGGCGAGTTCGGGACGCTCAGCCACCTCGAGTAGGAGAGCGTGGTTGGCGCCGATGACCCGCTGGCCGGGCCCCCCGACGATGTCCACCGCCGTGTCGACGGCGATGCGTGACGCGATCTCGCCGGCGACGTGGCCGCCCATCCCGTCGGCCACGATGAACAGAGACGTGTCGTCACCAGCCCCCGATGTCGGCGGATATACCGCGTCCTCGTTGTTGGAGCGCACCCGCCCCGTGTGCGTGGCGCTCGCCCATCGGTACTTCACCGTATCTCCATCACCGTCTTGCCCACTTGTACGGCGTCACCCCGCCGCAGCTCCGCCGGAGCGGTGACACGTCGGCCATTCAAGTACGTCCCATTGGTGCTGCCGAGATCGTGCAGGGTGAGGCCGTTCTCGGTGGCGACCAGCCTGAGATGGAACTCGGAAGCATACGGGTCGTCGATGACAATATCGGCTTCGGAGCTACGGCCGACCACCGTGGCGTCAGTGACTGTGAAATCGAGGCCCGCCTGCGTGTCGGATCGCACGATGACCACCTTGGTACCACGACGGCGGCGGCGCTCGGCATGGATGCCCAGATGGGTGGCGATGCCCCGGGCGACCTGCCACACGAACAGGTAGATCAGGCCGAGAAATATCAGGCGCAGGAGGGCGAGGATGATGTCGGGCATTCAGGCCAGTTCGAGGCGGTAGGAACGGTCGGCGAAGGTTACGACAGAACCGGGCTGGATCTCGACGCTGTCGTCGCCGACTCGCTGCCCGTTGGCGAACGTCCCGTTCGCCGAGCCGAGATCCCGGATCCAGATGGAGCCATGGCGTCGCACGATCTCGGCATGGCGTCGGGAAACCTCGTCGTAGGGCAGGATCACGTCGCATTCCTCCGATCTCCCCACCCAGATCCGGTTGTTGGACAAGTCCAGCGTCGGCTTGCCCGTCAGGCGCCCCCAGGGGTGGCGCATCCCCCTTCTGACCTCCAGTTCGCACTCGATGTTCCCGACGCCCAGGTCGGGATCGAGCTTGATGGTGACGAACGTGGGCCCGGGCAGGCGCCAACCTTGCTCGGCGGCATGAGCTTCGTAGGCCTCAGCCAACACCCGGGACAAGGCATCCGGCGGCAGATCGAGGTCGTTGGGGTTGATCGAAACGGTGATCGAGTTGGGCACCATCGAGCCGGTGTGATGTTCGATCGTCGAGAGATCGGCCTCCCGGACCATGCGTTGGGCGATCTCGGTGGGATGGACCCTGCCTGAGAACACCCGGCCGGCCATGCCGTCGAGCAGGCGCTCGAGGCGTCGTTCGACTGCCCTTGCCAGTTTCACCCGCGCCAGTGTACGGCGGCAGTGGTACGATGAAGCTCCCGCACGTGCCGATCCTGTGTCGCGCCGTGTCCGGGGCGAGTGGCGGAATTGGCAGACGCGCAGGATTCAGGTTCCTGTGGGGTAACACCCGTGGGGGTTCAAGTCCCCCCTCGCCCACTCTCCG
>Ga0207873_1002368_pt1 | contig 15642 bp, 19 predicted proteins | sample BGWIniCompost_FD_187373 | JGI IMG/M metagenome (GOLD analysis project Ga0207873, IMG submission 187373) | Cellulose adapted compost microbial communities from Newby Island Compost Facility, Milpitas, CA, USA - BGW Initial Compost (SPAdes)... ...
GGGAGCACCTGGTGGAGCGGGCCCAGCAGATCGCGGCCCTGGGACCATCCCCGCGTGCGCGGGGAGCACCCTCGTAGGCGCTGTACCTGCTGAATCCAGCGGGGACCATCCCCGCGTGCGCGGGGAGCACCCCACCGGGCGGACCCGCGCGCCCTGCGGGATGGGACCATCCCCGCGTGCGCGGGGAGCACTCGATCCGGAGACTGGCTACCCGGTTTGGGTGGGGACCATCCCCGCGTGCGCGGGGAGCACCGCGACCACGGCGCGCGTCACAGGGAGATCCGGGGACCATCCCCGCGTGCGCGGGGAGCACTGCACGCCACCCGGCGGGCTGGTGCTTGTACCGGGACCATCCCCGCGTGCGCGGGGAGCACTTCTCCAGCCCGAACCAGATCCGGACGTTCCGAGGACCATCCCCGCGTGCGCGGGGAGCACTGCGGCCCCGGCGAGGCAGACAGTCGGGACGGGGGACCATCCCCGCGTGCGCGGGGAGCACGGCGCCACGTGAACCACAGACTCCTGCTGCCCGGGACCATCCCCGCGTGCGCGGGGAGCACACCGCGGCGGTGAACCCGATCTGGAAGTAGACGGGACCATCCCCGCGTGCGCGGGGAGCACCAACCCGGCGAATCCCAAACCCAGTACGGCAAGGGACCATCCCCGCGTGCGCGGGGAGCACGTACTCGGCCTCGGTCTGGGAGCAGCGCTCGTGGGACCATCCCCGCGTGCGCGGGGAGCACCGCCCGTACGGCGTCGGCACCTTGCCCAACGCGGGACCATCCCCGCGTGCGCGGGGAGCACACTCGCTGACCTGGGAGTTTAGGTTGAGGACAGGCTGTTTTCGAGCACTTTCACAGAAACGGACATATCGCCAAACGGATGAGTTGAGTGCTGACCCTGAGCATGACAATTGTCATGGGGCGGGGACAAAGGTGGATGGTGGCTAGCTTGGCCGTAACGGCGGCGTTGTCGATGTGAGATCTCAGGACATGCTTAACCGGTCGCATCCAAGACACGCTTGACGCTCGTGCTGGATCCTGCTCGCCCAAGGACGTGGCCGGACCGGGTTCCGTAAGGGTGGCGAGCGTGGATCATCAGGCGTTGGTGGAGTACCGGTATCGGGCGATACGCGAGGTGCTGGCGGGCTCGCCCATCGGAGAGGTCGCCGCCCGGTACGGAACCTCACGGCACCGCCGCTCACGGCTGAATGCGGGCGGGCGCATCACTCTTTCTTGCCGCCCCGTCCGGCCAGATCACGGTGATGGGCAGCCCGCGTGTGCGGGCGTCCGCGACCGCATCCGCGGTGCCGCCCTTACCCCCGGAGGGCTTGCCGTCCCACACGGCTACCAGCATGTCGGACAGCTCCAGCAGCCGCGAATTGGCCGCCTCGTATGCCGTCCGCCCAGCATGATCGAAGTCCATCGTGTGCACCGTTGTCGCCTGGCTCAGCAGGGCGTCGAACTGCGGGGCGTGATCAGGCTTCACCTTGGCTTGGCGATAGTCCCACGACGGCAGTACGACCTCGAGGCTTCCGCCTAGCTCGAGCACGGCCTTAGCGCCCAGCGTGTCGGCGCCTCGCGCGAGGCACGACACCCCGACAAGTTCGTGCGGCCGCGGCGCGAGCTGCGCCAGGTGTTCGAGCAATGCCGCATACACCACACGCTCCGCTTCCGAGGTCAGGTCCATGTGGCCGCAGAGACCAACGCGTACCATCGAATCTCCCATCAGCCGGCGAGCGCCTCACGGATAAGGTGACGCAGGTCATCCACAAGGGGATCACGCCGCATCGTGATCTCACGATAGAGGAGACGCATCTGCTCACGTACGCGGTCGGAGTGCACCCGCTGCGCTATCCCGGCCGCTTTGATGCCTGCGGCGACGGCCGCGTCGAGGTCGCCGTTGATCAGATGGGCGTGTGCGAGACCGACCTGATCCAAAGCACGGCTGCGCATGCCGCCTGCCCTCAGGCTCAGCGCCTTGGTGATATGGGTCACAGCATGCGAGGCATACCGGGGATCGTGGCGAGCCAGGTCCAGGTACCGGCCGCCGGTGACTCCCGCCAGCTCGGCCTGGTCGAAATACGCGATCCACTCCGGATCGCTGCTGGTCTTGTCGCTGCTGATCGCCTCGGCGATCTCCCAGGCACTGTCGGTCACTCGCACAAACGCCTCTGGCCTGCCGAGCGCGGCGTAGGCCCACGCCTCGCGAGACCGCAGCATCGCCAGCAGACGCGGGGTGGCAGTGGCGTGCACTCCGTCCAGGGCCAGGCGTATCAGCTCGAGCGCGTCCTGGGGTTTGTCGAGGTAGATCATCTGCCGGGCCATCGAGGCCAGGACGCTGGCGCCGAACGACCTGTCCCCGGTCACCCGGTTCGCCTGGATGGCCAGCGCGTAGTACTTCTGTGCCTCGAACTGCAGGCCGCAATCCCATGACATCGTCCCGGCGATCTTCGCCAGCTGGGCCATCACTCCGAAGAGGCGGATGGTGATATCCCGGGAATGGGTGTCGCGCAGCAACTCGGCGACCGCGTTGAGCTGGCCGATCACGGCCTTTCGCCGCAACCCTCCGCCGTGGGCGTGGTCCCAGGCACGAAAAATTTGGACATCCCTCTCAAGCAGCACAACCTCATCCAGGCCGACGCGGCTGTGCCCGGTAGGGGGCTCGACGGATTTGGCCATCCAGCGTTGCACGGGATCCGTCAGGCTCACTCCGGCCGTCACAGTAAGGGCTTTGACGGCTTGTCGGCGGTCGAGCATCAAATCACTTCTGGTGAGGTCGTGAACGGCGGCCACGGTGGCTTTCGGATCCCACACCCATGGAAGCTGCGGGTCAGTTATCACGGTAGCAGCCGGCTGCTCATCGTCACTCAGGGGCACTGCCGCGGATTCGCCAAAGAGCATGCTCTCCGGAAGGTCGAACGCGCGACTGTACAGGGTGCGGTAGAGATCGCTGGGCCTGTGCCTGCCGGCCTCCCAGTCACTCACCATCTGCCTGAGCGACTGCACGCCTGGTACGGCCACCCCCGCCAGCTGAGCGGCATTGTGAATCCGCCTTGCCATATCCCGCTGGGACCACATCCTGGCGCGTCGCGCTTCGCGAATCCGAGCGGCCCAGGCCGGACGACTGTCCATCCGCTCCCTCGAGTGATCTTGCCTACTGCTCTATACCGATGCCGACCATTCTGGTCTGTCTTTGCGCGACTACACAGCGGTTCCATGAAGGGACCTGCACGATCTGGCTTTCCTTCGCAGGCCCTATTGGAGATGTGCCATGCTGCCCGACCAGACCGGGAGAAACATCCCGAATCGCCTCCCGTGGGATGATCCGCCGTATTTACACCTAGACATTCCCAGTCCTGCCCGTGTCTACGACTATCTGCTGGGTGGTAAGGACAACTTCCAGGTCGACCGCGAGGCTGCGGAGAAGCTGAAGGCGAAGCTTCCTGAAGCCGCCTACGGCGCGAAGATCAACCGTGAATTCCTGCGGCTCATTGTCCGGCATCTAGTCACCGTGACGGGGATTCGTCAGTTCCTCGACATCGGCGCAGGCCTGCCGACCGTGGACAACACCCACCAGGTGGCTCAGAGAGCCGCCCCTGAAGCGCGAGTGGTCTACGTCGATAACGACCCGCTGGTCCTGGCCCACGGCCGGGCCCTTCTCAGTACGAACCCCCTTACGCTCGTCGTGCAGGGTGACCTCTGCGATCCGCAGGGCATCCTGAAGGACCCTGAGGTGCAGGGCCACATCGACTTCACCCAGCCCGTCGCGGTGCTCTTGATCGCCGTCATGCACTTCGTGCCGGATCAGGGCATCGCCAAGGACATTGTCCAAACGCTGCGCCACCAGCTTGCCCCCGGCAGTTATATCGTCATGTCGCATTTCGCGTCGGTCGACGGGCGTGACGTCGAATCGGCACAGGAGGTCTACTCTCAGTCCGTTACCCCCGTCAGGGCTCGGACCGCTAGAGGAATCCGGGATCTTTTCGACGGGCTGGAGCTCGTCCCGCCGGGTGTGGCTCACGTCAGCGAGTGGCTGACATCCAAGTTCCAGGAGGTCGTGTCGATCTACGACAGTTCCAGGCTGTCAAAGCTGCCGCTGCTGTGCGCTGTCGGCCGGAAGGAGAATTTCCGGTGAGCCGAGACTGCCAGGGTATGTGTGCCGAGCTCGACATCCGGCGCGGCTACATCCGATTGACCATGGGGAAACCGGTCGGACATGTTGAAGTCTCATTAAAGCACTGGAACGAGTGGATTTCCGACATCCGCGCCGGTAACTACCAACCGTAAATACACAATGGCACGGTCGCGAAGGCAAGATATGGCGCGGTGCCAGTAGAGCGGCTCCCATTACCTGCTGCTGGGATATGCGAGTCAGACAGAGAAATGAAGACGTGCAGCTGATCAGAACTCGTGAACTTCCGGTCTCATTCGGCCCGACGTAATTACGCACAGAAAGGACAGGTCGTGTCAGCAGACATCGCAACCGCGCTTGCCCCAGTGCATTTCCTGGAGCTGGAGATCACGGGCCGCTGCCAGCTGAGCTGCCGCCACTGCTACGCCAGTTCCGGCCCCGCGGGCGGCCACGGCACCATGACCACCGGCGACTGGGAGAATCTTCTCGTCGCCACCCCGAGCGCCGGGATCAAGACCGTCCAGCTCATCGGGGGCGAGCCCACCATGCACCCGGACTTCGAGCATCTGCTCCAGTTCGCGCTCGCTCAGGGCCTCAAGGTGCAGGTCTACTCGAACCTCTACCGGGTCACCGACCGCATGTGGGACCTGTTCGACGATCCCAACGTCACCCTCGCCACGTCGTACTACAGCGACGACCCGGCCGAGCACGACCGCGTCACCGGCCGCCGCGGATCTCACACCGCGACCCTCGCCAACATCCAAAAGGCGCTGGCCCGGGACGTCCCGCTCAAGGTCGCCATCGTCGAGCTGTGGGACGGTCAGCGCGTCGAGCAGGCGTGGGAGCAGATGCGCCAGCTCGGGGTGAACCGGCTCGGGCCGATCGACCGCATGCGCGGCGTCGGCCGCGGCGCCGCCACCATCGCGACCAACGTCGGCGAGCTGTGCGGACAGTGCGGCAACGGCCGCGCCGCCGTCTCGGCCACTGGGGACGTGTGGATGTGCGTCATGTCCCGGTTCCTGAAGCCGGCCGGCAACGTCAAGACCACGCCGCTCGCGGAGATCCTTAGTGGGCCGATCTGGCAGGACCTCCTCAAGGAGGTACCCCGTCGCCGCGGCATGACGGCGTGCAACCCTGACTCGGACGGCAACGACTGCGCCCCGGCCGAGACCCTCTGCGAGTCCAACGCGCTCGTGTTGCCCGTGCGGGGCCGCCGGTCGACCCACCTCGCCGGCACCAGCCGGTGAAAGACTGATGGTCATGAACTGGAAGCCCTACGCGCAGGCCCTCGCCGAACGCGTCACGCATCCTGAGTCGCGGTGGCGTGAAGCCGTCGCCAATACCCCACGGCACCAGTTCGTTCCATCGTGGTGGGTGGGGTCGGGTGGCCGCTGGCAACTGCGGCACGGGCCGTCCTACGAGGCGGCCTGGCTGGAGACCGCCTACCGGGACAAGACGCTCGTCACCAAGGTCGGCCCACTGCACGCCGACCACGCCAGACCCGGCGACGAGCCGACCGGCCGCCCCACCTCCTCCTCCACCCTGCCAAGCCTCGTGCTGCAGATGTACCGGCACGCCCGCATCGGGCCGAAAGACACCGTGCTGGATGTCGGCACCGGCTCGGGGTACGGCACCGCCCTGCTCTGCCGACTGCTCGGCGACGGTCAGGTGACCAGCATCGACGTAGACGACTACCTCACCACGATCGCCGCGCAGCGGCTGGGCGAGCTCGGCCTGCACCCGAACATCGCGACCGTGGACGCCACCGGGCCGATCCCAGGGAGCTTCGACCGGATCGTGGCGATGGTGTCGGTACGGCCCATCCCCGCATCCTGGCTGGCAGCGCTCAACCCCGGCGGCCGGCTCGTGACCACCATCACCAACACCTCGCTCATCGTGTCCGCCGTCAAGACTGACGACGGCGGCGCGGCCGGGCAAGTCGAGCGGGACTGGGCGATGTTCATGCGCACCAGGACCGGTGCCGACTACCCGCCGGAGCTGGACGCGCTATGGAAGACGGCGCGCACCGCCGAGGGAGAGCACGTCTCGACCGCTCGATACCCGGTCATCGACGTGTTGGAGAACGCCTGGGAGCTGCGCTCGATGGTGGAGATCCTCGCGCCCGGCACCGCGTTCTGGTTCGAGGAGGATGGCGACACCCGGACCCAGCTGATGGTGCACCAGGACGGGTCGTGGGCCCGCGCCGTCCAGACCGGAAAAGAGCCCGGCGTCGTCCACCAGGGCGGCCCGCGCCGCCTGCATGACGTGCTCGACGAGGCGCGCGACTACTGGCTGGAGAACGGCTCGCTGCCGCTGTACGGCGCGAACGTCCGCATCACCCCCGACGGGGCGATCGAGCTGCGGCGCGGCCGGTGGAAGGCCACCATCGCGTGACGTCTGCCTGGGGGCAGGGGACATATCACCCGGCCCCCAGGCTCACATGACCCGCCGGCCGCTGAGGACCTGACGCAGATGGCGAAATAGCCATGGCCGCGATCATCCGACTGGTCGGCACGGTGCCGACAGAGCAGACCGATGAGTGGACCGAGGCCCGCCGCTACATGGGCTTGGATGTGCTGGCCAAGGCCCGTCTTCGGGTGGTTGCCGGCGACACACCGGATCAGGATCAGCTTCCAGAGACTCTCACCGCTTAATCTGCAGAAACGGATCACGCGAAGGCCGATTTCATACACCACTTCGTCGGACGTGGCCCACGATCGGGACGCTGCTGCTCGGCCCGGGCACCCGCGTCACTCACCAGGCGATGACGGTTCTGGGAGACAGCGGAGCGGGAGTCGTGTGGGTAGGCGAGCGGGGCGTGCGTTTCTACGCCGGCGGCAGATCCCTCAACCGCTCCTCCGCCTTCGTCGAGGCACAGGCGACGAAGTGGGCGAACCGCCGCACGCGGCTGGAAGTGGCCCGCGAGATGTACCGCATGCGCTTCCCCGACGAGAACCCTGACGGCCTCACCCGGCACGAGCTCCTCGGACGAGAAGGCCGCAGGGTCAAGGACTGCTACCGCGCGCAAGCCGCGCGAGTCGGCGTCCCATGGTCCGGGCGCATCTACACCCCTGGCTCCTTCGACACCGGCGACCCGGTGAACCAAGCCGTCACCGCCGCGGCCCAGTGCATGTACGGCATCGCCCAGACAACGATCCACGCTCTGGGCTGCGCGCCCGGTCTCGGCTTCATCCACTCCGGTCATGAACTTGCCTTCGTCCTGGACATCGCCGACCTGTACAAGACCGAGATAGCCATCCCCATCGCTTTCGACGTCGCCGCAGAGAGCCCTGAAGACGTGGGTTCCCGCACCCGCCGTGCCATACGCGACCATGTCAACAAGACCAACCTGCTGCGCCGGTGCGTCAACGACATCAAGCGCCTCCTCCTACCAGACGAGGAAGCCGGCGACCCCACGGGGGACGACTACGATCGCGTCACCCTCCAGAGCGACCACGGCGAAGTCGCATCCGGTCGGAACTACGCCGACCAGGACTTCTACGAGGTGGACTGGTGACCATCATCGTCCTCACCAACTGCCCGGTCGGCCTGCGAGGCTTCTTGACCCGATGGCTCATGGAAATCGCACCCGGCGTCTTCATCGGTAACCCGTCGGCGCGGATCCGAGAGGCCGTGTGGAACGAAGTCCAGAACTACGCCAACACCGGTCGAGCCCTCCTCGCCTACACCACGAACAACGAACAGGGCTTCACCTTCGAGACGTACGATCACAAATGGCATCCCGTGGACTATGAGGGCCTCATCCTGATCCGCCGTCCCAAGGACCGGCCTGCCGTGGCAGCTGCCCCTCCGCCTACCGGATGGAGCAAAGCAGCAAAACGCCGCCGCTACGGCCAACGCTAGCCGCTGGCAACCTTTGTCCACCGCCCACGGCAGCTTGCTCGGGGTCGGCGCCTACCCATCCGCTTGGCGATATGTCCGTTTCTGTGAAAGTGCTCAAAAACTGCCTGCCCTCAACCTAAACTCCCAGGTCAGCGAGTGTGCTCCCCGCGCACGCGGGGATGGTCCCTGGGTGTCCGCGCTCGGCCTGCTCACCTGGGTGTGCTCCCCGCGCACGCGGGGATGGTCCCCCGCACCCGGGGCCGGGCAGGTCGTCGATGCTGTGCTCCCCGCGCACGCGGGGATGGTCCCCCGTTCGAGCGCGGCGGCCGCCGCGCCCGCGGGTGCTCCCCGCGCACGCGGGGATGGTCCCGTGCCGTCCTCGTGCTCGGTGATCGGGCCGAAGTGCTCCCCGCGCACGCGGGGATGGTCCCGTCGGGCTGCCGAGCGGGACAGGCGGGCGGAAGTGCTCCCCGCGCACGCGGGGATGGTCCCGCTCTCTCGCCTAAGAGCGCCTTCATGGTCTCGTGCTCCCCCGCGCACGCGGGGATGGTCCCCCGCGCTCCGCACACCACGCCGCCCGGGCGGCGTGCTCCCCGCGCACGCGGGGATGGTCCCCGCACCCCGGACTCATCCCCCCTGGGCCACCAGTGCTCCCCGCGCACGCGGGGATGGTCCCTGCGGGTACGTCGATCCCGGCGATGCGTGCTGGTGCTCCCCGCGCACGCGAGGATGGTCCCTACACCGTCGACGCGATGGTGCTCGCCCACGCGTGCTCCCCGCGCACGCGGGGATGGTCCCATGTGCGCGAGCTCCTCGTCGTCGGGGCCGTGGTGCTCCCCGCGCACGCGGGGATGGTCCCCGCTGCAACTGCGGCCGCCCTCAGCGGGCACCCTGCTGCCCGCTGCCGAGGCACCGGCAAAGGCTGCCTCACACATGACGTGCCCCGCGCACGCGGGGCTAGCCTTTGGCAGGCGCAGGCTTGCGTTACATGCTTGATGTTGGCCATGCCAACCCATTGGTGAGGCGTCGTCCTAGCTTGAAAGCAAGGCTCCTCGCGCTGCCCGGCTAAGTGTCGATGGGGCGGCTAGTGCCGGGCGCAGCCTGTCGGCCCTCGCGGCATCTCACCTGAGCTGAGCTGGGCGCCGAACATGCACATCTGAAGTCCCCAGCCGTGCCGGACGTCCGAATTGATCGGTCATTTGGTTGCGGTGGTCCCGCCTGCCGGGGGAAGCAGGGCGGGACCACCGCTTGGCCTGGGCCTCAAACCGAGCACGGGGACCCTCGGGAGGCCTTGGCCATGGGGGATGGTCCAGGCGCCGATCAGGCCGGCTTTCGCATGGCGAACCACACGCGCATGCCCTGGCCGTCGAAGTTGGGGGCGGCGCCCCAGCTGTGCGCGAGGGCCGCGACGATTCCTAGTCCGCGGCCGCCTTCGCTGTCTGTGTCCACCGGTTGAGGGATGGCGGCGGGTATCCAGCCGGGGCCGTGGTCGGTGATCTCACCGCTCAGGTAGGCGTCATTCACGGCAAGCGTGAGCTTGATGCGTGATCGCGCATGCGTCACGGCGTTGGTCACAAGTTCGCTGACGATGAGGGCGACGTCATCGGCAAGCCCGATCAACCCCCAGTCCGCGAGCGTCTTGCGCACGATCTCCCTGGCCTCACCCACGCACTGGTTGTGCGGGGGCTCGTGGTTCCAGCGCCAGCAGCGCGTCTCCTGAGGATTCATAGCAGCCCTATCAGAGTGTGGGCGGGGGCGTGCTGATTTGGGCGCCAATTGTGCGCGCTAAGTTCGCTTTTGCCCGTATCGCAGCGATCTGTGGGATGCCATCGGCTAGTGGCTGTGGTTTGCGACCGAATTGGGATTAGCACCCTATTTGTGCTCATCTTCTCCCCTTGCGAGTCGGGGCCATCGGGGGCTGATAGCGACAGCTTGACCTCGATGAACATCAAACGCAAGTGCATTGGCAATGCATCGAAATTGCGTTCGCCTGATAAGTGGGGGTTCAATAGCAAAAGTGATTGGCGGATGTCGTGCTCAAGAGCGTCACATCGCCGGCAGGGCTGCGGCAGACTGATCCGCGGACCAGGGAGGGGTAACAGGTGAGTGTCGGGCCAAGCCCAACGATGCGCCGCCGTCAGCTCGGCATGGAGTTGCGCCGCCTGCGCGAAGCCTCAGAAAAAACGATCGAGGAAGTCGCCAGGCACATCGGCCGTGCACCGTCGACCGTCAGCCGCATCGAGACCGGCAAGGCCGGTGCCCGCCCTGCCCACATCCGCGCCATGCTCGACCTGTACGGCGTGCCGGAAGGACCGGAACGCGATGCCCTGCTGGCCCTCGCCAAAGACGGCCGGCGCAAGGGCTGGTGGAGCGAGTTCGACGATGTCCTCAGCGTCGACTTCGAACGCTACCTCGGCTACGAGGGCGGTGCGGCGAGCCTGCGCGTGTACGAGAACCGCCTGATCCCCGGCCTGCTCCAGACCGCCGACTACGCGCGAGCCGCCCTCCGCGGCGTGCGGATGTATGAGAGCCCCGACGACATCGAGCGCCGCGTCGAACTGCGGCTCCGCCGCCAGGAAATCCTCCAGCCGCCCACATCGCTGACATTGCGCACGATCCTGGACGAGGCCGTGCTCCGCCGCCCCATCGGTGGGCCTGACACGATGCGCGCCCAGCTTGAACACCTGGTCGGGATGGCGCAACAGCCCAACATCACCGTTCAGGTGCTGCCCTTCGCTCATGGGCCGCATGCAGGGCTGGACGGGCCGTTCGCCGTCATCGAGTTTCCTGGTACGGATCCCGATGTCGTCTACATCGAAGGGCCTGCCGGGAACATCTATTTGGAGAAGCCGAAGGACCTGCGGCGGAACATCAGTGTCTTCAATCACCTGGCGTCCGAGGCCCTCAGCAGCGAAGAATCGATGCCGTACATCCAGTCCGTCGCGCAGGAGATCAGGTGACCAGGAAAGAGAAGTACGGCAAAGACTTCGATGCCACTCGTGCTCGCTGGCGCGTCAGCAAGCGCAGCGAGGGAGCCACCACCTGCGTGGAAGCCGCCACCGACGGCACGGTCGTCGCCCTCGCGAACTCCAACGAACGCCATCCTTGCAGACCTGTACTTGTCGTTCCGGTACCCGAGTGGCTCACCTTCCTTGATTGCGTGGGCCATGGCCATGTCGATCTCGCCATGATGCACACCCCAAAGACGGCAGGTCCTTTCCTCGTTCGTACGACCGGCGAGGGCTTGGTCGAGGTGAGATGCAGCGATGAGCCGGACGGCCCACGTCTGCGCTACACGCCCGAGGAATGGAAGACCTTTATTTCAGGGATAACTCTGGACGGCGAATTCACAATCGCCTGGCTGCTCTCTTCATAAACTACGCGAGTGACATTCTCGGATCATGGTGGGGACCTGCGCTGGTTGTGGCAGCACTCGGGGGAGGCTTTATGCTGCCGTCAGTGTGACGAGCGCAGAATGTTCAGGATGGGATGAAGCGAGGTGAATGGGTGCGTGGCCAATAGACGGTGGATGTCCGCCACGGTCCGCAGGATGTGATTACCAAGGCTGCGGAGTTGGGCGGTTGCCTGGGAGGCCATAGTGAGTCAGTGACACGTTGATGATCCGCCGCTTTAGATCACTGCGGTAGCAGGGGTGCGGACGTGTAAGCCCGCTTCGGATCATCGAGTAGCCTTCGGCGTACTCGACGGCCACCAACCAAAATTACCTTGCGGCCCTCGCAGAAGGCTGCCGCGAGGGCGTGACGACAGCCAAAGAGAAGGAGACGATAGCGACAAACGGAAGTCAAGCTGAGGACGAGGAAGTGAAACGTCGGACCTGGCTCGCCGCCCAGGTTGCACTCACGGCAACGGCCATGTTTGGGCCGATCGCGTCAGCGCCACCGTCTCGGCGCCTGACGGCAGACGATGTCGAGGCAATCTCGAACCTAACTGCGGCTCTCACTACCTCCGATCGCCAGTACGGTGGCGGACGTGCCCGCGACCAGGCCTTCCACTACCTGCGCACGATCGTGCAACCGGCCCTGCTGGTCGCTGGTGATCAGCCCGTCAAGGGTGAGGCCTTCGCCGCCGCCACGCAGTTCATTCTGAGGGTCGCCTCGATGTACCGGGACACTAATCGGCCCGACATCTCCAGCACCTTGATTTCGAAAGCGACTAGCTACGCCGAGGAGAGCGGCGACCCGGCCCTGCTGGCCTGGGTCCTGGCCCGCCACGGCGAACAGGACATGCACGAGCACGCCGACCGTGCCGTCGTCTACACCGACGCCGCGGTCGCGCTTAGTCGCAAGGCCCCTCCGATGGCACGGGCATTTCTCCTTGCCAAACATGCGCTCGCCCTGTCGCACGTGGGCGACCGCTCAGAGACCCTGAGGGTGTTGGGACGGATGTGGAATGCGTACGACCAGGCAGGGCGCTCATATGAGCCCGCCTGGGTTCGTCCCTATGAGCTGGGGCATTTGCTCCACGACGAGGGGCTTTGCTACAGCAACCTGGGCATGGGAGCGCAAGCCGTAGCCGCGTCTGAGGAGTCGATGCGCGCGGAGGGCAGACGGATCCAGTTCGCTCGGCCGCGAGCGTTCACGCTGCATCTCCAGGCGATCGGGCACCTCCAGAACCGCGAGATCGACCAAGCATGTTCGGTCGGCCACGAGTTGGTCCAAATCGCCGCCCGCCTCAGCTCCAGCCGCATAAACGAGCGAGTAAACGCGCTGCTGTGGCGCATGATCCCTTATCAGGATGTGGCTGAGGTGCGGGACCTGCGGAGGCGGCACGCCTACTTCGAGTCGAGCCGAGCAGGTAGAGCTCGCCGTGGGCAGGACAGGCCTCGACGCACAGTCCGCTGCGATCCTTATGGAGATCGCGCAGCGTCTGGGAGTGGCGGCTGGCGATGCACGCATGCCGAGTGCCCGCAGCAATACCATCATCGCGCTCCCCACCACCGGGCTGGTAATCGCATCGCTACTAACCCCGATGCCGGACCTCGGGACGCCACTCGATCGCGATCACCTCCTGCCTGGCCAGCCAGGGGCTCCAGTGCGTTACCTCGCCGACATACCCGGCCAGCCGTTCACGGTACGCAACCGTGTTGTGTCGCTATGACGGTACCTGCCCCAGATCACTGAACATCCGGTGACAGTCGAGCACGGCTCGATGCTGCTCCGGGCAGCTGGGCGGCGATCTCGTCGTCGGACAACGGCTGAGGAGTCATGTTCGCCCCCGGACGCCGGATCATGCGACACCCGACAGGATCTCCTTCAGTTCGCGGCGGGCGGCACTGTTGCCCCACCCGGCCGCCTGCCCGGCGACGGCCTTGAGCTCGCGACGGAACCGGGCCGATCCGGTGTCGGCGACGACTGCAGCTGTTGATGCGATCTGCACCACTCGGTCGGGCTCGGGAAGCGCGGCCGAAGCGGTTGCCTGATGTGCCAGGAAGACACCATTGTCGCGCCGGGCCGGCACTGGCGTCGTGCCCAGGATCTGATCGCAGAGGGCGACGGCTTCCCTGTAGGCGCCCCATCCGCACGTAGGCGGTGGCGCGCTGGATGTCGATGTAGCCACGAGTACGCCAGCAAGCATTGCCCCAAGGGTGCTCGTCGTCGACCTGGTCTACAAGCCCGGCCGCTTGGTCAAGCAGCCGATCCACCACGCTTCTGTCCGCACCGGGCAGCATGGCATGCCCTCGGCGCCAGACCCGTGAGTACGCTGAGCAGTCCTTCGACATGGACGGCAGCTACGTCCGCGGACGGGCGTTCAACCTGGTCTTGGCCGGTACCGGTGCGGCCATGTCCGGCGGCGTGGAGGAGGCGTGCCGGTACGGGTGCCAAGCGGTTGACCTGGCTGCGGGGATCGGGTCCGCCCGGGTCATCCGGTATGTGCGTGGCCTTCAACGGCGTCTGACGTTCCGGTGGTCGCCGGGTTCACTGAGTTTGTGGCCGACCGGCTAGGGGTGGTTGAGCAGGACATGCAAGATCCCGATGATGGCGGCTCCGCCCACGATCTCTCCCCGGTAGATCATCTCCTGGGCCTCCTGTAGCGGAATCCACGCAACCCGTTCCGCCTCGTCCTTCTCCGGCTCGCCCGCCTGGTCAGCACCCTGCGCGAAGTAAATGTCCTGGGGGTAGTCGACGTTGCCGCTCGCCGGCTGGTAGGTGAGGATGCGCACAGGGGGTTGCCGCAGCTGCCAGCCGGTTTCCTCCTGGACTTCCTGGGCTGCGGCGAGCGGACCCTCAACGCCATCCAGCACGTAGCCGCCGGGCAGTTCCCACACCCAGCGGTCGATGATGAACCGGTGCCGCCAGATCATCAGCACCCGTTCGCCCGCGTCGTCGACCACCACGGTCATGGCGCAGCGAGGGTACCGTGCGACGTACTGCTCGAATCTGACACCTGTGGGGAGTTCAATCTCCCCTTCGAGAGCCGGATGTGAGGGTTTTCATCGGCCACGCGCTCACGGCGAATGATCCATCGTGTCCGTGGTTGCTTATCGGGCGTGTCGTCTGTCACGACTTGTGACGTACCTCGCCAACTCCAGACCGCTCATCCGAGCGCCTGGCATCCAGCCTGAGGGCGGGTGGCAAGGATGGCCTGACCCGCCCGCCGCGAGCCTCACCCCTTCGACTCCTTGTGACAGCCCTCAGCACGCGGCCACGAGTTGAACAGGCGGCGTGGTTGGCGGACGTTCTCGGGTGCCGTGAGCGGCCGCTCCGTGACCCCGGATGATGCCGACTGCCGTCTCGTCCCGGGGTCAGATCGGGGTCAGATGATCTTGAAGGCCGATCCGCTTGACTGCGAACCGGCCTCTGACCTGGGGAAACATGGTGGGCGATACTGGGATCGAACCAGTGACCTCTTCGGTGTGAACGAAGCGCTCTCCCGCTGAGCTAATCGCCCGGGTGATCGGCGCCTTGCGGTGCCGACGGGAAAACCATACCGCACTCTCGGGGGTGGTGGCGAAACGATTGGGGGTGGGATGGCGGTCGGGGCCGGGTGGTAGCGGGTGAGAGGGGTGGGAGGCGGGGGAAGTTCGCGACTCGGCGAGGAAAGGTTGGCCGGAGAGCCCCTAGCGAGGGGTCTGGTGGCATAGCATCGTCATGCTCCATACTCAACCGGAAACACGTGGCTGGGACCACGGAACGAGGCACCTCAACGGGGAGGGCGGTGGGAAACGCAAAAGCTGGGCAAACTTGGGGCAGTCTGTCCCTGTTTGCGCAGGTAGTACCCTAAATGTCGCACTGTGATGCGCGTTACAGGAGGGGTCCGGAGCGGAATCCTTCCTGGAGGTTTCTTCGTTCTGATGTCATGGGCTCTGGACGAGGTCTGTTGGAGCACAGCAAGCCCCTGCACAGGGGACCCGACGACGAAAAGGTTTGGCTGACGATGAACAGCACCACCGTCTCCGCCGAGCTGGTCCTTCGGCTTGTGGTCCCCGACCGTGCCACCGTGCCCCTGCTTGCCGGGCTGAGTTACACCGCGACCGACCCGTACGCCATCCGCATGGCCTTCCATGTGGGCAACGACGAGCCGGTCGAATGGATCTTCGCGCGTGAGCTGCTGACGGTCGGCATCGTGCGGCGGGTTGGGGACGGGGACGTGCAGGTCTGGCCGGCCCGGTCCGACGGGGAGCGGACGCTGAACATCAGCCTCACCTCG
>Ga0207873_1002369_pt1 | contig 15638 bp, 11 predicted proteins | sample BGWIniCompost_FD_187373 | JGI IMG/M metagenome (GOLD analysis project Ga0207873, IMG submission 187373) | Cellulose adapted compost microbial communities from Newby Island Compost Facility, Milpitas, CA, USA - BGW Initial Compost (SPAdes)... ...
ACCACATGCTCCACCGCTTGTGCGGGCCCCCGTCAATTCCTTTGAGTTTTAGCCTTGCGGCCGTACTCCCCAGGCGGAGTGCTTAACGCGTTAGCTTCGGCACCAGAAGGGTCAAAGCCTCTGACACCTAGCACTCATCGTTTACGGCGTGGACTACCAGGGTATCTAATCCTGTTTGCTACCCACGCTTTCGCGTCTCAGCGTCAGTCACCGTCCAGAAGGCCGCCTTCGCCACCGGTGTTCCACTTGATATCTACGAATTTCACCTCTACACCAAGTATTCCACCTTCCTCTCCGGGACTCTAGCCACGCAGTTTCGGATGCACTTCCACGGTTGAGCCGCGGGATTTCACATCCGACTTGCATAGCCGCCTACACGCGCTTTACGCCCAGTAATTCCGAACAACGTTTGCACCCTCTGTCTTACCGCGGCTGCTGGCACAGAGTTAGCCGGTGCTTGCTAAAGAGGTACCGTCATCAGGCTGGGTATTCGCCAGCCCTTATTCGTCCCTCTCCACAGAGCTTTACAACCCGAAGGCCTTCATCGCTCACGCGGCGTCGCTGCGTCAGGCTTTCGCCCATTGCGCAAGATTCCCCACTGCTGCCTCCCGTAGGAGTCTGGACCGTGTCTCAGTTCCAGTGTGGCTGTTCATCCTCTCAGACCAGCTACCCGTCTTCGCCTTGGTGGTCTTTTACACCACCAACAAGCTGATGGGCCGCAGGCTCATCCTCAAGCGCGAGCTTCCATGGAGAGGCCCGCTTTGACCCCAACTCCGGAGAGTCGTGGTCTTATGCTGTATTAGCTCCCCTTTCGGGGAGTTATCCACCACTCGAGGGCAGATTACCCACGTGTTACTCACCCGTGCGCCGCTTTACCGGGGCCGAAGCCCTTTCTCGCTCGACTTGCATGTGTTAAGCGCGCCGCTAACGTTCGTTCTGAGCCAGGATCAAACTCTCCAGTTTAAATCCTTGGGCTAGCACCGATTGTTCCCCTCGACTTTCGCCGAAGAGTTCGGCCGGTGCCGCCGAATTGCTCATCGTACTCGCTTCTCGACCGGGACCTTCGCTGCCGGGGCTAAACCGGCTGCTCGTTCCTGCTCCTCGCGACCTCTGTGAGTAGAGGAAACCGCGGGGGCCGAGGCGAAAAACTCACGTATCTTTTCGCGTTCGATAGGACTCAGTTTTCAAGGACCGAGGGGAAGCGGGGCTTCCCGAGGGGCCGGTGAACCTAGTTCGTGGTGCCCGGCCTGTCAATCAGTTTTTTCGAGATTCTTTCGGGTCGGTCGCCGTTGCGACCGGGAGCGCCATCTTCCTGGTCACTCTCTCCCGGGGCCCGCAGGGGGCCGCTTCTCTGGCGCCAGGGTCGCGATCCGAAGACCGGAGCTCCTGGAACCGTGGCCTCGTCACCTTTCGTGGCGCCGGCCGTGCCCCCCGAGGTCTCTCGAGGGGGCGGGGCGTTTAGCAGTGAACCCCGAGGGTGGCAAGCCCAAAGTTGAAGGAGGCTCCGTTTCGGTCGTCCTCCCGTGAGGCGGCGTGGCCAACCTCACGTTCTTCCTTGGGAACCCTGTTCCAGAGTGCGTTCCAGGGTGCCGCGCTTCGGAGTGCCGCCACCCGCCGGGTCTCCGCCAGACCGAGTCGGCTCCGTAGAACCGTACCCATCCGAGGACACCACTGCGAGAAGTTGCCAGAGCTGCAGCGGCGGTCGCCGCGCCGAACACGGCGCTTGCGGCTCGTCGCATGTCTCGAACCGAGACAGGGACTGTCTGCAGTATAGCCCGCGGTTTCGTCGGTGCCAACTTTTTGGAGAAGCTTGCGCTTCGTCGTCAGCGCCGGGCTGGTTTGGTCTCCCGGAATGGGGTGGACCGCCAGCCTGGGATCCGCGGGGCTGCCCTGGGGCAAACCTGTGGAAATCTCGAAGGAAGTGAATGAGCTCCCCGGACGAAGGTAGCCTTTCGCTGCGCCTTCGGCACCGGCTCGGCGGCCGGGTGGGGTGTGGAAAACTTTGACCTGCTCGGCGTGGGCGTGGGCGCGCTTGGGGCTCCGGGATGGTCCCGTCGCCTGGAGACGTGCCTTCGGCTCACCACGCCCTCGGATCGCTCTTGCGACCGAGGGGCCTCGGGGTTCCCGAGGGGTCCCGTGCAGGGGGCGGCGTATATGGCCCGACCCGTCGCGCCAGGCAAGCCCCATTTCGACTTCTGGGTGACTTTTTTCAGCGGAGCTGCTCAACCGAACAGTCTTCGGCGGGATTTTCTTCCCGGATCTGCTCAGCTGACCAGGTCGAGGTACCAGATCCCCAAGGGTTCCCTGACGAGGTTGAGCTCGTGGCCATCGTAGAGGCGCACCCGATACCCCACCTCGCCCGGGCGAAAAGCAGGTTCCTGATACCGGCCCAGTACGGACAGCTCTTGCCAGCGACGCTCCAGGCAGATGGCCAAGGGGCGCCGCGTCCCCTCCGCCGTGTGCACCTGGACCCGGCGCCAGCTCGCGCCGGCGCCGCACCAGAGGGGGTTCGCGAGCCCCGCCTCCTCCGACAGCTCCTGCACCGCCTGACACACGGCGCGCTGCGAGACGGAGAAGCACCACCGGGGCAGCTCCATGACCAACGCGTAGCCCTCCTCGAGCGCCACCAGGCAGTAGCTGCGGCTGGCGGCTCGCACGTAGAGCTCCTGGGTGTGGGCGAGCTCTCCTCGCGCTTGCCCGAGGAAGCGCAAGATGAGGCCCCACTCCGCCGCCGCCACCTTGATCTCGAAGGGATCGCGGGCCGCCGCGTAGTCGACGGTCTCGCCTTCGACGTCGACCAGCGCCGCCGCCCGCGCCGACGTGGCCGCGCACAGGTTCTGCAGGATCCCCGCAAAGGCGCTCGGTTCCTGATCGTCTCGCTGCGGTGGGGCGCTCCAGCGGCGATTCATCGAGCTTCCCCGACCAGGCGGGTGAGCTCCATGGCGTTGCGGGCGACCTCGATCGGGGTCTTCTCCCGCAGCTCCTCGACGAGCCGCGTCCGCTCCGGGCGGGCGCGCAGGGAGAGGGCTTCGTCGTGCACCAGCCCACGTAGATCCGCCGGAGCCACGCGCACCTCGGGGACGATCTCGAGGGCGAGCAGCACGTGAAAGCCGTAGTCCGTCTCCACCACGGGCGACTGGGCCCCTGGCGTCTGCAGATCGTTGGCGGCGCGCGCGTACTCCGGCACCAGCTGCGGCGGGGCTCCCTCGTCGAGCACGTCGACGGGCACGGTGCGGCCGTCCTCGGCGACGGGGGGGAGCGCTTCGACGCGAACCTCGACGGCCGTCGGCGAGCCGTGCTCCTCGTCGACCGCCCGCACACGATCCGCGAACTCGTTGGGGTCCACGATACCCTCCACGGCGTCCTTCATGCGCTCGGCGAGGGCGCGCGCCGCGTCCCGGTGTTCCGGCGCTCGGGGGAGCGCGACCGCGTGGGCCGTCCTCACCGAGCGCGGGCGAGACAGCTCCACCCAGCGCGCCCGGGTCAGCTCGTCGACCTCGCGCGCCGTGATGGGTCCGCCGGATCGGAGCGCGTCGGCCCGCATCGCGTCGAGCAGCGCGCGCGCGTAGGCCGCCCGCTCCGCGACCCGCAGCAGCGACGGCTCTTCGGCACCGACATAGGAGGTGAAGAGCTCCCCGCGGACCAGGTCCCGCACCACCGACTCGGCCTCTCGCCCCGTCGCGCCGACGATCTCCCGGACCAGCTCGGCGGAGATCGGTGTGTCCGCGACCTGCGCGATCACGCCCGGCGGGAGCGCCGCCGTCGGCTCCGCTTCATCGGAGCCCGTACAGCTCGACGTCGCTGCCGCGACGATGAGGAGGAGAGCCGACCGCCGGAGCGCGCGCCTCATCTCGCACCCACCTTCGGACGCAACAAGTCCGTCGACGCTCGCAGCGCCAAGGCGCCGACGCAGAGCGCGTAGAGGGCCTCCAAATCACGCCGCGCCCCCAAGGCATCGAGGCCGTACAGGAACGCCGCAGCCGCTCCCATCAGCAAACACAGGCCGAGCACGTCGAGGAGGCGGTCCACGTCGGTCGAGGGTAGCCCCCCAGGAGAGCCCAGCTCAACCGCCGGGCCGCTCCCCCCGGCCGTCGCACCCCGGGCGGTCCCCCGGATCCGCTCCAGGGGCGCCCCACTCCCCCGTCACGCCCACCACCACCTCACCAGGCCGGCCACGACGAGCACCCCCAACAGGCCCAGGGGCACCGACGCCCCCTGCACCCGCCGCCCCGGGGGAATGGCCCGCGTCGCCGAGCGCCGCGGCTCCACCGCCACCCGACCCGCCACCACCAGGAGCGCTCCTGCGGCGGCGAGCCCGATCACGTGCCCGAGCGCCGCGTGGGGCATGCGGTCGATCCGCCAAGGCAGCGCCAAACACAGCCCCGCTGCGGCGAGGGCCAGGACGGTGGCCGCCACGGCCGAGGCGGGAAGTCGCCCGCGCGCCTCCAGAGGAGGGCCCCCCAGCGCCGCCGGGTGCTCCTCGGGGATGGTCCCGAGCTGACGGACCGTCCCCCAGCCGAAGGCGAAGGCGGCCCACCCGAGGCTCCCCAACACGAGGGGGACCAGGGACGGGCGCGGGCTCCCGGTCCCCAGCAGGAGCCAGCTGCCCGCGCAGAACGCCACGAAGAGGTGGATGCCGAGGCGACGGGCCCACACGGGGTGGCGCCTCGCCGAGAGCCCCGCGGCGATACACGCAGCGAGCGCCAGGGCCGCGCAGAGCCGAGCCGGCCAGGGCGCGTGCTCGTCCAGGGCCGGAGCGGCCACGGTCACGGCCCACGCATGGAGAGACGGGACGGTGGGGTTGGCGAGGAGGAGCTGCGCCCGCTCAGCTCGCATAGCGGGCACGCACGACGACGTAGATGGAGAGCAGCACGAGCAGCAGCGCGAGCCGGAACCACACCGCGCGCTTGCGGGCCGTCCGGTGCGCGCCCTCGAGCTCCGCCACGCGCTGCTGCAGGCCGACCACCTGCCCCTCGAGGCGCACGACGAGCCGCTCCGTCTCGCGCAGCCGCTCCTGGAGCGGCTGCTCCGCGTCGCGGGCGGAGGTCCCGGCCTCCGCCGCGCCGTGATCGATTTCTTCGACGCCCTCGTCGGGGGACTCGCCCTTCATGGGGGCGGAGCCTACAGCGGTTTCCCGGAGCGTTGAAGCGCGCCCGATGGGTCAGGGCACCAGGACCAGCTTGCCCCGGGTCTGGCCCGACTGGAGATCCGCGTGGGCCCGCCCCGCCTCCTCGAAGGGGTACTCGGCGACGCAGGGCACCTTGAGCTTGCCCTGCTGCACCCAGTCGAGGATCGAGCCGACCCCCTCCTGGATCTCTTCCCGCCGATCGAAGAGGTAGGAGAGATTGAACGCCATCACGGCCTTGTTGTCGTCCGTCAGGCGCAGGGGATTGAAGCGCGGCAGCCGCACGAAGTCCCACGCGAGCTTCGCCCAGTTCGGACGCCCCCACCCCGGCGAGAGCATGGTGTGGAACCCGTAGATGATGAGCCGCCCCGTCGGTCGCAGAGCCTTGTAGCTCTGGCGCAGGGTGGCCACGCCGTTCGCGTCGAGGACGACGTCGAAGCCCTCCGGCGCGAAACGCCGCGCTTCGCTCCAGAGATCCTGCGCGCGCTTGTCCACCACCTCGTCGGCGCCCAGCTGCCGCACGAGATCGACCTTGTGCCCGGAGCCGACGACCCCGAGCACGGAGCAGCCGTGGATCTTCGCGATCTGCACCAGGGCGCTCCCGACGCCGCCGGCGGCCGAGTGCACCAGCACCTTCATGCCCGGACGCAGCTTGCAGAGCTCGCACAGCGCGTACCAGGCGGTGAGCGACATGACGAGGAGCGCCCCCGCCTCCGTGACGGACATGTTGTCCGGCACCGGGAAGACGAAATCCTCGTCGACGCACACGTGGCTCGCGTAGGCGCCGAACTGGGTGATCCCGAGCACGCGATCGCCCGGGCGGACACGTCCCACGGCGTCCCCCACCTCCGAGACCACACCAGCGAACTCGAAGCCCGGCGTGATGGGAAACCCGAACTGGCGCGCCGACGAGTACAGCCCCATGCGCACCACGCAGTCGGCGAAGTTCACGCCGATCGACTGGGTCTCCACCAGCACTTGCCGGGGGTTCGGCTTGGGTCGCGTGATTTCCCGGAGCACCAGGCTCTGAAACCCGCCGGGTCGGTTCACCTCGATTCGGCGCGCGGTGTCCACCTGCACGACTGCGTTCATGTTCCCCCTAGGATGGCTTGTGACACTCGTTCCTGTGGCTTTCGGTGAGCCGCCAGGTCGAGGAGCGAGCCTTCGGCGCCTCGCAGCGCGCTCCGGACCCCGACGTGCGGCAGCTCCCGATCGCCGAACACCGCCTCGAGCACCTCCGCGATGCGCACGGCACCCTGCCCGCCCATGGGCACGGTCATCACCAGCGGAGTGAGCCGCCCCACGACGCCGGCCCGACGGAGGACGGCTTCGGCGCGCTCGTCCCCCAGGGCGAGCTCCGTCACACCGGCGCGCACGTCGATCTGCCGCCCGATGCCCTTCACGTCGCGCCGGACCAACGCCTCTGGTCGTTCGAAGAACTCCGCCATGAGCTGCTCCAAGCGAGACCGACCTCCGAGCCGCGCGACGGCCGTGCTGTCCAGTCCCACGACGTACACGGCAGAGCGGATGAGCTTGCTAAGCCCAGGATCGTTCGGCCCGAGCAGCGCCGCGCCGGTGAACTCGAGCCCGCGCACGGTCGCCGCGTTCAGACGCGCCAGCAGCTCCTCCGCAGGGGGCGCGTCGATGAGCTTGATGTCGAGGTACTCGTCGAGGCTCGCCAACCCGAGGGCGAGCGCCGGACCGAAGCTCATGTCCGGCTTGGGGCGGAACCCCTCCGTGTAGGCAGTGCGCACCCCCGCTCGTCGGATGACCCGGGGGAGCTCCCGGATGAAATCGAGGTGGCCGAGCAGCGCGGTCGGGCCGGTCTTCGTGTACGCGAGGCGCCAGCGGCGCGGCGGGCTCCCCGCGCGCACCGGGCGGAAGCGCTCCGGGTGGTGCTCGTGGAGGTGCGTGGGGCGCTCCGGAGCGTCGTCGATCAAGGGCAGGCGCGCGCGCTGCCCAGGTTCGTGGGCGCCCATCTTCTCGAGCAGACCGATGCGATCCGTGCGCATCTTGCCGAGATCGCAGGCGACTCCACAGTCGTAACAGACCAGGCGCCGCGAGTCGCTGCTGGCTTGGGCGACGTTGGTGTGATGCACGAACATCCCGCGTGCCTTGCCGCAGGGCGGGCTCAACCGGCTCTTCAGGGCCTTCTGGTACTCGCGCGCGAGGAACCCGTCCTCGAGGCCCACGTCGATGTGGTCCCAGGGCAAGCGCGCCGACAAGGGCAACGTCCCGAGAAACGGCTCCGTGGCGATGCCCCAGTGGGCGAGCGCCTCCTCCCACAGCTCGATGCGGACCTGGTCCTCCCAGGAGTCGAAGCGGGCGCCGCGCAGGAACGCGCGCTCGATCACGTCGGCGAGCCGGCGGTCCCCCCGCGCCAAGACCCCCTCGAGCACGCTCGTGGTGGAGTCGTGTACCCGGAGCTGGAGCCCCCGCTTGCCTCGGCACGCATCGCGCAGGAGCTGCTGCTTGCGACGCACCTCGCTCAAGGGGTCCATCGCGCACCACTGAAAGGGCGTGTGGGGCTTGGGGACGTGCGTGGACACGCTCACCGTCACCTGTGGTCGCTTCCCGACGCGCTTGCCGACGGCGAGGGCGCTCAGGCCGACGTCCGCGATGCCGAGCACGTCCTCGTCCATCTCCGTGGGGAGCCCCAAGATGAAATAGAGCTTCATCTTGTCGAAGCCCCGGGAGAACACGCGCTCCGCGGTCTGGAGGAGCTGCTCCTCCGTGACGTTCTTGTTGATGACGTCCCGCATGCGCTGGGTGCCCGCCTCGGGCGCGAAGGTGAGCCCCGAGGCGCGGACCCTGCGCATGTCGTCGAGCAAATCCTCGGCCAAGCCGTACGCCCGGAGCGAGGCCACGCTGAGGCTCACGCGCTCCGGCGCCGTCTTCTCGACGAGGCGCTTGATCAAAGGAGAGATGCACGAGACGTCCGCCGTGGACAGCGCCGTCAGGCTCACCTCGTCCTGGCCGCTCTTCTCGATCGCCCGCAGCACCGTGTCCACCACCTGCTCGGGATCCCGCTCGCGGACGGGGCGATAGATCATGCCCGCCTGACAGAAGCGACAGCCCTCGGTGCAGCCGCGGGCCACCTCGATGCTCATGCGGTCGAAGATGGCCTCGGGGCCACCAACGGGCGCGTCGTCGGGGAACGGGAAGTCGTCGAGCTGCTTCACCAGGCGACGCTCGATGGGGAACGGCACGTCGGGACGAGTCGGCGGCTGCACGACGTGGAGCCCGCTGTCGGGATCCGGCGCCACGTCGTAGAGGCTCGGCACGTAGACGCCGGTGATGCGCGACAGACGCACGAGCCGCTCCTCACGGCCGAGCCCCTCCGCCTTCGCTTCCGTCCAGCACAGCGCGATCTCCGCCGCCGCCTCCTCGCCGTCGCCGATCAGGAAGGCGTCGATGAAGGGCGCGATGGGCTCCGCGTGGGTCGCCACGGGGCCGCCCGCCACCACGAGGGGGTCGTCGTCGCCTCGGGCGGCGCTGCGCAGCGGGATGCCCCCGAGCTGCAGCATGGTGAGGATGTTCGTGTACGTGAGCTCGTACTGGAGGCTGAACCCGACGACGTCGAAGTCGCACAGGGGGCGCACGCTCTCCAGCGACCCGAGCAGCAGGCCGTGGGCGATCAGCTGCTCCTGCATGTCCAACCACGGCGTGTAGCAGCGCTCGGCGAGCAGGCGCGGGTCGTCGTTGAGGAGCTTGTACAAGATCCTGTAGCCGAGGTGGCTCATCCCGATGTCGTAGATGTCGGGGAAAGCCAGGCACACCTTGGCCTGCACCGAGGACCAGTCCTTGCGGACCACGTTGTGCTCGGCGCCGGTGTAGCGGTTCGGCTTGATGACCTTCTCGAGGAAGGACGCGTAGGGGTGTTCGAACAGCTCCGTCACGGTGCAAGCTCCAGCCGGTCGCGCGTGTTCCTGACCAGCGCATCCTCGGGGAAACCGGTTCTGACGGCTTTACCGAGGGCTGTCAATTCCGCCTCCCGACGCCGAGGCCAGGGAAACGACCGCGCGGCGCGCGGGGCCAGGGAATCGGAGCGGCGCAGTCGACACGGTGTCACGGCGCGAACGGGCGCACCCGCGCATCCTCCGAGAACGAGTGCGGGCCATGACCGTCGACCCGAATGCTGGACCAGCCCGGCTCCGGCGGAGGCACGAAATACAAGGGCCCCGCGTCGTCGCTGAGCTCCTGCCGACGCACCTCGAGCTCTCCGATCACCGCCCCGGCCTCGTCCAGGATCTCCGCCTGCACCAGATCTCCCGGCGCCTCGGCGGCTTCGATGGGCAAGCCCCAGCTCAGCCGTCCCTCACCGTCCCGGCGCAAGATCCAGTGGGTCTGCGCAGGGATGTCCACCTCGAGGGAGGCCTCCAGCCGGCGCACGCCGCCCGCGTCGGTGCCCCTGCTCCATGAGCTCCCCGGAGAGCTCCACACGACGCCGCCGAAGGGCGTCGCGACGGCCGTCGCCGAGATCCGCGCTTCGAAGGGGCTCGCGGGGCGCTCCTGCGAGGCGGCGCGCACCGGTCGCGCCTGCGCCGAGTCCGGCGGCTGCAGCCCGTTCACGATGGACAACCGATCGATGAGGCTCTGGTAGTTGTAGTCGCTGATCCACGCGGGATCGCAGTAGCTCATGAAGTCCCTGTAGCGGTCGTGGGGGTCGACCAGAGTGCCCGTGCGCGCGTCGTAGCCCCAAGCTCCCAGGGTCGCGTCCACGTAGGGGAAGTCCGGATCCGTGCCGATGGCGGAGCCGCAGGGCGCGTGCATCAGGCGGTGGACGTGCCCCATCTCGTGGACGAAGGTCCCCTCCGCGACCGCGCGGTAGCCGAGGCCCACACCGACCGCTGCAGCGCCGCCGGCTGCCCCGAAGGTGGCGACGCCCGCGACGCAGCCGAAGCGACAGTGCTCCTGCATCGTCGCCGCGGGGTTCACGAGTCCGTAGTAGGAGACGTCGTCGGGCGGCCGCTCCACGGAGCGGAGCTGCAGCAGCTGGTTGAGGACGTCCGTCAGATTCGACTCCGACGTTCCGACGGGGTCGCGCACCGTGAGCTCCACGTGGCTCACGGGGAAGAGCGCCACCAAGGACGAGGACAGCGCCTCCAGGTGCTCGGGCGAGACGTCCGGCAGGCGACCGGAGCCGTCCCCGTCGAAGCGGATCGGCACGATGTGCACGCGCGCCGGCCCCGTCGCGCGCGCGCGCAGCGGGAACGTGCCCACCTGGGGAACGCGCACGAGCGGCCGCTCCACGTCCCGACACACGTCCTGATCCCACACCTCCACGGCGAGCGCCCGGGCACCCACGAGCTCCTGACCCGGCAGGTAGAAGTTGAAGGTGCTCTCGAGCTCCTCGCTGCGGCTCGCCCCGACGATCGGGCGGACGTCCTCGTAGACCAGGGGCTCGGCGTCCTTCCGCTCGAGGATCAGGTGCGCCCTGCGCTCGCGTCGCTCGACCCACGCCCCGCGCCGCGGGCTCACGAAGACGCGCACCAACAGGTCCCGGCCCTGGACGAGATCGACGGGCGGCCGCTCGACGACCTCGCCGAACATGACCAGCGGGACCTCCACCGCCTGGAACGCGGAGACCCGGCGGATCTCCAGATCACGGGGAGGGATCAGGCCCCAAGTCGCCCCCGCGTCACAGCGCGCCATCGTCGTGGCCTCCGGGGAGCGTCGCGGTGGCGGTCTTTGCGCCGGCTCCTCCCCTCCGGGCGGGATCTGCTCGATGTCGAGATCCGCTCCGAAGCAGCCGCTCGCGGACGCCACCGCGAAGAACGAGCAACACACCAGCGGCAACCAGGGGACCGCAGTGGAGCGCCCCCCCCCACGTCCCCTCGCACCCTTCGTCCCCAGTCCCTGATCCATCGCTCCCCCGAGCGCCGAGGCGCACGCCGTCACCTCACCCGCTCAACGGCGCAAAGCGCGCCCCCTCGATCTCATCAAGCTAACCTTCGCCTCCGCGCCGCGCCCGAAGTTTTGTGAGCTATCGAGGAGTTCCGGCTTTGGTCGGTGCCAGAGCGAGACTTACGGCACGGGGCGTCTCTCCCTGAGCGCCAAGGCGCTGACGGTCGGCCCTCACCCGGGTCGCCGCGGCCTCCTCCCCCGTCCCGGCGCGTCCCGGCGCGTTCGGGCGGTTCGGTCGGTCCTCGGGGATCGGCTCGGGACCGGCGGGCGGAGTCGATATCCACGGTGAGCGCTTGCGCGGCGGCGGCGCCTGCGATAGCGGCAAACCACCATGTTCGAGTCCGTCCCCACCGCCCCCCCCGACACGATTCTCGGCCTGACCGAGGCTTTCCTGCGCGACGAGCGACCGCACAAGATCAACTTGTCCGTCGGCGTCTACAAGGACGCTTCGGGAGCGACCCCCATCCTCGAGGTCGTCAAGGAGGCGGAGCGGCGCCTGCTCGCGACGGAGAAGTCCAAGGGCTACAAGCCGATCTCCGGTGACCCCGCCTACGGGCGCTGCGTCCGCGAGCTCCTCTTCGGGGCCGGCAGCGAGCTCGCCTCCGGCGATCTGGCGGCCACCTGCCACACCCCCGGCGGTACGGGCGCCCTGCGCCTGGCGGCGGACTACCTGCGCCAGCAGCACTCCGGCACGAAGATCTGGCTCAGCGATCCCACCTGGGACAACCACGGCAAGGTCTTCAAGGCAGCCGGGCTCGAGTGCGGGACGTACCCCTACTTCGACGCCGCCAAGAACGGCCTCGCCTTCGAGGCCATGGTGGAAGGTCTGTCGGCCGTGCGCGCCGGGGACACCGTCCTGCTGCACGCCTGCTGTCACAACCCGACGGGCGTCGATCCCACTCCCGAGCAGTGGCAGCAGCTCGGAGCGCTGCTCCGAGAGCGCGGCGCCCTGCCCCTGGTGGACTTCGCCTACCAGGGCTTCGGTCGCGGCGTCGACGAGGACGCCGTCGGCGTGCGCGCGCTGGTGGACGCGGTCGACGAGCTCCTGATCTGCTCGAGCTTCTCGAAGAATTTCGGCCTCTACAACGAGCGCACGGGCGCCCTCACCGTGAAGGGCAAGCGCGCCGAGGAGGTCGCCGCCGTCTTCAGCCAGCTGAAGACCTGCGCCAGGACCAACTACTCGAACCCGCCCGCCCACGGCGGCGCCATCGTGACCACCATCCTCACGGACGCGGAGCTGCGGCAGCGCTGGATCGACGAGGTGGCGGGGATGCGCGATCGCATCAACGGCATGCGCCAGCTCTTCGTGGAGACCCTCGCGGCTCGGGGCGCGACCCGCGACTTCTCCTTCATCGTCGACCAGAAGGGGATGTTCAGCTTCTCCGGGCTCACGAAGGCCCAGGTGGAGCGGCTGCGGGACGAGCACGCGATCTACATCGTGGGCTCCGGGCGCATCAACGTGGCGGGCATGACCGAGACGAACATGGGCCCGCTGTGCGACGCGATCGTCCAGGTGATGTGAGCGCGGCTCCTTTTCTGCGCTCTTCGCGACGAGCTCCGCGGGGCGGGGCGCTCCAGCTGGCAAACCGGGGGCGCCCCCGAGCGACGGGGGCTTCGCCGACGGCGGGCCGTTTGTCGCGACCGGAAAATCGGCTAGAGCACGGATCCGTAACCACGGATCCGTGAGCACCGATCCGTGGACAGCGGTCCGTAGCCAGCGGTCCGTAGCCAGAGCGCCGGCGCGGAGGAACCCGTCGGACCTCCACGAGGGCGGCGCCCCGGCGGACGAGCGCTCCAGCCGACGAACCGAGCGGGTGCTCTGGAAACAGGATGGAAGGAGAGGACATGGCGACCACGATCTTCACGAGAATCCTCAACGGCGAGCTCCCCTGCCACAGGGTGTACGAAGACGACCACGTGCTCGCCTTCCTCGACATCAATCCCCTGAGCTACGGGCACACGCTGGTGATCCCCAAGGAGCCGGCGGAGACCCTCGACGAGCTCTCGGACGAGTCGGCCGCGGCCCTGGGGCGCGTCTTGCCGAGGATCTGCCGCGCGGTGAAGCAGGTCACGGGCACGGCGGCGTACAACGTGCTCGAGAACAACGGCTCCGCGGCGCACCAGGCCGTCCGCCACGTCCACTTCCACATCATCCCGAAGCCGGACAGCGCGCGCGGGCTCACCATCGAATGGCCCGCAGGCAAGCTGGAGACCGACGTCGGCGAGCGGCTGTCGGAAGAGCTGCGCCAAGCCCTGGGCGGGCGCTGACATGACCGTCATCTACACGGACGGCGCCTGCAGCGGGAACCCGGGTCCCGGTGGCTGGGCCTGGGCCGCGGTCGACGGGGACTTCGAGAGCGGCGCCGCCGAGCGCACGACCAACCAACGCATGGAGCTCTCCGCCGTGCTCGAGGCGCTCCGGGCCAACCCCGAGGGTCGCGTGGAGATCGTCAGCGACTCGACCTACGTGGTGAACTGCTTCCGTGACCGTTGGTGGGTGGGTTGGCTGCGCCGCGGCTGGGTGAACTCGAAGAACCAACCCGTCGCCAACCGGGATCTGTGGGAGCCGCTGATCGCCTTGGTGCAGGCTCGCCCCGTGGGCGAGGTGACCTTCCGCTGGGTGAAGGGGCACGGGGGCGATCCCATGAACGACTTCGTGGACGCTCTGGCCGTGGAAGCGGGCCGAAATGGCGTCGGGCGCCGCGGACGCACCCCGTCCCCGGGCGCCGCTCCTCCATTCGTGTCGAATTCGCGATAAGCACACTGAGCCATGAATTTTCCCCCTGCGCCGCTGCCTCTGAGTCCGCTCGATCTCTCCCGCCTGCCCGAGGCCGGTCTGGAGTTCACCTGGGCCATCCCGGGCTCGAAGAGCATCACCAACCGCGCCCTCGCCCTGGCGGCCCTCGCCGAGGGGACGACGGTGCTGCGGGGCGTGCTGCAGAGCGACGACACCCGGTACATGCGGCAGGGCCTCGAGCACCTCGGGATCAGCGTCACGGAGCGGGATCCCACGACCTGGGTGGTCGAGGGCGGGCTGCGCCGGTTGCGCGCACCCAGTGAGCCGCTGTTCGTGGGCAACAGCGGCACCACGGTGCGCTTCCTCTCCGGTCTCGCTGCCCTCGTCCCCGGACCCGTCACCCTCCAGGGCGACGAGCACATGGCCAAGCGCCCCATCGCCGATCTGGTGGAGGGGCTCCGTCAGCTCGGCGTGCGGGTCGAGTGCGAGACGGGGTGCCCGCCCCTGCGCATCTGGGGCGGCGAGCTCCCGAGCGGCACCGCGACGATGCGCGGCGATCGCTCGAGCCAGTACTTCTCCGCGCTGCTCATGGCCGCGCCCCACGCCCAGGGAGAGGTGACCCTGCAGGTGGACGGAGAGCTCGTGAGCCGTCCCTACGTGGACATCACCCTGGAGATGCTGCGTCGCTTCGGCGCCGACGTGATCGACGAGGGGAACCGGTTCGTGGTGCGGCCCGGCGCGACGCGCTCACCCGGCGAGTACGTCATCGAGCCGGACGCCTCGTCGGCGAGCTACGCCTTCGCCACGGCGACGGCCACGGGGCTCGCCATCACGGTGCCCGGGCTGGGGACCTCCGCCCTGCAGGGGGACTACGGCTTCGTCGATCTGGTGGAGCAGATGGGCGCCCGGGTCGAGCGGAGCGCGAACTCCACGCGCGTCATCGGCCCTCGGCCGCCGCGCGGCGACTCCCCCCGACCGGTGCTCCGCGGCCTCGACGTGGACATGCACCACATCTCCGACACGGTGATGACCTTGGCCGCGCTCGCGCCCCTGTGTGACGGCGTGACCCACATCCGTAACGTGGCGAACATCCGCCTCAAGGAGACGGATCGCCTCGCCGCGACGGTGGCGGAGCTCGAGCGCGTCGGGCAGCAGGTCACCTCGGGCGAGGACTGGCTGCGCATCGAGCCGCGCCCGGTGCGGCCCGCGACGATCCACTGCTACTCGGATCACCGCATGGCGATGAGCTTCGGCGTCCTGGGCTTGGTGAGGCCGGGCATCACCATCGAGGATCCCGCTTGTGTGGCCAAGACCTACCCTGGGTTCTGGGACTCCCTGCGGGAGGTCTACGCGGCGGTGGGGCAGGCCGCGCCCTACTGAGCCGTCCCTCCGTGCCCTGCTCCTTGGGGCGCTCCTTGGGGCCGGCGCGCGAGCGGGAACGTTCGGCGGGGCAGCGGGAAGGTTAACACCGTTAACATCGCCCAGCGCGATCTCCGTCAGGCGCCCTGGGAAAAAGCGCGGGGAAACCAGGGCGCCGCCCCCGCGTAGAGCTACACTGGGCCGGTACCCCGCCCAGCCCTCGGCATCCTGGGCGTTCCCCTGCCCGACCGACACCGGAGACGAGCCATGAGTCAGAAGTTTGCATTCCACCGCATCGCCACGACCGCCGCCGCCCTCTGCGCCGTGGGCCTCCTGGCGAGCTCCGCCGCGGCTGCCCCTACCTCGGACGTCCACGGTCTCCTCTCGGAGGTCGGCTGTGACGATCACAAGAAGAAGGACAAGGACAGCTCCTTCGCAGACCTCGGCTGCGACGGCGACAAGAAGGACAAGGACAGCTCCTTCGCAGACCTCGGCTGCGACGGCGACAAG
>Ga0207873_1002372_pt1 | contig 15614 bp, 8 predicted proteins | sample BGWIniCompost_FD_187373 | JGI IMG/M metagenome (GOLD analysis project Ga0207873, IMG submission 187373) | Cellulose adapted compost microbial communities from Newby Island Compost Facility, Milpitas, CA, USA - BGW Initial Compost (SPAdes)... ...
GGCGTGTGCGAGCCCATGCGGCGCAGGAACGAGACGCTGCGGACGCTGTCGGCCGGGAACGTCGAGCTGGCCTTCATGTTGTGCGGGAAGCCGATCGCGTGCCCGACCTCGTGCGTGACGACGTACTCCACGAGCCGCCCCATGAGGGAGTCGGGGAGCGGGAGCTTCTGCGCCCGCGGGTCGAGGGGCCCGACCTGGATGAAGTACCAGTTGCGCAGCAGGTTCATCACGTTGTGGTACATGTTGACCTCGGCCTTGAGGATCTCGCCGGTGCGCGGATCCACCTGCTGGCCGCCGGTCGCGTTCTGCGTGGTCGACGGGCGCCAGTAGATGACCGAGTGGCGGGCGTCGTAGAGGGAGAAGTCGGGATCCTCCTCGGGCGTCGGCGCGACGCGGGCCTGGATCGCATTGCGGAAGCCGGCGCCCTCGAACGCCTCCTGCCACGCCTCGACGCCGCGCTTGACCCACGGGACCAGCCACTCGGGCGTGGCCGGGTCGATCCAGAAGACGATCGGCTCGACCGGCTCGGAGATCTCCGCGTTCGGGTCCTTCTTCTCGAGGCGGAACCGACGGATGTAGCGCCGCTCCTCGGCCCGGTGCTCGGGGCGCGAGTAATCGATCGTCGCCACCGAGATGTAGCCGACGCGGCTGTCGTGCAGGCGCGGCATCATCGGCTCCTCGGGGAGGAGGAGCAGGCTCCAGTGCACCCGCGCGGTCGCGGGCTGGTCGCCGCCGCCTTGGGACGGCGCCGAGGTCGGCGCGCCGAAGCCGGGCCGCTGCGGCCGGTTACCGGTCTGGGTCGCCTCGATCTCGATGTTGGTCGGGAAGGTGGCGACGTGCTCGATGAAGCTGCGATCGGCCGCGATGCGCTCGAGGGCGGCCAGGCCGCGGACCTCCGTGGTGAACAGCCTGGTCACCTCCACGACGGCGGCGCTGTCCGGCCCCCAGGCCTCGATCTGGAGCGAGGCGAGGATCGGGCCGAGGGAGGCGGCCGAGACGGCCCGGTAGATCGAGCGCGTCGAGTCGGCGGAGATCTCGTAGGAGACCTGGCGCAGCAGGATCCGGTCGCCGTTCCGCTCCCAGCGGACGACGCTGGTGCCCTGGTTCCCCACGCCCGCGGCGATGCGGCGCAGGAGCAGCATGTCCTGGCCGAGCCGGCGGCGCGGGATCTCGAAGTAGAGCTTGTCGCCGATGCGGTGGGTGCGGAACAGGCCGTCCTTCGAGATCGCGTCCTTCGTGATCACGGATTCGTACGGCCTCGGCCCCGACCGGTCGGCGGCGCGGCCGCGGGCGCCCTCGGGCGCTCCGCCCTCCTGACCCGCCTGCTGCTGAGGCGCCGGCGTCGCGGGCCTGGCCGGCGCACTCGAGCACGCTCCGGCGACGAGCGAGGCCAGAAGCAGCGAGGCGCCGGCGAGCGATCGGCACTTGCGCATCTTTGCGCTCCTTGCTGGTGTGGGTGGGGGACCGACCCCCTCGGTCGGGGTCGGCGGAAATCGGGCGCTTCGACGCATTGAAGACGCGCCGGCGGCGCGATGTGTTGGAGCGGCGGGGGCTCGTGGGCGCACGGGAACGCCGGCCGCGATGGGCGAGCGCCCAGGCCTTCACACGCCCCCCGGAACGGGCTCGGCCGGACCGACGGCCCGACCCCGTGCGGCGGCCGTCGCGCGGCGCGGCGACCGGAGCGTCGCGCGGCGTGCAGGACCGAGGGAACCCTGGCATTCCGCAGCCGATCGGCGTATCGTACCGTCCGGTGAAACGCGGTCTCCTCTTCGCGACGCTCCTGCTCTCCCTGGGTGCTCTCGCCTTCGTCGGCCACGCGGCGAGCGACATCATGCGTGGCGGCCGGCTGGTCGTGACGCCGGACGCGCCGCCCCCGGCCGTCGACCACGATATGTTCACCGAAGCCGTGCAGCAGATGGGCGGGCTCGTCCTCGAGCCGGGGAACCGCATCGAGGTCCTGCTCGACGGCGACGGAACCTTTCCCCGGCTCTGGGCCGATCTCCGCGCGGCGCAACGCTCGATCGCGTTCCAGGTCTACTTCTGCCGACCGGGCGCCGTCGCGGACACACTGGTGGCGATCTTGGAGGAGCGGGCCCGCGCGGGCGTGGCCGTCCACTTCCTGGCGGACGGGTTCGGCTGCAATTCCTTTGTGGAGCACTACGGCGATCGGCTGCGCGCCGCGGGCGCGCGGGTGGCCGTGTTCCGGCCGGTGGGCTGGCTCACGCTGCACAAGGCGCAGCACCGGTCGCATGCGCGGGTGGTCGTGGTGGACGGTCGCATCGGGTACACGGGCGGCTTCGGGATCGCGGACGTATGGCACGGTGGGCGGGGGAGCGAGCCGGAGTGGCGGGAGACGAACGTCCGGGTCACGGGGCCCGCCGCGCGGCAGCTCGCGGGGGTGTTCGCGGCGGCGTGGGCGGAGGCGGTGGGGGAGCTTGTCTTCCTCGGCGGCGACCCCGGCGACGCCGACGCAGCGGAGCGCGACGGGGCGGAGGCCGGCTTCGAGGCGCGGTCCGCCGGGGTGCTCTACGGCAGGCCGGCGCTGGGGAGCACGGCCGCGGAACGGATCCTGGTGACGTCCATCGCCGGTGCCCGGCGCACGTTATACATCACCAACTCGTATTTCGTACCCGGCCCGGAGCTGAGACGCGCGCTCGAGGACGCCGTCCGGAGGGGAGTGGACGTCCGGGTCCTGACCGCGGGACGCCGATCGGACCTGCCATCGGTGCGGTACGCGGGGCGCGCGATGTACGAGGATCTGCTCGAGGCGGGCGTGCGGATCTACGAGTACGAGCCGCGGATGGTCCACGCCAAGACGTTCGTCGTGGACGGCGTGTGGACGGCGATCGGGACGCTCAACTTCGACAACCGCTCGCTTCGTCTCAACGAGGAAGTCGCGATCCTGGCCCACGACCCGCTGCTCGGCGCGGCCATGGACTCGATCTTCATGGCCGATCTCCGGGACGCACACGAGATCCGTCTGGACGAGTTCCGGCGCCGGCCGTGGTCAGGGCGGCTCCGGGAGAGGGTGGTGCGGTTGGTGTGGCCACTGTTGTAGGCTGGTCAGGAGATCGCCGACGTGGAGAGTCGGAGGAGAGTCATGGGTGGAGTAACGAAACCGACGGCGTGGGCGCTCGTCGCGTTGCTGGCGGCGGCGTCCGTCGCGGAAGCGCAGATGCCGGGTGCGCCCGGAGGGGGGCCGCAGGTGCGCGTACAGGCGCTCGGCGCGGTCGCGATGAGCCGGGCTCGTCCGCACTACGCCGGGGGCGGGCTCGTCCAGCTCGGCGTGGGCCCAGCGTCCGTGATCGGGCTCGGCATGGCCGGTACGGGAGGCCGATACGAGTCGCTGCTCGGCGGCGGCGCGATCGGGCTGCGGCTCTTGCGGATCGGGCCGGTCGACCTGACGGGCTTCGGCGGCTACGGGATCTACCGGGAAGAGGGGTGGTCGGGGATCCGCCGCGATGCGGGCGGCGTGCTCATGGGTGGATTGGCGGCCGTCGATTTCGGCGCCGTCGCCATAACTCTTGGTGCGCTCCAACTCATGGGCCGATACGACGAGAATGACGTGCCGGAGCCGTTCCGGTTCCGAGTGCCCCGCCTCACGGTCGGATTCGGCATCTGAGGCCGGACGCGGTCGGACTCCCTCGAAAAACTGAGCGATGCTCCGCTGGAGGTGCACGAGCATGAACGCCAAGGGCGCTCGGTGGTATCGCTTCGCCTTGCTCGCGGCCGGGGCCGTGGCCGCGGGGTGCGCAGGCGACTCGACGCCGCTGCACGTGATTCCGGCCGAGCCGTCCGAGAGCCGCGCGGTGGCGGGGGACGCACAACGCGGCACGGTCGGTGAGCCGGCTCCGGATTCGCTGGTCGTTCTGGTGCTCGACCGCTACTCGAACCCCGTGCCCGGCGTCCGCGTCCGGTTCACGCCCGGCGACGGCGCGGGCACCGTCTCGCCGGAGGTCGCCGAGACGGGGCTCGATGGGAAGGCGTACGCCGAATGGACGCTGGGCACACGGGCCGGAGAACACGAGGTGGCGGCGGAGATCTCCGGGAGCGCGGCGAAGGTGACTTTCCGCGCAACGGCGTTGCCCGGTGCGCCGGCCATGACAATGGCCTTTTCCGGCATGGAGCAGTCCGGACCGGCCGGCGTGCAGCTCCCCCAACCATTGGTGATGCAGGCGACGGACGCGTACGGCAACGGGATCGAAGGCCTCACCGTCGCCTGGGAAGTGACGGAGGGCGACGGCAGTGTCGATCCGGCGACATCGACGACCGACGTGGGCGGACTGGCACGGACATACCTCACGCTCGGCTCGCCCGGGCGGCACACCGTCACGGCACGGATCGCGGGTCTCCCGGACGTGACCTTCCGGGCCTTCGCGGGTGATCCGATCAACCTGTCGATTCCATACGCGTACCTGGTCCAATCCGTCCAGACGCCCGCGGGGGACGTCCCGCTCGTCGCCGGGCGCGACGCCATGCTGCGCGTCTTCGTCATCGCCGACCAGCCGGCTTCGGTCCAGCCGGATGTACGCGTCGATTTCTATGTGCACGGCTCGTTGGTCGCGAGCGAGCGGCTTCCGGCGCCGCTGGCCCATGTGCTCACCGCCCCGCAGGAAGGCGTGCTGGGGAGCTCGTGGAACCTGATCGTGCCCGGCGAGCGCATCGTCCCCGGGCTGGCGATCCGCATCACCGTCGACCCGGACGACGAGATCTTCGAGACGAACGAAAGCGACAACACCGTTCCCGCTTCCGGGAGCTCGCTCCCGATCGACGTCCGGGCGCTCAGTCCGTTCCGGGTCGTGTTCGTGCCCATACGGCTCGCCACGTCGGGTCGGGTGGGAGATGTGAGCGCCGCGAACGCCAACTCCTACCTCGCCGACGCACTGGCGATGTTCCCGATCCCGAGCGCCGAGGCGAGCGTCCATGCGGTGTTCACGCCGAGCCCCGGGACCCTGACCACCGCGGAAGATTGGGAGACGGTCCTGTCCGAGCTCTACCAGCTTCGCGTCACGGAGGGCGCCAGCCATTACTACTACGGCGTTGCTCCCTTCGAAGCCCCCGTGTATTGCGGCCTGGGGTACGTCGGGTACCCCGTCGCCATGGGTCTGGACGTCTGCGGCGCGGCCACCGCCGCGCACGAGTGGGGCCACAACTTCGGCCGCCGCCACGCTCCCTGCGGCGACCCTTCCAATCCGGATCCGGCTTACCCGTACCTCAATGCGTCGATCGGCGTCTTCGGGCTCGACCTTGCCCGGGGCGAGATCCGGGAGCCGTGGGAGTATTACGACCTCATGTCCTACTGCACGCCGGAATGGATCAGCGATTACACGTACCGGGCGGTGCTGAGCTTCCGCCAGATGGAGGCGAGCTCCTTTGACAAGGCTGCGTCGGATGAGCCGGTCCTCATGCTCTGGGGCCGGATCGGCGCCACGGGCGCGGTGCTCGAGCCCGCGTACGAAGCGAACACCGCTCCGGTGCTCCCGTCGCGGTCGGGGCCGTACCGTCTCCAGGGGATCGACGGCGCCGGCGGCGTCGTCTTCGAGCTGGCGTTCGAACCCCACCGCCTCGGCCACGGTCCGGACGTGCAGTTCTTCTCCTTCGCCGTGCCGGTGAGCATGGCGCAGCCGCATCGGCTGGAGCGGCTTCGGCTGATCGGCCCCGGCGGCGTGCTGGCGGAGCGGGTGCGGCAGGCGGCGGTCGCCGCGGCGCCGGCGGCCCAGGCGGACCCGGCCGACCCGCGCCGGCTGCGCGTCCAGTGGAACGCGGCTGGCGCGCCGCTGGTCGTGGTCCGCGACCCGGCGACCGGCCAGGTCCTCTCCTTCGCGCGCGGTGGCTCAGCCACGATCCGGTCCGATGCGAGGGAGGTCGAGGTGATCGTCTCGGACGGGATCGGGAACCGTGCGGTTCAGCGGATGCGGGTACGGTAGGATCACCCTCCGCCCAGCACCACCGCGCCCGCGGTCGCGCCCGCACCGAAGGACACGAGGAGCACCGGCGCGTCGGCCGGGAGCCGTCCGGACTCGGCGGCCTCGTCGAGGGCGATCGGGATGGTGGCCGCGCCGGTGTTCCCGTAGCGGTCGATGTTGACGAAGACGCGCTCGAGCGGGATCCCGGCCTCCCGGGAGAACGCCTCGAGGATGCGCAGGTTCGCCTGGTGCGGCACGACGAGCGCGATGTCGTCGACGCCGAGGCCGGCGCGCTCGAGGGCGAGGGCGGCCTGGGCGGCCATCGTGCGGACCGATTGGCGGAAGAGCTTCGTCCCCTCCATGCGCAGCAGGTGCGCGCGCTCCTCGAGGACGCGCTCGTCGAAGGGACGGAGCGCACCGCCGCCGGGGCGCACGAGGGCGCCGGCGAGTCGGCCGTCGGCCCACCAGGCGGAGGCGCGGATCGCGAGCGGCCCGTCGCCGGCCGCGAGGACGACGGCTCCCGCGCCGTCGCCGAAGAGCGGGCCGGTCTGCGGGTCCGCCCGGTCGACCACGGTCGAGAGCTTGTCGACGCCGATGACCAGCGCGTGCTCCGCGTGACCCGCCCGGAGCAGCGCGTCCGCAGTGACGAGGGCGTGGATCCAGCCTGCGAACCCCGCCTCGATGTCGAAGCACGCCGCGCCCGTGGCGCCGATCTCCGCCTGGATCTCCGCGGCCGTCGGCGGCGTGAGGTGATCCGGCGTCGACGTCGCGACCACGATCAGTCCGAGCGCGTCGGCCGCGATTCCTGCGTCCTCCAGGGCGGCGCGCGCGGCTCTCGTGCCCATGGCGACAGAGCCCACGCCGGGCTCGGCGACCCGCCGTTCCCGGATCCCCATGCGACGCACGATCCACTCGTCCGTCACGCCCGCCGTCTCCTCGAGCTCCCGATTGTACAGCACTCGTGCGGGGAGATGGCGCCCCGTGCCCACGATCCTAGACATGGCGGAAAGGATAGCGGGGCCGCCACGGGCGTTCCAGCCCCGGTGGGAAGCGCGGTCGGCGCTGGATCGGCACGCCGAAGGGGCGCCGTCCCGATGCCCCCCCGTGGTGCCGGGTCGGGGGCGCTCCTATCTTTCCGCGCCATGAGCCATACGATCGCATCCGCGCCTGCGGGCCTCGTTCGAGGGGGATGCGACGTCGTTCTACCGGCGGCTCCGCGCGGCGCAGGGCGGCGGCTACGGGGCCTACCTCGACCTCGGCAGGCACCGGATCCTCTCCGCCTCGCCCGAGCTCTTCTTCGGCAGACGTGGCACCCGGGTCACGACGCGGCCCATGAAGGGGACCAGGCCGCGCGGCCGCTGGGCCGAGGAGGACGAGGCGGCGGCGCACGCCCTCGCGTCGTCCGTGAAGGACCGGGCCGAAAACCTCATGATCGTCGACCTGCTGCGCAACGACCTGGGCCGCGTCGCACGCTTCGGCTCGGTCCGCGTGCCGAGCCTCTTCGATGTCGAGCGCTACCGGACGGTCTGGCAGATGACATCGACGATCGAGGCCGACGTGCCGGAGGGAACGTCGCTGGCGGCGCTGTTCGCGGCGCTCTTCCCGTGCGGCTCGGTGACCGGCGCGCCGAAGGTCGCGACGATGCGTCTCATCGCCGCGCTCGAGGAGGCGCCGCGCGGCGCGTACTGCGGCGCGATCACCTGGGACTCGACGCCCGAGGGCGAGTACGCGGAGGCGCTGGCCAAGGCGGCGGTCCTCACCCACGGAACGCCGGACTTCGAGCTGATCGAGACGCTGCGGCTGGAAGACGGCGGCTACGCCCGCCCCGGGCGGCACCTCGGCCGGCTCGCGGCCTCGGCGCGCTACTTCGGCTGGCCCGAGCCCACCGACGCCGCCCGCGCGGCGTTGGCGGAGTACGCGAAAGCGAGTTCGCGTATGGGTTCGACCTTCGAGGGAGAGGCCGGAGAGATCGGCGCGCCGGGGGAGGGGCGAGCGGACGCGACTCGTCCCCGCGTCGACCGCGTCCGCCTCCTCGTCGGCGCAGGCGGGAACGCGCGGGTCGAGGGGACTCCGTTCAGCGACGACTCGGCGCAGCCGCGCCCCGTCGCGATCGCCAGCCGGCCGGTCTCGCGGCGCGACCCGTTCCGGTACCACAAGACGTCGCACCGCGAGGTCCTGGACGCGCTCCGCGCCGAGCGGCCGCACGCCTTCGACGTGCTGCTGTACAACGAGGAGGGCGAGTTCACCGAGTTCACGCGCGGGAACCTGGTCGTCGAGCTGGACGGCGAGCTGTGGACGCCGCCCCGGGAGTGCGGGCTTCTCGCCGGCGTCCTCCGCGACGAGTGCATCGAGCGAGGGGAGGTCCGCGAGCGCGTGATCCGGCGGGAAGACCTCGAGCGCGCCGACGCGGTCTGGTTCATCAACAGCTTGCGGGGATGGGTGCCGGTGTGGGTGGTGTGGTGAATTCGATGGTGACACCGGACACCGCCCTGCCTACTTTTCAACTCGTTCCGCTACGGTCCAGGCGTTCCACAGGAATCGCGAGGGGGTGCCAATGGCCAATCAGAGTACGTCGCTTCGGGCGGAAACCGTCGACCGGGCGGTCCGCGCTGCGGCGGCGGGGAGCTGCGCCGCGTATGCGCTGGTCGTCGCCGCAGCGCTCGCGCCCGCGGACCTGGCCGCTCAGTCGATCCGCTATCCCGAGACCAAGAAGGTAGACGTAGTCGACGACTACCATGGCACGCGGGTCCCCGACCCGTACCGCTGGCTGGAGGACACGAACGCGCCGGAAACCGCGGAGTGGATCGCGGCCCAGAACGCCATCACGTTCCAGTACCTGGCTTCGATCCCGGAACGGGAGGCGATACGCGCGAGGCTGACCGAGCTCTGGAACTTCCCGAGGTACGGTACCCCGTATCGCGAGGGCGGGAAGGTCTTCTTCTTCAAGAACGACGGCTTGCAGAACCAGTCGGTCCTCTACGTCCAGGAGTCGCTGGACGGAGAGGCGCGTGTGCTCCTCGACCCGAACAAGCTGTCCGAGGACGGGACCATCGCGCTCAGTACGACTGCCGTGAGCCCCGATGGCCGGTACCTGGCGTACGGCATCTCCTCCGGAGGCTCCGACTGGCGGGAGTTCTACGTGCGCGACATCGCCACCGGTCGAGACCTCCCGGACCGGATCCAGTGGGTGAAGTTCTCGGGCGCGACCTGGACGAAGGACGGGAAGGGCTTCTTCTACTCGCGCTACGATGAGCCCACGGGCGGCGACGCGCTCCTGGCCACGAACCGCAACCAGAAGCTCCACTACCACGTCGTCGGGACGCCCCAGTCCCGGGACCGGCTCATCTACGAGCGCCCGGACCAGCCCGAGTGGGGCTTCGGCACCAGTCTGAGCCACGATGGCCGCTACCTCATCGTCTACGTCTCGCACGGCACGGACCGGCGGAACCGGATCTACATCAAGGATCTCGGCGATCCGATGGCGCCGAACCTCGATGCGCCGATCACCCCGCTCCTCGATGCGTTCGATGCGTCGTACAGCGTGATCGCCATAGTCCCGCCGGCCTCGGGGTCGGATGCGGCGCCGACGGTCTACGTGCACACCGACAAGGATGCGCCGCGTGGAAGGATCGTCGCCTTCCCGCTCGACGATCCGGCGCCCGAGAAGTGGCGCACCATCGTTCCCGAGGTCGACGACGCGCTCCAGTGGGCGAGCTACGTCGGCGGGCGCATCGCCGCCGGCTATCTGGTGGATGCCTCGAGCCGGGTGCGCTTCTACTCGCTGGAAGGCTCCCCGCTCGGCGAGCTGCCGCTCCCGGGGATCGGCTCGGTCGGAGGGTTCAGCGGACGCCCGGAGGACAAGGACGTCTTCTACGCGTTCACGTCGTTCGCCCAGCCTTCGACCATCTATCGCTACGATCTCGAGACCGGCGAGAACACGGTCTTCTACGCGCCCGAGGTCGCTTTCGACCCGAACGATTACGAGACGAAGCAGGTCTTCTACACGTCGAAGGACGGCACGCGGGTGCCGATGTTCATCACGCACCGTAAGGGGATCGAGCTCGACGGCTCCAACCCCACGTATCTCTACGGCTACGGCGGGTTCAACATCCCGATGACTCCGGGCTTCTCGGTGGCCAACCTGGTCTGGCTCGAGATGGGCGGCGTCTACGCCATGCCGAACCTGCGCGGCGGCGGCGAGTACGGCCGGGAGTGGCACCAGGCCGGGACGAAGGAGCGGAAGCAGAACGTCTTCGACGACTTCATCGCCGCGGCCGAGTACCTGATCCGTGAGGGGTACACGAGCCCGTCGAAGCTGGCGATCGGCGGCGGCTCGAACGGCGGCTTGCTGGTCGGCGCCGTCATGCACCAGCGCCCCGACCTCTTCGCCGTCGCGCACCCGGCCGTGGGCGTGATGGACATGCTTCGCTTCCACAAGTTCACCATCGGGTGGGCGTGGGTCTCGGACTACGGCTCGGCGGACGACCCGGCGATGTTCCCGTACCTCTACGCCTACTCGCCCTACCACAACCTGAAGCCGGGGACGTGCTATCCCGCGACCCTGGTCACGACCGCCGATCACGACGACCGCGTCGTTCCGGGGCATTCGTTCAAATTCGCCGCGCGGCTGCAGGAGGTGCAGTCGTGCGACCGGCCGACGTTGATCCGGATCGAGACCCGGGCCGGGCATGGCGCCGGCAAACCGACGAGCAAGCAGATCGAGGAGGCCGCCGACGTCCTCGCCTTCCGGCTCCGGAACCTCGGGATGACGCTTCCGGCCACGTTCGGCGCGGCCGGCGCCACGAACTGACGTCGCGGCGGCCTCAGGCCGCCGCGATGGGCGTGTCACGAACTCAGAACCAGGAGGCTCCAGGATGACGCTCGGTCGGCAGACTCGCTGCGCACGTCGGATCGTCTTCCGGTCCACGGCGCTGATCGTGCTCGGGGTCGTCGTGTCCGCGGGCTCGGCGGACGCCCAGCAGCGCGGCGCGCGTGGTTCGTCCGTCCAGATGGACCCGGAGCGCGCCGCGCAGCTCTACGTGAGCAACCGTCCCGAGGACCATCCGCCCGCGGACTACGAGGCACATATCCGTGCCAAGGCGCGGACGGACAGCATCTACGCCGCCGTCACCAGGGGCGTGGTCGATTACCGGAAGATCAAGTACCGGAGCCGCGTGGGCGACATGGACATCCCCGCCTACCTCTTCCAGCCCCTGGAGAAGGCGGGTCCCAAGGCGCACGCGGCCATGATCTGGGTCCACGGCGGCGTCCACGGGAATTGGACGGAGATGTACTGGCCGTTCGTGAAGGAGGCCGTCGAGCGCGGGTACGTGATCATCGCTCCCGAGTACCGCGGCAGCACGGGGTACGGGAAGGAGCATCACAACGCGATCGACTACGGCGGTTACGAGGTCGACGACGTCATCACCGCCTACGACTGGATCGTCGAGAACCTGCCCCACGTCGACCCCGAGCGCGTCGGGATCATGGGCTGGAGCCACGGCGGCTACATCTCGATGCTCGCGGTCATGCGCGAGGAGCACCCCTTCAAGGCGGCCGCCGCCATCGTCCCGGTCACCAACCTGATCTTCCGGCTGTCGTACAAGGGCCCCCGCTATCAGCGCAGCTTCGCGACACAGCAGCGGATCCAGGGCCTCCCGTTCGAGAAGCGCGAGATCTACGTGGAGCGGTCCCCCTACTACCAGATCGAGAAGCTGAACGTCCCGCTCCTGGTCCACGTCGCGACGAACGACACGGACGTCGACTTCGAGGAAGCCTCGATGCTGATCTACGCGCTCCGGGTGCTGAAGCCGGATCTGGCCGAGACGAAGATCTACGTCGATCCCACGCCGGGCCCGACGAGCGGCGGCCACACGTTCAGCCGCCGCGTGAACATGGAGACGCTGGAGAGGGACGACTCCCCGGAGCAGCGTGATTCCTGGAATCGGGTCTGGACGTTCATGGAGTGGAATCTCCGCCCGTATCTCGCCGAGGAGCGCAAGGCGGCGACGGCGAGCCGTTGAGCCGTCGACCGTTCAATGCGCTCGACGGCGGGGGCGGGACGGCACCCGACAGGGTGCCGGGGACGGCGCCCGGCTGTATCCCGCGGAGCGTATCCCGTGCGAGCTCGACGGCTCGTGCGGGAGCCCCCGGGATGCGATACGTTAGGATACGATTCCCGTGGAACGACCCAATCGGAGGCATGAATCCATGTTCCGACGTGTGACGACCGGCTCGTCGGCGGGGTTTCACGGCGGCCCATCGGCGCGCCGGCTCGCCCGGCGCGCGGTAGCGCCCCTCCTGACCCTGGGCCTCGCCGCCCTGCTCGCATCGCCGCTCGCCGCGCAGCAGGTCCCGACGCCGAAGGAGCACTTCGGTTTCGAGCTCGGGGAGGACGGCAAGCTCGCGGACTGGAACCAGCTCACCGCTTACTACGAGAAGCTCGCCCACACGAGCCCGAGGGTGAAGCTCGACACCCTCGGCCGGACCACTCTCGGCCGGCCGTTCGTCATGTTGACGATCACGAGCCCCGAGAACCACGCCCGTCTCGAGGAGCTGCGCCAGATCCAGCTCAAGCTCTCGGACCCCCGCAAGATCTCCGGGCCCGAAGAGCTCGAGCGGCTGCTCGACGAGGGGAAGACCGTCGTCCTCATCACGCACCAGATCCACTCGACGGAGGTCGGCGGCGGTCAGATGGCGGCGCGGCTGGCATGGCGGCTGGCGTCGTCCGACGAGCCCCGGATCCGGGAGATCCTGGACAACGTGATCCTGCTCCAGATCCCGTCGCTGAACCCGGACGGGACGCAGTGGGTCTCGGAGTGGGTCGCGAAGCACGCGGGCACCGAGTACGACGGGACCGCGCCGCCGTGGCTGTACCACTACTACATCGGCCACGACAACAACCGCGACTGGTACGCCTTCACGCAGAAGGAAACGGTGCTCACGGTCCTGGGTGCGCACAACGCGTGGCACCCGCAGATCGTGCACGACATCCACCAGATGGGCGGGACCGGCGCCCGGATCTTCCTCCCGCCGTACATCGACCCGTTCGAGCCGAACGTGGATCCGGCGATCGTGGCGGGGGTGAACCAGCTCGGCGCGTACATGGCCGCGGAGCTGATCGCGCAGGGGAAGAAGGGCGTCGTGATCAACGGGATCTTCGACGCGTTCACGCCTGCCCGTGCGTACCAGCACTACCACGGCGGCGTCCGGATCCTGAGCGAGACGGCGTCGGCCAGGGTGGCGCTGCCGGTCGAGGTGCCGCGCGAGCGGCTCCAGGGCGGGCGCGAGTACGATGCGAGCCGGGCGAGCTGGAACTTCCCGTGGCCGTGGGAGGGCGGCCGGTGGTCGCTCGGCGACATCGTCGACTACATGGAGTCCGCGGCGCTCGCTCTGCTCACGAACGCGGCCAAGAACCGGCGCTACTGGCTGGAGAACTTCTACGCGATCAACAAGCGCGCGGTCGACGGCTGGCCGACGTGGCCCGCGGCCTGGGTGATCCCGGCGGACCAGGCGAACGAGGCCGGGCTGGCCTATCTCCTCCGCGTCCTGACGATCGGCGACGTGGAGGTCCGCCGTGCGACGTCGGCCTTCACCGTCGCCGGGCGGCGGTTCCCGGCCGGGACCTACGTGATCCCGATGCGCCAGCCGTACGCGTCGTTCGCGCAGACGCTCCTGGAGGTCCAGAAGTACCCCGATCTGCGCGAGTATCCGGGCGGCCCGCCGAAGCGGCCGTACGACGTGACGGCGCACACGCTCCCGCTCCTCTTCAACGTCGAGGCGGTCCCGGTCGAGCGCTGGGACGCCGGCGAGCCGCCCCTCTCGGCGCCGATCCCGCGGCGGCTCGACTTCGAGTTCACGCTGCCATCGGATCTGCGGGGCCGACGGGCGCCGCGGATCGGGCTCTACAAGGGGTGGCGGGAGTCGATGGAGGCCGGCTGGACGCGCTGGCTCTTCGACCAGCACGGCCTCGCCTACGACACCGTCATGGATGAGCGGATCCGGCAGGGCGGGCTGCGCCGCAGCTACGACGTCATCGTCTTCCAGTCGCAGTCGCCGCGGGCGATCGTGGAGGGGAACCCGCCCGGCTCGCTCCCGCCGGAGTACACGGGCGGGATCGGGCAGGAAGGGATCGAAGCGCTCCGCGCCTTCGTCCGGGAGGGCGGCCGGCTCGTCGCGATCGAGCAGGCGACGGACCTCGCGATCGAGATCTTCGGGCTCGGCGTCTCGAATGCCGTGGCCGGGCTCCCGAGCCAGGACTTCTACATCCCCGGCTCGATCCTGCGCGTCGACCTCGACCGGAGCCACCCCCTGGCCCGGGGGATGGGCGAATGGGTCGCCGGCTGGTTCTGGCGCTCGAGCCGCGCGTTCGACGTCACGGACCCGGCGGCCACGGTCGTGGCGCGTTACGGCGCCGGCGATCCGACGCTCTCGGGGTGGACGCTGGGGCCCGAGCGGCTGGCGGGGAAGCCGGCGGTCGTCGAGGTCCGGGTCGGCCAGGGATCCGTGGTCCTCTTCGGGTTCCAGCCGAACTACCGGGGCCAGTCGGTGGCGACGTGGCCGCTCCTCTTCAACGCGATGAACCCGCGACTCGCCGGGCGGGTGGCGACCCGGTGACCCGGTCGGGCCGGGCGGGTCGCGATCCGGGTGACTCGGTTCCGCCAGGCGAGCCGCGACCCGGCCTCGCCCGGCGACGACCCGGGGGCCTCGCCTGACCGTGGCGCGGGCCGGCGTCCGAGGACGCCGGCCCGCGTCGCATTCCCGCGTCGTATTTTGGGGTGCGCGCCCTGCGCCGGAACGGTCCCCGCCGCCGTCAGCGCGATTCCCGGGTCACCGGCTGGCAGCCGCCGTACTGGAGCCATTCCCAGAACACGTCGCAGCGGCCGTCGATCCGGTACTCGACGGATTCGACGGTCGGGATGGCGAACACGGTGCTGTTCAGCTCGCCGAGGAGGATGGTGCTCCCCGCGCTCGTGGACGCGTTGGGGATGACCGGCCGCAGGTCCTTGAGATCGACGACGGCGTGGCCGCGTTCGTCGACGGTCGCGTCGTTCAGCATCCCGGCGGTCCGGTCGGAGAAGAAGGAGGTGATGCCCTCCGCGCGCTCCTCGGGCGTTGGCCCCTTCAGGAGCTCGAGGATGGCGGCGCGCAGGATTTCGTGCGTGGCCGGGATGGTTCGCTGGACGGCGACGGGCCGCTCGTCCCGCGTGAAGTAGACGACGACGGTGATCGTCGCCTGCGAGTCCGCCGCCTGGGGCTCCACGGCGGCGGTAGGGGCGGAGGCGGCAGACGCCGGGGCGGGAACGGTGGCGCCGGGGCCGGGGACGGCAGATGGCGGAGCGGAATCCATGATCGCCGGGCCGGAAGCAGCAGTCGCCGGGCCGGAGTCGAGGCGGGGCCGGACCCGGGAGTCGGCGGAGGCGTCGGGACGGGGAGTCTCGTCCGGGCCGCCGCACCCCGGACCCGCGAGAGCCAGGAGCATCGCGGCGACGGCGAGGCGCGGCGCGAGACGAGCGCGAGGGTGTGGCGGAAACGGGTTGGGCATGTCCTCACCGGTGTCCGGGGCGGCGTCGATGGCGCGTTCGGCGGTGCGTCGCGCGGCGCGATCGGCGACGTGTCCGCCCGCGCGTCCGACGGTGCGTCGCACCCTACCTCGATTCGGCCGGTTCCGGCTCCACCCCCGGCCGACGATCGGCGCGGCGCGCGTCC
>Ga0207873_1002373_pt1 | contig 15611 bp, 15 predicted proteins | sample BGWIniCompost_FD_187373 | JGI IMG/M metagenome (GOLD analysis project Ga0207873, IMG submission 187373) | Cellulose adapted compost microbial communities from Newby Island Compost Facility, Milpitas, CA, USA - BGW Initial Compost (SPAdes)... ...
GAGCCGAGACCGTTCGTCACCGCGACGAGGAGCAAGACGAGCCCCGCCGCGCCGAGCAGCGCGTGCACGATCGACAGCCCCCAAGGCGCGAGATCGTCGCGCAGCACGTGGAGCGCGAGGACGACGCCGCCGAGCGCGGCAATGGCGAACAGGATCACCGCATAGGTCAGCATGACTCTCTCCGTTGTTCTTCTCGGGCGCTGTCCAGCGTCGACCTTTGCGCTAAGTTTGTCAAGAAAAAACTAAAAAAAGTTGCTTATAGGGGCAATTACCGCATAATGGGCGCATGCACGGAGCGACGATCGATGCCTTCGGCGAGCGTCAGCGGCAGCTGCTGACGGCTCTGCTCGAGCGGAAGGAGGGACGCTCGGCCGACGAGCTCGCCGAGACGCTGGGCATCTCACGCAGCGCGGTGCACCAGCACCTGGGTGCGCTCGAGCGCGACGGATATCTCGAGAAGCTGATGCGGCCGTCGCACGGCGGCCGGCCGGGGTACGCGTGGCGCCTGACGCGCAAGGGCGTTCACCTGTTCCCGAAGCAATACGCGTTCTTCTCGGAGCTGATGATCCGAGGGCTGAAGCGCTCGCTCGGCAGCGACGGCCTCGTCCGCGTGCTCGAGGAGCTGGGGGGCGAGATCGCGCGGCGCTATCTGCCGCGGCTCGAAGGCGCAGACGACGCGGATCAGGTCGCGATCGTCGCCGAGATCATGCGCGACCTCGGCTACGCGGCGTGCGCCGTGGATACCGCGACAGGCCCCGAGATCGACGCGCGTAACTGCGTCTACCACGATCTCGCGGCGGAGCACCCGGAGGTCTGCAGCCTCGATCTCGCGCTGCTCCGTGCGCTGCTGCGCCGCGACGTCGAGCACGTCGAGTGCATGCTGCGCGGCGGGCAGGCGTGCCGGTTCAGGCCCGCACGCCGGTCTTGAAATCGCGGCTCGGCTTCATAAATCTGCATTCCCCGGCATCCATGAGGGCATGGACGTGAGCATGCGATCGATCCGCTTTCTGGCGCTCCTGCTTCCGCTCTTCGCGGCGACGCCGCCGGCTTTCGGCCAGCTGCCGCTCGAGGCGCGGCAGAACGGGAAATGGACCATCGCGCCGATGCTGAAGGAGGTGACGCCGGCCGTCGTCAACATCTCGGTCGAATCGACGGCGATCGTGCGTACCAACCCGCTGTTCGACGACCCGTTCTTTCGCCGCTTCTTCGGCGTCCCGGATTATCCGCAGGTCGTGCCGCGGCAGAGCGTGGGCTCGGGCGTGATCGTCGACGCGGAAGAAGGCTACGTGCTCACGAACCATCACGTCGTGCAGAACGCGAAGGAAATCGTCGTAACGCTCGCGGATCAGCGCCGCTTCACGGCGAAGCTCGTCGGCAGCGACCAGGCGACGGATATCGCGCTGCTCAAGATCGAGGCCGAGAACCTCGTCGCGGCGCGGATGGGCGACTCGAGTCAGCTCGAGGTCGGCGACTTCGTCGTCGCGATCGGTAACCCGTTCGGCCTCGGCCAGACGGTGACCTACGGCATCGTCAGCGCGCTCGGGCGCACCGGCGTGATGCCCGACCGCGAGGGCTACGAGGATTTCATCCAGACGGACGCTTCGATCAATCCGGGCAATTCGGGCGGCGCGCTGCTCACGATGGACGGCTTGCTCGTCGGCATCAACACCGCGATCGTCTCGCCGGCCGGCGGCAATGTCGGCATCGGTTTCGCCGTGCCTTCGAACATGGCGCGGGCCGTCATGGAGCAGCTCATCAAGTACGGCGAGGTGCGCCGCGGACGGCTCGGTGTATTCATCCAGTCGGTCACGCCGGAGCTCGCCGAAGCGCTCGGGCTCGAGGTCGAGCGCGGCGCGCTGATCTCTCAGGTCGAGCCCGGGTCGCCGGCCGAGAAGGCAGGCCTCCAGCCGGGGGACGTGGTCGTCGCGCTCGACGGGCGCGAGATCCGCAACGGCGACGATCTGCGCAATCGGATCGCGTTGCTCAGCATCGGGACCGAAGTGACGCTCACGTACATCCGCGACGGGGAGCGTCGCACCGCGAAGGCGACGATCGCCGCGGCGCCCGGCGGCGGTGCGGTGAGCGGCGGCTCGGGGGCGCTCGATCGGCTCTCGGGCGCGGATCTGCGCGAGCTCGACCCGAGCCATCCGCAGTACGGCCGCGTGCAGGGCGTCTATGTCGCGGGTGTCGAGCCGAACTCGCGCGCGGCACGCGCGGGCCTGGTCGCCGGCGACGTCATCCTCGGCGTGAATCGCAGCCCCGTCCGGTCGGTTGCCGAGCTGATCGAGGCGCTCGACAGGGCGGGTCAGGGGCCGGTCGCGCTGAACATCCTGCGCGGCAATCGGCGGCTCTATCTCGTGCTGTAAGACGAGGTCGCCTGCGTCCGCAGGTATCGCGGGCGCAGGCCATTGCAGCGGGCGCGGCGATCAGGGCTCGCCGCGCCGGCCGACCCGTTCAGTCCGGAAGCTTGAAGACGAAGAGTCGATTGCCGGTGCCGGGCCGGATACCGGCGAGTCGCGCGAGCCCGAACGCGAGGCCGGAGCCGCCCGTGCTGACGGCGACGTACTGCTTGCCGTCGACCGCGTACGTGACCGGGTAGCCGTTGACCGGCGCGCCGAGATTGACTTCCCAGAGCACCTCGCCCGTCTCCTGATCGTACGCGCGGAAGCGGCCCGCAACGTCGCCGCCGAACAGGAGCCCGCCGCCGGTCGACATCAGCGACAGCACGCCTGCCTTCTGCTCGAGCTTCCACGCGGTCTTGCCGGTCGAGACGGAGATCGCCTCGATCCGCCCGACGTTCTCCGTGCCCGGCGCGACCTCGATCCGGTTGCGGATCGCGTAGAGCGATTCGATGCTGTCCGGGTCGGTCTCCGCGGTGCTGTGCATGCACGTGTTCTGCAGCGGCATGTACATGAGGCCGGTGAGCGGGCTGTACGTGCCGGCCGGGTAGTTCTTTCCGCCGTGCGGGCTCGGGCAGACGAATTTCTCCTGGCCGCCCGCGGTGAAGATGGTCTCCGGATTGACCGTCGCGGCGCCCGACTCGACGTTGATGTCGGCGACGACGTTCTGCTCGATCGTCTCCCGCGCCCACAGGAACTCGCCCGTCTCGCGATCGAGCGTGTAGACGAGTCCCGTCTTGCCCGGGATTCCGGTGATGACCTTGCGCCGCTCGCCCGCGCGGACGCGCGGATTGATCCAGCGAACGGAGCTCGGATCGGGCGCGACCTCGGTCTCGATCAGCAGCCGCTCGAACGGATGGTCGAGATCCCAGTGATCGACGAGATGCTGGAAGTGCCAGAGGATCTCGCCGGTATCCGCATCGATCGCGAGCGTCGAGTTGTGATAGAGGTGCTGCTCGTCGGTGCCGCCGAGCATGAACTTCGGCGCCGGCGCCGTGACCGACGTCCCGACGTAGATGCGGTTCAGCTCGGGATCGAAGCTCGGCACCATCCACATGCCGACGTGCACGCGCTTCTCGTACGGCACGTCGCCCCAGGTTTCGTCGCCGGGCTCGCCGGGCTTCGGAATCGTGCGCGTGCGCCACAGCTCCTTGCCGGTCTTCGCGTCGAACGCGGTGATCACGCAGGCTTCCGGGCCGCCTTCGGGCTCGCAGCTGCGGCCCGAGATGACCTTGCCGTTCGCGACGATCGGTCCCGAGCTGTTCTTCGCGCCGGCACGATAGTCGAGGATGAAGCTTTCCCAGACGAGCTCGCCGGTCTCAGCGTCGATCGCATAAGCCCAGCCGTCGGCGCCGTTGTCGAGAATCAGATTGCCGTAGATCGCGAGGTTGCGATTGGTGCCCGCGGCAGGAAAGTATTCGCCGACGTCCGGAGGCACGGGACGGCGATACTCCCAGAGGAGATCCCCGGTCGCCGCGTCGTACGCCTGCGTGATGTCGTACGGGTTCGGGAAGTAGAGCACGCCGTCGTAGACGAGCGCCGTGCCTTCCTGGTCGCCGTCCGCGAGCGACGCCGTCCACGCGAGCTGCAGCTGATGCACGTTGCTGCGGTCGATCTGATCGAGCGGGCTATAACCCCAGTTGTCGAGCGTGCGCCGCCACATCAGCCAGTCCGCCGGGTCCGGATCACGAAGCATCTCGTCGGTGACCGGCACGAACTCGCGCTGCGTCTGCGCGAGGGCGATGCTCGGCACGACGGCGATCAGACAAGCGGCTAGGACGGGACGGGTCGTCATCACTTTCCTCCGTATCGGGTCCGCGCCGCGGATCGGATCCGGCGGCGTTTCGGTCGGCGTCACGGTTGTCGTTGGTTCTTGGGCGAATCCTACCCCGGCGTCTGCTGAAGCTTGAGCCGCCGGTACTCTCGAGGGCTCGTGCCGAAGCGCTTCTTGAAGACGCGGGAGAAGTGGGCACGATTCACGAAGCACCATTCTCGCGCGATATCCGTCACGCTGTAGGAGGCCCAGTCGCGGCTCGCGAGCTGATGGGCGCACTCCTCGAGCCGTCTTCTCAAGATATAGGCGGAGATGGGCTCACGCTCCTTCTCGAAGATCATGCTGACGTAGCGCGTCGAGACGCCGAAATAGTCGGCGACGTACGACGCGGAAAGGTTCGGATCGCGCAGCCGAGCCTCGATGAAACGTTTGATGTGGGCGCGGCGCTCGCTCATCGACGAGGATTCGGAGAAACGTTTGCCGTGCTGCAGCGAGTAAGCGGTCGCGATGACGTCGAGAATGTTCTTCGCGATCGTGAGGCCGTGCTCCTGAGGAAAGCCCTGCTCGATCTGGCGCCAGACGTCCTCGAGAAGCGCGCGCACGACGAGCCCGTAGTGCCGGTCCCGGTACGTCTTCAGCCCGCAAAGATTCTCCGGAGAAGGCAATCGAGCCTTCAGGTCTTTAGCCGATAAAACGAGATGGAACGACGTGTTCGGCTCCGTGAACTCGAGGCGCCCCGGCGCCTGGCCGTCGAACAACGCGAAATCGCCGGGCTCGAGCTCGTCCTCGCGCCCGTAATGGGAATAACGGACCCTACCTTCGACCGGCATCAGCAGAAAGAAGCGCTGCTCGGCCATGTAGTCGATCCGCCGCTCGTCGTTCACGTTGATGCGGGCCGGCATCGATACGGTCTTCCGAATCGACAGCGGACCGATCGACTCGACGCGGAACTGCGCATCGAAGCGCACCGTCTCGATCGGCGTGACCTCGATCGGCGCGATGAACTTTTGCAGCACCTCGTTCCAGTACGCTGCCTTCGCGACGTGCGGCGCGTCTTTTGTCGAGAATGTCTTGAGAATCGTCTGGCTCTCGGCTCTCCCCCCGATCCGATTCTATCCAAAATCGCATTCTCGGGAAGCGGGGCCAAGGCGGGCCGAGGGCGTGGTCACGCGGTCGCGGGCGGACATCGCGCGGCAGCGGTGGACGGGCGGCAGGGTGCAGAGAGAAGTCGAGGTCAATCGTATCGAACGCGAGTGGGCAGCGTCCCCAATGTCAATCTTTCAAAACGAACGTGACCTTCATGTTCACCCGCCATTCGGTGATTCGGTTCCCGTCGACTTTGACCTGCTGCTCTTGAACCCACGCGCCCTGGATGTTCTCGACGGTCTTCGTCGCGCGCTCGATGCCTTTGCGGACGGCGTCCTCGAAACTTTCCGACGAGGCCGACGTGAGTTCGATGACTTTCGCAATCGCCATGAGAGGATCTCCGGTAGCGCTCCACGTGCGACGGGAGCAAGTCCCATGCCAAGGCGGAATGGGGGCGCGTATCCACGCCGCGAATGGCCCGATCACTGCATGACGCGGGCGGGCTTTCCTATGAAGGACGACGTGGGAAGGAGTCGACTGGATAGCAGGGCGACGCGCGCGGTGTGGCTTCTCGCCGCGCTCGGGCTCGCCGCGGCGCAAGCGGCGGCGCAAGAGACCGAAGACTTCGATCCGTTTCACTGGGCTTATGCGGCCGCGTTCGGCAGCGGCGTGTACCGGCTCGACGACGGCACCGAGGCGAAGGTCCTGCGTGTGACGTCCTCATTCTGGATCCGCAAATCGGCCATTCGACGTGGGTCGAACTTCGGCCTGCGGCTGCTGTTACCGGTCTCGGTGGGTGTGCAGAATCTCGACGCCGAGAATCTTCCGCCCGGACGTGACGACGACGAGATCGAGCACGTCGCCATTCTGCCCGGATTCGAATTCGAGTTTCCCGGTAAGCGCTTCGCTCTTCGGACGCGCGCGCAGGCCGGGTGGGGCACGGAGCTCGAAGGCAACGAGAACTCGGCGCGGCTCTATGCGGTCGGTCTCCGGAGCCGTTTCGACTTTCCGGGCGCGGCGGGCAAGCCCGCGTTGATCAGCGGGCTGCTGTGGGCCGGCTTTGTTCCGGACACGGGCGAGCGGCACACGCTGGTTCGATTGAGCCAGGGCATCGAGTTCGACGTCGCCGTGCCCGGTTGGCGGTTCAACGGCGGCGTGATGCATCTCAAGCCGCACGTTCTTGCGGACTGGTATTACCGTCCGCCGCCCGAGCTCGCGTTCGGCGACGAGGATTTCGACCACGTCGAGACCGCCTGGCAGCTCGGCCTCGCCGCCCGGCGCGCCGGACGCTTCAAGATCCTGTTCTTCAGATTCGAAGCCGTCGGGGTCGCGTTCCGTTTCTCGGAGCACAGCTCCGGGCTGCGCTTCTACCTGAACTCGATCTTCTGAAATGCGCGGTCGAGCCGCGAAAGGACCGCACGGGCCGGCGCGTGTCGCTCGGGCAGCGCAACGCGGCCCGAGCGACAGCGCGTCCAGGGGGGAGGGGGGACCCCCGGCCGCAGAAACAGAATAAACATTCTGTTTTGAGGGTCAAGCCAACGCGGCTCGATTCGCTATTCGGTCAGGATGACGCCGTTATCGCGGACGTAGCGCTCCCAAAGGTCGATCATCTCCGCGAGCCGCTCGGGCTCGTCGGCCGCGAGGTCGCGCTGCTCCCCGGGGTCGGCCGCGATGTTGAAGAGCTGCCAACGCGCGTTCTCGCCGTCGCGAGAGTCCCAGACGATTTTCCAATCGCCCCGGCGGACCGCACGATGACCGAATAGCTCCCAGCCCACGTAGTAGTCGTCCGCGTGCACCGCGGTCGCGTCGCCCTTGAGAAGCGGCAGCATCGATTCGCCGAGGGGCGTTGCGACGCGACGGCCTCGATAGGTCGTTCCTGGATGTTTCGTCTCGGCCACCTCGAGAAACGTCGGCAGGACGTCCATCACGGTCGCGAACGCATCGCTGCGCGTTCCCGCCGGCACGACGCCGGGCCAGTGCACGAAGGCCGGCACGCGAATGCCGCCCTCGTATGCCGATTGCTTCGCGTCGCGGAAGGGAACCGAGCCCGCGCGCGCCCAGTTCGGCCCGTACATCACGTACGAGTCGCCCGCGCCGAGATTCTCGTAGGCGTTGTCGCAGCACGTCGCGACCCAGTCGCTGAGCGGTGCGTCGAGGTCGCGGCGCAGGCCCTCCGGGCCGTTGTCGGACAGGAAGAAGATCAGCGTGTTGTCGAGCTCGCCGATCGACTCGAGATACGCGACGAAGCGGCCGATCTCGGCGTCGAGATCGCTGACCATGGCCGCGTAAATTTCCATCTTGCGCGCCTCGACGCGCCGTTCCTCGTCGCTGAGCTCTTCCCAGGTCGGCTGACCTTCAACGGGCGGGATGCCTGCGAAATCCGGCGGCACGAGGCCGAGCGCCTTCGCGCGCTCGAGCCGGCGCCGATAGAGCGCCTCGTAGCCGTCGTCGTAGAGGCCCTTGAATTTCTCGATCGATTCCGGAGGCGCTTGCAACGGCCAATGAGGCGCCGTGTACGCGAGATACGCGAAGAACGGCCGCTCGTCGGCGCGGTCCGCGTCGATGTATTCGATCATGCGATCGGTGTAGAAGCGCGTCGAGTAGAAGTCGTCGCCGACGTGCACCAGCGTCTCGCCGTCGCGATACGGCGCGAGCCCGGGCCCGTTCCACGACAAGCCGCCGAGATGCGCGGCGCCGTCGATGGAGACGAACGAGCGCTCGAAACCTCGAGCGGCGGGGCCCGTCTCGACGTCCGCGCCGAGATGCCACTTGCCCGTCATGTACGTCCGATAGCCGGCATCTCGCAGCAGCTCCGGCAGCGCCGCGACCTGGAAGTTGAGATAGCCCTCGTAGCCCGGCTGCCCGCGTTGCGGCCCGGTCTGCCGCCCGGCCATCACGCCGAGCCCGGCGACGTGGTTGTCGGTGCCCGACAGCAGCATCGAGCGCGTCGGCGAGCACGTCATGCTCGTGTAGAACTGCGTCAGCATCATGCCGCCGTGCGCGAGCGCATCGATATTCGGCGTCGGGATCTCGCCGCCGAACGCGCCGAGATCCGAGTAGCCCAGATCGTCGGCGACGATCAGCACGATGTTCGGTCGCGAGGCGGCGTTCTGTTCGAGCGAGGCATCAGGGGCGGGCGGATCGTCCGCGACGCACCCGGCGAGGCACGCCAACGAGATCAGAAAAACGGATAGCGATCTACGGTTGCGCACGGCTTCCCTCGGTTGCTGGCTGTCGGCTGCGACGCCGGACTTTCGCTCGCGCGCACTCGGTATACAATCGCCGCACGAACTTCAGACGGGACAACGTACACGACGCCCTGCCGACTAAAGAGAATAGGGATTCTCATTTATGAGTCAAGTTGACGCGGCTCCGGGCAGCGAGCGTATCAAGCAGAAGAGAGGCCGCAAGACCTACGATGCGTTGATCGCGACGGGCTTCAAGCTTCTGGCCAACCGCGAGTTCGAATCGATCACGATCGCGGAGCTCGCGCGAGCCGCGGGCTATTCGGTCGGCGCGTTCTATGCTCGCTTCAAGAGCAAGGACGAGTACTTCGATGCGTTGCTTGCGCACCATATCAGCGAAAGGCGGCGCATTCGAGAGCGGATGTTCGCCGAGGCCGACGGCACGGACTGGGTGCGCGACGTGATCGAGGAGGCGGTCAACTACTACTGGCGGCGGCGGCGCTTCTGGCGTGCCGCGTTGATGCGCAGCATCCACGATTCCGAGTTCTGGCAGCCCGTTCGCGAGCAGGGACACGATTTCGCGACACTCTGCGTCAAGCAGATCGAGCGAGAGGCGGGCCGCGCGCTGACTCGAGAAGAGGAGATGAACGTGCGTTTCGCCGTGCAGATCGCGCTCGGCACGATCAACAACACGATCATCAATCGGCCGGGCCCGATTTTCATGGGGCAAGCCGAGTTCGTCGACAATCTCGCCCGCGCGTTTCGCCTGGTCTCGGGCTACGACGAGATCGTCGGGGCGAAGCGGTCGAGGAAACGAGTGCCGGTCAATTCCGGCGCGGCCCGCGGCGCGTGACGGGTGACGGCGGTCGAGCCGCGGCGAAGCGAGCAAAGCTTCGGAGACTTCGCATGAGTGACGATCCGATTCTTTTCACCCGGCCGCTCGGTTTCCCGTGGCCGTGCATCGATCCGTTCCTGTTCTGCGCGTATCACAACGATCGCTATCCCGCGGGCAACGACAAGCTCGGCCCCGACGCGCCGCTCGCCGGGCGGAATCTCGGCATGGACTTCGAGGGGATCGACGGTTGGCGGATGTATCACGGCACCGTGGTGCCGGGGTTCCCGCGACATCCGCATCGCGGTTTCGAGACCGTGACGATCCAGCGGCGCGGATTCACCGATCATTCGGACTCGCTCGGCGCGGCCGCGCGCTTCGGCCCCGGCGACGTGCAGTGGATCACCGCCGGCAGGGGCATCGTGCACTCGGAGATGTTCCCGCTGCTCGACCGAAACAATCCGAACCCGCTCGAGCTGTTTCAGATCTGGCTGAACCTGCCGAGCCGCGACAAGATGGCGGACCCGCATTTCGCGATGCTCTGGAGCGAATCCGTGCCGCGGCTGCGCTTCGAGGACGCGCGCGGGCGCGGCACCGACGTCGCGGTCGTCGCCGGCCGCCTCGGTGATGCCGCCCCGCCGAGCCCGCCGCCGAGGTCGTGGGCCGCCGATCCGTCCAACGAGGTCGCGATCTGGACGATCCGCATGGCCGCGGACGCGACGTGGACGTTGCCCGCGGTCTCGCCGGGCACGCTCCGCACGCTGTACTTCTTCATCGGCTCGTCGCTTTTCGTCGGCGGACGACCGTTCACCGTCAACAACGCGATCGGGCTCGCGACGCCCGACGAGGTCGTGCTCACCAACGGTCCGGTCGACGGGGAGATCTTGTTGCTGCAGGGGCGCCCGATCGGCGAGCCGGTCGCGCAGTACGGCCCGTTCGTGATGAACACGCGCGAAGAGCTGCAGCAGGCGTTCTACGACTATCAGCGGACCGAGTTCGGCGGCTGGCCGTGGCCGGCCGACGATCACGTGCTGCCGGCCGACGCCGGCCGCCATGCGCGCTATATCGACGGCCGGTTCGAGGAGCCGGCCGAGCGCGGCGCCGCTTCGTTCTAGCTAGCGCTTCTTGCCGCGCGCTTTCGGTGCCGGGGTCGAGCGGCTGCGTCGGCTTCGCGCGGCTTCTTGGCGTGCCTCGGCGCCCTTCGCCCGCGCCTCCGACTCGGTCCGGGCCACCTTGCCGCCCGCCGTCGGCGCGGCGGGCTCGTCGGTCGATTTCCGTGCGGTCGTCGGTCCTCGTGCCGCCTGCGGATCGGACGGCCCCTTGCCGTTTTTCCGCACCCACTTGTCGCCGCGTTTCTCGTACTCGTGCTTCAGCGCCGCGTACGCGACGCGGTGCGCGCGTCCGCCTTCGCCGTAGGTCTCGACTGCGCTGTCATGCGCCTTCTTCCAAAGACGCTGCGCATGCGCATCGGAGCGCAGGATCGTGCTCGGGATCTCGGTTTCGCTGCGTCGTCTCGGCATGCGTCCTCCTCGCGGAGCGCAAGTGAAAAGAGTGCTCGACTTTCACAAGCGACTATCCGTCGTGCCCGCGGTTCCGCCGTGCGGCTACCTACGCGGCGCCGATCGCATCGGCTCAGATGCGAGAGATGTCTCGCCCCTTCGTCTCGGGGAGCAGAAAGGCGAGGACGAGCATGCCGATCGCGGTCACGACGATCGGATACCACAGGCCCGAATAGATATCGCCGGTCGCGGCGACCGTCGCGAACGCGATGGCGGGCAGGAAGCCGCCGAACCAGCCGGAGCCGATGTGATACGGCAACGACAGCGCGGAGTAGCGGATGCGCGTCGGGAAGACCTCGATCGCCATCGCCGCCATCGGCGCGAAGACCATGACGGCGAAGAGCACGAGCAACAGGATCAGGAGCATCACGAGGGGCACGTCGACGGCGGCCGAATCGGCCCGCTCAGGATAGCCCGCGTCCGCGAGCGCCTCGGCGAGCCGGGCCTCGAACGCGCCGCGCGCGGCGGCGAGCGCGCCATCGTCGAGCCCGCGTCCGTCGATGCTCTCGATACGGCGCTCGCCGACGAGGATCACGGCGGGCGCGCCCGGCGGGCCTTCGGCGTTGTCGTAGCCGATGCCGCGGCGCGCGAGCGTGCTCTTCGCGATATCGCACGACGAGAGGAAGGCGGCGCGGCCGACGGGATCGAATTGCAGTGAGCACTCGGAAGGATCGGCGATCACCGTGACGGGCGACGATGCCCGTGCGGCGGCGACGGCCGGATTCGCCGCTTCCGTCAACGCGTGAAAGAGCGGAAACGCCGTCACGACCGCGAGCACGCCGCCGGCGAGGATGATCGGTTTACGGCCGATCGTGTCGGAGAGCCAGCTGAAGAAGACGTAGAGCAGCACGCTGATCGCCGTGACCGTCATCATCACGAGGGTCACCGTGGCGCCCTCGACCTTGAGGATCTCCGTGAGGAAGAACTGCGAGTAGAAATGCGCCGTGTAGAACAGCACGCCCTGCACCGACATCAGACCGAGCAGCACGGCGAGCACGAGCTTCAAGTGCCGCCATTCGAGGAACGCTTCCTTGAGCGGCGCCTTGGACGCGCGTCCTTCCTCGATCATCTTGCGGAACAGCGGGGATTCCTCGAGCGTCAGGCGAATCCACAACGAGATCACGAGGAGCCCGATCGAGATCAGGAACGGGATGCGCCAGCCCCATGCCTCGAATGCTTCCTCGCCGACGATCGTGCGCGTGACGAAGATGACGAGGAACGACATGAAGAGCGCGAAACCGGCTGCGGTCTGAATCCAGCCGACGTAAAGCCCGCGACGCCCGTTCGGCGAATGCTCGGCCGTGTAGACGACCGCCCCGCCGTACTCGCCGCCGTAGGCAAGCCCTTGGACGATCCGCAGCGCGATCAGCAGGATCGGCGCGACGATCCCCGCGGTCGCGTAGGTCGGCAGCAGGCCGATGCCGAAGGTCGCCAATCCCATCATCGAGATCGTGATCAGGAACGCCTTCTTGCGACCGGTGCGATCGCCGATGCGGCCGAAGAGCAGCGCGCCGAACGGGCGCACGGCGAAGCCTGCGGCGAACGTCAGGAGCGCGAAGATGAACCCGGCCGTCTCGTTCACGCCGGCGAAGAACTGACGCGAGATCAGCGGCGCGAGCGAGCCGAACAGGATGAAATCGTAGGCCTCGAAGATCGTGCCGGCCGAGGTGCCGAACACGACTCGGCGGAGCTTCCGGTGCTCGGCGCTCCCGGCGGCGATTCCGTCGGCGACCGCGTTCGTCGCGCTCATTCGCCTCGCTCGGGCTCGACGACGACGCCGTTCAACCGCTCCCAGCGTCGGATGACGGCGGTATTGTCCGCGGCCGCTCCGACCTCGTCGCGCCCTTCGGCGAAGATTCGGTTCACGAGCTCGAGCACCGGAGTGGTCGCGCCGAGCGCGGCGGCGAGGCCCGAGGCGATCGACACGTCCTTCGCGAGCAGGCCGAGCGTGAAGCCGGTCGAGAAGCGGCGCGGCAGCACGTGCATGGGAAAGCTCATCTCGACGTGGAAATTACGCCCGGTCGACGCGCTCATCACGTCGACCATGACCGCGGGATCGAGGCCGAAGCGTTTCCCGACGATCAACGCCTCGGCCGTCGCCGCGAACGCGCTCGCGGCGACGATGTTGTTGAGGGCCTTCATCGCGTGTCCGCAGCCGAGGCGGCCGACGCGCACGAGCCGGTCGCCGAGCACGCGCAGGATCGGCTCCGCCGTCGCGAGTGCCGCCTCGTCGTCCGTGCCGATCATGATCGTCAGCGTGCCGGTTTCCGCCTTCGCGACGAGCCCGGAGACGGGGGCGTCGATCAGCGCGATGCCGCGCGCGGCGAGGAGGGCGCCGAGATCGCGCGTGCCGATCGGATCCGACGAGCTCATGTCGATGACGACGGCGCCACTCGCCAGCCCGTGCGCGACGCCGCCTTGCGCGCCGTCGTCGCCGAGCAGGACGCGTCTTACATCCGCGCCGGTCGGCAGCATCGTGACGACCACGTCCGCGGCGCGCCCGAGCGACTCGGGATCGTCGGCGGCGCGCCCGCCGTGCTCGGCCTCGAAGCGGCGGGCGCGAGCGGTATCGAGGTCGTAGACCGTAAGCGGAAAACCCGCGGCCGCGAGGTTTCGCGCCATCGGCCAGCCCATGTTGCCGATGCCGACGAAACCCAATCTCGGCTTGCTCATCGGTGATCAGATCTTGTCGAGATCCACGCCTTCCTCGGCGAGCGACTGCGCGGCGTTGAAGAACGCGTCGCAGCCGAGCGGCACGCCGGCGTAGACCATCGTGTGCAGCAAGATCTCGCGGATCTCGAGCGGCGTCACGCCGTTCGCGAGCGCGCCTTTGACGTGAATGCGGAGCTCGTGCGAACGCCCCATCGCACAGAGCGCGGCGAGCGTGATCATGCTGCGCTCGCGGCGTGAGAGCCCTTCGCGTGACCAGGTTTCGCCGAAGCAGTAGCGGCTGACGACCTCCTGCATCGGCGCGAGAAAGCGATTCGCCTGCTCGATCTGCCGATCGGTGGTTTCTTTCCCGAACATCTCGCGCCGGATCGCGACGCCGATTTCGGTCGGGTCTTTGCCCATGCCGAGCCTCCCCCCCGGGGTCTCGGCCGAGTATAGCAGGAGGCGGCGCGCGTTCACGCGGTGCGCGAGTCCCTTCCGGCGGGTTCAGTCGGTTCCGGGAAACTCGACGACCTTCCAGTAGTTGTCGATCAAGCCGATCGCGCGCGTGAAGCTCGTGCCCATGTCCGACTTCAGCATGTAGCCCGCGACGTTCAGGTTGTACGCATCGATCTTGTCCTGCTCGTCGTTCGACGTCGTGAGCACGAACACGATCGAATCCCGCAGCTCCTCGCTCGCGCGGATATGCCGCAGAAGCTCGATGCCGTTCATGCGCGGCATGTTGATATCGGTGATGATCAGGTACGGGCGGGGGAAGGTCTTCAAGATCTCGAGCGCTTCGACGCCGTCGCTCGCCACGGTCAGCGGGTTCGCGATGCGGAGCTTCTCGAAGGCCCAACGAAGGGCGCGGACGTCGACCTCGTCGTCCTCGACGAGCAGGATGTTCACGACCTTGCTAGTCATATCTTCATCTCCGGAACCGCGGCCTGCGGATCGCCTTTCAGCCACTCGAACTTGAAAACCGTGCCTCGTCCGCCGGGACCAGGCTCGAACCACACCTTGCCGCCTTGCCACGCGACGATTCGCTTCACGATCGCGAGGCCCATGCCGCTGCCCTCGACCTGATCTCGGGGCTTCAGCGTCTGGAACATCTCGAAGACGCGCTCGGCATATTCCTGCGGTATGCCGGCGCCGTCGTCCTCGACCGAGAAGACGAAGCGGTCGTCTTGCTCCTCGCACGCGATCTCGATCCGGCCGGTCGGGCCCGGATGATGCTTCACCGCGTTGTTGATGAGGTTCAGCAAGACTTGCTCGAGCGGAGCGGGATAGGTCACGAGCACCGGGAGCGGGCCGCGCACCGCGATCTCGAACCCCTCGGGCGCATTCACGAGCTGGATCGTGTCCTGCACGAGCGCGTTGCAATCGGTTTCGCGGCATTGCCCGACCTTGCGCCCGGCGCGCGAGTACGCGAGGAGATCGTCGAGGAGCTTCGACAGGCGCTGCGTGCGCCGCTCGAGCAGCGAAAGATTCTCCTGGACGTTGTTCTTGTCGTACCCCTCGAGGCCTTCTCGAATCCATTGAACGAGCAGCTCGATCGCGCGGAGCGGCGCCTTCAGGTCGTGGGAGGCGACGTACGCGAATTGCTCGAGGTCCCTGTTCGACCGGATCAGCTCGGCCTGCTTCGCTTGGAGCTCGAGCTCCAGGCGCCGCCGGTCGGAGAGGTCGATCGCCATCGAGAACAATCCGCACACGTTGCCGTTCTCGTCGAAGCTCGGCCGATACGAGAAGCGGAAGTAGCCGGACTTGCTGCCCGCGGCGCCAACCGCTTCGTACGTCACCGTCTCGCCGGCGAGGGCTCGCTCGTAGTACGGACGCCGCTCCTCGAACCCCTCCGGGCCGACCACCTCGGAGATGTGTCGGCCGAGCGCCGTCTCCATGGTCCAGCCCGCCGCGTCGAGGAAGACCTGGTTCGCGAACTCGATCCTCAGGTTTCGGTCGAGGAAGACGAGGTGGTTCGGCACGCCGGCGGCCAGCATGCGCACGCGCTGCTCGGCGCGGGCGAGCGCCTCGAGCGCGTCTTCCAGCGTGTCCGGCGGCTGGAGTGCCCTGGTGAGCATCGTCGTCACCGTCGAATCTCCTTCATCAAGCCGTCTGCGCGTCCGCCTC
>Ga0207873_1002376_pt1 | contig 15608 bp, 14 predicted proteins | sample BGWIniCompost_FD_187373 | JGI IMG/M metagenome (GOLD analysis project Ga0207873, IMG submission 187373) | Cellulose adapted compost microbial communities from Newby Island Compost Facility, Milpitas, CA, USA - BGW Initial Compost (SPAdes)... ...
CACCCGGCGGCCGCGGCGCCTGCCCCCGCATGAACCGATCCCAGGCCTCCGTGGCTACCGCATTGGCCTGTTGGAGCCGCTCGACGCTGACCGGGGCTCCGGCCTCGGCGCACCATGCGGCGATGCGGACCCAGTCGGGAAAGATGAGCGTGTTGCCGGCATCCAACAGCAGCGCCCGCAGGCGAGGGGCCAGGCGGGCGCACAGCGCGTGCAGATCGTAGTCGAGCATGGCTCTACCATACCTTGAGAGGTGCCGAAAGTCCAGCCGTCCAAAGGGCGACGAGGCCGGGGTGGGGCCGGCCCCCGGTGGCCCAAACCGAACCCCGGGGACCGGCCGGTGAAGTTGGCGGAAGCCAGCCTAGAGCCGCGCGCCGCGGCCTTCGGCTCGGGCCGTCTCGATGCGACGCAGCGCGAGCTCGTCGGCCGCCCGGTGGGTGGGCACATTGCGCGAGCGGGAGAGCTCGATGACCTCCAGCACGCGATCGTAGATGCGCTCCACCTTGGCCCGTGCCCGTTCGGCGCTGTAGCCGCCCGGGCCGAGCTCCTCGGCCACGTTGATGACCCCGCCGCCGTTGATGACGTAGTCGGGCGCATAGAGCACGCCCCGCTCATGGAGCAGGTCGCCGTGTCGAGGCTCGGCCAGCTGGTTGTTGGCCGAGCCGGCCACGATGGGAGCCTTGAGTCGGGCGATGGTCTCGTCGTTGAGGACGGCGCCGAGGGCGCAGGGGGAGAAGACGTCACACTCCACGTCGAAGATGGCGTCAGGCTCGACGGCCCGGACACCCAGTTCGTCGACGGCTCGTCGCACCTTGTCGGGGCGGATGTCGGTGACGACGACCTCGGCCCCGGCCTGGACCAGGTGGCGCGCGAGGTGGAAGCCGACGCTGCCCACGCCCTGGATGGCGACCCTCCGGCCTTCCAGCTGGGGGGAGCCCCAAAGCGCTTGCGCGCACGCCTGTATCCCGCGGAATACCCCCAGCGCCGTGAAGGGGGAGGGGTCCCCGCTGGTTTCGGGAAGCCCTGCTACGTAAGCGGTTGCATTGCGGATCAGGCGCATGTCGTCCGAGGTCGTGCCGACGTCCTCGGCCGTGATGTAGCGCCCGCCCAGCCGGTCGACAGCCTCGCCGATGGCCGCCAGGAGCTCGGGAGTCTTGTCGCGTGTCGGGTCGGCCAGGACCACCGCCTTGCCGCCACCGAGGGGGAGACCGTGGATGGAGTTCTTGAGGGTCATGGCTCGCGAGAGCCTCAGGACGTCGGTGAGCGCCTCCTCCTCCGAGGCGTAGGACCAGATCCGGCAGCCCCCCAACGCCGGCCCCAGCGTCGTGTCGTGGATCGCGATGATCATCCGAAGGCCCCGGCGCGCGTCGCTCGCGAAGACCACCTGCTCATGGCTTCCGTGACGCGCCACCGCTTCGAAGACGCCCATCGGCCCCATCACGTCCTTCCATCGGTTGTCGGGCTCGACGTCCGACCCGTCGGTCACCGTGCACCGCCATGTACGGTGTATGCACGGTCCGCCACCGACTCCATTCGAGGCAGGGGAGCGACTTCCTGGCGGTCGCTCGAGGCCCGGGTGGGTCCGGCTCTGCCCCTCAACAGACCTGTAACGCCGCGTTTACCCCTTCGTAACCGAATCCCGCCAAAATGTGAATGAATTCACCACCGGCGTCAGCCGGACAGGGGATGGGGCGCGGGATGTCGCCCGTGATTCGCGACGGGCTGTGGAGGCTGGCCCTGCTCGTCGGCCTCTACCTGGTGCTGATGCTGCTTCGCAGCGTCGGGCTCGTGACGGGCCGTTGACCTCCGAGTTGCCAGGGTGAGCGCCCTCGGCCGGAGGCGGGATCGACTGCCGCTCGCTGTCACCCCCTTGTTAGGGATCCGCTTTGTTACCTTTCTTTAACGGTCCTCCCCCTTTACAGGTCACATGGGTGGCGTTATATATAGGTGGCACCCGGGACAAAAACTGGACGGCCGGGACATGGTACGTCCCGCATCCGCCGCCAGCCCGGGACGCTCAAGTCGAGTCACCACCCATACGGAAAGGAGGAGGCAAGCATGGTGTGCCGGGACTGCGGTGCGCACAACTACTCGGGGAGCCTTTACTGCAAGAAGTGCGGGGCCGACCTCAACCGCAAGCCTGTCGAGACGCCCGTCACGCGCAAGGGCCTGCTCCAGCTGCTCCTGTCGGCCCTGCGCTGAGCGGCCGGCACTGGGATGTGGCTTGTATCCGACGCCCTCCGAGCGGCACCTGCCTTGACACCCGGCCCGGCGGCGACTAGAGTAAGAGACGCCGGGCCGCCAGTGCCGGCAGGGTTGGCGTGGGCAGGTAGCTCAGCTGGTTAGAGCGCCACGCTCACATCGTGGAGGCCAGGGGTTCGAGTCCCTTCCTGCCCACCATCCCTCTCTCCCCGCAGCGCATGCCCCTGGATGCGCGGGGGTGACCCAGCGAGCCCATTGCTTCGTCGTCGTTCTCCCTCTTTTTTCGTGCCGCCCATCGTCGCGTGAGGGGCCACCCGCGCGCCTCTGCCCGGCATGAGTCTGACCGCCCGATAGATGCGCCCGGGCCGAGTCGCTGTCCGCAGGACCGCTTCTCCTACCGTCGAAGGCAAGTAGGAATCGGTCGCATTGGCAGAGCTTTGGGCGGCCAAACGCCCGGCCCGCCCATGCGGCGGCGGGAGGGAAGCGGATGCAGAAGCGCAAGGCCTTCGGATGGTACAGGCGATGGGTGGGCGTCGTCGCGCTGGCCGGGATCCTGGTCGGTTCGCTGGCGGCGGGGGCATGGGCGGGCGCGGCCGGCCGTACGCTCCAGCTGAGCATCGTGACCGGAGGCACGGGTGGCGTCTACTACGTGCTCGGGGGCGGCCTCGCCAACCTGCTGACCCGGCGCGTGCCGGGCGTCAACGCCGTGGCCGAGGTGACGTCCGCCTCGGTCGACAACATCCTGCTCGTGGCCAGCAAGGAGGCGGAGATCGCCTTCAGCCTGTCCGACACCGCCTACCTGGCGGCGCAGGGGATGGGGCCCTTCGCTCCGTCCGGGCCGGTACCCATTCGAGTCCTCACCATGATCTACCAAAACTACAACCACCTGGTGGCGAGGGCCGGCTCGGGCATCCGGTCGGTCGCGGACCTGCGCGGCAAGCGGGTCAGCACGGGCGCTCCGGGCAGTGGCACCGAGGTGACCGCCCTTCGCATCCTGCGGGCTTACGGCCTCGATCCCGACCGGGACGTACGGCGTGACTTCCTCGGGGTGGCCGAGTCAGCCGATGCCCTGCGGGATGGGCGCATCGACGCCTTCTTCTGGTCCGGGGGCTACCCGACGGGAGCGGTGATGGACCTGGCCAGCACCCCTGGCTTCGACGTCTACGTCGTGCCCATGGGCGAGATCGTGCCCAAGCTGATCGAAGAGCACGGGCCTTTCTACGCCGTCGCCACCTTCCCGGCGGGTGCCTACAACGGCGACGTCCGGGAGGCCACGACGACGGTGGGGGTCCCCAACGTCCTGCTGGTGCACGCGGACATGGACGAGCAGCTGGCCTACGAGATCGTCAAGGCCATCTTCGAGCACAAGGACGAGCTCGTGGCCATCCACCCCTCGGCGGCGGAGATCACGCTGGAGGACGGCCCCACCTCGCGGATCGCGCCGTACCACCCGGGAGCCATCCGCTATTTCCAGGAACAGGGGACGTGGGGACGCTGAGGCCGGGCGGGCTGGCGCTCGCGTTGGGAGGGCTGGTGTGGGCGACCGTCGTCCGCCTGGCGGCCACCCCGGTCCCGGTGATGGCCTTGTGGGAGGGACGCCCCCAGCGCGGGCGTCCTTCCGTCGCCATCGTCCTACAGGACGGCGCAACGGTTGCCCTGGCTTATCGGCACTCCGTCTGGGGCGTGGTGGTAGCCGAGTGGTTGGAGGCCACCCGAGAGGGGTGGCGACTCGTGGGCGTCGAGGGTCCGACCCCCGACATCGAGGCCTACTACCACATCCCGGGGGCCCGCATGACCCGGGTGGGGGAGCGGTACCGGCTCGACGTCGACACGCCTGTCGAGATGCCGCTCATCACCGTCCAGGCGACCGAGGTCGGTGACCGCACGCTGGTGGTGGGGGCACGCTGCCTTCCCCTTTCCCGTATCGGCCGGACCGTCACCATCGGTCGGCTCCGCGTGCCCCTAGGCCAGTGGGTGAGGACGGTAGACCGAGCCGACCGGATGCCGTGGGGCCGCTGCCCTCCCGACATGAGATGGGTGGCACGGAGCGCGTGAGCTGCCGAAGCGGTCGACCCAGCGAGGAGGGAACGGCGATGCAGTCAACGGGGCGAGACCAGCCGGGTCCGGTGCAGGAGCCAGCTCCCATCGATCACGAGGCCATCCTGGAGCGCTACGAAGGTGCGACACGTCGCCCTACGGGCATCGCCGAGCGGGCGGTCGGCCTGCTGGCGGCGGCCATGTCGGCCTATCACCTCTGGGCAGCACTGGCCTACCTGCCCGCGCACCAGATGCGCGCCGTCCACCTCGGCTTCGGCCTCACGCTCATCTTCTTGCTCTATCCGGCGACCTCCCGCGGGACCCGCCATCGCATCCCCTGGCACGACGTGCTGCTGGCCCTGGTCGCCGTGGCCAGCATGGCGTACATCGTGCTCAACTACCGCGAGGTCGCCTACCGGATCGTGCGCCCGACGCCCACGGACCTGGCCTGGGGAACCATCACGGTCCTGCTGGTGCTGGAGGCCTCCCGCCGTACCAGCGGGTTGGCCCTGCCGCTCGTGGGCATCGCCGCCATCGCCTACGCCTTCCTGGGCCCGTACCTGCCTGGGCTGTGGCAGCACCGGGGATACGGCTTCAACCGGCTGATGGGGCAGCTCTACCTCTCGTTGGAAGGCATCTTCGGCGTGCCGCTGGGGGTCTCGGCCACGTTCATCGTGCTCTTCACGCTGTACGGGGCGGTGCTGGACGCCTCGGGCGCCGGGCGATTCTTCGTGGACCTGGCCCGCTCGGCGGCCGGGGGCCGACGCTCCGGCGCGGCGCGGAGCGTGGTGCTGGCCTCGTTCTTGCTGGGAGGCCCGTCGGGCAGCGGGGTCGCCACGGCCGTGACGGTGGGAGCTGTGGCATGGCCCTTGCTGCGCCGGGCGGGATACACGCCCGAGACAGCGGGGGCGGTGCTGGCGGCCGGCGGCATCGGCGCGGTCATCTCGCCGCCCATCCTGGGGGCGGCGTCCTTCCTCATCGCCGAGATCCTGCAGATCAGCTATCTCGAGGTGCTGAAGTTCGCCGTCGTCCCCACGCTCTTGTACTACCTGTCCATCATGGTGATGATCGAGATCGACGCCCGCAGGCTCGGCGTCCAGGCGGTGGAGACGGCGGCGAGGCCGCTACGGGAGCTGCTGCTGCGGCAGGGCTACCACCTCTCGTCGCTGGTCGTCATCGTCGTCTTCCTGATGATGGGCTTCACCGCCACCTACGCCGTCATCTGGTCCATCGCCGTGGCCTTCGTGCTCAGCTTCCTCTCGCGGGAGAGCTGGCTGACGCCGGCGCGGCTGTACCGGGCGCTGCAGGAGGGGGCCCGGTCGGTCCTGACGGTGGTGGCGACCACCGCCGTCGCGGGCATCCTGGTCGGCGTGGTCAACCTGACGGGGCTGGGCCTCAAGTTCGCCAGCATCATCGTAGGGCTGGCGGGCGGCAACCTCATCCTGACCCTGGTGCTGGCGGCCCTGATCCTGTTGGTGCTCGGGCTGGCCCTGCCCATCACGGCCTCGTACATCGTCGGCGCCGTGACCGTGGCGCCGGCGCTGGTGCAGGCCGGCGTGCCGGAGCCTGCGGCCCACATGTTCATCTTCTACTACTCCATCCTGTCGGAGGTGTCGCCGCCCACGGCTCTGTCGTGCTTCGCCGTCTCGGCCATCACCGGCGGCAATCCGTTCAAGACGATGTGGAAGACGTGGCGCTACACGCTTCCGGCGTTCCTGGTGCCCTTCATGTTTGCCCTCGATCCGCGGGGGATGGCTCTATTGCTGGAGGGGTCGGCCGTGGATGTGGGGCTGGCCCTCCTGACGGCGGTGCTGGGGGTGGGGGCGCTGGCGGCCGGCGCGGGCGGCTGGGCACTTGCCGACACGGCCTGGTACGAGCGGCTAGCCTTCGTGACCGCGGGGCTGCTGCTGACCTACCCGGCCCCCTGGGCCGATGCGGCCGGGCTGGCGCTGGGGCTCGCAGCCCTGGGCGTCCAGCGCTGGCGGCTCGTCCTGGCGGGCCGCGAGGCCCCGGGCTACACGGCTGGCAGGTAAGCGGATGTGACGACCAAGCGGTTGGACCCTCGCCCCATCCTCCTGCTCTCGCTGGGGCACCTGGTGGCCGACCTCTACCAGGGGGCGGTGCCCGCCCTGTTGCCGCTGTGGAAGCAAGCCTTCGCGCTGCCGTACGCGGCCACGGGCGCCATCATGCTCGCCCTGCAGGTCTGCTCGTCGGTGGTGCAGCCGCTGTTTGGGCTCCTGGACGACCGGGCGCGGCAGCGCTACTGGCTGCCCACGGCCGCGGCGCTGGCCGGCCTCGGCATGGCGGTCGCCGTGCTGGCCCCGAGCTACTCGCTGGTGCTGGCCGGGGTCGTCGTGGGCGGCCTGGGCGTGGCCCTGTACCACCCCGAAGCGTCTCGGCGGGCACACGACCACGCCGGCGCCCGTCGGGCCACGGCGATGTCGTGGTTTTCGGTCGGGGGCAACCTGGGCATCGGCCTGGGGCCGCTGGTGGTCGCCGCCCTGCTCACGCATGGCGTGACGGCGCTGGCCTCGGGGATGGCCGCCATCGGGCTGGCGGCCGCATGGCTGTTGCGAGCGCAGGGCCCGAGGCTGCTGGCTCGGGGCCCTCATGACGCCGGGAGCCCGGCCTCACCATCCGCGCAGGCGGCGAGGGATCGCCGGGACACCGGCGCCGGTCCCGGCGTGGACCGGTGGGGCGCCCTGTGGCTGTTGAGCAGCGTCGTCGTGGTGCGCTCGTGGGTGCACGCGGGCGCGCAGTCGTTCGTGCCGCTGCTGCTGACCGAGCGGGGGCTGCCCACCCCACAGGTCCAGACGCTGCTGGCGGTCTTCTTGCTGGCGGGCGCGGCCGGCACGCTGGTCGGCGGGCCCCTGGCGGACCTGGTGGGCCGCAAGCCGGTGATGGCGGGTGCGATGGTGTTGTCGGTGCCGCTGGTCTGGCTCATCGGCCGGGTCGATGCCGCGGCCCTGCCGCTGGTGCTGGCCGCGGCCGGCTTCACGTTGGTCAGCACCTTCTCCGTCTCGGTGGTGCTGGCCCAGGAGCTCCTCCCGAGCCGGGTGGGGACCGCCTCGGGCATCGTCCTCGGGGCTTCGGTCGGCACGGGGGGCATCGGCGTGGCCCTGCTGGGGTGGCTGGCCGATGCCCGGGGATTGCCCGCGGCCATGCAGGCGATGGGCTGGCTGCCGCTGGTGGGGCTGGCGCTGACGTTGGGCCTGCCGTCGGAGCGGCGAGGAGCGGCGCTGCGAGGAGGCGCCCCCTCCACCCGCGAGGCGGGCGCCCCCCGCTGATGGCCGACCCCCGCTCAGACCGGCCAGCGCTCCATCCGCCAGCCCATCTCCCAAAACATCCACTCGTATCGGCTGGCGGTGACGAAGTGACGGGCGGCAGCGACCCTCTGGGCGGGCGTCAGCTCCTCGGCGATGCGGTCCGTGAGCTGCAGCACCTCCCGCACCACACGGCCGAACTCCTCGCCCCCGTACGTCTCGATCCACCGCCGGTAGAGGGGATCGGGCGAGCCGCGGGCGGCCAGGCGGGTGCCCACCTCCTGGTAGATCCAGTAACAGGGCAGCACCGCGCCCACCAACTCGTGAAAGGGCTCGGCGTAGGCGACCCGGAGCAGGTAGCTGGTGTAGGCAAGGTTGGTGGGCGTCACGGGCGTCGAGCGTACCTGCTCCTCCGTCAGGCCGAAGTCGCAGAAGAAGCTCTCGTGCAGCCGACGCTCGACCTCGATGGCCCCGGCGGCATGGTGGCAGAACATGACGATGGCCTGCTCCTGCGGGGCCTTGGCCGCGGCTAGCGCCAGCGCCCGGGCGAAGTCGCGCAAATAGAGGGCGTCCTGGATGACGTAGAAGCGGAAGGCCTCCTTGGGAAGGCTCCCATCGGTCAACCCCTGGATGAACGGATGGGCCAGGATGGCCTCGAGGATGGCGGCGATCCCGCCCCACAGCTCCTCGGTGAAGCTCTTCGAGCGCGGCGACAGGGTGTTGCTCATGAGCCCACCCCCTTGGATGGCCCGTCTGCGCGGGCGCTCCCCGGGTCTTGCGGCCGGCCCACCGCCCTATGCGAGCGCTGAAGGTCGGCCATGACACCGGTGCGAGCGAGGGTTGCGATCAAGGCGTATGCGATGAGGGCTCCGGCTCCGCTCGAGAGCAGGAAGGGGCCGACGTAGAAGAGCGGGGCCGAGGGGTGCCCCATCACCCAGACGACGACGGGCCACGCCGCCAGGCCTCCCAGGATGCCCGTGCCCGTCACCTCGCCCACCACGGCCCACCCGGTGCGCCCGGTCAGGCGGTAGAGGGCCCCTGCCAGGAAGGCGCCGATCATCCCGCCCGGGAAGGCCAGAAGCGTGCCGGTGCCCAGGATGTTGCGCAGCAGTCCGGCGACGAAGGCGATCATGGTGGCCGGCACCGGGCCCAGCAGCACCCCGGCCAGCACGTTGATGGCGTGCTGCACCGGGAAGGCCTTGGCCACCCCGACGGGAATCCACACGAGATGGGACGCCAGCGTCGCAACGGCGGCCAGCAGGCCGGCCACGGCCAGCTCCCTCGGGCCCAGGCGCACCGGGTGCCACCGGGCATGGACCAGCCACGTGGCGGCGACCAGTACGGCCAGGGCTCCTGCGACGAACCCCCAGGACGTCACGGTCGGTCCCCCTTCCGACGAGACCAGGGGGCCGCAGCGTACCCCGAGGGCCACGCGGCAGGGGCAACGGACCCGATTGCAGCGCCCCACCGAGCAAGAGGCGCTGCCCGGAGCGGGCAGCGCCTCGCGGACTCGCTCGACTCCAGGCCACGGTCCCTTCGCTGGCATGACCCAGGGCAGGTTCGAAGGGTTGGGGCGTCCGCCCCTCTCAGCCCGCCGGCCCCGTCACCGCCTCAACCTGAGGCGGGGCGTCAACGGCCCGGGGGCACCCCTCGTGGCCACCTGGCTCGGTGAATCTGTCGGCCCCAACCTATCACAGGCACCCTCGTCCGGCAAGGTCGCCAGGCCTCGCCGCCCGGTTGCCCGCACCCCCGCCGGGGTGTAGCATGGCGGGCGAGGTGAGCGACTTGCAGGCCGTGCTCTTCGACATGGATGGCGTGCTGGTCATCAGCAACCCTCTGCACTTCCGGGCCTGGCAAGACTTCGGCCGGCAGATCGGGCTCGTCGTGACGGAGGAGATGTTCTACCGGGAGTTCTCCGGGCGCAAGAACGAGGAGGCCTTGGAGGCGCTCTTCCCGGGCCGCTTCACCGCCGAGGAGCGGGCCGAGCTGTCTCGCCGCAAGGAGGCCCTCTTCCGGGAGCGTTACGTGCCGCTGCTGCTGCCCGTGCCGGGGGTGCGGGAGTTGGTCGCAGACCTCAACCGGCACGCCGTGCCTCTGGCGCTGGCCACCTCGGGCCCTCCGGAGAACGTGCAGGCCATCCTGCGGCACCTGAAGCTGGAGGGCGCCTTCGACGTCGTCGTCACCGGACAGGACGTCACGGCCGCCAAGCCCGATCCGGCCATCTTCCGGATCGCGGCCGAGCGGCTCGGCGTCCCCTGCGAGCAGGCGCTGGTGATCGAGGACTCGATAGCGGGTGTGCAGGCCGCCTGTGCCGCCGGGGCGGTCTGCCTGGGCGTCTCCACCAGTGAGCCCCCCTCCCGTCTGGAGGAGGTGGGGGCCGTCCACGTGGTGGCAGACTTTCTCGGGATGAAGACCGATACGCTGAGAGCCATCTACCATGAGGCCCGGGACCGGCTGCTGCCCGATCGGCCCACGCAGACGGGCCCGTCCTGAAGAACGGTCCGGCCCGGGACGCATCGACGAGCGAAAAAAAGGGGCGTCCCCCGCACGGGGGACGCCCCTCTCACGTCAGCCCTCGGAAGAGCCGATCCTGCCAGGCGCCGGGCTCACGGCACCCGCTTGATGCGCCCCTCGATGCGGGCGCTCACCGGCTGCGGCAGCTGCTGCAGGTACTCCACCAGGGCGTCCAGGTCGACGGGGCCGACGACTCGCTCCGTGCCCTCGCGAAGCACGGTGAAGTTGTCGCCGCCTTCCGCCAGGAAGCTGTTGACCACGACCCGGTAGCGCCCGTCAGGCCGGACGGGCGTGCCGTCCTCGAGGAAGATCTCCTCGGGGTCGACCCGATCCCCCACCGGCCGGTCGGCATGCCACGTGTAGCGCAGGCCGGAGATCTGCAGCATGCGAGGCGACGGCTGGTCGATCCACTGCTGCTCGAGCAGCCGCTCGATCTGCTCGCCTGTCAGCGTCATGGCCACGAGATAGTTGTTGAAGGGCTGCACCGTGTACAGCTCGCCCCAGGTCACCTCGCCCGCATCCAGCTCGGCGCGGATGCCACCCGGGTTCATGAAGGCGATGGGGACTCCCATCCGCCAGCGCTGGGCGTCCGCGATGAGGTTGCCGAGCGGCGACTCGCCGGCCTCGTTTTGCTGGCGTACCAGCCGATCGGCCGCGATGGCGATGACCTGCTGGACCCGCGGAGCGACCTGCTGGGCGTAGCGCTCCACCATCCCCTGGATGACCGGATCGGGTACGATGCCGGGGGCATCGGCCACGGTATCCACGATCTCGGCCCGCTTGGCGATGACGTCCTTGTAGGTGCGGTCGATGACCAGGTCGACGTCGGCGAAGGCCGTGCCGCTCGAGCAGGCCTGGGTCACCAGCTTGCTGCCCACCATGCCCTGGTAGCACTGATGCGAGTGAGCCGACAGCACCACGTCGACCTCGTCGTCGATGCCGAAGACCAGGGGCACGATGGCGCCGCTCACCTGGCCGTCACGGCTGCCCGTGCCGCCCTCGTGGACGAGGACGATGATGGTCTCGACTCCCTGCCGCTTGAGCTCCTGGACGTATCGGTTGATCGTCTCGACCTCGTCCAGGAAGGCCAGGCCCTGCACTCCGCTGGCCGTCACGATGGTGGGAGTCACCTTGGTGACGACGCCGATGAAGCCGATGGGGACGCCCTGCACCCACCGGATGGCGTACGGGGGCAGCACGGGCTCCTGCGTGTCGGCCCAGACGACGTTGGCCGCCAGGTACTGGACGCGCGTCCCGTCATAGCACCCCGTGGCGGGGTGGCAGCCTCCGTACTGCAGCCTCAAGAGCTCGTGGATGCCTTCGTCGAACTCGTGGTTGCCCACCGTCCCGTACTCGAAGCCCATGGCCTCCAACAGGGTCAGGGTGGGCTCGTCCTGCAGGAGTGCCGAGATGGGAGGGCTGGCGCCGACGACGTCGCCGACGTGCACTTTGATGGTAACCGCGCCGACCTCCTCTCGAGCCTGCTGGGCTCGAGCCTCGAGGTAGGCTGCCAGGACGGCGGCGCCCCCCATGGGCTGGCCCGAGACCATGCGGCTCTCGAGCTGGCCGTGGAAGTCATTGATGGCAAGGATCTGCACGTGCAGCGGCTCCTGGGCCAGGGCGACCCCTGGAGGCACAGCGAGGGCCAACGACGCCAACAGCCACGACGCGACGAGGACCGCCCATCCGCGGACGGCGGTGCGGCCGGTGAAGCCCCGAAGCGACAAGTCCCTCACCCATCCCACGCGCGAACCGCGGGCAGACGCCCGCCCGCAGCTGGCTCTCTTTCGTTGTCGAGCGAATGCCCTTCTTCGAGGGGGTGGGACGACCTTCCTGCCCATCCAGGGGGCGGTGCCAGGGGACGCTAGTAGGAGCGAAGCTCGTTGCCGGAGAGCAGCCTCCGGATGTTGGACTGGTGGCGCCAGACGATGATGAGCACCATCAGAGCCCCTCCGACCGCCACCGGCCAGTCGTGATACGCCAGCCACAGCCAGACCGGGGCGGTGGATGCGCTGATGAGAGACCCCAGCGACACGTAGCGAGTCGTGAGCACGATGCAGGCCCAGATGGCGACCAGCGCCAGGGCCGTCGGCACCGAGATGACGGCCATGGCCCCAAAGCCGGTGGCGACGCCCTTGCCGCCCGAGAAGCGCAGGAAGACCGGCCACGAGTGCCCGATGACGGCCAACAGCCCTCCGGCCACCGCTCCCTGCACCCCGAACAGTCGCAACCCGATCCAGGCGGCCAGGGCACCCTTGGCCACGTCGCCGACGAGCACCAGCGCCCCGGCGCGGGTGCCCATCACGCGGGTCACGTTGGTGGCGCCCACGTTGCCGCTACCGTAGCGTCGGATGTCGAGCCGGCCCAGCCATCGTGCGACGCTGTATCCTACCGGTACCGAACCGGCCAGGTACGCTACCGCCAATACGAGGCCCCATCGCAGGGCCGCCTCCCATCCTGGTGTCAAACCCGCTACCAATGCTCCAAGCCTCCAGGGACAGTCTAGCACAACCGGGGGGTGGCCGGCGGCGGCAACCGCCGTCAGCCAGCCCGGACCTCCTGACGCATGAAGGCGATGTAGGCGACCATGAAGCAGATCAGCATCGCGGCGGTCAGGGCCGTCAGATGGGGCCAGATGAGCAGCAGGCTCTGGCCCAGGGGGAGCGGCGCTCCCGGCACCGCGCCGATGACCTGCTCCAGGAGCAGCGGGCCCAGGGACCGCACCTGCGGGTTGAGGAGCGTCTCCACAGCCTCGCTGTACAGCAGTGTGGGCGAGAGGCGGTTGAGGGCCAGGTTCCATCGGGCGTTGCGGAGCACCTGCATGGCGTCCTGCGAGTCGGTGACCGGTGCCACCGCGTCCGCCACCAGCCCGAAGAGCAGGCCCGCGAAGATGCTGAAGAAGAGCCACGTCGCCAGGCTGGCCAGCGCCGAGGCGACTGTCTGACGGAGCAACGTGGAGAAGAGGATCGCGAGACTCAACCAGAAGCCGATGTAGACGACGGTGACGGCCAGGAAGGCGACCAGTCTCAGGAACTCCTCGAGCGTCGGCGGCACGCCCGTCAGGACCAGGCCGAGCCCACCCACCAGGCCTCCCAGGGCGAAGACCATGATGGCCAGCGCGGCCAGCCCCGCCAGGAACTTGCCGTTGATGATGGCGTCTCGGTAGATGGGCTGGCTGACCAGCCGGCTCAGGGTGCCCCGGACCCGTTCGCCGTTGATGGCGTCGAAGGCCAGGGCGATGCCCAAGAGCGGCCCCAAGAACTCGACGAAGAAGGTGAAGGGCGGAAGCGAACTCCCGCCCGTGGTGAACAGGCGCAGGAAGACGAAGGGATCGCTCTGGGAGGCCTGCGTCAGGGTGTCCCGCAGGGTGCGGGCGCCCACGTAGATGGCCGCCAGCCCGGCCACCACCACGAGGCCGACCAGGATGACGAACCGATGCCCGCTGAGATGGTCGGCCAGTTCCTTGCGGAAGACCGCTCCGAGCCCCGCGGGCCGACGAAGCAGGCGCCCGATGACCGTCTCACGCCGCACCGCTGGCGACGGAGCGGGGATCGCGCTGGCCATCCTGCATCCCCCCCTGGAAGTAGAGGCGGTAGATGTCGTCGAGCCCGTAGGTGTGCAACCGCAGATGCAGAAGCGACAGGCCGTGCGTCACCAGCGTGCGCGCCACCTCCGCCCGCACGTCCTGCCGGCAGCTCAAGACGAGTCCGTCGGCGTAAGCTGTCACGTCGAGCACCCCATCGATGGCGCGCACCAGGTGCTCGGCCCGTGACTGCTCGCCAGCGCCGACCCCTACCTCGACGACCAGAGGGGCGGCGCCTGCGAGCTGCCGGGCGAGGCTCTCGACCGGCCCCTGGGCGATGAGCCGACCGCCAACGAAGATGCCGACGCGGTGGCAGATCCGCTGCACCTGGTGAAGCAGGTGAGAGGAGAGCAGCACCGTCACCCGCTCCTCCTGCGACAGGCGGGCGATGAGCTGCAGCACCTCGTCGACCCCCTTGGGGTCGATGCCCAGGGTGGGCTCGTCCAGGATGATGATGCGGGGGCGCTTCACCAGGACGTCGGCCAGTCCCAGGCGCTGGCGCATGCCCCTGGAGTACTCCCGCACCCGGCGGTCCGCCGCCGAGGCCAATCCGACCGCCTCCAGCAGCGACGCGATGTGGGCGCGGGCCTCGCGCTCGTCGATGCCGTTGAGACGGGCCGTGTAGAGGAGGTTTTCAAACCCGGTCAGGTCGTCGTAGAAGCCGACGTTCTCCGGGAGATAACCGACCTGACGCTTGACCTCCAGGGGCTCTCGCAGGGGGTCGTGGCCCAGCACGCGGGCCGTCCCGGCCGTCGGCTCCGTCAGGCCCAGCAGCATCAGGATGGTCGTGGTCTTGCCGGCTCCGTTGGGCCCCAGCAGTCCGAAGATCTCACCCTCGTGCACCGTCAGATCGAGGCCGTCCACCACCGTGCGCTGGCCGTAGCGCTTGGTGAGCCCTCTCGCCTCGATGACCGCGTGCGCCTGGGGCTGCTCCAAGGCCGGTCACCTCCTCACGGTCGTCGCCAGCGCGGGCTCAGCGGCGCCCGTAGACCCTGAAGGTGGTGAACAGCCCGGCCACGACCACGGCCACGATGCCGACCCCGATCCATCCCCACAGCGTCGGCGTCTTGACGGCGACCCGCAGCGTGGTCTCGGCGGAGGCCTGCGCGGCCATCGCGCGTACCGTCACGGCGTAGTCGCCAGCGATGGCCCGCCCGTCCGGCCGCAGCGTGGCGGTGATCTCGCGGAACTCGCCGGCCGGCAGCACGTCGATCCGGTCGGGATCGAAGGTCATCCGCCAGTTGAGGGGCGTGCTGGCGGAGAACGTGATGCCGTGGAGATCCGCGCTACCCGTGTTGTCCAGTCGTAGCGTGATCGTGCTGTCCCGCCCGGCGACCGCCTCCGCGTTGAGCCGGCCGGTCGGCGTCGTCAGGAGCATCTCATAGGTGCCCGTGATGACCGTGGTGAGCTGCAGTGTCGCCTCCGCCCCCACCGCAGAGGCCCGCAGCAGCACCGGGTAGTCGCCCGCGGGGATCCGGTTGGGAGGTGTGACGCGCACCTCGAGGCTCTGCGTGGCTCCGGCCTTGACGCCGATGCTGGCCACCTGGCGGCTCTCGAAGCGCGGCGATATCTCGACGCGCCACCCCTCCGGGGCCCTTGCGTCGAGCTGGAAGGTCTGGTCCTCACCGCTGCGGTTGATCAGCTGCACGGGGAACTCGAACCGCGCGCCGGCCGGCCCCCTGAGCTGCGGGTAGTCGGTCGTGAGCTCCACGGGCTTCTCCACAGCCCGCTCGCTCACCCGGAGACTGAGGCGGAGTCGGGATGAGCCGGCCGCCAGCACGACGGGATAGTCGCTCGGCCGGGCGTCACGCGGGATCCTGACCTGCAGGTCGAGGTAGACGGTGCCGGGGCGGCTCTCCTCGCGCGGCGGGACATAGGCTTGATGCACACGGGTGCCTCGCCCTCGGAAGTAGACGTCCCACCCCTGGGGCGCCTCCAGCACCTGGAGATCCACTACCTGGCCCGCGTCGCCGTAGTTGGCGAGCGTCAGGGAGATCGTCTGGGTGGCACCC
>Ga0207873_1002379_pt1 | contig 15590 bp, 14 predicted proteins | sample BGWIniCompost_FD_187373 | JGI IMG/M metagenome (GOLD analysis project Ga0207873, IMG submission 187373) | Cellulose adapted compost microbial communities from Newby Island Compost Facility, Milpitas, CA, USA - BGW Initial Compost (SPAdes)... ...
GAGCCGCGGTTGGTGGCGGCCGTAGTACACGTCCTCGGCCGTCTTCCAGGCCTCCTCCCACTCGCGCCCCTTCGGTTCAGGCACGCGGCTGAGCTCGGTCCATGAAAATGCCGCGACGTAGCGCTTGCGGATCCAGTCCCAGTTCTGCTGATACACGACTCCGCAGACGGTGTCGGGATACTGGGGCGCCGCGACGCGGTTCATCGTCACCTCTGCAACCGCGTAGCGCCCGGCGCGCGGCTCGCCGCGCGCTTCATAGTAGACGTTGAGCGCGAGACACATGAGCTCCCGGCGCTCGCGCTTGGCGGCGTGCACTTCCTGCAGCGTGAAAGCGAACGCCCCGACGACGGCCGCACCGACCGCGGCGAACGCCCAGGGAAATTTGTCGACGAGACGCCAGCGCAACTTGAGCCGGTTCAGCAAACGCGTGCGCCGGGCCCTGCGCGGCGAACGGAAAGTCCTCTGGTGGTGGTTCTTCTTTCGCATTCGAGCCGGGTCCTGCTTATCGTTATTGTCTTCCCCGTGCGAACCGCCGTTCCCCGTAACGGCGCGTCCCGAGCGGGAGCGGCGCGTGGAAGTGGTCGGAGTATAACCACGATCGCGCGCCCCGGTCGACGCTGCAGCACGCGCTCTTGAGACGCTGCTTTAGTTCCCTGCTCTATCCGCCCGACGCAGCGGTGATTCTTCCGCGGCTGCCGTATCGGTTGCAGCCGCCCTTCACGGCGTCTCCTTCAGCGCCTCGGCGAGGATCCCGAACATCTCGTCGATGTGCCGCTTCTGCAGAATCAACGGCGGCGAGAGCGCGATCACCTCGCCGGACGCGCGCACCAGCAATCCCTTCTCGTAGCAGCGCACGAACACATCGTAAGCACGGGTGGGACCCTCGGGGCGCGGCTCGAGCTCGATGCCGGCGATGATGCCGAGGTTGCGCAGGTCGACCACGTGGGGCAAGCCCTTCAAGCTGTGCACCGCGTCTTCCCAGTAGCCGCTGAGCGCCCAAGCGTTCTCGAAGATGCCCTCGTCGCGGTAGAGATCGAGCGTCGCGAGGCCCGCGGCGCAGGCGACCGGGTGCCCCGAGTAGGTGTAGCCGTGCGCGAGCTCGATCAGGTGCTCCGGCCCCTGCATGAAGGCTTCGTACACGTGCCGCCGCACGATCGCCGCGCCCATCGGCACCGCCGCATTGGTGAGGCCTTTCGCCACCGTCATGATGTCCGGCAACACGTTGAAGCGTTCCGCCGCGAACGAAGCGCCGGTGCGGCCGAAGCCGGTGATGACTTCGTCGAAGATGAGCAGGATGCCGTACTTGTCGCAGATCTGGCGCAACCGCGCGAGGTATCCCTTGGGTGGAATAATCACGCCGTTCGAACCGGCCATGGGCTCGACGATCACCGCGGCGATGGTGCTCGCGTCGTGCAGCGCCACGAGACGCTCGAGCTCGTCCGCGAGGTGCGCGCCCCATGCCGGCTCGCCGCGCGAGAACGCGGCCTTCTCCAGATTGAGCGTGTGCGGGAGGTGATCCACGCCGGGCAGCTCGAGCGCGAACTGTTTGCGGTTCGGGCTGACGCCGCCAACCGAGTTGCCGCCGAAATTGACGCCGTGGTAGCCGCGCTCGCGCCCGATGAGGCGCGTGCGCGTCGCCTCGCCGCGCACGCGATGGTATGCGAGGGCGATCTTGAGCGCCGTCTCGACCGCCTCCGAGCCCGAGTTGGTGAAGAACACGTTATCGAGGTCGCCCGGGGCGAGACTCGCGACGCGGTGCGCCAGCTCGAACGCGCGCGGGTGTCCCATCTGAAACGGCGGCGCGTAGTCGAGCGCGGCCGCCTGCTGCTGGATTGCACGCACGATCGGTTCGCGGCAATGCCCGGCGTTCACGCACCAGAGCCCCGCTGCGCCGTCGAGGATCTTGCGGCCGTCGTGGCTCGTGTAGTGCATGTCCTTCGCCGCGACGAGCAGCCGCGGAGCGGCCTTGAACTGCCGGTTGGCCGTGAACGGCATCCACCAGGCGGCGAGATCGAGATCGGTCGTTTGCATGATCGCTCCTTCAGTCGCAGTTGCGTCGGGGACGCGTCGCCGTTCACCGCGGCTCGATCGCTGCGCCCGCCGTTTGCCGCGCTTCGGGCGCAACGCGCGGCGCGGCGTCCAATGCGGCACGAAGCCCGCCAAAGCGCTTTCGATACTGTGCGGGCGTAACACCCACCTTACGCCGGAACAGCCGCCCGAAGAAGCTTGCGTCCTCGTAGCCGACCTCGTGCGCCACGGCTTCGATGGACAGCGACGTGGTCTCGAGGAGCTGCTTCGACTCCTCGATGCGCAAAGTGTGCACGTATTCGATCGGCGACATGCCGGTGGCACGCACGAACCGGCGCTTGAACGAGCGCTCCGGCAGGCCGCTCAGCCGGGCCATGGCGGCGACCGGCGCGTCCTCGTCGTAGTGCTGCGCGGCCCATTCCTGGCACTTCGCGATCACGGCGTCGTCGACCTGGCGACGCATCAGTGCCGCGAACGGCAGCTGGCCGACTTCGTGCCAATGGAGCAGATGCAGGCGCGCCACTTGCATCGCCTGCTCCACCCCGAGAAAGCGCGCGATGAGGAACAGCGTCACGTCGTGCCATGAGGTCCCGCCCCCGCCGAGCACGAGGCGCTGCCCTTCCCCTGAGACCACGAGCGCCCGATTCGGATGCACACGCGTCGCCGGATAGCGCGTGGCGAGCGCCTCGCAATAGGCCCAGTGTGTGGTGGCGTCCTGACCGTCGAGTAACCCCGCTTCCGCGAGCAGCAGCCCGCCCGAACAGGCCGCCGCGATCGTCGCGCCGGCCGCATAGCACTCGCGCAGCCAGGCACATTCGGCCGGGTAGCGCCCGCGGATCTCCTCCTGCGGCGCGAGCAGCAGGTCGGGTACCGCCACGACATCGGGCATCGGGCAGTCCGCAAGTGTGCATTCGGGTTCCACCCATAGTCCGGTGCCGGCGCGAAAGCCCCGGCCGTCCGCGGAAACGATGATGGGACGGATCGCGGGCTCGCCCATCCGCCCATGAATAACCAGATCCCAGTCGCGGCCGGCGGACAGGAGGAGATCGTGCATGCCGTGGAGGGTCGAGGCGGTGGACTCCGGAACGGCGAGCAGCGCCACAATCAGCTTGTTGTTCTCGTCCGGCATGGCGCATCCGTCCGCATATTGCCCGAAAACACTTTAGCGCAGACGCGCACGCAGGAGTACCTTGGCGCGCTCCATTGGATCCGTGTTTAAGGAGGAAGTCATGACACAACCCGCCATTGACCAGGGTTTTGACGCGGAGCGCGCACAGGCTTTCGCCACACGCCTCCTCGAGACGATCAACCACGGCGCCCTTACCTTAATGATCTCCATCGGGCATCGCACCGGCCTCTTCGATACGCTGCGCACGCTCGATCCGGCGACGAGCGCTGAGATCGCCGCCGCGGCGAAGCTTAACGAGCGCTACGTCCGCGAATGGCTCGGTGCGATGGTGACGGGCGGCGTGGTCAACTACGACCCGGACACGAAGCGCTACTGGCTCCCGGCCGAGCATGCCGCTTGGCTCACGCGGGCCGCGAACGCCGACAACATGGCGGTGTTCGCGCAGTACATCCCGACGCTCGCGGCTGTGGAAGACGACATCGTTCACTGCTTCCGCCACGGCGGCGGCGTTCCCTACTCGAAGTATCCTCGGTTTCACGAAGTCATGGCCGAAGACAGCGGGCAGTCGGTGCTGTCGTCGCTCGAGTCGCACATCCTGCCGCTCGTGCCCGGCCTCACCGACCAGCTCGAGCGGGGTATCCGCGTGCTCGACGCGGGCTGCGGACGCGGCCGCATCGTGCTGCGGCTCGCAGAGCTCTATCCGCGCAGCCGCTTCACCGGCATCGACCTCTCACGCGAGGCGATCACGTACGCGCGCGACGCCGCACGCGCCCAGGGGATCGGCAACGTCGAGTACCTCGAGGCCGACCTGAGCGACTTCGACCGGTGGGCCGAGCCCGAGGCGTTCGATCTCATCACGACGTTCGACGCGATTCACGACCAGGCACGGCCGCTCAACGTGCTCAAAGGAATCCACCGGGCGCTCAAACCCGCGGGAACTTACCTGATGCAGGAGATCAGCGGGAGCGGGCACGTCCACCGCGACTGCGAGCACCCGATCGGTACGCTGCTCTATACGATCTCCTGCCTCCATTGCATGACGGTCTCGCTCGCCCAGGGCGGCGAAGGTCTGGGTGCGATGTGGGGTGAGGAGAAAACGATCGAGTACCTGCAGCGCGCGGGATTCCGGTCGATCGAGAAGAACAAGCTCGCGCACGACATTCAGAACAACTGGTACGTGGTCCGGAAGTAAGCGGCGCCGCGCACCGGGAGCCAAACGGTCGGCGCGCAGGAACGCGCCGACCGCCTTCGGGTGAGCACTGAAAAGCGCTCGCCGCGGCGGATTGCGCCCGCGCTCGCGCGGCCGCTTCGGTGATCGCCCCAGTTCTCATGCCACGAGCGGCGTGGCAGAGTGCCAACGATTCAACATGGAGGTTGGCGTTCATGAAAGGAATTCACTGGACCCCGATCGTTGCCCTCGTGCTCGCGCCGCTCGCCCTGGCACAGCAGGAAGGCGCCGCGTCATTCTTCAAGCAGGCGGCGGAGATCAACGTTGCCGAGCAGGAAATGGCGGAACTCGCGCAGGAGCGTGCGGCCGACGACGCGGTGAAGAAGTATGCCGAACGGATGACCGAGGAGCACGAGCAGGCGAACGAGAAGCTGGAGTCGCTCGCGGAGAAGCACAACATGGAGCTTCCCGACGAACCGGGCGCCAAGCACAAACAGCAGGCGCAGCGGCTCTCGAAGCTCGAGGGCAAGGCTTTCGATCAGGCGTACATGGAGTCGCAGGTGCAGGCACACCAGGAAGCGATCAAGATATTCGAGCAGCAGGCCAAAACCGCACAGGATTCAGATGCGAAGCGGTACGCGCAGCAGATGCTGCCCTCGCTGCGCGCACACCTGACGCACGCCCAGCAACTCCAGAAGCAGGCCGCCGGGTCCGGACAGATGCGCGAGCAATCGCGCCAGCGCTGAGGACCGTGCGCACCCTGGCGGGTTCCCGCAGAGCTTCCGTCGGCCGCGTGCCCCGACCCGCCGCGTTCAGCGCATCGCCTGCCGCGTTTGCTCGAAAAGCGCGCGGTCGATCAGCGTAATCTCGATCCGCCGGTTCTGCCGGCGGCCCTCGGCGGTGTCGTTCGACGCGATCGGAGCGTATTCCGCGCGACCGGCGGCGATCATGCGCTCCGGCGGCAGGCCGAGCTCCTGCAGGTACCGCACGACCGTCGTGGCGCGCGCGGCGGAGAGCTCCCAGTTCGACGGGAATACCTTCTGGTAGGCTTTGCCGATAGGCACGTTGTCCGTGTGCCCGACGACCCGAATCACCTTGTCGTCGTACGCCTTGAGCGCGTCGGCCACCTTCGCCAGGACCTGCTTGCCGGATTCCTTGAGGCTGGCCTCGCCGGACGCGAAGAACATCTGCTCGGCGACGTCGACCGTGAGCATGTTCTGATAGCGCCGCACCTGGAGCTGCCCCTTCTCGAGCTCCTCGGTCAGGTTGCGTACCAGCGCGTCGTACTGCGCCTGCGTCTCCTGGCTCGAGCTGAGGAGCTGCACCTTCTGTTGCTCCAACGCCTGGGTTTGCTGCCGCAGCTCGTTCTGCTGTTGCTCGAGGAGCGCCTTCGACTCCTCTAGCGTCGCCTTCTCCCGCTCGAGAGCCGCCTTCTCCTGCGCCAGCAGGCCGACTCGCGTCTGCAGCGCGATCTGTTCCTGCTCGAGCCACGCCTTGTTCTGCTCCAGCACCTCGCGCTGCGCTTCGAGCTTGCGCAGCTGTTCCTGCAGCGCGGCCTGCTCGCGCCGCAGTGCGTCGCGCTCCGCCTGCAGCGCCGCGACCTCCCTGTCTTTCTCGGCCTTGAGCTCTTCGTACGTGCTCTTGGTCACGCACCCGCTCAGAATCAGTGCCGCGGCGGCTGCCGCGGCCAGTGTGCTTCGATTCTTGTTCATCATCCCTCCGCTCGCGTGCCAGGACGGCATCCAGGGAGAGTATCGCAGCTCGAGCATTGCATGGAACTCGTGCAGCCGGTTCGTCTGCCGCTCTCGCCCGGATATCGCGTTGCGCGCCGCCGCTCCAGCGTTCCCACGCATTGACACCCCGCCCGTCCCCACCGAAGAATCCCGAAGGTCTCCGGAGGGCGATCGCATGGGCAGGACCGTTGGGAGAGTCTCCGTCGCCGCGCGCATTGCCGCCGCGAAAGCGGTCCTCGCGCTCGCACTCCTCTGTCTGCTCGCCCCCGCCGCAGGCGTCGACCGCGATGTTCCCTACGACCCGTCGCCGCTCCCGGTCGCGCGCGCGATGCTAGAGCTCGCCGCCGTCGGCCCGAACGACGTCGTTTACGACCTGGGTTCCGGAGACGGGCGCATTGTTATCATGGCGGCGGCCGAGTTCGGGGCACGGGGTGTGGGCGTGGAAATCGACCCCGCCCTCGTGACCGAGGCGCGCCGGAACGCGCGTGCCGCCGGCGTGGAGCAGCGGGTGCAATTCATCGAGGGTAACCTCTTCGAGGCCGACATCGCCCCCGCCACCGTGGTCACTCTTTTTCTCTGGCCGGACGTGAACGCCCGGCTGCGCCCGAAGCTCCTCGCCGAACTGCGCCCCGGCACCCGCATCGTCTCGCATCTCTGGGACTTCGGCGACTGGAAACCCGACGCCGTCCGTAAGGTCGGACGGCGTACCATTTACCTGTGGCGCGTGCCCCCGCGGTCCGAGCCCGCTGCCGGCGCCCGCTGACGCCTCCTTCGACGCTCGGTTTGACGCGCCGATGCCTGCGCCCGCGGGCACGGCGCTCCTCGGTTACAATAGTTCGACCCGAACACCGGCACCCGACCCATGCTGCGCGCTCTGTTCCGCCTGCTCCTCTGCGCTTGCGCGGCGTCGATGCTCCTCGGCTGCCAGACCACGCCGACCGGTCGCCGACAGTTGCAGCTGTTTCCGAGCGAGCAAGTCGCGCAGATGGGCCACCAAGCGTACAACCAGCTGCGAAAGCAGGAACCGATCGCTAAGGACCCGGCGCTGAATCGCTACGTCGAGTGCGTGACGCGTGCCGTCGTGGCCGTCGTATCGAAGCCGCAGGGCGGGGGCGAATGGAAAGTGGCCGTCTTCGATAGCGATCAGGTGAACGCCTTTGCCCTGCCCGGCGGCAACATCGGGGTTTACGCTGGGCTGCTCAAAGCGGCGCGCACACCCGATCAGCTCGCCGCAGTCATCGGGCACGAGATCGCGCACGTGCAGGCCGAGCATTCGAACGCCCGGCTGTCCACGCAGTACGCCACCGAGGCGGGATTGTCGTTGATTCAGGCGTTGGGTCAGGGCACCGCCGTCGAGAACCGCAACGTCCTCGCGTTGCTCGGTCTCGGTGCCCAAGTCGGCATTCTGCTGCCCTTTAGCCGCGCACAGGAGACGGAAGCCGACGTACTCGGACTACGTTACATGGCGGAGGCAGGCTTTGACCCGCGCGCGGCGGTCGAGCTGTGGCAGAACATGGCCAAGGTCGGGGGCGACGGGCCGCCGCCCTTCCTCTCGACTCACCCCTCCGGCGAGCAACGCATCCGCGCACTAAGCGAGCACCTGCCGGAAGCGCTCGAACGGTATCGCAAGGCCCAGGCGTCCGGCCGCCGCCCCGCCTGCCAGCCCTAGGACAGTTCGCGCCGGAAAGGAATATTCTCCGCGCCTGCCCTGTTTACCCGGTTGGCGACGGATGACACCGCCGGTTCCGGCCACCGGCTTTCCGGACTAAGGAGCCTCTTGGAAGAGTTCGAAAGGCGCGTCACCGAATGCATCCCCCGGCTGCGCCGGTATGCGCGGGTGCTGACCGGCAATTCAACAGCAGCGGACGATCTCGTGCAGGACACGCTCGAGCGCGCCTGGTCGCGGCTGCGGTTGTGGCGACCCGGCTCCGACTTGCGGGCATGGCTGTTCACGATCATGCATAACGTGCACGTGAACGGCGTCCGCCGGCGCCGCGCGGAGCAGACGGGCGAGCCGCTCGACATCGCGATCGGCGGGACGCAGGAACAGCGCCTCGAGCTGCGCGATGTGACCCGCGCGCTCGCGCAGCTGCCGCCGGAGTACCGTGAGGTGCTGCTGCTCGTCGCCGTCGAGGAGATGCCCTACGCCCAGGCCGCCGCGGTCCTCGACGTCCCGCTCGGCACCGTCATGTCGCGCCTGTCCCGGGCACGCGCACAGCTGCTGAGTCTCACGAACGGGGATACCACACCCGGATTGCGGAGGGTGAAGTGAACCCGCTGTCGAACGAGGAGCAATTGCACGCCTACGTGGACGACGCGCTCGCGCCCGCCGAGCGCGCGCAGGTAGAGATGCGTTTGCGCGCGGACCCGGACGCGGCGCACCGCGTCGAAGCGTATCGGCGGCTGAACCTGCTGCTGCGCGCGGCGCTCGATCCGCTGCTCGAGGAACCGGTCCCCGAACGTTTGCAGCACCTCCCGACGCTTCGCGCGCGCCGCACATCGTGGCTGCGCCCTGCGGCCTTCGCCGCGTCGCTGCTCCTCGCCGGCGCCGCCGGCTGGTTCCTGCGGGGCGCCGCCGACTCGCGGCCGGCGTTCGGCGATGCGCTCGCCGTGCAGGCGGCGGCCGCGTACCGGGTCTACACGCCGGAAGTCCTGCATCCGGTCGAGGTCGGCGCGCAGCAGGAAGAACATCTTGTCAGCTGGCTGTCGAAGCGGCTCGGCGCGCCGTTGCGGGCCCCCTACCTCGGAGACGCCGGATATCGTCTCGTCGGTGGCCGCCTGCTGCCCGCCGAGGAACGGGCCGCCGCGCAGTTCATGTACGAGGACGTGCGCGGGCGGCGCCTCACCTTGTATGTGGCAGGCAGCCCCGAGCAGGCGCGAGAAACGTCGTTTCGCTATGCCGAGCAAAACGGCGTGAGCACGTTCTACTGGATCGAGGGTGGCCTCGGCTATGCGCTTTCGGGCGAGCTCGCTCGCGAGGAGCTGCTCAAGGTCGCCGAAGCCGTCTATCGCGACATCGCCATGCGGCCGCAGAAACCGCGTAGCCAATAGGAAGAACGAGGCGGCGCGGCGAACCGCGCCGCCGCGAGACTACTGCAGCACCTTGTAGACCACGTCCTGCTCGCGCGCGTGCTGGTTCACGCGCAGGCCGAACGTCTGACCGGCGTGCACTTCATCGACGTGCACGTGATCGACCTCGAGCCATCCCACCGTCTGCGTGAAATCGCTGCCGTTACCCTTGATGCGCACCATTTCCCCGACCCGCAGACTCCCGTTCTCGAGCTGCACGGTCGCCAATCCGAGGTGCGGCTGATACTCCATGACGACGCCGATGCGCTCGCCGGAACCCGCCGCCGGTTCGGCGGCCGGTGCCGAGCGACTCGCTGCGGGCGCCGGCTGCTTCGCCGACGGCTTACGCGTCGCAGCACGCTGCGCCTTCTTCTTCGTCCGCGCCTTGGGTCGCGCCTTCTTGCGCCCCTTGCCGACGCCCTTGCGGACGGGTGATTTCTTCGCGGTCTTCTTGCGTCTCGTTGGGCTCTTCGTCTTCTTCGCTTTCTTGGCCTTGCTCTTCTTTGCTTTCTTTCTGGCTGCCATCGATTCTCTCCGTTGTTTGCCTGCGGCTCGGCGGCGGGGCGGGCGCCCGAGTTCGCTCGAGCGGACGCGACACAGCAGTGCGTCTGTCGATCAATTAAAGCAAGAAATCACCGGATGTGAATTGAACCACGTCGTCCACCGATCGGCTGTCGTGCCGAGACGACGACCGAACGCGCGACAAGAGCTAAAGCCGAGTGCACCGTTAGCGTGCAGCAAGAACTCGGAATTCGGCATCGACGAGCGCATCGACCGACTTCCACGCCGCTGCCTCGCAGCGGCGTGGAGTCGGCTGCACGTCGGGCCGTAGCGGGCGGGCGTTCGGTCAGTGCACGAGCCGCGGCGCACTGCCGGGCTCGCCGGTTGCCGACGTCCGCGCCCCCGCCGGCGCCGCCGCCGCATCGTGCGCCGCGATGCCGGTCTCGATGTACGTCTTCAACCGCAGCATATCGTCGTTCATCCGGCGCTTGGGGTCGGCGCCGAGGAGCCTCGCGACGGCATGGCCGAGTGCGCCGGCGACCGGGTTGTAGGTCATCCGCACCTGCACGGTCGTCGAGCCGTCATCGTGCGCCTGGAACTGCACCCGTCCGGCATGCTGGACCGGGGACTTCGACTCGGTGCGCCACGCGATCAGCCGGTTCGGTTCCAGCTCCGTGATCACGGTGTCGAAATCCACGTAGATGCCACTCGGCCCACGCACCGTCCAGCGCCAACGCTTTCCGTGACGCCCGTCGTCGAGCGCGCGCACCCGCTTGACGTGGGTCATGATCCGCGGGAACTCCTCGAAGTTGGCCCAGACGGCGAAGACGCGTTCGACGGGCGCGCTGATACGGATCGCTTTCTGCACCTCGACCGCATGGCGTGGCGCACCCACGCCGAGCAGCCGCTGGACCTCGAGATTGGTCGCCGCCCGCGCGGACAACAGCGCCCCGGCCGCCGCAAGTGGCACGCGCAGTGGGCCGCGCCGGCGCAGCCCGTACGCGATCAAGGCGGCGCCTGCCGCGCCGCCGACCAAGCGCGCGGCCGGCGACCAATTCGTCTGGAGGAACGCCGACCGCTCACCGGGCGTCGGCCGGCCGCCCTGCAGACCCGGCACGTGCTCGGGCGAGGTATACACCTCCAGCCGATCGACAACGCCGCTCACCCCAGGCACCTCGAGCGCTCCGGCGATGAGCCGCTGGACTTCCTCCGCAAGGACCGGCCCGCTTAACGTCACCACGCCCTCGTGCGCCGTCACCTGGATCGAGCCGGGATGCGATACCAGCCGGCCAATCTTCGCGTGCACGCGTTCTGCGAGCACCGGATCGCTCGCCGGCGTGCGGACGAAATAGCGTCGCAGCGAAGCGCCCAGTCCCTCGATGCGGTTGCGCGTGTCCCGCAACGCCGCATCGAGCCCCGCGTGCAGTTTGCGCCCCGCATGCACCAGCTGATCACGCACCAGGGCCCGCCGGTAGCGACCGCGCGACGGATCTAAGTAGTACATGAGCACGGCTCCGAGTCCGGCGCTTGCGAGCACCCTCATCGGCCCCGCGCCCGTGCCGAAGATTGTTCGGCGTTCGTTCATGACTTGCACCCTCCTTGGCTACTGAAATCGCCGCTTCCCGTTCGTACGGCCGGTTCGGCTTCCCGAACACGAACGTAAGACCGAGCCGAACGGCCGCCATTCGCGCAGATTCGTCCGGGGCAATTCGTTCACCCCGCCACCGGCCGGACGTCGATGCGCGCGTCCGGCACGTTGCCGCCCCTCCGCTAACCTCTACTTCCCGTAGCGGTACACTCCCCAGCCGCTCTTGCGGCCGAGGCGCCCGGCCGCGACGAGCTCGCGCAGCATCAGCGCCGGCCGGTACTTCGGGTCGCCGAACTGCGCGTACAGCACTTCCATCACGGCGAGCATCGTGTCGAGCCCGATCAGGTCGGCGAGCGCCAGCGGGCCGATCGGATGGTTGCACCCGAGCTTCATGCCCTCGTCGATGTCCTCCGCGCTGGCGAGCCCCTCCCCGAGCACCATGAACGCCTCGTTGATCATGGGACACAGGATGCGGTTCACGACGAAGCCGGGGCTATTGCGCACCGTGATCGGATGCTTGCCGATCTGCTGCACGAACGCCACTGCCGCCGCGTGCGTAGCGTCGCTCGTCTGCACGCCGCGAATCAGCTCGACCAGCGCCATCACCGGCACCGGGTTGAAGAAGTGCATTCCGATGAAGCGATCCGGCCGTCGCGTCGCGGCGGCAAGGCGGGTAATGGAGATCGACGACGTGTTGGACGCGATCAGCGCCTCCGGCTTGAGCGCCTCGTCGAGCTGCGCCAGCAGCTTGAGCTTCAGCTCCTCGTTCTCGGTCGCGGCTTCGATGACGAGGTCGGCATCGGCGAGATCGGCCTGATTCAGGGTGGGCCGGATGCGCCCGAGGAGCGCGTCCCGTTCCGGCTCTGACAGCTTCCCCTTGGCAACGAGCCGTTCCAGACTCTGGCGCACGGCCGCGAGGCCGCGGTCGAGCGCCGCCTGGTTCACGTCGAGGATCGCGACCGATACCCCCGCCGCGGCGCACACCTGCGCGATGCCGTTCCCCATCGTCCCGGCGCCGACGACGCCCACTTTCTTGATCGACATGGATACTCCTGCTGTAACGTTCATGGCGACCCGGACTCTAACCGGACCCTGCGGTTGCGACAACGCCGCCGGCCCGTGCCGGCGCTATCCGGCAAGCCGGCCGCCGCTTGGTACAACCCCCACCGTAGGGGTATCTTGATGCTCAGCGCTCGCGCCGCTCCAGATGCCGCTGCGCTGCCACGAACTTTCGGAGGACCTATGCGCACTCTGACCGATCACCTGGCACAGTACGCGGCCTATCACCGCGACCGTCGCAACATCGCGACGCACTTCGTGGGCATCCCCATGATCGTCATCGCCGTCATCGCGCTCCTCTCGCGTCCGACGCTCTTCGACGTCGGCTTCGCCGTCACCCCGGCCGTCCTCGTGGTGCTCGCCGCGAGTATCTTCTATCTGGTGCTCGATATGCGCTTCGGCATCGCCATGGCCGTTCTGAACGTGCTCCTCCTCTGGCTCGGGAGCTGGGTGGCGGCGCAGACGACCGCCGTCTGGGCGACTACCGGCATTGCCCTGTTCGTGGTCGGCTGGATCATCCAGTTCATCGGTCATTACTTCGAGGGGCGCAAGCCGGCGTTCTTCGACGACATCATCGGTCTCATCATCGGCCCGCTCTTCGTCGTCGCCGAAACCGCCTTCGGGCTCGGGCTGCGCGACGAGGTGCGCCAGGAGATCGAGAGGCGCGCCGGACCGACGTACATTCGTAAGATCGCGACTACCGGCTGATAGCGCGCGGGTGCCGGCATGCCCTCGGGCCGTGCGGCACCGCCGACACGCTATGATCGACAGTTGGATCTTTGGCGCGGTTTCACGTTAAATGCCGTGGGTCGGCGCGCTGATCCCGGCGCGCGCATCGGAGAGGTGGCCGAGCGGTTTAAGGCGGCGGTCTTGAAAACCGTTGAGCCGAAAGGCTCCGGGGGTTCGAATCCCTCCCTCTCCGCCAACTACTTTCATCCTCGAAGTTCACAGCCGCACTCACCTGATCGCCGCCCAACCGCACCCGTCCGGCACCTGATTCGTAGCTCGTCTCTCGTCACAAGCGCGTTCGTCTACCGGGCAAAGTTGCGCGAGCAACGGGCGCCCGACGGAACGGGACACCAACAGCAAAGCCGGCACGACTTCACCAAAAAAAACGCCCCGAAAGGGGCGTTTTTTGCGAGTGTGTAGACGACTGGCGGTCACACAGCTCAACTCCCCGGCTATGCCGGCGGCTCGATACGCGACATCCCGCCCAGGTATGGCCGCAGAGCATCCGGAATCGTCACGCCACCCTTCTCGTCCTGGAAGTTCTCCAGGATCGCGACGACGGTACGGCCGACAGCGAGCCCGGAGCCGTTGAGGGTGTGCACGAGCTCCGGCTTGCCGGTCGCAGGACTGCGCCAGCGTGCCTGCAGCCGCCGGGCCTGGAAGTCCTCGAAGTTGCTGCAGGACGAGATCTCGCGGTAGCGCTGCTGTCCGGGCAGCCAGACCTCGATGTCGTACGTCTTGGCGGAGGCGAACCCCAGATCGCCGGTGCAGAGCGCCACCACGCGGTACGGCAGCTCGAGGCGCTTCAGCACTTCCTCGGCGTGCGCCGTGAGCTCCTCGAGCGCGGCGTACGAGTCCTGCGGCCGCACGATTTGCACCAGCTCCACCTTTTCGAACTGGTGCTGGCGGATCATGCCGCGCGTGTCCTTGCCGTGCGAGCCCGCTTCGCTGCGGAAGCACGGCGTGTGGCAAACGTAGCGCAGCGGCAGTCGGCCCGCGTCGATGATCTCGTCGCGCACCAGGTTCGTGACCGGCACTTCGGCGGTCGGAATCAGGTAATACCGCGGTTCGCCCCCGAGCGCGAACAGATCGGCCTCGAACTTCGGAAGCTGCCCCGTCCCGCGCAGGCTCGCGGCGTTCACCAGGTACGGCACGTACACTTCCGTATAGCCGTGCTCGCGGGTGTGCAGATCGAGCATGAACTGGATCAGCGCGCGCTGCAGCCGCGCGAGCGCCCCCTGCATCACCACGAAGCGCGCGCCCGTCAGCTTCGCCGCCGCGTCGAAATCGAGCAACCCCAGGCGGGCGCCCACGTCCACGTGATCCTTCGGCTCGAACGCGAAGGCCGGCGGCTCGCCCCAGCGGCGTACCTCGACGTTGTCCTGTTCCCCCGAACCGTCCGGCACGGTCGCGTGCGGCAGGTTCGGCACCCCGAGGAAGAACTCATCAAGCTGCGCCTGGATTTCCGCGAGCTTCGCCTCCGCCTGCCTGAGCTGCTCCGGCAGGCGCCCCGCCTCTGCGAGGAGCTCGCTCGCGTCTTCGCCCTTGGCCTTGGCCTGCCCGATGCGCTTCGCGAGCTCGTTGCGGCTCTGCTGCAGGCGCTGCGTCTCGACCTGCACGGCCTTGCGCTGTTCCTCGAGCGTCTGTAGCCGTGCCACGTCGAGCGTCACGCCGCGACGCGCGAGACGGCGCGCGACCTCGTCGAGCTGGGTTCGAAACAGGCGCGGATCGATCATGCGAATCTATTCCTGCTAGGGGTTGAACATCGTAGCCGTGCACTCAAGCATGCCGCGCGAGGAGCACGCCGATGCACGTGCCGGCGAGACACAGCGCAACGCTGAGAAGCACGTAGAGCGCCGCCCGCTGCCAGGTGCCCTCGCGCAGCAGATTCAGGCGTCTCCATTGAGAACGCCGAAAAGGTGGTGAAGCCGCCGAGCAGCCCGACGAGCAGGCCTGCCCGCGCGACCGCATTGGGGCCCGGACGCTCGAGCAGCAACACCGACAGGTACCCCATCGCCAGACACCCGAGCACGTTAACCGCGAGCGTTCCGTACGGAAACCCCCGTCCGAAAAGCGCGTGCACGGCGTGCGACAGGCCGTAACGCAGCACGCTCCCGAGGGCGCCGCCGGCGGCGATCGCGAGGACCTGCGTCACCCTTGGCCCTCCGCCTTGCGCCTCCAATACTCGGCGCGGCGTTCGTCGACGGGCAGCCCGAAGCGCCCCTCGGCGTACGCCCGGGCAAGCACTCGCTGCGCCCGCTTGTAACCGCCTTCCGCCGATCGCTGCAACCACAGGGTTGCCGCCGCGTGATCGCGCTCCAGCCCGCCGAGACCGAAAGCGTACGCAGCCGCGACACGATACTGCGCGGGCGCGTGTCCGCCTTCCGCGGCGCGCGCGTACCACAGGCGCGCCTGTCCCACATCCTCGCGTACCCCTTGGCCCTTCTCGTACATGCGTCCGAGGTAGTACTGCGCCCGCACGTCACCCTGCTCGGCGAGGGGCCGGAACAGACGCAGCGCTTCGCGGTAGTTGCGGGCATCGTACGCCGCCTGCCCCGCACCGAGATCGGCGGCTGCGGGCAGCGA
>Ga0207873_1002380_pt1 | contig 15578 bp, 14 predicted proteins | sample BGWIniCompost_FD_187373 | JGI IMG/M metagenome (GOLD analysis project Ga0207873, IMG submission 187373) | Cellulose adapted compost microbial communities from Newby Island Compost Facility, Milpitas, CA, USA - BGW Initial Compost (SPAdes)... ...
CCTGAGCCTGGAACTGATGCGGTTCCTCTTCGACCCGCGGCGCCGGTTCGCACCCTACGTCGCGGCCGGGATCACCGGCACCTGGTGGAGCCTCGACGACGACGATTCCGACGAGATCCTCAGCACCGATGCCACGCATTTCCGGTGGGGCGGCACCACCTCGATCGGCGTGCAATATCGCGCGACCCGCAAAATCGGCGTGCGGGCGGAGGTCGCGACGATGGCGCTCGGCAACCCGTTCGACGGGAACGACTCGTTCCGGACCGACTCGGGACTCACGTTCGACGAACCCGGCACCACCAGGTTCACGAGGATCACGCTCGCGCTCACGTACTCGTTCCTGAAGCGCTGATCCGGCCCGTTCCCGTCCGCCCGACGACGGCTGGACTTTGCGCCTGCAAGTCGCATATTATCCCGCCGCCTCTCGGACGTGAGCGGCCCCGGATCCTCCCGGGCGCCGCGCAAGGAGCAACGTCCCGGCGGCGGGGTATACACAGAGCCGTGAGGACGCGGCCACAAACGGGAAGACAGTCGTGGAACGGGCGAATCTTTTCGATACCTACAATGCCGGGTATGTGCAGGAACTCTACGACCGCTACCTGCAGAACCCGGCACTTGTGGATGAATCGTGGCGTAGGTTCTTCGCCGCGGGTGGCGCGGCGGACGCCGGGCTGATCACGGCGGAAGGTGTCGCCACCGCGGCGCCGGGGGTCACCGAGGCGCAGCTCCGGACGGCGGTCGCCGCGGCCGCGCTCGTCGACGCCTATCGACTGCACGGCCACCTGGCGGCGAAGGTGGACCCCCTCGGGAGTCCGCCGGTCGGACACCCGATGCTCTCCCCGGAATTCCACGGAATCACCTGGGCAGATCTCGAAGCGCTGCCCGCATCGCTGCTCGGCATCGAAGGCGCCGGCGCGACCATGGCCGACGCCATCGCCCGCCTCCGCGAGATCTACACGGGTTCGATCGGCTACGAGTTCGAGCACCTCGAGCAGCCCGACCGTAGAGAGTGGCTGCGCCGCGCGATCGAGTCGGGCGAGTACCGTCGCCCCCTCACGGCCGACGAGAAGCTGCGGCTGCTCCGGCGCCTCAGCGAGGTCGAAGCGCTCGAGCAGTTCCTGCACCGCGCCTACCTCGGCCAGAAGCGCTTCTCGATCGAGGGGAACGACATGCTGGTGCCGATGCTCGACCAGGCGATCGAGCGTGCGGCAGTGGCCGGGGTCCGAGACGTCATCATCGGGATGGCGCACCGCGGGCGCCTCAACGTGCTCACGCACGTGGTCGGCCGGCCCTACTCGGCGATCATCGCGGAGTTCGAGGGCGCCCACGCCGGATTCGGCACGACCGGCGACGTGAAGTACCACCTGGGCGCCGAGGGCAGCTACGCCACCCTGTCGGGCGAGCCGCTCAACGTCACGCTGGTCCCGAACCCGAGCCACCTCGAGTTCGTGAACGCGGTCGTGGAGGGGATGGCGCGGGCCCGACAGAGCGACCTGTCCAGCGCGACGATCCGGCGCGACCCGAAGGCGGTGCTTCCCGTTCTGATCCACGGCGACGCGGCTTTCGCCGGCCAGGGCGTCGTCCCCGAGACGCTGAACCTGGCCCGCGTGGACGGCTACCGCACCGGCGGGACCGTCCACATCATCGTCAACAACCAGATCGGCTTCACGACGACGCCGCGCGAGTCGCGCTCGACGCGCTACTCCAGCGACCTCGCCCGTGGCTTCGACATCCCGATCTTCCACGTCAACGCCGACGACCCAGAGGCGTGCCTCTCGGTCATTCGCCTGGCCCTGGCCTACCGCCAGACCTTCGGCGAAGACGTGCTGATCGACCTGATCGGTTACCGCCGCTACGGCCACAACGAAGGCGACGAGCCCACGTACACGCAGCCGGTCATGTACGAGAAGATCGGCAAGCACCCGTCCGTGCGGAAGCTGTGGGCGAGCGCCCTCGTCGAGAGCGGGGTCGTCTCCCAGGAGGAGGCCGACGCCCTGTACGACGCGGCCTACCAGCGCCTGGTCGAGGCGCAGGCGGAGGTCAAGGAGCAGGTGGCGCGCAACGGCGCGGGGCCGCACACGACGTCGCCTGCGCCGGAGCCGGCGATGCCGCCGACCGCCGTCCCGGCCGACCGGCTCCTGGCGTTCGACCGGCAGCTCCACACCTGGCCGGACGGCTTCAACGTCAACCCCAAGCTCGCCCGGCAGCTCGAGCGGCGCAGCAAGGTCCTCGAGGCCGGCGGCCCCATCGACTGGGCCCACGCCGAGGCGCTCGCCTTCGCCTCGCTCCTGGCCGACGGCACGCCGGTGCGCCTGACGGGTCAGGACGCGCAGCGCGGCACCTTCAGCCAGCGCCACCTCGTCCTGCACGACATCCAGACCGGCGAGACCTACACGCCGCTGGCCAACCTGCGGGAGGCGAAGGCGCCCTTCGAGGTCTACAACAGCCCGCTCACCGAGCTGGCGGTCATGGGCTTCGAGTACGGCTTCAGCGTCGCGGCGCCTCAGGCGCTCGTGCTCTGGGAGGCGCAGTTCGGCGACTTCGCCAACGGCGCGCAGGTCATCATCGACCAGTTCATCGCCGCCGGGAGCGCCAAGTGGGGCCAGGACTCGCGCCTCGTGCTGCTCCTGCCGCACGGGTACGAGGGACAGGGTCCCGAGCACTCGAGCGCGCGGATCGAGCGCTACCTCCAGCTCGCCGGCGAAGGGGCGATGACCGTCGCCGACTGCACCACGCCCGCGCAGTACTTCCACCTGCTGCGACTCCAGGCGTTGCGGTCGGACCGGAAGCCGCTCGTCGTCTTCACGCCGAAGAGCCTGCTGCGGCATCCGCGCGCGGTCTCGATGCTGGACGAGCTCACCGCCGGCGCCTTCCACCCGGTCCTCGACGACCCGGAGGCCGCCGACCGTCGCAACGAGGTCACGCGGGTCATCCTGTGCACCGGGAAGGTCTACTACGACCTGATCACCGCCGAGGCGCGGGCCGCGGCCCGGAACATCGCGATCGTGCGGGTCGAACGGCTCTATCCCTTCCCCGCGGAAGAGATCGAACAGACGCTCGCGCTCTACCCCAACTGGAAGGAGATCGTCTGGGTCCAGGAGGAGCCGGAGAACATGGGCGCGTGGCGCTACATGGAGCCGCGCCTGCGCAAGCTCGCGGGGACGGAGCCGCGCTACGTCGGGCGGCCCGAGCGCGCTTCGCCCGCCGAGGGGTACCTCATCCGGCACGAAACCCAGCAGGCCCGTATCGTCCAGGAGGCCCTCACGGGCGCGCCCGCCCTGTCGAGGCCCCGGGCCGGCTCGGCCCGGCGCGCGTCCTCCTGAGGTGGCGGACGCCAGACCGGTACAGGAGGTCGGGCGGGTCGGCGCTCAGTTGCGCCGACCCGCCTTTTTCCATCCACGGCACGACCCGGGACGCGGGCGCTCACTCTCGCCGGTACGGGCCGATTCCCACCGGCACGGACCGACTCTCGCCGCCACGGGCACCGGTCGGCGCCCGCGCCCATTCACGACGTCCCCCACCCGGTACGACTGTTGCGCTCCGACCTCGACGGGCGCCCCGCGCTCATGGAGGTCGTCCACGTCCGCCGGGAGCGTTGCGTCGTGTCGTCGGTCATTGTCTACATTCTCGGCTTCATCGTCGTCATCGCCGGCCTGGCCATGGCCGCGTCGCTCCTCGGCATCCCGGAGCAATGGATCATCATCGCGATCGTGATCCTCGTCGGGATCATGCTCCTCTCCCTATCCTCACGCTTCCGGAACGGGCTGTGAACCTCCAGCCCCGGGGCCAGCGGCAATCTCCGTCCGCTCCGGTCCGTCCGGCGCCGCCGAGGCGCCACGAACCGACCATGGCGACTCGTGCGCCGACACCGGCGTCGAGGCGCCACACAATCACGGCTGCTCGTGCGCGGACACTCGCGACGTGCGCCCCGGCGGCGTCGGAGCACGGTGCAGTTCTTGCATTCACTGGGGACGTGAACCCGTTCCAGGAGAGTCGACATGGCTACGCCGCGTGAGAAGCCCAAGGCCGCTCCCTCCGTCGTCGCGTCCTGCTCCGCCACCGATTGCACCTACAACGAGAACCGCGAGTGCCACGCCGGCGAGATCGAAGTCCGCATGGAACAGCAGGGCGCCGTGTGCGCGACCTACGAGCCGGAGGCTCCGCCCGCGCGGCCGTGATCGGGCGAAGCCGGCGCGCATGGCCATGAGCCGATAGTAGGCTCCGGCCGCACGGCCCCGAGCCGGCTGCCGCCCGGCCGCCTGGCCTCGTGCCCGCCACGACGCCATCGTGTCCGACTTCCGCTGCCCTCCCCCGCCGACGCATTGACCTCGCGCGCCGGCGGGGTTATCGTTGTTGAGACTCATTCTCAACACGGACCCGCGATGACGCGAGAGAACGGGATCGGCCAGACTCCGAGCGACCGGGCCGCACGTCGGGAGGCGAGCGGTGTGGTCCTGCGCGCGCTCGCGCTCGAGGCGTGCGGGTCGCGGGGCGCGGCGTTCGTCCGGCGCCGTGCCGAGCGCGAGGTCGAGCGACTCGGGCCCTCCCGGGAACGACGTCTCCTGACCAAGCTTCTGGCGACCGCGCCCGGCGAAGCGCGCGTCAGATCGAAGCTGCTGGCGGCGTACGCGGCGGAGCTGGAGCGGGAAGGACGGCTGGCCGAAGCGTCGGCGGCGCTGCTCCTGGCGCGGCGCATGGACCGCGAGTCGCCGGAGCTCGTGCTCCGCGCGGCCCGGCTTGCCCGGCTGACGGGTCGCATCGGGCGCGCGCGTCGCCTGTACGCCCGGGTCCGCGCGCTGGACGGCCGCGCCGGGCACTGGGCGCGTCTCGCCGCCGTGGGCGAGGCGCTGCTGTCGCCGGATCCGTACGCGGCGTTGACCGACGCGATCCAGGCGGCCGTGCGGGCAGACGACGACGCCGCGGCCGCGGTGGGGCTCGAGGAGCGAGCGGCCCTTCGACGGAGAATCGGCGACGAGGCGGGCGCGCACCGGGACCGCTGCAGCGCGGTGTTTCGACTCGCCCGTGCGGTGAACGCTTTCGGCCGTATCCGGGCTGTCGGCCCTGGGGTGTGACGCCCAGCGCCCGGGCAACACATCCGAACCCTTTACACGCCTTGCCGCGAAACATATTGAGGGCAGGACCTCCCCGGCGGCCGGCACTTCCCTTCACCACCGGAGCGCGAGTCGATGTGGATCCCGATCATACTGACCCTGATCGCGGCGGCAATCATCTTCATTTACAACGGCCTCGTCCGCCTGCGCGTGCAGTGCGACAGCGCGTGGGCGGACATTGACGTTCAGCTCAAGCGGCGTCATGACCTGATCCCCAACCTGATCGAGACGGTGAAGGGGTACGCCGCGCACGAGGCCCAGACGCTCGACGCGGTGATCCGCGCGCGCTCCCGGGCGATGTCCGCCGAAGGTCCGGCCGCAAAGGGCGCGGCAGAAGGAGAGCTCACGCAGGCGCTCAGGACGCTCTTCGCCCTCGCCGAGGCGTACCCCCAGCTCCGCGCCTCCGAGAACTTCGTCGAGCTGCAGCGTACCCTCGCCCTCATCGAAGACGCCATCCAGAACGCGCGGCGCTACTACAACGCCGTGGTCCGCGACCTGAACACGAAGGTCGCGCAGTTCCCCTCCAACCTGGTCGCGACCTGGTTCCGCATCCGGCCGCGGGAGTTCTTCGAGATCGACGGAGCCGAGCGGGCCGTGCCGCAGGTGCGTTTCTGATGCGCATCACGGCACGTGCGTGGACGCTGGCCGCCGCGCTCGTCGCCCTCGCACATCTCCCCAGCCCGGCCGCCGCACAGTCGGGCCGCTCGCTCACGATTCCCCGCTTCGACGTGGAGCTGCTGGTCCGGCGGGACGGCACCCTCGAGGTGACGGAACGCATCCGGTTCCGATTCCGGGGCTCGTGGAACGGGATCTTCCGCAACATCCCCGTCGAATACGTCGGCACGGGCGGGGTGGGACACTCACTTTTCCTCGACGTGTTGTCCGTGACCGACGAGACCGGCTCGCCGCTGCGGTACGAGAGCAACCGCGAGGGTCGCTACCGCATGCTCAAGGTCTGGGTCCCGGGTGCGCAGGACGCCGAGCGGACCGTCGTGCTGCGGTACCGTGTCGTGAACGCGCTCCGTTTCTTCGACGAGAGCGACGGCGAACACCCGCACGACGAGCTGTACTGGAACGTCACCGGCAACGAGTCCGACGTCCCGATCGAAGTAGCGACGGCGCACGTCTACCTGCCGCCCGGCGTGACCGGCCTGCGTGCCACGGCGTTCACCGGCCCGTACGGCTCGCGCGAGAGCACGGCGACCGTCGACGTCGGCGAGTCGGACGTGATCGTCACGACGACGCGGCCGCTCGGGTACCGGGAGGGGCTGACGGTGGTCGTCGGCTGGGACCCCGGCGTGGTGGCGCGTCCGACCGTCATCCACCGAGCCGGGCTGGTCCTGCGCGGGAACTGGATGCTCGCCCTGCCGCTGCTGGTGTTCGCGGTCATGTACGCTATCTGGAGCAAGATAGGCCGCGACCCCAGGCTACGCCCGATCGCGGTGCGCTACGAGCCGCCCGAGGGCCTGACGCCCTGCGAGGTCGGCACGCTCATCGACAATCGGCCGGACGTGCGGGACATCACCGCCACGATCGTCGACCTCGCCGTGCGCGGCTTCCTCACGATCGAGGAGCGGTCACGCCCTCGAGTCGGCGGACTGTTCACGTCGACGGATTACGTGTTCCACCGGGAGCCTCGCAGCGAGATGGAGCTCGCCGCCCTCGCGCCGCACGAGAGGGAGATCTACGACGGCATCTTCAACGGAGGCGACTCGGTCAGGCTCTCGGCCCTCGAAAACGACTTCTACCGGCACCTGCCCGGGATCCGCGACTGGGTTTTCGGTCAGCTCGTCGCGCGCGGCTACTATCGCCACCGCCCCGACCGGGTCCGGGCGATGGGAATCGTGACCAGCCTGCTCGTCGTCGGGTGCATCGGCATGGCGGCGCTGGGCGTCGCCCTCGACCGAGGGCATGCTCCGCTGACGGCATTCCTCGGGCTCGGCCTGTGCCTGGCCATCGCCGCGTTCTTCGGCTACCACATGCCGGCACGAACCCGTGCCGGCGCGCGGGCGCTCGAGCACGTGCTCGGCTTCGAGGAGTTCTTGCGCCGCGTCGAGCGCGACCGCCTGGAGCGCACGGTCCTCTCGCCCGCGATGTTCGAGGCGTACCTGCCCCATGCCATGGCGCTCGGCCTCGAGAAGCGCTGGGCGCGCGCCTTCGAGGACATCTACACGGCGCCGCCCCGGTGGTACCAGGGGAACAAGCTCGACGGCTTCCGCGCCATCGACTTCGTCGATTCCCTCGGCAGAATGTCCACCCGCACCGCGGCGGCCATGACCTCGGCGCCCCGGAGCGCGGGGAGGATCGGCGGAGGGTCGGGATTCAGCGGCGGAGGCGGGTTCAGCGGCGGCGGATTCGGGGGCGGGAGCGTCGGCGGCTTCTGACGCGCCTTGCGTCTCCAGTCACTCAGGAACACTTTGCATCCCGCGGGGCTAGATGTTCCGTGGCATGGATGCGAGGAGGCCCATGGAGTCGCTCATCATCGTCACACATCCGGAGCCGGTCGTCCTCGATGCACGGCCGATCGAGCACGAGGCGGTCCCGGAGGGGACGATCGGCGTCGGTTACTACTTCCACGACGCTCTGATCGCTCGCAGCGTCGTGGCTCCCGAATCGATGGACGCGATCCACGCGATCCTGAGCTCTCCCGTCAACATCGCTCTGGCGGCGACGGTCGACGAGCACGGGAACATCGACGGCCGCGTGTGCCTCGTGCTCCCCGTGGGCAACGTCCCGCACGAGCCGGAGGAGGACGAGGACGAGCCGTGGAAGGCGAGCGTTCCCCCGCCGCCGCCGGAGGCCGAGCCGGGGTACGCCGATGAGCCCGGCGAATCGGCGACCCGCGTCGTGCTCCTCCCCATCGGCAACGTCGTGCGGAGCGTGCGGGACCGGAACCACCCGGACGACCCCGCCGGCGATGCCAGGGAGATGCTCGGCAATCTGCTGAGCGGGAAGGCGCAGGACGCCGTCGCCAAGGCGATCGACGACCTGCTCAGGAGCATCTGAGCCGGCTCCGGAGGTTCTGACCCGGCTCAGGAGCATCTGAGCCGGCGGGCGCCCCTCCGGTCAGACCTTTTCCAGCGCCTGTCTGAGATCCGCGATGATGTCGTCGGGGTGCTCGACCCCGACGGAGATCCGGATCATCCCCGGCGTGATCCCCATACGTTCCTGCGCCTCCTTCGGCACGTCGGAGTGCGTCATGGTGGCTGGGTGCTCGGCCAGCGACTCGGTGCCGCCCAGGCTGACGGCCAGCTTGACGAGCTCGAGCGCGTTCAGGAACCTGAACGCCTCCGCCTCGCCGCCCTTGATCTCGAAGGAGAAGGTCGAGCCAGGGGCGGTGCACTGGCGCTCGTAGATCGCGTACTGAGGATCGTCCGGCGTGAGGAAGCCCAGGTACTGTACCGAGGCGACCTTCGGGTGCTCCGCCAGGAACTCGGCCACGTACCGGGCGTTCTTCATCTGCGACGTCATGCGCAGCTTCAAGGTCTCGAGCGACCGCATCAGGAGCCAACCGGTCCAGGGGTCGGCCATGGTCCCCAGGATCGTGCGCATTCCCCGGATCGAGGACACCACGGACTCGGGGCCGAGGCACGCGCCGGCGATCAGGTCGCTGTGGCCGCCGACGTACTTGGTGAGCGAGTAGAGGACCAGATCCGCGCCGTGGGCGAGGGGCTGCTGCCAGAGCGGGCCGAGGAACGTGTTGTCGACGGCGACGATCGGCCGATGGCCGTTGGCCTCGAGCGAGGCGGCTACATCGGCGCAACGGCGAATGTCGACGAGGGCGTTGGTCGGGTTGGCCGGCGTCTCCACATAGATCACGGCGATGCGCCCGAGCTTGCGGGCCTCAGCGAGCGCCCTGTCGAACGCCCCCTCTTCGTTGGCGAGGAACCCGACGCGCTTGACGCCGAACTGCGGCAGGATGTTGTGCACGAGGAACTCGGTGCCGCCGTAGATCGGCTCGCTGTGGACGATCACATCGCCGGGGCGGACGAACGTGAGGAGCGAGGTCGAGATGGCGGCCATCCCGCTCGAGAAGACGAGGCAGGACTCGGCGCCGTCCCAGAGCGTGAGCCGGTCCTCGAGGATCTCCAGGTCCGGGTTGTTGATCCGGGAGTAGATCAGCCCGGGCTCCTCGGTGGGTTTCTTCTCGCGCAGGCCGTAGGCGAGCTCGAAGAAGGCCTTGCCGGCCTCGGCGCTCTCGAAGACGAAGGTCGAGGTCTGGAAGATCGGGGACTTGAGCGCTCCCTCCGAGAGCCGCGGATCGTAGCCGTAGCTCATCATGAGGCTCTCGGGGTGGAGCCGGTGCCCGTCGATCTCCGTGGGACCTGCCCATTTCTTCTTCTTCATGGTGCCTCCACGAACCTGGTCACGGTCGGTGGTGGTAAGATCGGGCGCGGCACGGGTGCGGGCAATGGCCCGGCGGGAGGCCAATGGGGTGTATGCGACGACCTCCGCCGCGCGATCAGGGCGCGCGTCGCTCGACGCGGGAGCCGCACGCGTCGGCGAACGGGATGAGCAATGGACGAGAGGACGCTCGAAGAAGAACGATTTAGGCGCATCTTCCGCGGCGTGCACGCGGGTCACGTCGCGTGCCTCGACGACGAATGGCTGAACGAGCCGTGTCGGCTGGCGGACGGGAGGCCGGCCGAGCGGCCCGTCGTGTGGTCGCGTCGCAACGGGGCGTGGCGGCGCGTGGAGACGCTCTGGGTGGGCGCCGCGCCGGGGAACGCCGGCGGCAAGGGAGACGGCGACCTCGGCGCCCACGGGACGCGCATCCCCTTCGGCGGGGACATCTCCGGCGCGAACGTGGATGCGCTCTTCGGGAGCATCGGCCTGAACCGGAACGACACGTTCATTGTCGCGGCGCTGAACCAGCTCCCCGCCCGTGGCGGCGGCGAGCCGACGACGGCGGAGATCGGCGCCCCGGTCGGCACGTACCCGACGAGCCTCCACGTCCTGCGCGACACGGTCCTCGCGGCGGGTCCGCGCCTCGTCGTGGCGTTCGGCACGATCGCGATCCGTGCCTTGCTCGCGGCGTTGCGCCTCGAGGACCCGCGCGAGGCCGGCGCGGCCGGAACCCGGTCCGGCGCGACGGTGCGGCTGCCGGGCGCGGCGCGCCTGGAGCGCGCGGGACTGGTGCGCGGCGTCGCCGTGCCATGGCCGGAGGCGGAGGCGCCGGACGAGGCCTTCGTGCGGACGTGGCGCGAGGCCTGGGGCGATTCGCCTCTTCCGCACCTGCTATGGCTCACCCACCCCTCGGCACAGAACATGTCCCCGTTCGCCGGTGTGGGCACGTCCTTCCACGCGCGCATGCTCGAGACGCGCGATGCGCTCCGCCGCGCCGTGCAGGACGTGCTGGGCTGGGAAGTGCCGCAGGAGCGGGCGGCGCCGCCCGAGACGGGGATCTACGCCCTCCCGGAATGGCGGGAGCGCATCGCCCCCCGGCACGCGCGCCTCGACGAACTCTGGCGCGCGAAGGGCGTATGAGCGCGGAAGTGGTTGCCCGAAAGTGGGTTCCGCGTTACCGTTGTAGCGTATGGTGTACTACGCGCGAGTCCCGATTCGACAACTGATCCCCACCGTCCTGGTCCGTCTCGCGACCGACGAGGGCGAGGTGGTTTTCCGCGCGCGGTGGAATCGGTCGCCGCTGGAGCTCCAGCGGAGCATCCTGTTCCGGCTCCGGCAGGGTACCCACCTCTGGTTCGAGACGGAGTGGGGCCACTCGATCTGCTTCAAGCCGGAATCCGTCTGGGGCGCGGTCGTCGACGGCCGTTGAGTCCCCGCCCGCCGTCGCCATCCTACCGAGTCCCGGTTTCTCGCGACGGCACCGTCCTCAAGTAGAGCCAGAGGGCCCGGATCTCGTCATCGGTCATCTGCGCCGTGTACGCCCACGGCATGCGCGGGTCGATCGTGCTGCCGTCCGGGCGACGTCCCTCGCGCAGCGCGACGAAGAAATCCTCCTCGCTCCACGACCCGATCCCGGCCGGCGTCAGGTTGGTCGCGGGCGGGAAATCCGGCGGCGTCCCCGGGATCCTTCCGCCGGACAGGCCCGGTCCATGGCAGCCGCTGCACCCGCCGACCACGCTGAGGTACGCGCCGTACTCGGCGGTCGGGCCGGGGACCACACTGTCGGGACGCGTCTCCTCGGGATCGATCATCGCCGCCGGCACGAGCGCGTCGAGTCGCCCGGCTACGTAGAGCACGCGCGCCATTAGACCGATCTGGCTCTCCGGCCACGTCCGATCGACGGGAGGCAGGCTCCGCAGGTAGGCGATCACGGCGGCAAGGTCGGCGTCGGTGAGATACACGTACTCGTACGACGGCATGAAGACGAGGGGCTTTCCATCCGGGCGTACGCCGTACCGGATCGCACGGACCAGGTCCTCATCCGTGTAATCGGCGATCCCGCCCATCCCCGGAGTCAGGTTCGGCGCGACGATGCGGCCGAGCCCGGGGTCCTCGACAATGACCTTCCCGCCGAAATCGGCGCCGTGGCAGTCCACGCACTTGGCGATGGCAATGGCCACGTGTCGTCCGCGCTCGACCGAGGCCGAGTCGTACACGATCGTCAGCGGCGCCACCGGAACGTCGTAGTCGCGGGAGAGCTGGACGCTGCTGATGCCGTAGACTCCGGCGCCGGCCACGCCGATCATCCCGAGCGCACCGGCCGCGAGGACGACGAGGCGACGGATCCAGGTGGACATAGACAGAGCTCCGGGGAGGGTTCTCGTTGCGCGCCGCAGCGGGCGCGCGCACCCAAGACAACCCTCCAAGCTCTAGCCGTGAGCCGAATTCTTCAAGGATTTCGTCAGAACTTCCAGCTGAAGCCGACGACCGGGAGGATGGGTAGCGCGGCCAGAGGACTCGGCTGCCCGCCCGAGCCGTTCACGGCGTAGAAGAGTGCATCGCGCCTGTCGAGGGCGTTCAGCAGCTTGAAGTACGGCGTGAAGTCGACCTGGCGCCCCAGCCACCGGCCGCTCCACGGACGCGACAGCTCCAGGTCCACCCGCAGGTAGGGCTCGTCCGGTGTGGCCGTGAGCGGCGCCGCACTGAGAGTCACGTGCTCGAAGCTCCCCAGCCGGGTAGTGGCGAAACGGGACTCCCTCAGGACCAGCGGACCGCTCCGATCCGGCACCACTCGCGCGACTGCCGAGTACGGGAGCCCGGCACCGTAGGAGACCCTGAGATCGAACTGTCCGAGCCCGGCGATCGGACCCGAGAGCCCGAGACTCAGGATGTGGCGTCCGGCGAAGTGGTCGCTCGTCGCGGAACGACTGGACGTCCAGATCCACCCCAGCGAGTAGCCCAGCCACCCGGTGAATCGGCCCTCGGCGCGGCGCAGCCAGATGTCGACGCCGGAGCTGTTCACCGAATTCACGCCGGTCGTCTGATAGGCCTTCGGCCCCGGCTCCACCAGCGCCGTATCCGGCATCGGCACCTTGTCGAAGTGCTTGTAATATCCCTCGACCCCGAGCCGGACCCCCTCGCCCAGTTCCTGGTCGAGGGCGAGCACCACGTGCGAGGAGCGGGCAACCTTCATATCCGCCGTGTAGAGCGAGCGGATCACAGGGGCCGAGATCACCGTCCCGCCGTTGAGCTGGCTGGCGGTGTCGTCGGGGATCACCACCACCGCCTCCGTGGGGCGGACGAGCTGGCGGTACCGCCCGGCCGCGAGCGTCACCGTCACCCGATCGGACGCGATCCACGTGGCGGCGACGCGCGGCGCCAGTCGAAACGCTTTGTCCGTCGAGAAGATGTCACCGCGCAGACCACTACGGATCCTCCAGCGCTGCGAAGGCGACCATCCCACCTCTACGTAGCTGCCCACGACCGCGCCGTCGGCCCTGGTCCCGAAGAGGGACGTGTTCGGCGGCATGCCGAGGTATCGCGCCTCGTACTCGAGAGACAGGGATTCGTAGGACCAGCCGTACTGCACGCGAGCGCCCTGCCGTCCTCGCGACACGTCGATGGCAATGCGGACGCGTCGGGCTCCGCCATCGGAGACGACGTCTGTATCGAGCGGGAGCCGGGCCTCGTAATCGCCGAAGGCGGCGGTCACTTCCATCAGGCTGCCCCGCAACGCAGTGCGGAAGCGCAGCGAAGCCGCGCGGTTGCCCCAGGTCGCGATTCCATCCTCGAGGGGTACGTCGGTGAGGCGAACGGATTCGCGATTCCAGAACCCCGTCACGGCGAGGGCGGCCTCGGTACTGACGTCCATGTCGACCCGCGCCAGTACGTCCGCGTAGTCGTACGGGAACGAGCCGCCAACGAGCCAATCACTCCCGGCCGAGTGGACGGTGCGACTTCCCACGAGGAATCCGGCGTGCTGAGACAGTGGACCCTCGACGACCCCGCGCGCCGACAACAGATCGATGGACCCGCTGGAATAGATCCCACTCCGACGTCCTGCGCGCGTCTCGAGGCCCATCACATAGGACAGGCCGCCGTCGTAGCGCGCCGGCGCGCCGCCCAGGTGCAGATCGGCGGCGCGCAGCAGCTCCTGATCGAACGCCGGGATCAGCCCCCCGAGGTGGAACGGCGAGTAGACCGGCGCGCCGTCGAGGAGCATGAGCTTCATCTCCGCCGGCGCGCCCCGCACGTACAGCACATCCGACGGATCGATGGGCCCCTGTCCCGGCAGCACCGGGGCGACCTGCCCGAGCCCCATCTCGATCACGCCGGGCGTGGACTCGATCGCCCTCGTGATCGCCATGCTGAGCTCGGGAGCCGATGCGCCCAACGTGTCGGCGAGAGAAAACACGGGGTTCGTCTCCGCCACGATCTCGGGCAGGACGACCGGGCGCTGGACGAGGAGGAAGTCGAGTGCGACGCGCCCGCCCGATGGGATGAGGACCTCGATCTCGAGAGGCGCGTGGTCGAAACGGCTGACCCTTACGACCCGGAACCCGGCCGGCACGTCGCGCAGCACGTAACGACCCAGGCTGTCCGCCGTTGCGACGCTCGGCCGCACGCCGTCGACCTCGACGACCGCGTACGCGAGCGGCTCGCCCGTAGCTTCGCTGCGCACGATCCCGTGGACCATCCCGGTCGAGTCGACTTGCTGCGCCTGAACCGGCGCGAGCAGGGCGAGAGCGGCAGCGATGGGAGCGAGCATGGCCGACAAGCTAGTTCACGGAACCGGATCCTGTCAGGTCAACCACGATTTCCTCGCCGGGACGCACTTCGACGCGCGCGCCGGCCACGGTCAGTTCGGGCCCCCTCTTGGAAACCAAGACCCGACCGTTGACTTCGAGGGTCACATCGATCTGCGAAGCCGGCACCTCGATCACGAGCTCACCGCTCCCGGGTGACACGACGTCGAGGCGGCCGGGGGCGGTCCGGAACCGAGCCGACGCCGCCTCGCCGCGGGCCCGGACGGCGACCCGGGCGTCGGACACCACTCGAACCCGCGCCACGAGATCCGGCGCGGGCGACTCGATGGATACGACGACGCGCCTGCGCTCCGGCTGAACCACGAGCCCGGCCTCGGGCGTCGGCGCCGACGCCGTCTCGGGCGTCACGTCCCCGGCCGCCGTGGCCACAGCGGGCGCCGGGTCCTCGCCACCGCTCAGGGCCGACACTCCGTGACGCCATGCGGCGGCCACCCAGGTGCGCACCGGCGAGTTCGGAATGGCGGCCGACCCCACGGCGGCGAAACCGAGCACCATGGCGGCGGCCCGAAGGAGCGCCCGGCGCGGGAACGCCATCCGGCGAGCAGCCGCCCGCTGGCGAACCGTCCATGCCGACACCTCGGCGGGCGCAGGACGGTCCAGGAGGGCGAGCGCCGCCTCCAGCCGATCCGATGCCTCTCGCAATTCGGCCAGGCTCACCGCGCAGGCCTCGCAAGCCTCGACGTGGGCCTCGACCCGGGACTTCTCCTCTTCACTCAACTCGCCGTCGAGCAACGCCAGGAGCGTCCCCTCATCGATGTGATTCATCACCGACCTCATGCAGCCTGTACACGGCGGAGAACCGCCGAAGGGCCCGGGCGAGCAGCGTGCCGACCGACGCGGGCGCCACGCCCACGGCCCGGGCCATCTCTTCGTAAGTGAAACCCTCACCCCTCATGAGGAGGAGGGTACGGTCGCGCTCCGAGAGCCGTTCGAGTGCCTGCCGGACCAACGTGATCCGCTCGTTGCGCTCCGTCACGACGTCCGGCGCATCGGGCGCCGACGGCGTCGGACGGACTCGCTCCAGGATCCTCTCACGGCGCGTCGACTTGCGCGCGGAATCGCGCACGAGGTTCGTCGCGACCGTGAACAGCCACGGCTTCGCCTCCGCCTCGGGCATGGGCCGGCGAAGCAGGCGCGCGAAAGATTCCTGGGCGATATCGTCAGCGGCGTCCGGATCCCCGGTCAACCGATGTAAGTATCGGAAGAGCGACGGGTAGAGCCGCCGGAAAACCTCGTCGAAATTCACGTGGCTCCCCTGGGGGAAGCTTGGCTACGACTTGAACGCGCGGGCATT
>Ga0207873_1002381_pt1 | contig 15565 bp, 8 predicted proteins | sample BGWIniCompost_FD_187373 | JGI IMG/M metagenome (GOLD analysis project Ga0207873, IMG submission 187373) | Cellulose adapted compost microbial communities from Newby Island Compost Facility, Milpitas, CA, USA - BGW Initial Compost (SPAdes)... ...
CGTAGGAGCACGAGACGATCGAGTAGCCGAGCCCGAGGCCGAGGAACGGGTCGATCTTCTTGTTCTCGAGCTTGAAGTGGTAGTTGGCGGTGGCGCCGATCGGGATGTACGACCACCTGAAGCCCGGCTCGCTCCACGAGTAGTAGTCGACGCCGACCTGGATGCCGATGAGGCCGTCGCCGAGGTCGGGGACGCGGCGGAACGCGTGCTCGACGCGCCCGCCGAAGGCGACGGACGCGGCGCCGATCCCGCCGATGCCGATCGTGGCGCCGACGTCGGTGTAGCCGAGGCGGAACCCTTCCTGGGCCGCGGCCGGCCGCGTGAACGAGGGGAGCGCGGCGAGCGCGGCGACGATCGTGGCGATACGAACGAAGCGATACATCGTTTTCCTCCTTTTCGACTGAATGATCGAGACGGATCCGGAGGCGCCGCCGCGGCGCCTCCGGCGAGATGTCGCGGCCGGTCAGGGCCAGCGCGCGCGGATAGCCGTGACAGGGCCGTTTCCCTGGACGTCGGCCGTGCCGAGGCCGAGCTGGCCGAAGTCGTTCGAGCCCCAGGCGTAGAGCAGGCCGTCCGGGCCGATCGCCAGCGTGTGACCTTCGCCGGCGGAGACGAACTCCCAGGCGCTGCCGAGTGCCTGCACGAGCTCGTAGCGGTTGTGGTCGCCCGGCTCGGCAATGCCGAGCCGGCCGCGGGAGTTGGCGCCGGTCGCCCAGAGGAAGCCGTCGGCGTCGAGCGCGAGGGTGAAGCCACCGCCGGTCGAGACGGCGACCCAGTCCATCGCGGAGCCGACCTGCTGCGGGCTCGTCGCCTCGACGGCCTCGCCCAGCCCGAGCTCGCCGCTGATGTTGCGGCCCCAGGCCCACAGGGTGCCGTTGTCCTTGATGGCGAGGGTGGCTTTGCCGCCGACGCCGGCGGAGGCGAGGACCCAGTCGCCGGTCGAGCCGACCTGGCGGGGCTGCGTGGCGAAGCCCGCGTCGGGGTTGTGGCCGAGCTGGCCGTAGGTGTCGTCGCCCCAGCTCCAGAGGGTCCCGTCCGCCTTCACGGCGACGGTGTGGTCCGAGCCGGCCGCGACCTGGACCCAGCCGTCGCCCTCGACCCGGGTCGGCACGTTCCGGCTGCCCGTGCCCCCGACGCCGAGCTGGCCGAAGCGGTTGCGGCCCCAGGCCCAGAGGGTGCGGTCGGCCTTGATGGCGAGGGTGAAGTCGTCGCCCGCCGCGATGGCGACCCAGTCGCTGTCGGTGCCGACCTGCTGGAACGTCGCGTGCTCGGCGCCGGCGACCCCGAGCTGGCCGTACCCGTTGTCGCCGGCGACCCAGAGCGTGCCGTCCGACTTCAGCGCGACGCTGTGCGCGTTCCCGCCGGCGACGGCGATCCAGTCCTTGTCCGCGCCGACGCGGGCCGGCGCGTTCCGGTCGGTCGCATCGCCGTGACCGAGCTGGCCGTGGTGGTTGCGGCCCCAGGTCCAGAGCGAGCCGTCTTCCGCGATGGCGAGCGAGTGGGACCACGCGGCGGCGACGGGCCTGGACTGGAAGACGCGCACCGTGAGCTCCGCGGTCCGGGTCTTGTCGCCGGCGTCGCCGCGGATCGTGATCGTGTGGTCGCCGACGTGGACGTAACGGCCGAGCTGGAGGATGAGCTGCTGGTCGTTGACCATGGCGGCCATCCCGTCGGACAGCCCTTCCACGGAGAGGTCGACGGGCTCGTCGAAGCCGCCGATCCGCTCGACCATGATGCCGACCATCGTGCCGCCGCCCTGGACCGCGTGGACCCGGTCGGCGTCGGGCACGATCCGGAAGTCCGGGTCGTCGGTGGGTTCGACGTACACGCCCATTTCCGCGGTCCGGTCGGGAACGCCGTCGGCCCTGGCGCGGACGGTGAAGTCGTAGGCGCCGACCTCCGCGGTCGGGGAGGCGGTCAGCGTGATCGTGCTGGTGGTCACGTTGCCGGGGACGGTGGCGGGGGAAAAGCTCGCCGTCACGCCGGCGGGCAGGCCCTCGGCCGAGAGCTGGACCGGCTTGTCGAACGAGACGCGGACCAGCGTGATCGTGGCCGTCGCGCTCCCGCCGTGGGTCACCTCCACCGTCGCCGGGTCGATGGTGAACTGGAACGAGCCGGCCCCGCCGGTGGGCGGCTCGGTCGGGCCGCCGTCTTTGTCGTCTCCGCACCCCGCGCCGGCGAGGAGGGCGAGGGCGAGGATCGGGAAGCGCCGGGTCGCTTTCCGGAGCGCCGTCGTCGTTCGGATCATGGGAGCACCTCTCGAAGATCGTGTGGATCGCCCGCGCGCCGCCCGGCGGCGGAAAGGCCAATGGAAAAGCCGGCGCTTGCAGCGCCGGCCGGCGTTTCGCTATACTCCGCCGTGGAACGCGCGAAGGACCGGTCGCGTCGGTCCTCTCCCTTTCCATCGCAGTCGGGTCCCGAAAAGGGACATCGCCTCCGGACCGAGCGCAGAGTCCTGCCGAATGGCGACCTCCTCCGATGCGACCGTCCTCCTGCACAGCTCCCGCGCGGGTGACCGAAAGGCGCTGGACGAGCTCTTCTCGCTCACGTACGACGAGCTGAAGCGAGCCGCCCATTTCCGGCTGGGACGAGGGCGGGCGGGCGAGACGCTGAACACGACGGCGCTCGTCCACGAGGTCTACGTGCGCATGGTCGACCAGACCCGGGTGGAGTGGGCGGACCGCGCGCATTTCCTGGCGATCGCGTCGCGTGCGATGCGGTTCGTGCTGATCGATCATCTACGGGCGCGCTCGGCCCTCAAGCGCGGCGCGATGGAGGAGCCGGTGTCGCTCGATTCGGTCGAGGTGGAGGAGGCCGGGGCGCAGTCGGGGAGCGACCTGCTGGCGCTGAACGAGGCGCTCGAGCGGCTCGGGACCCTGAGCCCCCGGCTCGGCCAGCTCGTCGAGTACCGGTTCTTCGGCGGGCTGACGCACGAGGAGATCGCCGAGGTGATGGGGGTGTCGGTGCGGACGGTGAAGCGGGACTGGACGCGCGCCCGGACCTGGCTGTACGAGATGCTGGCGGGGGAGGATGACGGCGCCGGGGGCGCGGGCGGCGCGCGCGGCGGGGAAGGGTCCCGGCTCTCGGGGCGCGGGGAGGGCGCCGGCGGGCGCGACGGGTCGCCGGCGGGGGAATCTTGAAGAACCTCACCCCGGACCGCTGGCAGCGGATCGACGCGCTCTTCGATGCGGCGCTGGACGAGCCACCGGAGCGTCGGCTGGAGTGGCTCGCCCGCGCGTGTGAAGGCGACCAGGCCCTTTACGACGCCGTCGCCCGCCTGCTGTCGAAGGTCGAGACGGCCGAGAAGGCGCTGGGCGAGTCCGTCACCGACTACGCGGACACGCTGCTGGCGTCGCTCGGGCGGGAGGTGGCCGACGCGGGCGGCGAAGGCGATTGGAGGGCGGGCGGCACCACGGTGGGCGACACCGCCGCCGAGGGCGACGGTGCGCTGACGGTGGCTGGCGACATCGTCCCAGGGGGCGACGGCGCTGCTCTGGTCGCGGGCGCCGCCGCGGGCGTGCGCGTGGGCGCGCGGGTGGGGCCGTACCGGCTGCTCCGGCAGATCGGCCGCGGCGGGATGGGCACCGTCTACCTCGCCGAGCGCGACGACGCGGAGTTCCGGAAGCGCGTCGCGCTGAAAGTCGTCCGGCGGGGCATGGACACGGACGACATCCTCCTCCGCTTCCGCTACGAGCGCCAGATCCTCGCCTCGCTCGAGCACCCGAACATCGCGCGGCTCTACGACGGCGGCGCCACGCCGGACGGCCGGCCGTACCTCGTCATGGAGTACATCGAGGGCGTGCCGATCACGCGGTACTGCGACGAGGCGGGGCTCCCGATCGATGCGCGGCTGCGGCTCTTCGCCGACGTCTGCCGCGCGGTCCAGTTCGCCCACCAGAACCTGGTCGTCCACCGGGACATCAAGCCGTCGAACATCCTGGTCCAGCCCGACGGCACGGTGAAGCTGCTGGACTTCGGGATCGCGAAGCTGCTGGACCCCGCGGCGGCGGGGCCGACGCCGGGGCCGCGGACCGAGCCGGGGCTGGCCACGCCGGGGTACGCAGCACCGCTGACCCGCGCCGATCTGCGCATCTTCACGCCCGAGTACGCGGCGCCGGAGCAGCTTTCCGGCGAGCCAGTCACGACGGCGACGGACGTCTACTCGTTGGGCGTGCTGCTGTTCGAGCTGCTGACCGGCCGCCGGCCGGAGGGCGGGGCGGATTCGGTGCGGGCGAGCGCGGTGGTGGGGCGGGCGCCCGCCGGGTCAGCCGACGCCGAGGGCGCCGCGTCGCTCGAGGAGATCGCGCGGCGCCGGGGCACGACGCCGGATCGGCTGCGGCGTCGCCTGCGCGGCGACCTCGACGCGATCGTCGCGACCGCGCTGGCGCGGGACCCGGCGCGGCGGTACGCGTCGGCGGGGCAGCTCCTCGCCGACATCGAGCGCCACCTGGCCGGGTTCCCGGTCGAGGCGCGGGGGCCGTCGCTCCGCTATCGCGCGGCGAGCTTCGTGCGCCGGCACCGGGTGGGCGTCGCGGCGGCGGTGGCGGTCGTCCTCTCGCTCGTGGGCGGGTTGGGCGCCGCGCTGTGGCAGGCCGGGCGAGCGGCGCGCGAACGCGACGAGGCGCGGATCGAGCGTGCCCGGGCGGAGCAGATGGCCGGCTTCGTCCTCGGCCTCTTCTCGGCCGCGGACCCGCTCACCCGGGAACGGCTCGACACGCTGCGAGCCCGCGACCTGGTCGACCGGGGCGTCGGGCGCGTGCGCACCGAGCTGGCCGACCAGCCCGAGGTGCGGGTGCGGATGCTCGCCACGCTGGGCGAGGTCTACACGAACCTGGGGCTCTACGGGGAGGCGCAGGAATTGCTAGAGGAGGCGCTCGCGGCCATACCGGCGTCGTCCGACGGCCTGCGCGACCGCGCGGCGGTCCTGACCTTGCTCGCCGAGCTGGCCGACCGGCGCAACTCGTACGTCGCTATCGACACGCTCACCGCGGCGGTGCTCTCGATCTATGCGACGCAGGGGTGGGCGCCGGACTCGCTGTACGCCAGCGCCCTGAGCTATCGCGGCGGCGCGCTCGGGATGCTCGGGCGGCACGAGGAGGCGGTCGCGCACCACGAGGAGGCGATCGCGCTGGTCCGACGGTGGGAGCCGGGCGGGAAGCGCTACGCCGCCATGCTCAACAATCTCGCCACGTACTACGCCAACATCGACGAGCACGCGAAGGCCGAGCCGCTCCTCCGTGAGGCGATCGAGATCGACCGCGGCATCTTCGGCCCCGACCACCCGGAGCTGGCCACGGCCTACAACAACCTGGCGAGCACCATCCACTACCAGGGCCGCCGCGCCGAGGCCGAGCCGTACTACCGGGAGGCGCTGGAGATCGGCCGCATGGCCTTCGGCCCCGACCACCCTCACGTCGCATTCTTCTCCGAGAACCTCGCCACGCTGCTGGACGACCTCGCCCGCTACGATGAGGCCGAGCCGTACTATCGCGACGCGCTCCGCATCCTCGAGTCGTCGCTCGATGCCGAGGATCCGCGCCTGGCGACGCTCCGGCGGAACCTCGCGCTGAATCGGCACGCCGTCGGCGCCTACGGCGAGGCGGAGGCGCTGCTGCGGGCGTCGTTGGCGGCGCTCGAGGCGACGCTGGGCGCGGACCACATCTACGCGGCGCTGGCGCGGGCGAGTCTCGGCCGCACGCTCGCCGCGGCGGGCCGGGCGTCGGAAGGGCTGCCGCTGCTGCGGGCCTCGCTCACCGCGCTCGAGTCGCAACTCCCGGAGGGGCACTGGCGGCTCCAGGTCGTGCGCAGCGATCTCGGCGCCGCCCTCGCCGCGACCGGCGACGTCGCCGCCGGGGAGCGCCTCCTCCTCGACAGCCACGCCGCGCTCCTCGCCGACCGCGGCCCTGACGACTACGCGACGCGCCTCGCACGGGAAAACCTGGAGCGGTTCTACCAGGCGCGGGACAAGTGAATTCCTCGTCGAGTCTTTCTCATCGCTGCGGTTCATGCGACACGTGAGTGCTGCCATGCGGTGGCGTGGATCCTCGACCCTGACCGTGACGTGGCTCCTGGCCGCTTCCTGCGGAATCTCCCGGGATCACGGTTCTTCGGTCGGGTACGGCGACGTCTTCGTCGAGGTCGCGCGCATCGAGCTCCAGGAATCCCCGGACGACCCGATCGTCGCGATCGACCACGTGAGCCGGCGCCCGGGAGGCGGCTTTCTCATCGCCGACCGGCATGCGGGACGTGTGCGGCTCTTCGACGAGGCTGGGCGCCAGATCGGCATCGTGGGGAAGCCGGGTCAAGGCCCGGGCGAGCTGGAGGAGCCCTCGGGTGCGGTAGAATTCCCCGACGGCCGCCTCATCGTCGTCCAGAGAGCGAGTCCGCGCCTTACCATCTTCTCCCCAGATACGGCACCGGTGATCGGGAGGGTGCCAGGGCAATACGGTTTCTGGGCGGCGCGGGCAGGCGACGGATTCGTGGCCGGCGTGGCCACGCGGGATACCCGGTTCGCCGTGTTCGACCCGGACGGCACGCCCCCTCGCGACTGGGTGCCCATTTCCGCGCCGCCGATCTCGGATCTGTCCGCCCCGGGGAGCCGTGAGCGGCTGGAGCAGTGGTCCAGATCGTTCACGGTGGTACGGCGGATCGCAGCGGTCGCCGACTCCGTCCTGGTCGTGGAGTACGGACGTCACGATCCTCGCGAAGGGGATCCGTACTTCGTGGTGCCCACCACGGTCGATGTCTACTCCGCCGACGGGCAGAAACTCGCGGAAGGTCTGAATCTGCCCGGCCCGGTGGTCGGCGGAGGCCCCCACCTTTTGCTCCTGGCAGCAGAGCCGCCGAACGCCTGGACGGTGTCCGTTCTCGAGTGGCGGGGGCCGCAGCCGTGATGGTGGGCCCTGCCCGACGAGCTGCGCTTCCGCTACCGCCGCGCCCGTGAGTGCGGATTCGGCGGTCGGGTCCACGCTGTAACTTGCTCGCGTCGTCGCTCTACCGGATGTACACCCTCGCGTTCGACGTGAAATCCGTGACCGGCTCGTGGGTCGGGAAGTACTCGAAGAGCAGGCGCGACTCGTTCTCGAGCTGGATGAGGATCGTTCCGCCGGGCCAGTCGAAGTTCGGTTCCGCCGTGTCGAACTTGGGGTTCCAGAGCTTGATCGCGATGCGGCCGGTGGCCGGCGTGATGTCCTCCCAGTCCGGTGCGGACGGGTCCGCGACGAGGGGGTTCAGCCCCATGCCGAGCCGCAGGTAGCCCGCGCTGACGATGCGCGTCGTCCGCTTCTCCGGAAGCTTGCCGAGCCAGAGCCATGCGGTGTCGTACTGGGCGTTGAGCGACTGCACCTCGGGGATGTTCGGGCTGAACCAGCCACCTGATGCCGTTCCCGGTACGTCCCAGTCGAACGATCCGAGGGGGGTTCCGGTTTCGGTGGTCTGGACGAGGGCGGTCAGCTGCGAGCGCAGCGGCTCCGGGTACTGTTCGATCGGGTGCTGGCCGTGCAGGTATCCCCAGTGGTAGCGCTCGGGGCTGATGTAGTCGTGCGTGATGCCGTGGTTGACCAGGCCGAAGTCGAAGCCGTGGTCGTAATACATGGTCGCTATGACCTGGCCGGCCTCGACCCGGCTGCCGGCGGCGAGGCCCGGCGCGGGCGTGACGTGGCCGAAGGTGTAGAACAGGCCGGGTGGGCCTTCGAGGGTGAGGAACCCGTCTTCAGCCGTGTTCAGATCCCAGATCACGGCATCGGCCGGCGCACGGATCTGTTGCTTTTCGCGGTGGCATGGCCGGTCGCTCTGGAGGAGGATGTCGATGTCGCACGTGAGCCAGTACGTGTGCGGGGTCGGCATCACCTTGTTGATGTAGCCGAGCGGCGTAATGCGGGCGAGGGTCGTGATCGGGACCGGCACCACGCTGAAGTGTGGGCCGGGGCCGGGGTCCGGGTACTCCGAGCCATCGTCGCCCGGGCCGGTCGAGTCCTTGCCGCACGCGAGCGCCAGCAGCGCGATCACGGCCGCGATCCGGAAAGTCGCCGTCGATCGGTTCATTGCAGGTCCTGGGAATAGGGTGGTGAGATCCCGCCCGCCCTCCGCCTCCTCCGCCGCGACGGAACAACGTAGTTCCGCGTGCGGTCGGCTGCCAATGACATCATTCGGCCACCCCGGCGGGTCCGGGGGTGTTCGTTCGGGTCCGGGTAGCAACGCCTCCCCGCTTCATCGCATCTGTAGACAATGGTGCGCGGTCGGCGGGGAAGGCGGCCGCGGTGACCTCGCGCGTGAGACTCCAGCCACGCGTTCCCTCCAACCTCGAACCGGAGGTCGCCATGTCATCCAGGACAACCATTGCGCCGGGACGGCGCCTACTGCTGGCGATGGCCGCGGGCGCGGCCGTGTGCGGGGCGTGCGCCGCCGGGGACGGCCGCGACACCGGGTTCTTCGACGTCCGCCTGCCGCCGCCGACCGTTCTCGTGTCGCTCGAGAGCGAGCTGATCGGCACCCCGAACGACATCGACGTGGACGCGACGGGCCGCGTGTGGGTCGCCGACGCGCGGAGCCGTCGGCTGCTCGTCGTCGACCCCGCGGGCGGCGAGCCTCGTTTCATCGGCCGCGAGGGCGATGGGCCGGGCGAGTTCCGGACGCCGGTGCGGATCAGGGTCGCGGACACGCTCGTCCACGTCATCGACGGCGACAACTCGCGCGTGCAGCAGTACCGGCTGGACGGCACGCACGTCGCCGACCACCGGATCGGCGACGGGATGATCGGGGGCGGCGCGGTGTCGCTTGAGGGCGACGTCGTCGCTCCGACGTTCGGGACCGACAGCGCGCTCGCGCACGTTTACACGCTCCGGGATTCGGGGCGACGCGGGCTCGGCGCGCCGATCGTCCCGCCGAGCCCGTGGGACTTCACGGCGATGAAGGCCCAGATCGCGGAGGGCCGCGTCCCCGACCAGTTCCGCAACACCGTCACGCCCGAGTTCGGCGCCGACGGCACGATCTGGCTGCTCGTGCAGACGGAGGCGGAGGTCCGCCGCTACGACGCCGACGGCCGGCTGGTCTGGAGCCGGGTGCTCGACGTGCCGGAGATCGAGGAGGCGCGTCGCGAGTTCTTCCGCCGCAACTTGGAGGAGCAGCGAGCGTGGGTCATCGTGCCGCTCAGTACGATGGCCTCGGCCCGCGAGGTCGGCGACCGGCTGTGGGTGCTGATGCACGGCGAGTCCGGGACCCGGGAGGCCGTGTTCTACCTCCTGGACCGCGACACGGGCGACGTCGTCGGGCGCGTCGGCGTGGAGGTGCCGGACGCGGTGACCCGGTTCGCCGTGGACGCCGAGCGGAACAAGCTCTACCTCGCGGTCTCGGCCGAGGCGTCGCTGCTGGCGGTGGATCTGGGAGACGTATTGCGGCGGTGAGGGGTCCGGTGGCGTCGTGACGCCGCGTCGAGGATTGGTGCGACCACCGAGACGGGAGATGCCGATGACCTCTTCTCGAAGCGTTTCGCTACCCGCAGTACCTGTGGACGCATCCCGGGCCCGTGCGCGCCTCCTTGCGACGGCGCCCTGCGCGCTGGCGGTCCTGCTCGCCGGCTGTGGCACCGACGCACCGGTTCGCGGCGGCGCCGCGGACGCGGACACGGTCCGAATGGCCATTGCGTGGGAAGTCGCGCCCGGCCGGCACCCGGCCGCGGACTCGCTCGGTCTGGTCACGGGCGTCGCGGTCGATTCCGCCGGCAACGTCTACGTCGTCGACCAGCTCAACGCGAAGATTTGGGTCTTCGACGGCGCGGGTCGGCTGCGGACGTCGATCGGGCGGAAGGGCGAGGGGCCGGGTGAGTTCCACGCGCCGACGGGGCCCGGGATCGGGCCGGACGGGCGGCTGTACGTGCGCGACGTCGAACGCGTCAGCGTGTTCGGCTCGGATCCGGGCACCGGACTGCTGACGCGGATCGAGACGTCGTTCCCGGGCCCACTCTACCCCGACTGGACGTCGATGCGCGCCACACGGTTCGACGAGTCGGGTGCGTTGTTCTACCCCGGGTACCGTTGGCGGGAGGATGGTACGGAGCACCCATGGGTCATTCGTTTCGTCGACGGCGTCATGGGTGACACGATTTGGGTGCCGCGCTACGCGAACGCACCGCAACTCACCGCATACGTCGAGTCCGGCGAGCTCCTGCTCCCGGGGTTGAACCACGTCCCCTTCGCGCCGCTGCCGGTCTGGGACGTGACGCCGGCCGGCACCGTGATCAGCGGCGACGCCATGTCGTACGAGCTGACGGAGACGGATCGGGAGGGCAAGGTGCTCGCGCGGTTCGCCAGGAGCGTCCCGCTCGACCCGATCCCGGCGGCGGAACGGCGGGACAGCATGGCCGCACTGCGCGCGCGCCTCGACTCGATCCCCGTGGGGCTCGACCGGGTGAAGGGGGTGCCCGAGGCGGTGCGCAGGCTCGACGTGCCGGATCACTATCCCGCGTACATGGCCGTTTACGTGAGCCGGGACGGCGACGTCTGGGTGCGGCGCTGGCCCGTGGGTCGCGACAACCGCACCATTTTCGATGTGTTCTCCCGCACCGGCGAGTTCCGGCACACGGTCGTCCTGCCGCGCGCGATCCTGGTCGAGCTGACGCCGTACGTGTCGGGCGGCGTCGTCGTCGGCGTGACGAAAGACCCGCTCACGGACGAAAGCGTCGTCTTGCGATTCGAGATGGAGACGCGGCGCTGAGTGCGGCCGGCGCCGGGGGCAGGACCGGGCGCGCCTACGCCGCCGCGGTCCCCTCCTCCAGCTCCACCCTCCGCACCTCCCCCAGCCACAGGATCCGGCGCACGCGCAGCGCCATGAGCGCGGCGACGGCGGCGAGCGCGACGACGAAGCCGATCCAGATACCGGCGGGCCCGAACGGCGCGTGGAAGGCGAGGACGTAGGCGGCTGGGAGCCCGATCCCCCAATAGCCGACCGCGGCCAGGATCATCGGGATCCGGGTATCTGCGGCGCCGCGCAGCAGGAAGATCCCGGCGACCTGCGCGCCGTCGAAGAGCTGGAACGCGGCGGCGAAGGCGAGGAACGTGGTGCCGAGCGCGAGGATCGCGGGATCGCCCGTGTAGAGCCCGATGAGCGTCTCGGGCGCGGCCACGAAGACCAGCGCGCACGTGCCCATGAAGCCGAGGGCGAGGACGTAGGTGCCGGCGACGGCGCGGCGTACGCCCCGTCGGTTCCCCGCGCCGATGTGCTGGCCGACGCGGATCGAGCCGGCGACGCTGACGCCGAGGGCGACCATGAACGTCGTCGTCGCGATGTTGATGGTGACCTGGTGCGCGGCCAGCTCGACGGCGCCGAACCAACCCATCATCACGGCGGCGAAGGAGAAGAGTCCGACCTCGAGGCCGAGCTGAGCGCCGATGGGAAGGCCGATCCTGACCATGCGGTCGAGGAGCCGCCGGTCGGGGCGCCACTGCACGCCGTCGAAGGGGCGCAGCTTCGGGTGCCGGACCAGGTAGCCGAGCATGGCGAGGACCATGGCCCAGCGCACGAGCGTCGTCGCCCAGCCGGCGCCGACCACGCCCATTGCGGGTATCCACCCCTCGACGCCCCAGATGAAGATCCAGTTGGCGAAAACGTTCAGTACCAGCCCGAACAGGGTGATCACCATAGGCGCGCGGGTCAGCCCCATCCCCTCGAGGTACTGGCGGAACGCCACGAAGAGGGCCGCGGGGAGCGCGCCGAAGGCGAGGGCGAAGAGGTAGCCGCCCGAGAGGTAGGCGACGTCGCTCTCCTGCCCGAGCATGTGCGCGATCGGCTCGCCCTCGAGCGAGATCCACGCGAGGGGGACGCTGAGGGCGGCGGCGAGCCAGAGGCCCTGGACCAGGACCTGGCGGCAGCGGTGGAGCTCGCCCGCGCCGAACGCCTGGCTCACCAGCGGGCTCATCCCCATCACGACGCCGAAGCAGATCTGGAGCGTCGTGATGTGGACCGCGCTGGAGAACGCCGCCGCGGCGAGCGACGTCGCGCCGAGCCGGCCGACCATGAGCGTGTCGACGGTGTTCATCCCGACCTGCCCGAGCTGGCTGCCCACGATCGGGCCCGCCGTCCGGAGCAGCCGCTCGAGCTCGTGCAGGAAGAGGCGGACTCGCCGTGCGCGGCCCGGTGCATCGGAGCGAGAATCGCGGCTGCCCGGCCGCGTCGTTGCGCTGGATCCAGCAGTCATCGTCCCCTCCCTCGACGCAACTGCGTGCGAGGGCTTATCTTCACACTGATCCCCGATCTGGAAGTCTGGCGCGGGAGTGCGCCGTCCGGTCCGGCGCCGGGCCAGCCGGCGCCCGACGGCCCGATGAAGCAGCCGGCGCCGGACGGCCCGACGAACCACCCTATTACCCCAGAGGCACGCAATGAATCCACGGTCGATCCGCTTCGCGTTGACGCTCGGATTCGCCGTCGCGCTCGTCTCGAGCGCGTCGAGCATCGCGGCGCCGCCCGCGTTCGCCCAGGAGACTGCGCAGAAGTCCGGGCGGTGGGACATCACGGAGCAGCACGGCCCCGCCGAGACCATCGAGTTCACGACCGAGGAAGGGACGTGGATGGCGGTCGACGTGAGCCCGGACGGCAGGATGCTGGTCTTCGACCTCCTCGGCGATATCTACGTGATGCCGATCGAGGGCGGCGAGGCGAAGCTGCTGCTGGGCGGGCCGGCGTACGAGACGCAGCCGAAGTGGAGCCCTGACGGGACGAAGATCGCCTTCACGAGCGACCGGGACGGGATCGAGAACATCTGGATCGTCGATGCGGACGGATCGAACCCGCGCCAGATCACGAAGGAGCGCGAGCGGCAGGTGATGGACCCGATCTGGACTCCGGACGGGCAGTACATCATCGCGCGCAAGCACTTCCGCAACACGCGCTCGCTGGGCGCGGGCGAGATGTGGATGTGGCACATCGGCGGCGGGAGCGGGCTGCAGCTCACGAAGCGTCGCAACTGGGAGCAGAACTCGGCGGAGCCGGAGCTCTCGCCCGACGGGCGGTGGCTGTACTGGAGCGAGGACATCACGCCCGGCGGCGGGTTCCAGTACAACCGCAACCCGCACCCGGGGATCTACGCGATCCGGCGGCTGGATCGGCACACCGGCGAGACCGAGACGTTCATCCGCGGCCCGGGCGGCGCCGCGCGGCCGGTCATCTCGCCGGACGGGAAGACGCTCGCGTACGTGAAGCGGGTGGGCGTGAAGTCGGTCCTGGTGCTGCACGACATCGAGAGCGGGAAGGAGCGGATCCTCTTCGACCGGCTCGACCACGACCAGCAGGAGGCGTGGGCGATCTTCGGCGTCTACCCGCGCTTCTCGTGGACGCCCGACGGCCGGAGCATCGTGATCTGGGCCGGCGGCAAGCTGAACCGCATCGACGTGCAGACGGGCGAGGCGCGGGTGATCCCGTTCCGGGCGCGGGTCACGCAGCGGATCACGGAGGCGGTCCGCTTCGCGCAGGAGGTCGCGCCGGACAGCTTCGACGTGCGGATGCTGCGCTGGGTGAGCGTGTCTCCCGACGGGCGCAGCGTCGTCTACAACGCGCTGGGGAAGCTGTGGATCAAGAGCCTGCCGAACGGCGAGCCGCGGCGGCTGACGAACGACGACCGTCGCTTCGAGCTGTACCCGGCGTGGTCCCCGGACGGGCGTCGCATCGCCTTCACGACGTGGGACGACGAGGAGCTGGGCGCGGTCTGGACGATCCGCGTCGACGGCCGGGACCGGAAGAAGCTGACGACGCGGCCGGGCCACTACGTCGAGCCGTCCTTCTCGCCGGACGGGCGGACGGTCGTCTACCGCAGGATCGGCGGCAACAGCACGCGCTCGCCGTACTACGCGCGGGAGACCGGGATCTATCTGGTGCCGGCGGACGGCGGCGAGTCGACGTTCGTGACGGCGCAGGGGAGCCGGCCGCGCTTCAACCGGGCGGGCGACCGGATCTTCCTCTTCGCGTTCGAGCAGGGGAAGCGCGCGCTCGTCAGCGTCGACCTGCACGGCGACCACCGGGTGGTGCACCTGATCTCGGACAACGCGACGGACATCGTGCCGTCGCCCGACGAGCGGTACGTGGCGATCCACGAGCGCTTCCACGTGCACGTCGCTCCGTTCCCGAAGACCGGCCAGCCGGTCACGATCGGGCCGAACGAGAACGGGTACCCGATGGCGCAGGTCTCGCGCGACGCCGGGTACTACCTGCACTGGTCCGCCGACTCCCGGCGCCTGTACTGGTCGCTCGGGCCCGAGCTGTACCAGCGTGACCTGGTCGAGACGTTCGCGTTCTTCGACGGCGCGAGCGCGGAGGGGATCAAAGCCGCGCCCGAGAGCGAGGGGCTGCACATCGGCTTCCGCGCGGCGACGGCGAAGCCGCAGGGCGCGGTGGCGCTCGTGGGCGCGCGGGTCATCACCATGCGCGGCGACGAGGTGATCGAGAACGCGACGGTCGTGGTCGAGGGGAACCGGATCACGGCGGTCGGCCCGGCGTCGCAGGTCTCGGTGCCGCGGGGCGCGAAGGTGATCGACGTCGCCGGGAAGACGATCATGCCGGGGATCATCGACGTGCACGCGCACATCAGCTCCGGCAACAGCGGGATCCTGGCGCGCACGCACTGGCCGTTCTACGCGAACCTGGCCTTCGGCGTCACCACGATGCACGACCCGTCGAACGACACCGAGCAGGTCTTCGCGGCGTCGGAGCTCATCCGTGCGGGTGAGGTCGTGGGGCCGCGCCTCTTCTCGACGGGCACGATCCTCTACGGCGCCGAGAGCCCGTCCAAGGCGGTCGTGCAGAACTACGAGGACGCGCTGAGCCACCTGCGTCGCATGAAGAAGGTGGGCGCGTTCAGCGTGAAGAGCTACAACCAGCCGCGGCGCGACGTGCGGCAGCAGTTCGTGGAGGCGGCGCGCGAGCTGGGGATGATGGTCGTCCCGGAGGGCGGCTCGACGTACTTCTACAACATGACGCACTTCCTGGACGGGCACACGGGCGTCGAGCACAACATCCCCGTCGCGCCGCTCTACAACGACGCGCTCACGCTGATCGCCCGCTCGAAGTCCGGGTACACGCCGACGCTGATCGTGAACTTCGGCGGTCTGAGCGGCGAGTACTACTGGTACCAGGAATCGAACGTCTGGGAGAACGAGCGGCTGATCCAGTTCACGCCGCCGGGGGAGGTGGATGCGCGCTCGCGGCGCCGCGAGATGGCCGCGCCCGACGACTACTTCTACGTGGAGGTCGCGCGGGCGGCGAAGGCGATCGTCGACCGGGGCGGGAAAGTCCAGCTCGGCGCGCACGGCCAGCTCGACGGGTTGGGCGCGCACTGGGAGCTGTGGATGCTGGCCCAGGGCGGGATGACGCCGCTGCAGGCGATCCGCGCGGCGACGCTGCACGGGGCGGAGTATCTGGGGCTGGATCGCGACCTGGGGTCGATCGAGGTGGGGAAGCTGGCGGATCTGGTGGTGCTGGACGAGAACCCGCTGGAGAACATCAGGAACTCGGAGACGGTGCGGTACGTGATGGTGAATGGGGCGCTGTATGATGCGTGGACCATGAACCAGGTGGCGCCGGT
>Ga0207873_1002383_pt1 | contig 15550 bp, 15 predicted proteins | sample BGWIniCompost_FD_187373 | JGI IMG/M metagenome (GOLD analysis project Ga0207873, IMG submission 187373) | Cellulose adapted compost microbial communities from Newby Island Compost Facility, Milpitas, CA, USA - BGW Initial Compost (SPAdes)... ...
CGGGCTCGAGGCCCGGCGGGCAGCCCACACCATGCCTGCGGTGTGCCTGTGTGCCGGTGTGCCGGTGGGCCGCGCCGTCCTGGAGGAGGCGCCCGCTCGGCGCCGGCCGCCGTGCGGGCATGCGGCGTGTCGGAGGGGCCGGCCGCCGGGCCGCGCGCCGGCGCGGTGCCCCCCGGCCGTCTCACCGTCGGCGCGAGTCCCGGCGGCTCGGTCTGGCGGCGCGCACGGCTTGCCGGGCGCCGGTGCGGCTCCGGCGTGGCGCCGCAGCCCGCCTCGCCGACTCTGCGCGGGCGCGCACCGGGTGCGCGGAGCTCTCACCGACTGCGCCTGACGCCCCGCCAGTCCGGTGGGGCGGCGCGGGCGGAAGCCCGGTGGGCGCCGGGCGTGATCGGCCCGGCGCGGTCCGTACAATCGGGGCCCGCGGCTCCACCGGTGCCGGAGGTTAATCCGGTACGGGGTCGTGTCACCGGCGCGATAGGCTCGGTGACACGACTTTCTCGATGTTCAGGCACGTTTCAGGGAGCGGGTGCACACAGTGTCCGGTGGAGAGGTGGCCGGGATCCTGGTGGCCGTCTTCTGGGCGATCCTGGTCTCCTTCCTCGCGGTGGCTCTCGCGAGGCTGGCCCAGACGCTCAGGGCGACCACCAAGCTCGTGGCGGACGTGACCGACCAGGCCGTCCCGCTGCTGGCCGACGCCTCCGCGGCGGTGCGCTCCGCGCAGACCCAGATCGAACGGGTCGACGCGATCGCCTCCGACGTGCAGGAGGTCACCTCCAACGCCTCCGCGCTGTCCACCACCGTCGCCTCCACCTTCGGCGGCCCCCTCGTCAAGGTCGCCGCCTTCGGCTACGGCGTGCGCCGTGCCCTGAGCGGCCGCAAGGACGAGGCGCCCGCCCGGGCGCCGGGGCGCACCGTGATCGTGGGCCGTACCGTCCCGGGCGCGCGCCGCGACCGGCGCAGCCGCGGGACCTCCCGGGGAAAGAGAGACTGACCGAGCGATGTTCCGCCGTACGTTCTGGTTCACCACCGGCGTCGCAGCCGGCGTGTGGGCCACCACCAAGGTCAACCGCAAGCTCAAGCAGCTGACGCCCGAGCACCTCGCCGTCGCCGCCGCGAACAAGGCGCTCGAGGCCGGTGGCCGGCTGAAGGACCGCGCGGTGGACTTCGCGCTCGAGGTCCGCGACAACATGGCCCAGCGCGAGGCCGAACTCGGCGACGCGCTCGGGCTCAACGCCCCCGTCGACCGCGAACTGCCCGCCCCCCGGCTCTACGCCGTCATCGAGAACCGCAGCAGGCCCCCGTACGCCGAGGGCCTGACGTACAAGACGTACCCGTACAACCGGAATGAGGACCACTGATGGAGTCGGCCGAGATCCGCCGCCGCTGGCTGAGCTTCTTCGAGGAGCGCGGGCACACCGTCGTCCCGTCGGCGTCGCTCATCGCGGACGACCCGACTCTGCTGCTCGTCCCGGCCGGCATGGTGCCCTTCAAGCCCTACTTCCTCGGCGAGGTCAAGCCGCCCTTCACCCGCGCCACCAGCGTCCAGAAGTGCGTGCGCACGCCGGACATCGAAGAGGTCGGCAAGACCACCCGGCACGGCACGTTCTTCCAGATGTGCGGCAACTTCTCCTTCGGCGACTACTTCAAGGAAGGCGCCATCAAGCTCGCCTGGGAGCTGCTCACCACGCCCCAGGACAAGGGCGGTTACGGCCTCGACCCCGAACGTCTGTGGATCACCGTCTACAAGGACGACGACGAGGCCGAGCAGATCTGGCACGAGGTCATCGGCGTGCCGAAGGAGCGCATCCAGCGACTCGGCATGAAGGACAACTTCTGGTCCATGGGCGTCCCCGGCCCGTGCGGCCCCTGCTCCGAGATCAACTACGACCGTGGTCCCGAGTTCGGCCCCGAGGGCGGCCCCGCCGTCAACGACGAGCGGTACGTGGAGATCTGGAACCTCGTCTTCATGCAGTACGAGCGGGGCGAGGGCACGGGCAAGGACGACTTCGAGATCCTCGGCGAACTGCCCAGCAAGAACATCGACACCGGCCTCGGCCTCGAGCGGCTCGCCATGATTCTGCAGGGCGTGCAGAACATGTACGAGATCGACACCTCGATGGCCGTGATCGAGAAGGCCACCGAGCTGACCGGCGTCCGCTACGGCGACTCCGAGGACTCGGACGTGTCCCTGCGCGTGGTCACCGACCACATGCGCACCGCCACCATGCTCATCGGCGACGGTGTCACCCCGGGCAACGAGGGCCGCGGCTACGTGCTGCGCCGCATCATGCGCCGCGCCATCCGCAACATGCGCCTGCTCGGCGCCACCGGCCCGGTCGTCAAGGACCTGATCGACGTCGTCATCGGCATGATGGGCCGGCAGTACCCCGAGCTGATCACCGACCGCGAGCGCATCGAGAAGGTCGCCCTCGCCGAGGAGAACGCCTTCCTCAAGACGCTCAAGGCCGGCACCAACATCCTCGACACCGCCGTGGCCGAGACCAAGGCCGCCGGCTCCACCGTGCTGCCCGGCGACAAGGCCTTCCTGCTCCACGACACCTGGGGTTTCCCGATCGACCTCACCCTGGAGATGGCCGCCGAGCAGGGCCTGTCCGTGGACGAGGAGGGCTTCCGCCGCCTGATGAAGGAGCAGCGGGAGCGCGCCAAGGCCGACGCCCAGGCCAAGAAGACCGGCCACGCCGACCTCGGCGCCTACCGCGAGATCGCCGACCGGGCCGGCGCCACCGACTTCATCGGCTACACCGACACCGAGGGCGAGTCCACGATCGTGGGCCTTCTCGTCGACGGCGTCTCCTCCCCGGCCGCCACCGAGGGCGACGAGGTCGAGGTCGTCCTGGACCGCACCCCCTTCTACGCCGAGGGCGGCGGCCAGATCGGCGACACCGGCCGGATCAAGACCGACGCCGGTGCCGTCATCGAGGTGCGCGACTGCCAGAAGCCGGTCCCCGGCGTCTACGTGCACAAGGGCGTGGTCCAGGTCGGCGAGGTCACCGTCGGTGCCAAGGCCCACGCCGCCATCGACGCCCCCCGCCGCAAGGCCATCGCCCGCGCCCACTCGGCCACCCACCTCACGCACCAGGCCCTGCGCGACGCCCTCGGCCCCACGGCCGCCCAGGCCGGTTCGGAGAACCAGCCCGGCCGCTTCCGCTTCGACTTCGGCTCGCCGTCCGCCGTGCCGCAGACGGTGATGCTCGACGTCGAGCAGAAGATCAACGAGGTGCTCGCCCGCGACCTGGACGTGCACGCCGAGATCATGGGCATCGACGAGGCCAAGAAGCAGGGCGCCATCGCCGAGTTCGGCGAGAAGTACGGCGACCGGGTGCGCGTGGTGACCATCGGCGACTTCTCCAAGGAGCTGTGCGGCGGCACCCACGTGCACAACACCGCCCAGCTGGGCCTGGTGAAACTGCTCGGCGAGTCCTCCATCGGCTCCGGTGTGCGCCGCATCGAGGCCCTCGTCGGCGTCGACGCCTACAGCTTCCTCGCCCGCGAGCACACGGTCGTCAACCAGCTCACCGAACTGCTCAAGGGCCGCCCGGAGGAGCTGCCCGAGAAGGTCTCCGCGATGCTCGGCCGGCTGAAGGACGCCGAGAAGGAGATCGAGAAGTTCCGCGCCGAGAAGGTGCTGCAGGCCGCCGCCGGTCTCGCCGAGTCCGCCAAGGACATCCACGGCGTCGCCGTGGTCACCGGCCAGGTGCCGGACGGCACCACCGCCGACGACCTGCGCAAGCTGGTCCTGGACGTGCGCGGCCGCATCCGCGGCGGACGGGCCGCCGTGGTCGCCCTGTTCACCGTGAACAACGGCAAGCCGCTCACCGTGATCGCCACCAACGACGCCGCCCGCGAGCGCGGCCTGAAGGCCGGTGAGCTGGTCCGCACCGCCGCCAAGACCCTCGGCGGTGGTGGTGGCGGCAAGCCGGACGTCGCCCAGGGCGGCGGCCAGAACCCGGCCGCCGTCGGCGAGGCCGTCCAGGCCGTCGAACGCCTGGTCGCGGAGACGGCCAAGTAATGCGCAGGGGACGCCGTCTCGCCGTCGACGTCGGGGACGCCCGTATCGGGGTCGCCTCCTGCGACCCCGACGGCATCCTCGCCACACCGGTCGAGACCGTCCCCGGCCGGGACGTCCCGGCCGCACACCGGCGCCTGCGGCAGCTCGTCGAGGAGTACGAGCCCATCGAGGTCGTGGTCGGTCTCCCTCGCTCCCTCAAGGGGGGCGAGGGGCCGGCCGCCGCCAAGGTGCGCGCCTTCGCCCAGGAGCTGGCCAAGGGCATCGCCCCCGTCCCGGTACGGCTCGTCGACGAACGTATGACCACCGTCACAGCGAGCCAGGGACTGCGCGCCTCGGGCGTGAGGTCCAAGAAAGGCAGATCGGTCATCGACCAGGCAGCGGCCGTGATCATCCTGCAGCAGGCCCTCGAATCCGAACGGGTGTCAGGCAATGCACCCGGCGAGGGCGTCGAAGTGGTCATCTGATCGCGATACGGTAACGTTCCGCGCGATGCGGCGGTGTTCGAACAGCCGCCGCACAGAAAGAGGCGGAGGACGGCCGCGGTCTTCAGGTGGCCCGGCGGTCACCGCCTCGCGGCTCTAGGGGATCGATGACTGAGTATGGCCGGGGCCAAGGCTCCGAACCGTGGCATCCGGACGACCCGTTGTACGGGGACGGCGGATGGGGAGGGCAGCAGGCCGATCAGGGCCCGCAGTCTCCCTACGCCGGCCAGCCGCAGCAGCATTACCCGCAGCAGTCGCACACGCACCAGCAGTACGGGGACTGGGGTACCGCCGAACAGAACGGCTACGGCGGACATGACCAGAACGGCTACGGCGGACAGCAGTACCCGCAGTACGACCAGCAGTACGCCCACCAGCAGCAGCATCAGCACCAGCATCAGCAGCACTACGACACCAGCGGCTGGCACACCGGCACCCACCCGCAGGATCCCTACGCCGCCGCGGCGCAGGACCCCTACGGGCAGGGCGGCGGCTATCCGGGGCAGCAGTCCGACTACTACGGCAGCCCGGAGGGATACCCTCCGCCCCAGCCGCCCGGCCGCAGGCGCGCCGCCCCGGAGCCCGAGCCCGAGCCGCCGACCGACTGGGACCCCGGACCCGACCAGGGCGAACACGCCTTCTTCGCGGGCGGCGGTGACGACGAGGACGACGACTACGACGATCCGGGCGACCGCCGCCGCAGGGGCGGCAAGGGCGCCAAGGAGAAGAAGCGCCGCGGCGGGTGCGCCTGTCTGGTGGTGGCCCTGGTCTTCGGCGGGGGACTGGCCGGCGCGGGCTATTACGGCTGGCAGTTCTACCAGGATCGTTTCGGCAGCGCCCCGGACTTCGCCGGCGACGGCAACGGGCAGAAGGTGACCGTCACCATCCCCAAGGGCGCCACCGGCGCGGTCATCGGCCAGGTGCTCAAGAGGGCCGGCGTGGTCAAGAGCGTCGACGCCTTCGTGGCGGCGCAGGCGGGCAACCCCCAGGGCAAGTCGATCCAGGACGGCGTCTACACGCTGGAGAAGCAGATGTCGGCCGCGAGCGCGGTCGAGCTGATGCTCAGCCCGGAGAGCCGCAACAACCTGATCATCCGCGAGGGACTGCGGAACGCCCAGGTCTACGAACTCATCGACAAACGCCTCGAGCTCAAGGCGGGCACCACCGCGAAGGTCGCCAAGCAGAAGGCGGACCAGCTCGGCCTCCCCGGCTGGGCGAAGGGCCACAAGAACGTCAAGGACCCGCTGGAAGGCTTCCTCTTCCCGTCCAGCTACGGCGTCTCCAAGGGGCAGAAGCCCGAGGACGTCCTGAAGAACATGGTCGCCCAGGCCAACCAGGTCTACGAGAAGCTCGACGTGGAGGCGAAGGCCGAGGGGCTCGGTCTCAAGGACCCCTGGCAGCTGGTGACCGTCGCAAGCCTCGTCCAGGCCGAGGGCACCAGCCACAGCGACTTCCGCAAGATGGCCGAGGTCATCTACAACCGGCTCGAGCCGGGCAACACCGAGACCAACGGCATGCTGGAGTTCGACTCCACGTACAACTACATCAAGAACCAGAGCAAGATCGACCTCTCGCTCTCCGAACTGCGCAACTACGACAACCCGTACAACACGTACTACTACAAGGGCCTGCCGCCCGGCCCCATCGGCAACCCCGGTGAGGAAGCGGTCAAGGGTGCGCTCGACCCCACCGACGACGGCTGGTACTACTTCATCTCGCTCGACGGGAAGACCAGCGAGTTCACCAAGACCAACGCCGAGCACCAGAAGCTGGTCGACAAGTTCAACGCCTCGAGGAAGAACGGATGACCTCACCGCGCCGGGCTGCCGTCCTCGGCTCCCCGATCGCACACTCGCTCTCCCCGGTGCTGCACCGCACCGCGTACGCCGAACTGGGGCTCGAGGGGTGGACGTACGACCGCTTCGAGGTCGACGAGAAGGCGCTGCCCGGATTCCTCGAGACGCTGGGGCCCGAGTGGGCCGGCCTGTCGCTGACCATGCCGCTGAAGCGGGCGGTGATCCCGCTGCTGGACTCGATCAGCGACACCGCCGCCTCGGTCGACGCCGTGAACACCGTCGTCCTCACCGCCGACGGCCGCCGCACCGGGGACAACACCGACATCCCCGGCATGGTGGCCGCGCTGCGCGAGCACGGCATCGTCCAGGTGGAGAGCGCCGCCGTCCTCGGCGCCGGCGCCACCGCCTCCTCCGCCCTCGCCGCCCTCGCCCGGATCTGCACCGGCGAGGTCACGGTCTACGTCCGCAGCGCGGCACGCGCCGCCGAGATGCGCCGCTGGGCCGAGCGGCTCCAGGTCGAGGTGCGCACCGCCGACTGGGCCGACGCCGAGCAGGCCCTGCACGCCCCGCTGGTGATCACCACCACCCCGGCCGGGGTCACCGACCCGCTCGCCCGCGCCGTCCCGGAGCGCCCGGCCGCCCTCTTCGACGTGCTCTACGACCCCTGGCCGACCGTCCTCGCCGCCCGCTGGTCGGCGTACGGCGGGGCGGTGATCAGCGGCCTCGACCTGCTGGTGCACCAGGCAGTCCTCCAGGTCGAGCAGATGACGGGACGCACTCCCGCGCCGCTGGAGGCCATGCGAAAAGCCGGCGAGCGGGCGCTGGCGAACCGCTAAGATCCACTCGCTGTTCCGCAGGGGGCGGAGCAGGGGAGGGGAGCATCCATGTCCACGGGGTTCGCCGGCGTCCAGCTGGCCGGCTGGAAGTCCCAGATCTTCGAAGCAGTGCTGGGCTTCCTGCCCGACTGGGTGCAGATCACGGCATACGCGCTGCTGGCGCTCGCGGTCCTCGTCTACTGGGGCCTGAAGATCAAGAACAAGATCGCTCAGCGGCGCGCCGCCCGCTCCGGACAGCCGGTCACCGCCCCCGCCCGCCCCGGCCAGGGCCGGGGCGCCGACTACCTCGGCGCCTACGCCCCGCAGCACGTGCAGCCCGCGCCGGCCCCTGAGCGGAGCGGGGCGGACTTCCTCGGCGCCTACGCCCCGCAGCGGCACCCGCAGGACGGCTGACGCGGGCGTCCGTCTGATGGACCGACGCCCGGGCACCCGGCCCGGACGTGGGAGGATCGGAGGCGGCGGGCCGGGGACGCGCGCACCCCGTCCGCGCCACAGCACGCGAGCACGCGCGTGCGCAGGGCAGTACACCGGGCGCGAGCACTGAGGAGCACCGTTGAGCAGGTTGCGCTGGCTGACCGCGGGGGAGTCCCACGGTCCCGCACTCGTCGCGACGCTGGAGGGTCTTCCCGCCGGCGTGCCGATCACCACGGACATGGTGGCGGACCATCTCGCGAGGCGGCGGCTGGGCTACGGTCGCGGTGCCCGGATGAAGTTCGAGCGCGACGAGGTGACCTTCCTCGGCGGCGTCCGGCACGGCAAGACCCTCGGCTCCCCGGTCGCGATCATGGTCGGCAACACCGAGTGGCCCAAGTGGGAGCAGGTCATGGCGGCCGACCCGGTGGACCCGGAGGTGCTGGCCGGCCTCGCGCGCAACGCGCCGCTGACCCGCCCCCGGCCCGGCCACGCCGACCTGGCCGGCATGCAGAAGTACGGCTTCGACGAGGCCCGTCCGGTGCTGGAGCGCGCCTCCGCCCGGGAGACGGCGGCCCGGGTCGCGCTGGGCGCGGTCGCCCGCTCGTACCTGAAGGAGACGACCGGCATCGAGATCGTCTCCCACGTGGTCGAGCTGTGCTCGGTCAAGGCACCGCAGGGCGTCTACCCGACCCCGGCCGACGTGGAGAAGCTCGACTCCGACCCGCTGCGCTGCCTGGACGCGGACACCTCGAAGGCGATGGTCGCCGAGGTCGACCGGGCGCACAAGGACGGCGACACGCTCGGCGGCGTGGTCGAGGTGCTGGCCTACGGCGTTCCCGTGGGGCTCGGCTCGCACGTCCACTGGGACCGCAAGCTGGACGCCCGCCTGGCCGGGGCGCTCATGGGCATCCAGGCCATCAAGGGCGTCGAGATCGGCGACGGCTTCGAACTCGCCCGCGTGCCCGGTTCCAAGGCGCACGACGAGATCGTCAACACGCCCGAGGGCATCCGGCGGGTCTCCGGCCGCTCCGGCGGCACCGAGGGCGGCCTGTCCACCGGCGAGCTGCTGCGCGTCCGGGCGGCGATGAAGCCGATCGCCACCGTCCCGCGCGCCCTGAAGACCGTGGACGTCACCACCGGCGAACCGGCGCAGGCCCACCACCAGCGCTCCGACGTCTCCGCCGTCCCCGCGGCCGGCATCGTCGCCGAGGCCATGGTGGCGCTGGTCCTCGCGGACGCGGTCGCGGAGAAGTTCGGCGGCGACAGCGTCACCGAGACCCGCCGCAATGTGCGCGGCTACCTCGACAACCTGGCCATCCGATGAGCGCACCGCTGATCGTGCTGGTCGGCCCGATGGGCGTGGGCAAGTCCACCGTCGGGCGCATCCTCGCCGAGCGCCTCGGCACCGGCTTCCGGGACACCGACGACGACGTGGTCGCCGCCGAGGGCCGCTCCATCTCCGACATCTTCGTCGAGGACGGCGAGCCCGCCTTCCGCGCCCTGGAGAAGCAGGCGGTGCGCGCCGCCGTCGCCGAGCACGAGGGCGTCCTCGCCCTCGGCGGCGGCGCCGTGCTCGACCCCGGCACCCGCCGACTGCTCTCCGGACTGCGGGTCGTCTACCTCTCCATGGACGTCGACGAGGCGGTCAAGCGCACCGGCCTCAACGCCGCCCGCCCGCTGCTCGCGGTCAACCCGCGCAAGCAGTGGCGTGAACTGATGGAGGCCAGGCGGCACCTGTACGAGGAGGTCGCCACCGCCGTCGTCCCGACCGACGGCCGCACCCCCGACGAGGTCGCCCAGGCCGTCCTGCACGCACTGGAGCTGCCCGCAGCCGCGAAGACCCCCGACCCCCGCCAGGAGGAAGCCATGCCAGCCCCCGTCACCCGGATCCACGTCGGCGGCACGGCGGGCACCGAACCCTACGACGTCCTGGTCGGCCGTCAACTCCTCGGCGAGCTGGCCGGACTGATCGGCACCAGGGCCAAGCGGGTCGCCGTCATCCACCCCGAGGCGCTCGCCGAGACCGGCGAGGCGCTCCGCGCCGACCTGGCCGAACAGGGCTACGAGACCATCGCGGTCCAGGTGCCCAACGCCGAGGAGGCCAAGACCGCCGAGGTCGCCGCCTACTGCTGGAAGGCGCTCGGCCAGTCCGGCTTCACCCGCACCGACGTCATCGTCGGTGTCGGCGGCGGCGCGACCACCGACCTCGCCGGTTTCGTCGCGGCGACCTGGCTGCGCGGCGTCCGCTGGATCGCCGTGCCCACCACCGTCCTCGCCATGGTGGACGCGGCCGTCGGCGGCAAGACCGGCATCAACACCGCCGAGGGCAAGAACCTCGTCGGCGCCTTCCACCCGCCCGCCGGCGTGCTGTGCGACCTCGCCGCCCTGGACTCCCTCTCGGTCAACGACTACGTCTCCGGTCTCGCCGAGGTCATCAAGGCCGGCTTCATCGCCGACCCGGTCATCCTCGACCTGATCGAGTCCGATCCCGAGGCCGCCCGCACCCCCGCGGGCCCGCACACCGCCGAACTCATCGAACGCTCGATCCGCGTCAAGGCCGACGTCGTCTCCTCCGACCTCAAGGAGTCCGGCCTGCGCGAGATCCTCAACTACGGCCACACCCTCGGCCACGCCATCGAGAAGAACGAGCGCTACACGTGGCGCCACGGCGCCGCCGTCTCCGTCGGCATGCACTTCGCCGCCGAACTCGGCCGCCTGGCCGGCCGCCTGGACGACGCCACGGCCGACCGCCACCGCACCATCCTCGAAGCCGTGGGCCTGCCCCTGCACTACCGCTACGACCAGTGGCCCAAGCTGCTGGAGACGATGAAGGTCGACAAGAAGTCCCGCGGGGACCTGCTGCGCTTCATCGTCCTGGACGGCCTCGCCAAGCCGACGGTGCTGGAGGGGCCCGACCCGGCCGTCCTGCTCGCCGCATACGGCGAGGTCGGCGAGTAACCGACCCCGATCAGCCCGGCATGACGGGCACTCAGGGCCGCCCTCGCCCGTTCACACCATGACGACCGAGGGCGGTACCGTTCGGTACGCAGCGGGGTCACCCCCTGCTGTCCACGCCCCAACGCCTGTACGAGACGGAGTGGCACCGGATGCAGCATGCAGTGGGTTCTCCGCTGCCGCCGCCCCATCAGCCGGGGCAGGGACCGGCCACCGGCTGGTCACCGGCCGCACACCACCCGGGTCCGCACCAAGGGCCCGCGCCCATGCCCGCGCCGCCGCAGGCGCCGGGCGGTTACCCCGTGCCCCCGCCCCCGCCTCCCGCGGGCCACCCCTCGGCGCCGCCGCCCGACACCACCGGCCATGTGCCGCTGCCCCCGGGCGGCCCCGTCGCCGTACCGAACCCGCCCCAGGCCACCGCGCCGCCCGACCCGACCGCCACCACCATCGCGGTGCTGCTGATAGGCCCCGCCGGCGCGGGCAAGACGAGCGTGGCGAAGTACTGGGCCGACCACCGGCGTGTCCCCACCGCCCACATCAGCCTGGACGACGTGCGCGAATGGGTCCGCTCCGGCTTCGCCGACCCGCAGGCCGGATGGAACGACAACTCCGAGGCCCAGTACCGCCTGGCCCGCCGCACCTGCGGCTTCGCCGCGCGCAACTTCCTGGCCAACGGCATCTCGTGCATCCTCGACGACGCGGTGTTCCCCGACCGCCCGGTCGTCGGCCTCGGCGGCTGGAAGCGGCACGTGGGCCCGGGGCTGCTCCCCGTCGTCCTGCTCCCCGGCCTCGAGATCGTCCTCGAACGCAACGCGGAGCGCACGGGCAACCGGCGGCTCAGCGACGAGGAGGTCGCCCGCATCCACGGCCGCATGGCCGGCTGGTACGGCTCCGGTCTCCCCATCATCGACAACTCGCAGATGGACATACCCGAGACGGCGAAGGTCCTGGACGAGGTCCTGGCACGGGCCATCGCAAGCCCCCCGAAGTGGTGAGAGCACCCGGTGCCGGTGCCGGCCCGCCTGCCCGCGGCGGCGGACCGACGGCGTGCGGGGGTGTGGTGGTGGGGCGGGGCCGCTCGGCCGGGCCCCCGCACCGGGCAGCCGGGGCAGCGCCGGGAGGGGCGCGACCGCGGCCCCCTCCCTGACGCCGCCGCACCCCCGGCCCTCACCGCCCCGTCACCGCACCCGCTCGGCCCCGCTCGAACGGCGACATTCCGCCAGAGCTCATACGCTCGGTGCATGTCAGAGGTGTACGCGGTCCGCCGTGCCCGGCTCCGGGAATGCTGCAACGCGGGCGGCAGCGCGGCGGCGCTGGTGTCCCGCCCCGCCAATGTGCGCTACCTCGCCGGCCCCGCCCCCGAGGGCTCCGTCCTCCTGCTGGGCCGCACCGACGACGTCCTCGTCTGCCCCGGCACACCCGACGACCGGCCCCCCGGCACCCCCGAGTCCCGCCCCGACGAGAACCTCCCCGTCCGCCTCGCCCCCGGCCCCAACGCCGACCCCACCCTCACCGCCGCCGCCCTGGCGGCCTCCCAGGGCGCCGATTCCCTCGCCGTTGAGGAACACCACCTCACCGTCAGCCGCCACCGCGCCATCGCCTCCGCCGCCCCCACCCTCCGTCTCGCCGACATCGGCGGGGCCGTGGAGCAGCTCAGGGTCGTCAAGGACGAGGAGGAGATCTCCTGCCTCCGCATCGGCGCCGAGATCGCCGACCAGGCCCTCGGCGAGCTCCTGGAATCCATCCTCGTCGGCCGCACCGAACGCCACCTCGCCCTGGAGCTGGAACGCCGCCTCGTCGACCACGGCGCAGACGGCCCCGCGTTCCCCACCTCCGTCGGCACCGGACCCAACTCCGGCCGCCGGGGCCACCGCCCCACCGACCGCCGCGTCGAGGAGGGCGACTTCCTCTCCGTCTGCCTGGGCGCCACCTACCGCGGCTACCGCTGCGAGATCGGCCGCACCTTCGTGATCGGCACCGCTCCCGCGGACTGGCAGATCGAGCTCTACGACCTCGTCTTCGCCGCCCAGCGCGCCGGCCGTGAGTCCCTGGTACCCGGCGCGGCCTGCCGCGACGTGGACCACGCCGCGCGCCAGGTCCTGGACTCCGCGGGCTACGCCGACGCCCTCCAGCCGCTCACCGGTCACGGTGTGGGCCTCGAAATCGGCGAGGACCCTCAGCTGGCCCCGTCGGCCATGGGTAAACTGGACGCTTGCGTGCCGGTCACCGTCGAACCGGGGGTCCACCTCCCGGGCCGGGGTGGTGTCCGGATCGATGACACGCTCGTCGTCCGCCCCGAGGCGGATGGCGGACCCGAGCTACTCACCATTACGACCAAGGAGCTGCTCGCGCTCTAGCCCTCACGCTGTGCGCATGTGCCCCGGGGTCGTCCACGTCAGTCCAGTCCAGGAGAATCCTCAACCGTGGCTTCCACGAACGACCTCAAGAACGGCATGGTGCTCAAGCTCGAAGGCGGCCAGCTCTGGTCCGTCGTCGAGTTCCAGCACGTCAAGCCCGGCAAGGGCCCGGCCTTCGTGCGCACCAAGCTGAAGAACGTGCTTTCCGGCAAGATCGTCGACAAGACCTTCAACGCCGGTGTCAAGGTCGAAACGGCCACCGTCGACAAGCGTGACATGCAGTTCTCCTACATGGACGGCGACTACTTCGTCTTCATGGACATGGAGACCTACGACCAGCTGCACGTGGACCGCAAGGTCGTCGGCGACGCCGCCAACTTCCTCGTCGAGGGCTTCGAGGCCACCGTCGCCCAGCACGACGGCGAGGTGCTCTTCGTCGAGCTCCCGGCCGCCGTCGAGCTGACGGTCGCCGAGACCGAGCCCGGTGTCCAGGGCGACCGTTCCACCGGTGGCACCAAGCCCGCGACGCTGGAGACCGGCCACCAGATCCAGGTCCCGCTCTTCATCACCACCGGTGAGAAGATCAAGGTCGACACCCGTACCAGCGACTACCTCGGCCGGGTGAACAGCTAACCGTGGCTGCCCGCAACACGGCCCGCAAGCGTGCCTTCCAGATCCTCTTCGAGGGTGACCAGCGCGGCGCCGACGTCCTGACCGTGCTCGCCGACTGGGTCCGGCACTCGCGTACCGACCCCCGGCAGCCCCCGGTCAGCGAGTACACGATGCAGCTCGTCGAGGGCTACGCGGACCACGCGAAGCGGATCGACGAGCTGATCGCGCAGTACGCGGTCGGCTGGACGCTGGACCGGATGCCCGTGGTGGACCGCAACATCCTCAGGCTCGGCGCCTACGAGCTGATCTGGGTCGACGAGACCCCGGACGCCGTGGTGCTGGACGAGATGGTGCAGCTCGCCAAGGAGTTCTCCACCGACGAGTCGCCCTCGTTCGTCAACGGCCTGCTCGGCCGCCTGAAGGAGCTGAAGCCGTCGCTGCGCCGCGAGGCGTGAGCGGCACCGCGGGGCGCACCGCGCACGACGCGCAGGGCGTTCCGCGCGCGAGCCACCACAAGGCGCTCCGCGCACCAGGCACCGAAAAGCCGCCGGGGTGGCCGGAACCAGCAGGTTCCGGCCACCCCGGCGGCACGTTTCTGCGCAGACGTGCGAGGGCTTACGAGACCTCAGGCATCCTCGTGCGAGGCCACCGCGCGACGCGCGTCCGCATCCAGCACGCCCCAGCTGATCAGCTGCTCGGTGAGGACCGAGGGCGACTGGTCGTAGATGACGGCGAGGGTGCGCAGGTCGTCCTGGCGGATCGAGAGCACCTTGCCGTTGTAGTCGCCGCGCTGGGACTGGATCGTCGCCGCGTAGCGCTGCAGCGGGCCGGCCTTCTCGGCCGGCACCGTGGCCAGCCGCTCCAAGTCGAGGACCAGCTTCGGCGGCGGCTCGGCGGCACCGCCAGGGGTCGTGCCCGGCAGCAGCTCCTGCACCGGAACGCCGTAGAAGTCCGCCAGCTCCGCGAGGCGCTGAACGGTCACCGCGCGGTCGCCGCGTTCGTACGAACCGACCACGACCGCCTTCCAGCGTCCCTGGGACTTCTCCTCCACGCCGTGGAGGGAAAGGCCCTGCTGGGTGCGGATCGCCCGGAGCTTCGCCCCGAGCTGTTTGGCGTATTCGCTGGACATATGGCTCCCCGGCACTGGGTCGACGCGGCGGGAGGGGTTCCTGCCGCGCAGCTGGTAACTCACTGTGAGGTTACGCAGCGTTACTCTGGCGCGTCAAGCCGAATGGTCCACACCGACTCTTCCGTGCTGACGAAGACCGCTTACGCTGAACGGGTGATCGCGGCCCGCTCGGGGAGTGATCAGGGGGCCGCCGGGGGTTTCCGGGCGACCTGATACGGTGGGTGACGCAATCCCGACGTCCTTTAAGGTCCGTCCCGTGAGGCGGAGAAGGAGGTCCGTTTCGTATGGACAAGCAGCAGGACCCGCCGTCCGATGCGCAACCCGGCGACGCACGAGCCGTACTCGAGGCTCCTGACATCGCGCGGGTCCTGACCCGCATCGCCCACGAGATCGTCGAACGCGCCAAGGGCGCCGACGACGTGGTGCTCCTCGGCATCCCCACCCGCGGCGTCTTCCTCGCCCAGCGCCTCGCCGCCAAGCTCGAGCAGATCACCGAGCGCAAGGTTCCGGTCGGCTCGCTCGACATCACCATGTACCGCGACGACCTGCGCATGCACCCGCCGCGTGCGCTGGCCCGCACCGACATCCCCGGTGACGGCATCGACGGCCGTCTGGTCGTCCTCGTCGACGACGTGCTCTTCTCCGGCCGCACCATCCGCGCCGCCCTCGACGCGCTCAACGACATCGGCCGCCCCCGCGCGGTGCAGCTCGCCGTGCTCGTCGACCGCGGCCACCGAGAACTGCCCATCCGCGCCGACTACGTCGGCAAGAACCTCCCCACGTCGCTGCGGGAGACGGTCAAGGTCCTGCTCGCCGAGGAGGACGGTCGCGACACCGTGCTGCTCGGTGCCAAGCGGACCGGTCAGTAGCGAGCAGAACAGCAGAGCCGGCACCGCATGCCCACGTGTGCCTCCGTGTGCCCGCGCACGCCCGCCCGGC
>Ga0207873_1002384_pt1 | contig 15546 bp, 11 predicted proteins | sample BGWIniCompost_FD_187373 | JGI IMG/M metagenome (GOLD analysis project Ga0207873, IMG submission 187373) | Cellulose adapted compost microbial communities from Newby Island Compost Facility, Milpitas, CA, USA - BGW Initial Compost (SPAdes)... ...
TCGCGCGGGCCAGGCCCTCCTGGGGGCGGGGGGACTCGATGGGCCGGGTGTCCTCGGTGAGGGCGCGGACCGGGTCGACGACGCCCCAGCCGACGAGCCGGTCGCGGCCGGCGATGGTGCGTTCCGCGGTCTGCTCGATCTGGGCGGTGATCTGACGCCGGGTCCAGTCGGGGTGCTTGGCCTTGATGAGGGCGGCGAGTCCTGCGACGTAGGGCGCCGAGAAGCTGGTGCCGTTGTCGAGGCAGTGGCCGCCCTTGGGGACGGTGGAGATGATGTCGACGCCGGGTGCCGCCACATCGACGAAGTCGCCGGACTGGGAGAAGGAGGCGCGTTCGTTGTTGCGGTCGGAGGCGGCGACGGCGAGGACGCCCTCGTAGGAGGCGGGGTAGGTCTTCTTGACGTTGCCGCCGAGGCCGTCGTTGCCCGCGGAGGCGACGATGACGATCTCGCGGGCGAGGGCGGCGTCGACGGCGGCCTCGAGGCCGGGGTCGGGTTCGGCGGCGCCGGCGGTGTCCTGGGAGATGTTGATGACGTCCGCCTCGGCCTGGATGGCGTGGCGGATGGCGGCGGCGAGGCTCTTGGTGTCGCCGTTGCCGTCGGCGTCGTTCTGCTGGATGGGGATGATGGTCGCCTCGGGCGCCAGGCCGACGAAGCCGGTCCTGTCGTCGGGCCGGGCGGCGATGATGCCGGCGACCTTGGTGCCGTGGCCCACGGTGTCGGTGGTGCCGTTCTCGCTGCCGCGCTCGACGGGGTTGCCGTCCTCGTTTTCGGCATCCCTGGGCAGGAGGTTGCGGCCGCTCTGGACGTCCACCGCGTTCTTCAGCTGGGGGTTCTTGACGTCGACGCCGGTGTCGATGACGGCGACGCGGACGTTCTTGCCCCTGGACTGGCGCCAGACCTCGTCGAGTTGGACGCGCTGCAGGGACCAGGGGCGGCCCGGGTAGACCTTGTTGGGGTAGGCGCACTCGTCGGTGAAGGAGTCGTCCGCCAGGGAGTCGTCGGCCGCGGCGGGGGCGGCCGCCGGCAGCGCGGTGACCAGCAGGGCTGCGGTGAGCGCCAGGGGGCGTGCGAGGGTGCGTGCGGGCCGCATCGGCGTGCCTCCCGTCAGGAGCCCTGCGGCTGCCGGGCCGCGGCGGTGGACAGGCGGGGGCCGGTGGGCAGGAACGCGGACCAGGCGGCGGGGACCGGCGCGGGGTCGACGTCGGCGTAGCCGAGGCGGGTCTGCGCCTGCTGGGCCTCGCGTTCGAGTTCCTTGCGCGCCTGCTCGGTGACGCCGATGCCGGCGTCGTCGGTGGCGCTGTCGGCGTTGGACTGCAGCACGTAGCGCAGGCCGGTGTCGGTGACCAGGAAGACCGGTCCCGCCTTGGTCTGGGTGCCCTTGAACTGGCGGTAGAGCTGGCCGGAGCCGGGGGTGACGTAGGCGCTGGTGGAGCCGGCCGGCAGGTCGGCCGGGAAGTCCCGGCCCGCCCAGGTGCTCAGGGTGGTGCTGCCGTCGGTGCCGACGCCGCGCAGCACGTTGCAGACGGTGTTGCGCTTGCCCTTGCCGGGGGAGGCCTGGTTGACGGCGCGGGGCTTGCCGGTGGGCCAGCGCTGCTCGGTGCCGAAGGGCTTGCCGGGGACGATGGCGCCGGGGCTCACCTCGAGCGGCTTGCCGGCCTGACCGAGCTGGGCCAGGTCCTCGCTGAACAGCAGGAGTTGGGCGACGAAGGCGGAGACGGGCGCGACCCGGCCGGGCAGCACGACGTAGTACTGGACCTTGTTGTTGTCGAAGGCCTTCAGGACCATGCCGACCCGGTCGGCGGTGGCGTCCAGCCGGCCGGGGGCTCCGGCGGGGGCGCCCGGGGTCCGGCCGATCTCGGGGAAGGTGATGGGGTCGCCCTGGTGGAGGGTGGCGAGCCATTCGCGGGAGACCTGCTGGGGTTCGCGGCCCGAGCCGACGACGGTGCGCAGCAGCAGTTCGAGGCCGGCGCCGGTGTCGAGGCGGTCGATGCGGTAGGCCGTGCCGCCCGCGTCCACCACGTAGCGCTTGCCCTGGGGGTCGGCGACGTAGAGGAGTTCGCCCTCGGTCAGCCGCTGCTTGCCGTCGGTCAGCCGCTGTTCGCGGTCGGCGAGGACCAGCGCGGCCTTCTGGACGGACCGGCCGCCGGCGCTGGGCCGCTCGCACACCGCCCACCGCTTGGCGGTGCCGGCTTCCTGCGCGGAGGGCAGGCGGTCGGGTGCGTAGGGGATGCCGATGGTGACGCCGTGCGGGATCTTGCCGCTGTCCAGGACCTTCTCGCTGACGGTGACCACGTCGCCCTTGCCGGGGGCGAGGAGGAGCTTGGCGGAGGCCATGTTGAGCACCGGGTGCAGCTGGACCTCGTTGCCGGTCTTCAGGACGACGTAGCGGGTGGTCGACGTGCTGGCGATGATCACTTTCTCGGCCGGGGTGTCCCAGCCCTTGGGCGCGGTGGGCCGGAACATGCCCCAGGCGCCGAAGACGGCCATCACGATCACGCCGATGATCAGGCCGGGCAGGATGCCGCGCAGGGGCCGCGGGGCTCCCTCGTCCGAGCCGTGCGGGGACGACTGGACGAAGGCCGCGAGCAAGCGGCGCTTCGCGAAGGTGTAGGCGTTGAGCTGATCCCGCCGCGATGCCATTGGTGCCTGTCTCTCCCCGTGTCCGGCCCGAGTCCGGCCGTGTCCCCGCCCGTGGCCGACCGTGTTCCGGCGTCGTCTCAGCGTCTTCACCCGTGCCGGGCCGGACGGTGGTCGCAGGACGCGGGACGGCGACCGCCCGCCCGTCGATCTCGGGCGTGGCCCCTACTATGCCTGGTGCGCGGGACGGTTCGGGGAGCGGGTAGGGTGCCTGGGCCTTGTGTGATCAGGCGGGCGCGCCTGAACTACGGCGGTCGATGAGCAATTTGGGGGGATGGTACGTGACGGCGTCCGGAACGCGGGCGGGAGCGGCCACACCGGGGGGTCCCCAACCGAGGCTGCGCGCGGGCGGTCCCGGATCGTTCCGGCTGCAACGGGTCGTGCTGCTGGAACTCGCGGCCGCCGTCCTCCTCGTCGGCTGGGTCCTCGGCCCGGTGGCCCTGGGGGTCGCCGGAGCGGTCGCCGCCGTCCTGGTGCTGCTCGCCGTCATGCGCCGCAGGGGGCGTTCGCTGCCCGAGTGGGTGGCCACGGCGCGCGCCCTGCGCACCCGGCGCAGGCACGCCGCGGCGCGGGTGATCCCGCCGGGCACCGAGCCGGGGCTCGCGCCGGCCGTGGAGTGCGATCCCGCCCTGCGCACCTACTCGTACAAGGGCCGGGACCGGCGTCCTGTCGGGCTCGTCGGGGACGGGACCTTCGTCACCGCCGTGGTCCAGGTGGAGGCCGACGCCACGGCGCTGCGCGCCGAGCGCAGCCGGCGTCCGCTGCCGCTGGCCCTGGTGCGGGACGCGCTGGAGGTGGACGGCATCCGCCTGGAGTCGGCGCAGGTGGTGCTGCACACCCAGCCGGCCCCGGCGCTGCATCTGCCGCGCGAGTCGGTCGCCGTCAGCAACTACGCCCCGCTGCAGGAGCAGACGGGCGCGCCCGCGGTCCGTATCACCTGGATCGCGCTGAAGCTCGCGCCGGAGCTGTGCCCGGAGGCGGTGGCGGCCAGGGGCGGCGGTCTGCTGGGCGCGCAGAAGTGCGTGGTGCGGGCCGCCGACCATCTGGTGAGCCGTCTCACCGGCGCCGGCTTCCGTGCCGCCGTGCTGGACGAGGAGGAGCTGACCTCGGCGATCGCCACCTCGGCCTGCGCCAATCCGCTGGTGACGGCCGAGGCGGGCCGCACGGACCGGCAGGAGCCGCGCACCGAGGAGTCGGGCCGCAGCTGGCGCTGCGACAACCGCAGGCACACCGCGTACTGGGTGCGCAAGTGGCCCGCGCTGGGCGGCGCCGGCGGCTCCTCGCTGCCGCAGTTCGTCGCGCGGATCACGGCGGTGCCCGCGCTGGCCACCACGGTCAGCGTCACCGTGGCGCCGGGTGACGGGCGGGAGGTGTCGCTGCGCGGCCATGTGCGGGTGACCGGGCGCAGCGCCGACGAACTGACCGCGGCGCGGCGGGCGCTGGAGAGTGCCGCCCGCTCGTCGGGCGCGGCGCTGGCCCGGCTGGACCGGGAGCAGGTGCCCGGCGTCCTGGCGACTCTGCCCCTCGGAGGTGTTCGGTGACGGCGATGCGGACGACGGCGGGGGCGCCGGGCGCGACGGGGGCTCCGGCCGTGCCGGTGGCGCCCGGCCCCGCGAACACCGGCGCGGTCCGGCCCCCGGCGGGCGCGCGGTCCGCGGGCGGCACCCGGCGCCAGGGCGCGGGCTCTCGGGGCGCGCCGGACGCGGGCGGCGGGCGTGGCCGGCGCCTGCTGCGGGGCGGCTTCGGCCTGCGCGGGCCGCGCCACGGGCGGCACACCCTCTCCTGCGCGGACCTGGACGCGCTGACGCTGCCGATCGGCGACGACGGTGTGGTCATCGGCACGGACGCCGAGGGCCAGCCCGCGGTGCTGGGCCTGAACCGGCCCACGCCGTACGAGGTGGTGCTGATCGGCGGGCTGTGGACGGCGCAGGTGCTGGCGCTGCGCGCGGCGGCGACCGGTGCGCGGGTGGCCGTGGAGACGGGCCGGGCGCAGGCCTGGTCGCAGCTGCTGCACGCCATGGGCGGCGGGCAGAACGGGCTCGCGGTCTACGACGTCGGCCGGGTCCCGCCGCTGGGGGCGTCGGCGGGCACGCCGGTGCTGGTGGTCCGGGACTGCGGCATGCGCCCGCCGCGCGGCCGGGTGGTCTCCGGGCCCTGGCGTTCGGTGCTGACGCTGCTGCCGTATCTGAGCCCGGTCGCGCCGCGGCTGGTCCGGCAGGCGCGGCTGGTGGGCGTGCAGCGGATCTCGCCGCAGGAGGCCGCCGAGCTGGGCCGGACGATGGCGCTGCCGCGGGCCGATGTGGAGGCGCTGCCCACCCTCGCCGACGGCCTCACCCTTTGGTGCGCCGACCGCGACCGGCAGTATGTGATGACCCAGCCGACGGATGCGGAGACCGGCCTGCTCGGCCTGCCCCGGCGGATGGACTGACGGTTCCGACGCACGCGGCCGGATCTCTCCCGGCGTCCGGTCACGACGGGCGGATGGACCGGCGGTCCGGCACGCCGCATACTGGCGTGGAGTACTGACGGCCAGTCACATCACCCCGCACCTGAGCACAGTTGCCCGCAGACACCCCGGCGTATCAACGCCCCCGCCCCGTCTCCCGTCTACACAACCGTGCCCCCCGCCGACCTCGCCCTCGCCACCCAGCAAGCGGACCCGGCCGGCCCTCCCCCGCTCAGTCGCCGGCTCCGCGGGTTCCTCCGGAGGCATCGCGTCCCGCTGCTGGCGACGCTCGCCGTGCTGCCGCTGTACGCGGTGTGGTGGGCCTTCCTCGCCACCGGCGGCGGTGATCTGGCCGCGCAGATCGCCTGGGCCCACTTCGCCGAGCGGCACGGGGACTCCGCGTACAACCTGTTCTGGTACGGCGGCATGCACGCCGCCAACTACAGCGTGATCTCCCCGTACGTGATGGCCGCCCTCGGGGTCCGCACGGTGACCGTGGCCTCCGGGGTCGCCGCCTCCTGGCTGGCCGCGCTGCTGGTGGTGCGCAGCGGGGTGCGACGACCGCTGCCGCTCGCGCTGCTCGCCTCCCTCACCCTGTGGTGCAACGTCGCCTCCGGTCGCACCACCTTCGCGCTCGGGGTCGCCTTCGGTCTCGCGGCCGCCCTGTACACCGGTGCGGCCGGCCGGGGCGGACGGCCGGTCCTCGCCGGTGCCTACGCCGCCCTCGCCACCATGGCCTCGCCGGTCGCCGGGCTGTTCCTGGCGATCGTCGGGGCCGGTTTCCTGCTCGGCGGGCGCCGGTACGCGAGGCCCGCGCTCGCCCTGATCCTGCCGCCCGCGGCCGTCGTCGGCACGACCAGCCTGCTCTTCCCGTTCCACGGCGAGCAGTTGATGCCGGCGTCGCGGATATGGCCGCCGGCTCTGCTCGGTGTCGCCGTCGCCGTGCTCGCCCCGCGGTCGTGGACGCCGGCCCGGTGGAGCGGTGTCGTCTACGCCGCCGGGACCGTGCTGGTGTATCTCGTGCCCTCGCCCATCGGCACCAACATCGAGCGGCTCGCCGAGTACGCGGCGCCCGTGGTGCTCCTGGCCGCGCTGTTCAGCCACCCGTCGCTGCGGGTCCGGCCGCTCGCCCCCGCGGCCGTGCTGCACCGCACCGCTCTTGCCGCCTCGTTCGTCTTCTCGCTGGCCTGGACGGGCGAGAAGACCGTCGACGATCTCGTCGTCTCCACCCCCGTGCCGGCCTGGGCGGCGCACACCGAGGGAGTGGTGCGGGCCCTGGACGGGCTGGGCGCCGGGCGGACCCGGGTCGAGGTGGTGCCCGCCCGCAATCACCGGGAGGCGACGGCGCTGGCCCCGTATGTGCACATGGCGCGCGGCTGGAACCGCCAGCTCGACATGGAACGCGCCCGGCTCTTCTACGACGGCAGCTTCTCCCCCGCCGCCTACCGGAGCTGGCTGGACCGCTGGGCGGTCGGGTTCGTGGTGCTGGCGGACGGCAGACCGGACGGGTTCGCCGCCCAGGAGGCGCGGCTGATCCGGGATCCGCGCACCCGGCCGGACTGGCTGGAGCCGGTGTGGCGGGACGAGCACTGGCAGGTGTTCCGGGTGCGGGACGCCGTGCCGCTGGTCTCCGCCCCCGGCACGGTGGTGCGCACCGACGGCGCCGGTGTCGTGCTGCGGGTGGCCGGGCCGGGCGAGGTGACGGTGCGGATCGCCTGGTCGCCCTGGCTGCGCAGCGACGGCGGGTGTCTGAGCCGGGCCGGCGAGTTCACCCGGCTGACGGTGTCCGCGCCGGGCGAGTACCGGATCAGCTCGGAGTACGGTCCTTCTCCGGCGCGGGCCGCTCGCTGCTGACCTCGGCGGCGGCCGTGACCGTCCGGGCGCGCGGGCCCTGCAGCAGGTAGGTCAGGGCCAGGCCGGCGCCGACCACGACCGCGCCGCCGGCCGCGTCCAGGATCCAGTGGTTGCCGGTGGCCACGATCGCGGCGCAGGTGAACAGAGGATGGAGCAGCCCCAGCGCCTTCATCCACATCCTGGGGGCGACGATCGCGATCACCACACCGCACCACAGGGACCAGCCGAAGTGCAGCGAGGGCATCGCCGCGTACTGGTTGGTGAGGTGGGTCAGGGTGCCGTAGTCGGGCTTGGTGAAGTCCTGCACCCCGTGCACGGTGTCGATGATGCCGAGGGTGGGCATCAGGCGCGGCGGGGCGAGCGGGTAGAGCCAGAAGCCGACCAGGGCGAGCAGGGTGGCGAAGCCGAGGCTGGTGCGGGCCCAGCGGTAGTCGGCGGGGCGGCGCCAGTAGAGCAGGCCGAGCACGGTGAGCGGCACCGCGAAGTGGAACGAGGTGTAGTAGAAGTCGAAGAACTCCCGCAGCCAGCCGATCTTCACCACGGCGTGGTTGACCGCGTACTCGATGTCGAGGTGGAGGAGGCGTTCCAGGTCGAGGATCTGCCGGCCGTGCTCCTCGGCGCGGGCGCGTCCGGCGGAGTTGCTGCCCCCGGTCGCGGCGAGCCGGACCTTCGCGTAGGCGGCGTAGGTGACGCGGATGAGCAGCAGTTCGAGCAGCAGGTTGGGGCGGGTCAGCACCCGGCGCAGGAACGGCACCAGCGGCACCCGGCGGAAGCGGGCCGGGACGGGGTCGGCGTACCGGGTGGGCACCGGGGAGCGGTAGTGGGGCGAGGTACGCGTCAGGAAGGGCACGCCGATGGCGGCGGCCAGCGCGGCGAGCAGGACGATGTTGTCGCGCACCGGGTACAGGAACGCCATGTTGGGCAGCAGCATCCGGGCGGGCAGCGTCATCACCAGGATCACGGCGACGGGCCACACCGGCCGGTCGGAGGCGCGCCGCCCGGCGCGGCCGACGACGGTGAGCAGCACCCACAGGAGCTGGTGCTGCCAGGCGGTCGGGGAGACGGCGATGACGGCGCAGCCGGTGATGCCGACGGCGAGCAGCAGCTGCCCGTCGCGGGCGTAGCGCACGGCGCGGCGCAGCGCGAGCACGGCGACGGCCGCGGCGAGCAGCAGGAACAGCCCGATCTCCAGGGGCCCGTGCAGGCCGAGGCGGAGCAGGGCGCCGTGCAGGGACTGGTTGGCGAGGTCGTCGGCGGGTCCGCCGAGGCCGACGCCCGCCATGTGGTGCACCCAGTAGGTGTAGGAGTCGCGGGGCATCGCGGCCCAGGCGAGCCCGGTGAGGGCGGCGAAGGTGACGCCGGTGGAGACGGCGGCCCGCCGGCGGCCGGTGAGCCACAGCAGGGGCGCGAACAGCAGCAGGGTCGGCTGGAAGGCGGCGGCGAGGCCGATGAGGGCACCGCTGACGCGCTGCCCGTGAGCGACGAAGCAGCCGAGCAGCACCAGCAGGACGGGGATGATGCTGGTCTGGCCGAGCCAGAGGGCGTTGCGCACCGGCAGGGACAGCATCAGCAGGCTGATGGCGACCGGTGCGGCGAGCAGCGCGGTGCGGCGGCCCACGGGCCGGGGCAGGGCGCGGGCGGCGACCAGGCCGAGCGCGACGACGAGCAGCAGCGAGCCGAAGGTCCAGCCCCAGCCGAGGGCCTGCTCGGCGGAGCGGGTGAGGGGTTTGAGGACGAGGCCGCCGAAGGGCGTGCCGGTGAAGCGGGTGGAGTCGTACAGCGAGCCGCTGACGTGCAGCACGCCCTGGGGGCCCAGCCAGGTCTCCAGGTCGGTGAGCCGCTCCCCGCGCGGGGTGGTCAGGACGACGGCGACCTGCCGCACCGCGAGCACGGCGGCGACCAGCCACAGCACCAGGCGCACCGCGCGCAGCCGTGCCTGGGTGCCGCCCACGGCCGTCGCCCCGAGAATCTCCGCCGGTCGCCCGCTGTGCTCAGCATTCGCCACGCCTGGTCGGCCTCCCGCCCCGGTCGTTCCACGCGCTGCGTGCGTGGAAGGTCACTCTGCGCACTCTATGAGTTCGCACCGCCCCAGAGCCAAGACGCAGACAACCCCCTCCTCGCCTGACCGCCTTCTTCTTGTTGTACCGGTCGGCCTTGCTGTCCGGTCGACCTTGCTGTCCGGTTGACGATAGACGCCGGGCGGCCGGGTTGCGCTTTGAGGGGGCGAGAAGGATCACACCGGGTCGGCCGGGTACGGGGCCGCGAGGGGTGCTGCGTGCCTGGACACCGCACATTTCTGTGCATCCTGCAACGATGCACGTACCGCCCGTAAAGGGACAAGCAGCGCCTATCGTCGCTTACTTGGCCCGCCCGACAGCGCCGCCGTGCGGAGCCCGTCCCTGTCCCCGTCGAAAGGTAGGCGAGCGTCGTTTTGTCGACTGCTCCTGTCGCCGCTCCCCCGTCCCCGCACCCGGCCACGCGGCCCGAGGCGCCCGGCGCCCGGGACGCCGCACCCACCGTGACCGACCCCGCGCTGGTCCGGCGCGCCGTGAAGGCGGCCGCGCTCGGCAACGCGATGGAATGGTTCGACTTCGGTGTCTACAGCTACATCGCGGTCACCCTGGGCAAGGTCTTCTTCCCGTCGGGCAACCCCACCGCACAGCTGCTGTCCACCTTCGGCGCCTTCGCGGCGGCCTTCCTGGTGCGCCCGCTGGGCGGCATGGTGTTCGGCCCGCTGGGCGACCGCGTGGGCCGGCAGAAGGTCCTCGCCCTCACCATGATCATGATGGCCGCGGGCACCTTCGCCATCGGCCTGATCCCCTCCTACGCCACGATCGGTGTCGGCGCCCCGATCCTGTTGCTCGCGGCCCGCCTGGTGCAGGGCTTCTCCACCGGCGGCGAGTACGCGGGTGCCTCCACGTTCATCGCCGAGTACGCCCCGGACAAGCGGCGCGGCTTCCTCGGCAGCTGGCTGGAGTTCGGCACGCTCGCCGGCTACATCGCGGGCGCGGGCCTGGTCACCCTGATGACCGCGCTGCTCTCCTCCGGCGACCTGCTCTCCTGGGGCTGGCGCATCCCGTTCCTGATCGCGGGCCCGATGGGCGTCATCGGCCTGTATCTGCGGATGCGCCTGGAGGAGACCCCGGCGTTCGCCGCCGAGGTGGAGAAGGCCGAGAAGAACCGGCCGAAGGTACCGCTGCGCGAGATGATCACCGGCCAGTGGCGGGCACTGCTGCTGTGCGTGGGCCTGGTGCTGGTGTTCAACGTCACCGACTACATGCTGCTGTCGTACATGCCGAGCTACCTGACCGGCGAGCTGCACTACGACGAGACGCACGGTCTGCTGGTGGTGCTCGGTGTGATGGCGCTGATGATGCTCGCCCAGCCGTTCGTGGGCGCGCTGACCGACCGGGTGGGCCGCCGTCCGGTGATCGCCGCCGGCTGCGCCGGCTTCCTGCTGCTGTCCGTTCCGGCGCTGCTGCTGATCCGGGACGGTTCGCTGCTCGCGGTCGCCGCCGGCATGGGCGCCCTGGGGCTGCTGCTGGTGTGCTTCACGGCGGCGATGCCGTCCGCGCTGCCCGCGCTGTTCCCGACCCGGGTGCGCTACGGCTCCCTGTCGATCGGTTTCAACGTCTCGGTGTCCCTGTTCGGCGGCACCACCCCGCTGGTGGTCACCGCGCTGATCGGAGCCACCGGCGATGTGATGATGCCCGCCTACTACATGATGGCCGCGGCCGTGATCGGCGGTTTCGCCGTCTGGCGGATGGCGGAGTCGGCCGGAAGGCCGCTGCCCGGTTCTCCGCCGTCGCTCGAGGCGGAGACACTGGAGAGCGGGGCGGCCGGGACCACCGGATCCGCCTGACCCACCGGACGAAAGGCGCGGCGGATGAGCGACGAGCAGCTCTGGCACGAGGTGGACGACTACTTCACGGCCCGCCTCGCACCGGGAGACGAGGTCCTGGAGGCCGCGCTGCGGGACAGTGCGGCGGCCGGGCTGCCGCCGATCGCCGTCGCACCCAACCAGGGCAAGCTGCTGCAGCTGCTCGCCCAAATCCAGGGCGCCCGGCACATCCTGGAGATCGGCACGCTCGGCGGCTACAGCACCATCTGGCTGGGCCGCGCCCTGCCGCCGGACGGACGGCTGATCACCCTGGAGTACGAGCCGAAGCACGCCGAGGTCGCCACCCGCAACCTCGCCCGGGCCGGGCTGGAGAAGCAGGTCGAGGTGCGGGTGGGTCCGGCGCTCCAGTCGCTGCCGCGGCTGGCCGACGAGAACCCGCCGCCCTTCGACCTGGTCTTCATCGACGCCGACAAGGCCAACAACGCCCGCTACCTGGAGTGGGCGCTCCGGCTCACCAGCACCGGCAGCCTGATCGTCCTGGACAACGTGGTGCGCGGCGGCCGGATCGCCGACCAGGACAACCACGATCCGGACGTGGCGGGCACCCGCGCCGCGCTGGAGATGATCGCCGGCCATCCGCGGCTGAGCGGCACGGCGGTCCAGACGGTCGGCGTCAAGGGCCACGACGGGTTCGCGCTGGCGCGGGTGCTGGCCTGAGCCGCCGCGGGCAGCCCCGGAAGTGCCTCAGACCTCGTGGTAGAAGCCCACGTTGACGCTGCGCGGGGCCGTGCGGTCGTGGATCACGATCTCGCCGTTGCCGCCCCTGGGCAGCGCGACGGTGCCGCCGTAGGCGACCGGGCCCGCGTATTCGCCGGCGGTGATGCGGACCTCGGAGGACGGCTCCGGCAGGGAGCCGCGCAGCCAGGTCAGATGCCAGGTGCCGTCCTGCCCGCACTGGAACTCCAGATGGACGCGGGAGACGAACAGCCAGTCGTCCGGGGTGACCAGCCGGCACACCGAACGGTCGCGTCCCACTCGCAGCACGGCGCCCGGCTCGCTGGGTGCGTCGGCCATCTGCATCCCGGCCGTGGCACCCTCTTCCGCCGCGGTCACGGCGGCCATGGTCAGTTCGAGCACGTGCGCTCCTCCTGTGACGATCCGGCTGGCTGAGATCCGCCGCATGATAGAACGCCCGGCTGTACTCCGTCCGGCACAATGGGTGCATGACGGAGCGCAAGCCCCCCGGCGTGAGCTTCGAGTCCTTCGCCGACAAGCAGATCCGCGACGCCGAGGCCCGCGGGGAGTTCGACCGGCTCGAGGGTGCGGGCAAGCCCCTGCCCCGCGACATCGAGACCACCTACGACGACCTGTGGTGGGTCAAGCGCAAGATGTCCCGCGAGGGCCTGTCGGTGCTGCCGCCGGCGCTGGCGCTGCGCAAGGAGGCCGAGGACGCGCTGGAGGCGGCGCTCGCGGCGCCCTCGGAGCGGATGGTGCGCAAGATCCTCACGGAGATCAACGCGAGGATCCGCGAGATGATGTTCAAGCCGCCGCCCGGGCCCCCGCTGGGCAGGAAGCCGTTCGACGTCGAGGAGGTCGTACGGCAGTGGCGGGAGCGCCGGGAGGCGGCCGGCGGCCGGGGCCCTTCTTCGCGGGCGTAGGCCGGAATCCTTCCTCGCAGCGGTGATCGTGGGTCGTACCGGAGAGCGGTGGCGCCGTTCAGACGTGCAGCAGCCGCTCGGCGAGCTGCCGGTAGTCCCGCAGGGCCAGGCGCAGCTGCTCGGTGTCGGTGGCCGCGGTGCCGCCGCCCTCACCGGTCTCGGCCGCCTGCCAGGACCGGCGCAGCGTGCGGCGGCGCTCGGTCACCGCGTGGGTGACGCGCTCGGTGAGCTCCTGGAGCACCTGGTCGGCCTCGGCCACCGCCTCGCGCGGGGTGTCGACGAAGCCGGCCACGGCGTGCTGGAGCTGCGCGGTGAGCTTGTCGCTGTCGTCCCGGGCGAGCAGCTGCTGCCCGGAGCCGGAGCCGTGGAGCCGGTCGTCCCGGTTGTCGTGGGCGCCGTGCTCGGCGCCGGTGTCACCGGCGTGGCCGGTGTCCCGTCGGGCGTCCTCGGACCTGAGGCGGTCCCGCTCGGCGGCCAGTCCTGCGGTGTCCGTGGCCGGGGCGTCCTGGGAGCTTCCGGAGGTGGCCGGGGGTTCCGTGGACTGCGGGTGGGCGGCGACCAGCGGGCTGTCGCTGCCGTCGTCGGCGGGGGTGCCGCCGGCCGTGGGGTTCTCGGGGTGCCGGGTGGTGTCGGTCATGATTCAGCTCTCCTTCGTCTGGCGCCGGTGCAGCAGCGACGGCGTGTGCGAGCCGCGCGCGGACCGGGTCTCGTGCTCGCGTCCCGGGGTGGCGCGGTGGCGTCCGCCGTCGGGGCCTGACGGGCGCAGCAGCTCGTCGAACAGGGCACGGGCCTCGACCATCGCCTCGCGCATCTCCTCGGTTCCGGCGCCGCCGTCGGCCGCGCCGTTCGCCCGGGCCCGGGTCACCCGGTGCACGCGCCGGTAGCCGTCGACGTGGTGGGCGTGGTGCACGGACAGGGCGGCGAACTGCTCCTCGTACTGGCCGCCGTCGGGGAAGCCACGGGCGCCGGCGAGATCCGAGATCAGCCGGTCGGCCTCGGCGAGCGCCTCGCGCGGCGACTCGACGAACCGCTCCTGGGCGGCGGTCCAGCGCGCCTCGAAGCCGTGCCGCTCGGTGGGCTCCAACTCCCGCATGCGCAGGGATCCATGGCGCTCGACGCGGTCGGCGAGCTCCCGCTCGGCCGCCTGGGTGTCCCCGTCGTGGCGGGCGACGGCCCGCTCGTACTCCGGCCCGAAGCGCCGCTTGAGACTCATGCCGTGCCGGGGTCCGCGGGCGCGCAGGGCGACGACGGCGGCGACGGCCACGAGGACGGCAGCAATCACGATCAACGCAATGATCAGTCCAGTGGACATGTATGCCTTCCGGGGTTCTCGTCCAACCGGCACTCCTGGCGAGCCGGTTCGCCAAGCGGGTAGCCCCGAACGGCGTCCGCAAACAGAATGCGGGGATGACCTGGACCGTTGCCCCGAGCCGCCCGCCTCCCCGACCGCCGCACTCTGGCGCGCCTGCCCCTGCCGCACCGAGGTCTGCGACCGCTGGTGCCTGCTGCGCGGGGGCCGCAGGACCGACGCCGGGGAGCTGGAGCGGGGGATCGCGGCGTACGACGGCGCCGACCCGGCGCTGCTGGTGCGGCCCGCCGGGGAGGCGGCACGGGCTCGCGGGGCCCGCCGGACGATCCTGGACGCCCGCAGCGACCCGGTCGGGGCCCGCACCCTGTACGCCCGGCCCGGCCACCCGGAGACCGGGCCGCACAGCACCGACCCGTACGCCGGGCACTGGTTCACCGAGCCGCTCACCCCGCTCGCCCGGGCCCGGCCGGCCCGCCCGCTCGCCCGAGTCCTCGGCCGGCCGCCCCGGACCCTGTTCGTGCCCCCTCAGACCGCGCGCGTGACCGGCCGCTCTCCCCGTGGGCTCCCGCCCCTCGGGCGTTCGCTGCTGGAGCCGCACAGCTCGCCGGACAGGTCGTGCACCAGCTGGACCAGGTCGGTGGGCCGGTCGGGCCCCCACCAGTCGCCGAGCAGTTCGGCCAGGGACTCCTCGCGGGCCTGCGCCAGCCGCTCGGCGACCGTCCGGCCCTCCTCGGTGAGCACCAGGTCGGGTCCGCGCCGCGCCGCCAGGTGCCGGGACTCGACCTCGCGGGCGGCGTCCATCACCACGCTCAGCGGGATGGCGGTGCGCTCGGCGAGCAGCGCCGGCTCCACCGAGCCGTGCCGGCGGATCCGCAGCAGCAGCCAGCTGGAGGCGGGCAGCAGGTCGTAGCCGGCGCGGGCGGTGATCTTCCGGTAGATCTCGCGGCGCCCCTCGCGCGTGCCGAGCAGGGACAGCGCGCGGCACACCTCGTCGTAGGAGGACCGCTCGACGGGGTTGCTGGCGAGGGTCTCGGTGGCGTCGGGCGCGGTGACCGAGGCGCGCAGCCGGTCCTCCCGCAGGAACCAGGCCAGCACGAATCCGGCGAGCGCGACCGGCACCGCGTACAGGAAGACATCGGTGATGGCGACGGCGTAGGCGTGGACGGCGTCCGGGCGCAGCGCGGCCGGCAGTGCGTCGATGCCGCGCGGGTCGGCCTCCAGGGCGGCGGGGGTGACGCCGGGCGGGAGCTGGGCGCCGCGGAAGGCGGCGGCGAGTTCGTCGCCGAGCCGGGCGGCGAAGATCGTGCCGAAGACGGCGACGCCGAAGGAGGCGCCGATGGAGCGGAAGAACGTCGCGCCGGAGGTGGCGACGCCGAGGTCCTCGTAGGAGACGGCGTTCTGCACGATCAGCACCAGGACCTGCATCACCAGGCCGAGACCGAGGCCGAAGACGAAGAAGAAGGCGCTCATCTCCCCGGTGGAGCTGTTCTCGTCGAGCTGGTGGAGCAGCAGCAGCCCGAGGGTGGTGACGGCGGTGCCGGCGATCGGGAACACCTTCCAGCGGCCGGTGCGGCTGACGATCTGCCCCGAGCCGGTGGAGGCGATCAGCATGCCGGCCACCATCGGCAGCATGTGCACGCCGGACATGGTGGGGGTGACGCCCTGGACCACCTGGAGGAACGTCGGCAGATAGGTCATCGCGCCGAACATCGCGAAGCCGACGACGAAGCTGATCACGGCGGACAGCGTGAAGGTGCGGATGCGGAACAGCTTCAGCGGCAGCACCGGCTCGGCGGCCCGC
>Ga0207873_1002388_pt1 | contig 15537 bp, 9 predicted proteins | sample BGWIniCompost_FD_187373 | JGI IMG/M metagenome (GOLD analysis project Ga0207873, IMG submission 187373) | Cellulose adapted compost microbial communities from Newby Island Compost Facility, Milpitas, CA, USA - BGW Initial Compost (SPAdes)... ...
CCCACCGCCACTGGAGCCGCCGCCGAGGCGTTCGTTGAACTCCGCCAGGAAGGCGGTGCCGAGCGCCGCCGCTGCCTGCTGTATCTCCGGGGGGAGGGCATCCAGCCCCGCCATCGGGTCGTTGCCCACCACCGCGCTCTCCAGGTAAGCCCGCACGGCGGCGGGGTCGATCTCCGCCCCCGCCGTCGCGTTCAGGAAGTCCTGCATCATGCGCCGGGTATCCGCGCTCATGTCCATCAGCGAGCGCGTCTGCCACGTGCCGTCCTTGAGGACGTCTTTCAGGTAGGCCTCGATGTCCTTGACCTCGTTGGTCGCCCACCGCTCGGTCTGGAGTATCTTCACGTACTGGTCCACGTCCGTCGCCCCGGCAGCGTAGTTGGTCAGGGTATAGGGGTCGCCACCACCCCGGCCCCTGCCGCTGCCGCTGCCGAAACCATCGGAGGTCCGAGTTCCCGCTCCGCCCGGGGCTGCCGTCATGTCGCCCGCGTACGCCCAGCCGTTCTCGGTGCGCACGGTCTCCATTGCCACCAGCAGGGCCTTGAGCGCCGGCAGGTGCCTCTGGATGGTGCCGATGTCCTTCCACTCGTTGTAGGCGCGCAGCGTGTCGTCCAGCCCGCCCATCTTGGCGAGCGCCCCGTACATGATGCCCCACATCTCTTTGCCCTGGAGCGACGCTTTCTCGAGCTCTAGCGCCGCCTTGACTTCCTCGGCTTCGAGATCTTCGGGTAGCTCAAACCCGCCCATCGGGCGCGAGCCGCTCTTGATCAGGTCGGCCACGTCCATCTGCCCCGGCGTTTGCAGGTCGGCGTCCGCTCGCAGCCTCGCCCACTCGGGAGACAGCGCCTCAATCGGAGCCGCCATCGCCTCCAGTTCCTCCCGCAGCTGGAGCGTCCACAGGTTCTTGTCCCGCAGGTAGGCGTTCATCTCCGGGTACTTGTCCCACATGGCATCCGCCTGCTCGTACAGGCCCACCTCGCGCAGCCCCCAATACTCATCCCAGAAGGCGTTGACGTCGAGGTTCGGATATTTGGCGTCCATGCGGCGGTTGAAGTCGTCGCGGGCGATGCGCTCAAACATATCCATCGACGCCATGTACTTCTGGAGCAGGGGGTCGGCCATGATGAGCTCGCGCCGCCGGTCCCAATACTCGGCGAGGATGGCGTGCTGGTTCAGGAACTCGGTCGCCGCCTCGTAGCTTTGCTTGTCGCGGATGTCGAAGAACGTGTTTTGCAGCTCGTAGATGTTGTCCAGATCGCCCTCGGCGTCGCCGAACTCGCGGGCCAGCGTCGCCTTCATGGCGTAGATGGCGTTCTTGGCCTCATTCCACTCCTGCACCGTCGCGTCGGCGGGCAAGGCCAGGATGGCGTAGAGCTGCTGCATCTTGCCCACGAACTCCTTGCGCGCGGTAGGCGGCATCGCCTCCAGCCCCTCCGTGTAGAACATGTCTAGCAGGCGCGGGTCGAGGCCGACTGCATCCAGGTAGGCGTCGTTGTTCGGCGGCAGGCGGTTGAACACCGACCACACCATGCGTTCGTCGCGCTCCATCTCGTCCTTGCGGCCCATGATCACCGCGTCGCCCCACGGGTACCGCTCGCTCAGTTCCTGGTAGGCGAGGCGCTGCTGCTCGCGGGTCATCTCGTCAATGGCCCCACCGCCGGGGCGGCGACGCCACAGCTCCGCGCGGATCATGTCGAAGCGGGCAATCTCCACCTCGCTCTCCGGGCGCGCTTTCAGGCCCGCGCCCGCGATCCACGAGATCAGCACCTGCGCGGCGTTCTTCTGCGCCGTCCACTGGAGGGCCTGGTCGTAGAGCTCCCCCTCGCGCCAGTAGGCGGCGTCGAACATCCGCTCCAGCGCGTTCGGGCCCTCAATCTGCCCACTTGCGTACAGGTCGTACAGCCCCTTCATTACGCGGCGGGCGTCGTAGATTGACCCCTCGAAGCGCGGACCCTCGCTCGTCGTGCGCCACAGCCACGGCTCGATCCCCACGCCACCCGGCGGGATGAAGTCCGCCCCGGCAGCGCGCGCCAGCACCGTCATCGCGTGGAAGCCTTTGGTGGGCTGGCCGAGGTAGCTCATCCACGACAGTTGCTCGTCGCGGTCCCCGCGCGCCCACGCCTGCGCGAACATGGCGAGCTGGATCCACGAGTGGACGCCCGGCCCGTAGTTGCCCATCTCGGAGATGAGCAGGCCGGGCAGGTGATCGCGCTGGTCGGGGTTGTAGAACTTGTCGCCCAGGAACCCGTTGAGCGGGTCGAGCATGTTGAGCACCGGTAGGTACATCGCCCCCAGCGGCGTCTCGAGCGTGAGCTGGTCCTGCCACCACGAGGGGAGGTCGCTGTTCACGCGCCGTAGCCCCTGGCGCAGCTTGATGAGCGCCGCGACCGCGCCGGGCTGCTGCACCGCGCGGCGCATGAAGTTTGCCAGTGTACGGGTATACCAGTACGGATAGGCGTAGACGAACCCCAGCAGCGTGTCGAAGTTGCGCCGGTCGGCGTAGTTGTGCAGGGCGAACTCTCGCACCTCGTTCCCCACCTGCGTGGCGATGGTGCGCGTCTCCATCAGGCGTGGGCGCACATCCTTGACGAACTGCTCGATGGCCCGCACCTGCTGCGGGGTGAGCTGCCGGGCGGGAAGCGTGCTGCGCGCCATCGCGTGCTCCAGCACGTCGTTCAGCAGGCGCTCGGTCTCCAGCGTCTGCGCACGGACCGCCGCGCTCCAGTCGTGAACGTTGGGCGGCGTCGCCACCTTGCGCGGCTCCGCCCCCATCTGGCCTATCGCCCTTGCGGTGTCGTCGATGCCGTCCAGCTCGTCGAGCAGGTTTTGCAGCTCGTCGTCCAGCGTATTCAGTTCGGCACGAAGTATATCTTCCTCGCTCGGCAGCAGCGCTCGGGCCGGGCGTGGGGCGGCCACGTCAAGGGGTGGCTCGAGCTGGTTTGCCAGCCACTCCACCGCCTCGTCCACGTCCATCTTGTTCTGCTCGATGAACTTCGCCCACTGCGCCTGTACGTCACCTGGCGTCTCGTTGAGCTTGGCGAACTGGTCGCTGTCCAGCATGGCGACCGCTTCCTCAAACGGAGATACCCCCAACGGTTGGCGCGGGCGTGGTTCCTCTGGCCAACGCCGGCGACGACTCGGTACAACAATATTAGCCCGCGGCTGCGCGCCCGCGCGGAGCTGTCTCTGCAATTCTCGGTACTGCTGGTTTAACTCGTCAATCTGCGCCCTGAGCCGCGCTGCCTCATCGGGGTCGAGCTCGTTGCGCCAGCGGCTTGTTAGCTTCGCCTGCTGAACGCGAAGCTCCTCCATCTGCCACCAGATCTGCCTGTCAAACGCTGGCGGGTCTGGCACCACAGGCCGCTCCCAATCGGTGACGACCTCACCCGCCTCGTCAGCGACGCCTTCTCCCGCGAGCCGCGCGTTGAGCTCCGCCATCCGCTCACGGATGGCTGCGACACGCGCCTCCAGCGCCGCCACGTCGGGCGCTCTCTCCGCCGCCTCTCGCACCCCGCGCCCGCGCAGGCTCTCCACAATCGCCGGGTAGTTATCGGCGGTGATGTGCTCGGGTTGGAACACCGGCACGTCGTCCGCCAGCAGCCCCTCTTTCTTGAGGTGGTTGGTCAGGTGCCAGATATTATCAATGCCGTGCTCGTGCCCCACCGCCTGCACCTGGCGGAAGATGTCCCAATCGCCGGTGCCAATACCGTGCCGCACCATGATGTCGTTCCACACCGGCACGTCCACGAGGTCACGCCCGAGAACCTGCGCCATCTGCTGCCCGACCTCGGTGTAGGCGTCGAAGGACTGGCGGCGCACGCTCGTCCACCACTCATCGCGCAGCGAGAAGTAGTGGTCCCACGCCAGGGCGCGCCCCTCGCGTCCGGTGCCCGCCACCTGTACGGCGTGGGCAAACTCCGGCTGGTCCTGCCAGTGCAGGCCGTTTTGGTGATACAGGGAGTTGCGCAGCCGGTCGATGGTCGTGCGCGTACTGCCCGCCATCAAGTCTTCCTGCGCCGAGATCTTTGAGAAGCGAGCCGTCAAATCAAACAGTTGGTCGATCTGCTCATTGGTCAGGCTGCCCGCTGCCCGCAGGTCGTTGGCCTCGTCGATGTACATTTGCGCGTACTGTTTCGCAGCATCGCGCGCGTCACGCTGGGCCTCGATGCGCAGGTTGATGTCGCGCAGCACCACGTCCTGCTCGCGCGGCGACAGCTGCCACACGTCGTTCACCGCGTACTCGGTGTCGGCGATAACCAGTTGGTCCACCGTGCCCGCCTGCGGCGGCTGCAGCCCGACTGTATCGTCCGCCCGCTTGCGCGCCGCTTCCAGGTACTCCTCGAACCGCTGGGGGAGGGCGTTGAGGTCGTCCACCTCCGCCAGCATTTTATCCACGTCGTCGTACAGGTCTACCCGCCGCAGCCGCTCCAGCAGTTTCTCGTCCTCAATCAGCCGCCACGGCTCGCGCTCGAACCGGGCAATCACCTGGTCGAGCTGCTTGACCGTCCACGAACTCTCCACCGCGCGCAGTACCTCGCGCGCCAGATCGGCGTCGCCAAGCGCCCGCACGAGCGCGTCGTATCGCTCGAGCGGGATGGACTGGCCGAGACGGTGATACCGCTGCATGGTCTGCTTGAAGCCGTGCCAGATGGCGCGGAAGCTCCCTGCCCGCTCACCCCGCTGCCCCCACCGGTAGCCGAGCAGCACCTTCTTAGCGAACCGCTGAAATATGTTGTCACCCACATCCCCGATGCGCCCGATGCCGCCACCCTGCGCGAGCGCTGACCCCAGCACGTCGTAATCGCGGATATTGTCCTCAATGCGGCGCAGGGGCGTGATGATGTCCACGCCGTCGATGAACAGCGTGACGTTGTTGTTGGTCCAGTTGCGCACCGCCCAGCCGGGGCTGAAGCCCATGTGGAAGTAGGTGGCAAACACGCCCTGGAGGTTGTCGAGGACGCGCCGGGCGGCCAACAGCTTGGACGGCTCGTCCGGCAGCCCTACCGCCTTGCGCGCTGCCCCCTCCAGTCGGTTGAGGAACGTCACAAACTCATTCTCGGCGGCCGCTACGAGATCGTCGCGTTTACCCGGGCGCACGCCGCGCACGCCGAGCGCGTCCGCCCACGCCCGCTCCACCTTGTCCCACTGCCCGATGAGGTCCTGGCCCTGCTTACCGCTGAAACTCTCCAGCACCGCGCGGGTGCGGATGGCGGCGGGGCTGTTGAACATATCCAGCACCTCACCCGTCGCCGAGTAGGACGGCCCGAGTTGGTCGCCGGCCAGCCCCAGCGCGCGCTTAATCTCGTCCGCGCTGCGCCCGGTCCCGGCGATGTCATCCGCCGCCGGGTTCATGAACACCTCGAACAGCGCGCGGTCGGGGTGCAGATTCACGCCAATGGCCTTGAGCGCATCGGCGGCGTTGTCCGCCATGTGCCCGCGCAGCCCGAACAGAACGTCCGTGCTCTCCGCCGCGATGCGCGCTGCCTTCGCCTCATTGGTGCGGGCGAACAGCGGGATGCGCTCAATCAAGCGCGGCTCGGAGATGTCCTGCGTGCGGCGGAACGCCTCCAGCACCGCGTCGGGGTCGGGGGCGGCCAGCACCATGCGGGTACGGGCGGCGTCCGCCCAGTTGATCTCGCGCGCCGGCGCGCCGCCGCCGACCTGGCCGACGACGGGCAGTTTGGCAATCGGCACGATGTCCAACACGTTCAGCGGGTCGAGCACGATGCCGAGCAGCACGTCGCGAACGCGCTGCTGCGTGTCCAGGTCCGCCTCGGTCTCTTGCAACACCGTCTCTATGTCATCGCCGGCCAGCACGCGCTGCGCAGTAGAAACCAGCGGTTCGGTGCCCTCGTAGGTGAACTCCGACAGCTGCCACTGCGAGCGGAACGGGAGGTCACGGGCCAGCCGCAGCTGGCGCTGCTCGGCCAGCACGCGCTCACCGCCGTCGGGCTCGAAGAACTCCAGGATACGGCGCAGCTGCGAGGCGTCCTCCCCCCGCTCCTCTTTCGCCACGATGGCGTCGGCCACGACGCGCGTCAGAAAGGCGGGGTCGCGGTCGCTCACCTCCTGTGCCTTCTCCTCGAAGCCCGCCGCCCGCAGGGCGTTCACCGCCAGCCGTTTGATGAACGGGCCGACCTGTCGCCCGCCGAGGCGCGTGGGATCGACGATGCCCGCCGTCTCCAGCTTGGCAACGCCCAGCCCGCGTTCCGTCACGTCCCGTAGAATATCGAAGCTGCGAATCACACCCTCCGGCGCGCCGGCGATCCCCACACCCGCCGGCCCGCGCAGCCGAAACGCCTGCACGGCGGCGGGGACCGATTTGAGCGGGTTCCAAGTCCGGGACTGTTCGATGAGTTCCTGGCGCGTCGTCTCAATCGCCTCCTCTGACGCGCCGCCCGCCAGCTCCTCGTACACCTCCTGCGGGCGGAACAGCGGGCGCCACGCCTCCTGTAGGTTCGGAAGGATGTCGCCCACGTTTATGTCGTTGCCGCGCGGCCCGGTCCACAGTCGCCGCTCGGGGAGGCGGCTGCTCGTCTTGCTCACGCGCGTAGGGTCGACGAATGGCGTCCACACCTGGCGCGGCGGCCCCGGCGTGACCGGCTCCGGCAGCGCCTGCATCTCCGACTCAATCGGCGGCGGGGCAGGGGGCACCGGACCGACGTTCTGATAGCGCGGTGACTGCGAGCCGTAGGTGGCGCCCAGGTAGCCCTCGTCGAAGCGGCGCGGCTCGGCACGCGGTGGCGGAGTCGGGGCCGGCGGGGTATAGGATTGGAGAACCGGGCGCGGAGCGCCCGGTGTGGGCGCGGTCCAGCCGGTCGCCTGCTGCTGCCGCTCGACGACAAGGCGGCGGCGCTCGTCCGCCGCCTCGCGTAGCCGATCCTGTGCGCTCTTTTTGGACGCCACTCTGCTTCCCCTCTCTCTAGTGTGTCGCTAAACCGTCGCCGGAACCTGCGGCGGCACCGGCAGCTCCGTCGCCTGCGGCTGCGGCGGCACCGGCAGTTCCGCCGCCTCGGCCGCCTGCGGCTGCGCCGGGGCCAGCGCCGCCGCCTGCAGCTGCGGCGGGGTCAGCGCCGCCGCGAACCGCTGCTCGAGCAGCGCCTTCCCCAGCAGCGCCTTGAGCAGGCGCTCCATCAGCTTGCGCGTCTGCGCCTCCATGTTCTGCATGATGCTCATGGCCTCGTCGCTCCAGGCATACACCGTCGGCACGAAGTAGTCGGTGTTAAACCCGAACAGCCCGATGTCGCCGAGGGGCTCGAACCCCAGCGCCCGCAGAATACGGTCAAACAGTCGCACAAACTGGCCGTTCGGGTCCTGCGCGGCCAGCGCCCGCTGGAGGCCGGCGGGAATCTCGAAGATGTCCCCCGGCATCATGTTCACCACGATCTTGTCCAGCAGGTCCGCGAGCGCTATGCTCTCCTCGACCGGCATGGGGGCATCGTCAGGGACGAGGCTTGGCAGGATGCCCTCGGTGTCGTTGGCCGCCCGCTCTACCGCCTCCTCCACACTGCCACCACCGCCACCACCGCCACCACTGCCACCATCGCCAGTGTCACCAGCAGCACCCCCAGGGCTAGTGCCATCGCCACCCCCGGAAGCAGCCGCAGCGCCGCCACCTCCCCCCATCGCCGCGCCCTCGTTCAGCGCGTTCCACTCGCGCAGCGCGTCCCACTCGTTGAACGTCCGCGCCCCGTACTGCCCGAACAGCAGCTGGTGGCTCGGCGTCTCCAGGTTCAGGTCGCGGCTGCCCGGCTCCGAGCTGAACGGCACGTACCCTTCCGGCATCGGGCTGAACGGCACGTACCCTTCCGGCATCGGCGCGGTGGGCGTGGGCCGCGCCGGCGGGCGCAGCGAGATGTTCTGATAGCGCGGTGACTGGGACCCGAACGTGATGCCGAGGTAGCCCGTATCGAACCGGCGCGGCTCGGCACGCGGGATGGTGGAGGCCGGCGTGCCCACCGGCGTGCCCACCGGCGTGCCCACCGGCGTGCGCTGCGGCGGCACGAGCGGCTTATTAGGAACCGGGTCCGTGTGGATGAAGCCGCCCGCCTGCGGGATGGTAGAGACCGGCGGGGTCGGGGTCGGCGCGGGTGCGGGCTGGATAATGCCGCCGTAGTTGTGTCCGGGCGCCGGCGCAGGTTTCGGTGGCGCCGGCGGCGGGGGCGGCGGGGGCGTCGGGCGGGCCGGCGCGCCGTAGTTGTGCCCGGGCGCCGGCGCAGGTTTCGGGGGCGGCGGCGGGGGCGCCGGCCGGGTAATGCCGCCGTAGTTGTGTCCGGGCGCCGGCGCAGGTTTCGGCGCCGGGGGCTTACCCGTTCGTCCGTCAATAGTAATAGGTCTAATCGGTATCGGTGCCATGCCGTGCTATCTCCTCTCGGGCAATCCGCCCCTGCTCGCAAGATCGTCATTGTTCTCAATCGCCAACCGCGCCTGGTCCATTTGCTGGCGCGGCATGGCGCCCTGCATCGGTGCAGGCAGCGCCTGCGGGTCGATACCCTCGTACCCCGTGAAGCCGTCCGGCAGGTCCAGCGGCGGCGCGGTCTGTGTGCCCGTCCCGAACAGCGACTGAATGAGAGCGGCCAGCTCCGGGTCCTCCTCCGGCGGCGGCCCCGCCTCCGCACCCAGCACCTGCTCGCCCGGCACGCCCAGCGGCAGCCCGCCCTCCAGCACCATCTGCAAGGCGGCGTCCGGCGTCATGCCCTGCTCGACCAGCGAGGCGTACTGGTACATTGCCATCGCGTCGGCTGCAATCTCCGCCGGCACAATCACGTCGCGGCTCAGGCCACGCTCGATGTCGCGCTCCACCCGCTTCTCCTCGCGCCGCGCCTGCGCGTTGTCCGCTTTCTCGATGACCCGCCGCCACTCGTCCAGCTCGTGCTGGTGCTCGGCCTTGATGCGCGCGATCTCCAGCAGCTTCGTCTCCTCGTCTACGTTCTTGAGGTATTCGTAGTCGATGCGCTTCTTCATCGCCGCGATGTCCTCAATGGAGTAGTCCAGCCCGGACAGCTCCACAGCGGTCTCGAAGTCCACGCGCGGGCGCCCCGTTTGGGGGTCGGTTTGGAAGATCTGGTTGAAGATGGCCGACTTTTGCAGCGTGTCCTGTGGCAGGTCCACCCGCAGCCCCACGTTCACGCGGAAATGGCCGTCGAGGTCTTCCGCCGTCACGCTCTCCATCGACTTGCGGCCCACGCCGCCCTTGACCGGGAACGACCACTTGCCGCCCTCCTGCTCGTCCGCCTTCGCGTACATGAGCTGGAGCAGGTGGGAGGCGGCGACGGACAGCCCGGACTGGATGCCGTCCACATAGTCCGCCAGGTCATCCTTCACGATGCTCAGGAACTGCGACACGCTGAACCCGGACGGCGCGCTCGACAGGTCGGTGTTGAATACCACGGGGTTAATCGTGGTGTTGCCGATGGCCGATTGCAGGTTGCTCATCAGCAGTTGCAGCGCCTCGTGGTTGACGTTCGGGTTTAGCACAATCGGCTTGAACTCCGGCGACACCTCGCCGAACGTCCCGACGGGCGTGTTGGCGTCCGCCACGTGCATGTTGCCGTCGACGTCCTGGTAGTACATGCGCGGGAAGTAGAACTGCTCCACGCCCGTCGCCATCTTGCTCTTGAGCGTCGCCATGTGCTTGAGGTCTTCGATGGCGGCGCCGATGAGGGCCATGTTCGCCCACCGCTCCTCGTCGAGCGGCGTGGAGTTTAGCCGGATCTCGGCCAGCGGCACGAACCCGTAACCGTGCTCCTCCACGCTCACGAGCGTGTCCTGCACCTTCCAGCCGAACCACGTATCATCCCAGTATTCGATGACCGGGATCCAGTCCCACGGCGTCTTGTGGTCGTCGTTCTCGTCCGGGTCGTACCAGATGTCCGGCAAGTTCACATTATCCAGCTGCTCGTCCGTCAGCCCGGCGAAGTAATCCCACAGCTCCATGCGCCGCATGTAACGCTCGGTCGTGAACCAGCGCGGCCCTTCCTTCCCATACACCGGGAAATACTCGAACGGGTCCAGCGCCTCCTGCCGGATCTTGAGCTGCGCGCTCGGGTCGTACAGCGTCTGGATGGCCCCGCGCCCCCGGAGCAGGGCGAAGAACACGGCGTCCCGGTGGACGTTGCGCTGCGTGATAAAGCGGTGCTCGGTGTAGTAGCCGCGCACCACCCGCTCGATGCGGTCACACCGCTCCATCTCCTTCTGGGTGTCGTTCTGGCGTACACTCTCGTACGAGATGTGGGAGCGTAGCGACAGCATCCGCAAGAACTTGTGCGTGATGGCATAGCCCTCGGACGGGCGCACGATCTCGAGCGACCCCGACGCCGGATCGCTCGGCCCGAAGTCCCCCTTGTAGACGCGCTCCACCTCTTTGGCGAAGTCCCGCCATTCGGAGTACAGGCTGGTGCCATACTTGTGGCGCTCGTTCAGGATGTCTTCGGTCAGCTCAGTTACGCCCATACCCTACTCCGTGTCTAAAGATCTGCGACCACGGCGACCGCTGCGGCACGACTTCCGGCGCGGGCCGGTTGCCCTGGCGCGCCAGCCGCTCGAACCGCAGCCGGTGTTCCATCACCCCGTAGCAACACATGCTGTCGGCGACCGCCGCGTCGATGTGGGCGCTTGTCTTGCGCTTGTCGAGGCGGATGGTGCCGTTGCCCCGCTCCACCGCCACCGCGTGCATGACGTGCTGTTTCAGGTCGCCGCTCCCCGGGTAGTTGCGCAGCGTGTGCGCCATGATGTGCCCCCGGTAGGCGGTGTCCGCCGTGATCCGCATCGTGTTCTGCGTGAACTCAATCATCTTCACGCCCAGCTTCTCGAGCTCCCGCGCGGCGTGCATGAACTGCGACGGGTCGTAATAGCAGGCCAGCAGGTTTTGCTCGCTGTGTAGCCGGTACACCCACGCCTGCATGTCGCTGATAATCTTCACCTTGTCCGCGTCCGCGTAGTGCTCCGGGCGCAGGATAATGTGGTCGCGCAGGTCCAGCGTCTGCCGCACCGGATTGTAGGACCGCGCCACCCCCGCCGACGTGTCGCCCTTCACGCCGATGTCCACCGCCGCCACCAGCGGCTCCCCGCGCGTCTGCCGGGAGAGCGGCGCCAGCTCGTCATCCTCGCAGGCGTCCCAGTGCTCCTCGTGCGTAAAGGCATCCTCGCGGTGGACGCGCCGCGCCTCCCAGATGCGCAGGTAGTGGTTGTTGGTCACGTCCGGCTTGTTGCGCTGGCGCTCGATGAACGTCAGCCCGTTAGCGTACACCCGCTTGTGCCAGGGGTAGGGCTCGTGATTCCACCACACAATCTGCCCGGTCTGCGGCGCGTAGTACACCGGCAGGTCTTCCATCCCCTCCACCGTCGTAATCCCGTTCTGGCTCACCTTCGGACGCTCGTGCTCGTCGAAGAAATAGTTGAGCGTGTCGTTCAGCGGCCCCTTATCCTCGAGGAACGGCGGGTAGGACGTGACCATGATGAACGAGATGTTGCGCGTCGGGCTCTCCTTCATCTCCGCCATCATCGCCCTCGCCCGCTCGCCCTCATAGCCCCAAAGCTCGTCAAACGAGATCCACACCGCGTTCGAACCCGCCTGCGTGGTCGACTTCATCGGGATAGGCCGCGCCACGTTGCCCGTCGGCTTGAACCGGATCTCGCTCGCCGTGTACTCGTACAGCTCGTCCCGGTACTGGCGCGGACTGTTGTCCACGCTGTCGTACAGCTGCTTGAAGCAGCGCACGCCCGCCTGGTCTTTCGAGTTCGCGGCCAGCAGCACTTCCGAGGAGCGGTCGATAAACAGCCCGAACCACTGCGCGAGCGCCGCCTGCAAGAGTGTCTTGCCGCTCTTGCCGATGTCGATCCACCACAATTCCTGGTACGGCAGCCGCCCGTCGTCATCGAGCGTGAACAGGTGGCGCAGCACCCGCTCCTGGCGCTCGTTCCACTGGACGGGCTTCCAGTCTCGCACCTTGATCCACTTGCGCTCGTCTTCGTCGTAATACTGGTCCACGTAGAAGCCAATCGCTGACTCCGACCAGTCCACAAACGAGCGCGCGTACAGCGCCAGGTCCGCCTTGCTAATCGTCACCCAGCACCTCGCTGAACAGGTTGCGCAGCGTCTCCCGCTCCCGGTCCACGTGGACGGCCAGCGACGCCATCGTCTCCGCCGCCGCGAACGCGCCCTGCAGCAGCGACGGCACATCCTGCTTCACCCACCGCGCCACGTACCACCCCCGCTTGTCCGAGTGTGCCAGCACCTCCCGGTCCCGGTTCTTGTCCACTACGAACGCCAGGTGCGTGAGCGACCGCGTGAGCGACCGCGCCGCCTGCCGCGCCTTCTCCGCCTTCTGCTCGCTCGTGAGCGCATACCCCGGGTAGGGCTTGACGTCCCCCTGCGCGATGGCCTCCGCCTGCGCCCGCAGCTTCACCAGCAGCCGCTCGTAGTAGCCGTGCTCGGTGCCCGTGTCCGCCTCCAGGTTCGCAAACGGCGCCTCGAATAGCTTCTGCGCGATGTGCTCCGCGAAGTCCGTCAGCGGCTCCAGGTACGCGCCGAGCGCCGCCGGCGTCACCTCCGGCGACACGATGACGTGGTACTCCTCCGGGATCGCCACCAGCAGGTCGCCCCGGCGCATCCGCGTCCCGTACACCGGCGCAATCGGGTCGGCCCGCGTCTTCCAGATCCGCCCCTCCCCGTCGCAGTACGAACAACCCGCACCCCGGCAGCGCGGGCACTCGCGCCCGTGCGTCTCCAGCGTCCAGTGCGTCGGGATGCCGTCACGACCGCCACGGGGGCCTTTTGCCCCCCTGACGCCGCCTGACGCTTTCTGCGCGTTTTTACCACTCATGACGTATGATTTGACCTTTTCTCTCCGTACGCTTCGCTACGGGCTTCTGGTGAAGCCGACCGCGCCGCCGCGTACACCACCGTGCCGCAGAACCGGCACCGCGCCCACGTGATCTCGCCCATGCCGTCACTCGTGCGCACCGTCGTCTGCGCCAGCAATTGCCGCACCCCGCACGCCGGGCACGTCACCAGCAACCGGTCATCCGTCATCGCAGGCCCCGTCATCGTCCGCCCGGTCCGGCTTGTCGAGAACGTACACCTCAACCTGCCAACCAAAGATATCCCCGCTTTTCCTACCACACGCCGCTGCCGCTTCCCACGTCGAGAACACGCCCAGAATTCGGTAGCCGTCGTACGCGCCCGCCGTTGCCACGTAGACACGGGTATCATCTGTCATCGCGGGCCTTGCCCTCCACGAGCGTCACCCCCCGCAGCCGCCGGCCATCCTGCCAGCCCGCCAGGTACCCGCCCACGCCGCACAGCAGCGCCACCAGCACCACCACGATTTCAGGCATCTCGTTTACCCCTCGCTCTTGTGATCATCGTAGGTAATATTCAAACGCGCTTGATACCAGCGCGAGCGTCAGCAGGATGGTTCCGATAAGAATCATGTTCACCCCCCACATGATCAGGCCCTTGCCCTCCACGCCGTCAAGCCCGATAGCCAACAGCGCATTGCCGAAAAAACACAGCATCACGGCAATTGTGAACACAATCAGCACGCCGTCCACGCGGCCACCCCTCGCACTAACTGGTTTCAAAATTAGGCCCGCCTCAAAAATGGGCCCCCCCAAGATAGCGACGGAAGGCAGCGGAACGGACAGCAGGGGAGGCCCCCGGACGCACTGGCACCAGCCCCCCCGCGCCCGCAACCACGCCCGCGCCCGCCCGCCCGCGCCCGCCCGCGCCCGCGCCCGCGCACACACACGCGCGCGTACCCGCGTACCCGCGCACCCGCGCACCCGCACCCGCGCGCGCGCGCCTGCTCACAGTGTACAACACGCGCCCATGCCGTGTAAAGGAAACGTCGCTAGGCACGCCTACGCGCGCGCACACGCGCGCACACGCGCGCGCGCGCCCACACACGCCCACACACACGCGCACGCGCCCACACGCGCCCACACGCGCGCGCGCGTAGGCCGCGCATCGCGAAGGCAGCGCGAAGGCGGCATCGCGAAGGCATCGCCGGCAGGCATCGCGTGGGCCGCGTGGGTGGGTGCTGCTGGCCTGGTCGGCGAACCAAAAGCGGATAGCAGCCCCGCGTCACATTTGTTCAGCGCGTTCACACTTGTGACGCCCCCCTTGACACACCAGCGCGGCACTCAATATAATGGGGGTGCATCGACGCACCGCGCCCCCCACCAGGGCGCACCACACAGGAGGCACACATGACCGAGCAAGCAGCACTTAACCGCTACAACGCCGTGATGGGCACCACGCAGGGCGCGCGAGCCTACAACACCATCGCCACCGCCGTTGCGCAGGCCGCCCCCGGCGACGAGACCGACATCATGAACGCAGCCATCGACAGCGCGCTAGCACTCTGTGGCAGCCCCACCCACCAGGGCGCTACGGCAGCCTTCCCGACGACCCTGCCGGACACCCTCACCGCCCGGCAGTGCGGGGAGATACTAGTCGCATGGATCCACTGGTTGACGCTGTTCATCTAGTCGAAACCGGGGTGCTTGCCCCGGTCCGATGGGACTGGCCACCCATCGCTGATGAGACAGGCCGACACACACAGGAGGTGCACACATATGCTCACCGTTATCATTGCAGCCATCGTGGCCAGCGTCATTGTACTCTTTGCCTTGATGGCATGGCAGCCCGCTCCCACCCCGGCCGACGTCGAGCCCGCGCCTCAGCAGGCTAACGGGATTGACGGATGGGACGCAGCGCGCACCAGCACGGTCACAGCGGCGACGTTCGGCATCGGCAGCCTGGCCGCGCGCGTCATCACCACACATGACGAGCGAGTTTATGATCTTTATGGCAAGCACGAGAACCGCAGGAGGTGCACGATGGACACACGTCAGTACATCGCGGAATGCCTGGACCCGATGGATACAGCAGCGGACTGGGAAAGCGGCGAGGCGTTCGCGGATGCCATTCTCGAGAACGCCGACGATGGCACGCCGCTGCTGGTCACACGCGACGACCTCATCGCGTACTGGCAGGACGCGCGAGAGCAGGCCGACAGCAGCGACTCGTTCACGATTACGACCAACGTGAACCGGGAATTTACAGCGTTCGGCCTCGAGTGGCGCGTGGACGAGGATGGGGACCTCATGGTCATTCTCGAGAATGGTCGTAGCTACGTCATTGACTACGTGATGGAGCCGACCTGGCGCGCCTGGCAGGATGCCGACACCATCGAGGAGTTTACAGTAACCATCACGCCCGAGCACGTGGCGCGCGCCGAGGAGATGCGCGCCGAGGTAACCGCCGACGACTAACCTGCTCGTGATCCCCGGCTGCTCGCCAGCCCCCCCGGCTGGCGAGCAGCATGGGCCGCACGAGCCCACCTTAACCGATAGCACGACCTAGCACATTGGAGGCACATGATGGACAAGCAGCAGACATTTACCACCAGGGAAGCGGCACGACAGGCAGCCGAAGCCCATTGCGCACGACTCGAGGCGAGCGCAGCACGACAGCACCGCATCCGCATCGAGAACCGTTACACCCTGATGCAGAACAACGCCGGCCGCTACTAC
>Ga0207873_1002389_pt1 | contig 15535 bp, 14 predicted proteins | sample BGWIniCompost_FD_187373 | JGI IMG/M metagenome (GOLD analysis project Ga0207873, IMG submission 187373) | Cellulose adapted compost microbial communities from Newby Island Compost Facility, Milpitas, CA, USA - BGW Initial Compost (SPAdes)... ...
GCGGCTCGAGCAGGTCGAGCGCGCGGGAAACTGGGTCCGCGTCCGCCGCACCGGCTGGGTGCGGGCCGCGGCTGTGCGCGCAGCCACGGCCGAGGCGGCATCGCGGCCGGCGGAAGCTCAGCCCCAGCAGGCCGCGCCAGCCGCAGACACGCGGCCGCCAGCGGCGAACGAGCCGCCTCCGGCCGCAGATACACCGGCGCCAGCCACGGACACACCGGCGCCCGCCGCAGGAGCCGCCCACATTGGCCCCGCAGGGGCCACCCTGCTCGTGCGGCCCGGGGCGGACACGCTGGCGAGGATCCGGCCGGGCGCGGCCGTCACGGTCGGATCACGAGAAGGCGAGTGGGTCCGCGTCCGGCTCGAGGGCTGGGTGCCCGCGGCCTCCCTCGGCAGCGCGGCGGCCGGCGATGTGCTCACCGACGTGACCGCCGCAGCCCTTGCCGAAGACCCCGGCGCCTTCAACGGCAAGGTCATCGAGTGGGACCTCCAGTTCATCGCGCTCCAGCGCGCCGAGCCGATCCGCTCCGACTTCCGCACCGGCGAGCACTTCATGCTGACCCGCGGGCCGGCGGGGGAGGGCGGATTCGTCTACGTGGCCGTTCCGGACGAGCTCGTGCCCGAGGTCGAGCGGCTCGAGCCGCTGCGTCGCATTCGCGTGCGCGCCCGCGTGCGGAACGCACACTCCCCGCTCACCGAAGCGCCGATCCTGGAACTCCTCGAGCTCAGGCGCTGAGGCGGCCCGGATTGACGCGCCGCCTGGGCCACACGCGGCCCATCCTGCCGCGGACCCTACCGGTCATCGCGTCCTCGCCACATCTTTCTGCGGCGATCGGCGCCCCGGGCCGATGAGCCGCACCGGCGGCCGAGCAGCCTGCCGCCGGCGCGCCGGTTTGTAGCAACACAGGAGATGGATGCGCCGATGGGATGGCACAGGCGAGAGCTCCGCATCGCGGCCGCGGTCGCGGCTGCAGTTTCTCTCACCGCGTGCGGTGAACCGTCCGGTCCGCAAAGTGGGCGGGTCATCGCCGTCCACGGCGATCCCCCTCGTTTCGGCCTCGTGGGCACGCAGCTGGAGACGTCGTTTCGCGTCCTCGTGACGAGGAAGAGCGATGGCGAGCCCGTCGCCGACGCGAGCGTGAGCTGGCGCGTGGTGCAGGGCAGTGGCGCGAAGATCGAGCCGACGACGTCGCTCACGGACTCGTCGGGCATCGCGGCCGCACGGCTCACGCTGGGGCCGGAGGCGGGCGTGTACCGCGTGGAGGCGAGGGTGTCCGGATCGATGGAAGCTGCTGTGTTCGAGGCCCGCGCCGTCCACCGGCCCGAGATCCTTGCCATCACGCCCGATCGCGCGACGGCCGGCGGCATGGTTCGGATCACCGGCCGCAACTTCAGCCCCGTGCCGTCGGACCACGCGGTGTTCTTCGGCAACATCCGCGGCACGGTGGTGGATGGCTCCGAGACGGAGCTGGACGTCGTGGTGCCGGGCTGCATTCCCACGCGCTCCGTGGCCGTGACCGTCGCGCTGGGGCCGGTCAGCAGCCTGCCCGCGCCGCTCGAGGTCGAGGGCGAAGCGGGCAGCCCGCTCGTGCTCGAGCGCGGGCAAGCGACGACGCTCAACAGCCAGAGCGCGCTCGCCTGTGTCCGGTTGCCGGCAGGCATCACGTCCGCACGGTATCTGATCATCGCGCAGAACGCCTACGACGCCGCGGACCGCGACCTTCCGTTCCAGCTCGCGGCGCTGACGGGCCCCCTCACGACGCCGCCGTTCGACCCGACGCCCGCGCACGCGTTGACGTTCGCTGCTGACGGGCCCGGCGAGGCCGGCGCGCGGTGGGACGCCGAGTTGCGTGCGCGCGAGCGCCGGCTCTCACCGGCGGCCGCGCTGCCGGCCCACGGCGACGTCCGTGCGCTCGGCCTCCCGGCCGTGCCCGAGGTCGGCGATCGGCGTCAGTTCTGGGTCATCAACAAAGACAACCGCTTCACCCGCGTGACCGCCGAGGTGAAGTACGTGAGCGAGCGCGCGGTCTTCTACCAGGACCTCCGCGCGCCCGCGGGCGGGTTCAGCGCTGCCGACTTCGCGGCGCTCGGCGCCATGTTCGACGATCCGATCTACGACGTCGTCGCTGACGCGTTCGGCGCGCCATCGGACGTCGACGGCGATGGCCGGATCATCATTCTTTTCACGCCCGTCGTGAACGAGATGACGCCGAGCGGCTCGGATGGATTCATCGCTGGCTTCTTCTACGGTCTGGACCTCACCACCGAGGCCAACAGCAACCGCTCGGAGATCTTCTACAGTCTGGTGCCGGACCCGAACGGGCAGTTCGGCGGCCGCCGCGCGACGTCCGATGTGCTCCGCGTCGTCCCGCCGGTGCTGGCGCACGAGTTCCAGCACATGGTCCACTTCAATCAGCGATTCCTGCTCCGCAAGGTGGGCACGGAGGTGCTCTGGCTGTCCGAGGCGCTCGCCCATGCGGCCGAGGACCTCGTCGCCGCCGCTCTGCGTGACAGGGGTCAGGATGACGACGCGGACGAGTTCGCCATCCAGAATCTGCAGCGCGCGAGGCGTTACCTTGTGGATCCCGGCGGGGCAAGCCTGATCGGCGACGAGCCGCCCGGCTCGCTCGAGGAGCGCGGCGCGCAGTGGCTCTTCATCAAGTATCTCAGCGGCCATCACGGAGGCGAGGAGCTTCTCCGCAACCTCACGCAGACCACGCTCAGCGGCGTGAACAACGTCACGGCCGCAACGGGGCGGAGCTGGAGCTCACTCCTCGCCGACTGGTCAGTCGCGCTCTGGGCCCATGGCGCGCCGGAGCTCCAGGGCGTCACCCTCGAGCCGCGCTTCACCTACACCAACATCGACCTGCGCGAGGAGTTCGAACGCTTTGGCGCTGCCTACCCGCTCGGCCCCGTCCCGGTGCTCATGCAGGATTTCGTCGCACGGGACACGCTGCCGGCCGCGAGCATGGACTATCTGCTGCTGACTGCATCGGGGCAGTCGCCGCCGCTACACCTCAACTTCGCAGGTCAGCAGGGCGCGCCGTTCTCCGAGGCAGGCCCGCAGCTCACCATCCTCCGCGTGCGCTAGACGCAGCCCGGCTCGGCTCGCCAGCGGCCGCGGCGGAATCCGCGGCCAGCCGCGCGGCGGCGTCGAACGCTGCAGCCACGGGCTTGCCCGTCCACCCATCCGGGATCGGCACGCCCAGCAGCCACAACGCCGTCGCGGCCGTGTCCATGGTGCGGATCCCGGCGGAGAGCTGCCCCGGCCGCACGCCCTTGCCCCACGCGATCCACGGGATCGTCATGTCCTGCGGGTCCGCGCTGCCGTGGTCCCGTCCGTGGCCGCCGTGGTCAGCGGTGACCACGACCGTGTAATTGCCGCGGCCGTACGCCCGGTCCGCCGCAGCCAGCACCTCGCCCACCGCAGCGTCTGCGCGCCGCACCGCCCAGCCGTAGATCCCACTCATCCACCCCACCGAGTGGCCGGCGTAGTCGGGTTCGGCGATATGGACGAACAGCAGGTTCGGCCGCTTGAACTTCAGGTACCGGACCACGTCCTCGACCGTCTGCGTGGCCAGCAGGTGCGCCCACCCGTCCGGCGCTTGCGTGTGGTCCAGCGTGCCCGGCTTCTGGAGGTGATGGAACTTCGACTTGCTGAAGAACGCCGCCGTGCTCAGCCCTGCCCGCTTCGCCGCCTCGAACACCGTCGTCACGTCGACGACGCCGTGCTCGTCCGTCTCGTCGCTGTTCCACGTCACGCCGTGCTTCTCTGGCGGAACGCCCGTCAGCATCGACGTGTGCGACGGCAGCGTCTTGCTCGGGTAGATGGTCTGCGCTTCCAGCGACCACGCGCCCTCACGCATCAGGCGCTGCAACCGCTTCGCGCCGAAATGCTCGATCGCGTCCGGCCTCAGGCCGTCAATCGAGATCACGATCACGTGGTCCGTCACGGCGCTCGTGGGAGGCGCCCCCCGCTCGGATGGCACCCACCCGCCCAGGATCCCCACCAGCGCCAGCATGGCGACGCCGCGCCGCCCAAAGATCGATCTGCGCTGCTTCACGGCCTGCTCGCGTGTTGCTGCCCCGCCGCAGGGCCGCGCCGGCATCCTGCGCGGCCGGCTCGCCCCCGGCGGTCGTGAGCGAATTGTATAACAGTATGTATATCAATAACTTGGAATACCCGCGCCGCGTCTGGCCAGTTCCGTGCGGCCGGCGACGGCGCCTCGGACAGCGGGGCGCCGCCGCCGGCCATCAGGCCGCGCGGGCATGTTCCGGGCCGCGCGGCTCAGCTCACGCGTTCGAGGCGGGGGTTGGGCTGGTACTTCCGGCCCGCCTTGGCCACCGGCTTGCCGTCCACCAGCACCACGTCGGCGGTGAAGTCGTAGCGGTCCTTGAAGAGAGAGGAGCCGACGCCGTAGGAGTCCACGGGCACGCCGAGCTCTTCGAAGTGGCGGATCTTCTCCGCGTCGAACCCGCCCGAGACGACGATCTGCACGTGGCCGAAGCCCGCGTCGTCGAGCGCGCGGCGTACGTTCCACACGAGCTGCGGGTTGACGCCGCGGGGGTCGAACCTGCCCATCTGGGGGATGATCGAGCGGTCCACGAGCGTCTCGGAGGTGTCGAGTCGGACCCCGTAGAGCCGGGGGCCGAGCGCCTGCGCGACGGCGAGGGAGGTGCCGACGCAGTCGTTGTCGAAGTCGACGAGGCTGATGACCTTCACGTCCTCGGGCATCGTCCTGGCGAACGCGAGCGTTGCCCGGACGGTGTCTCCGCCGTAGCAGGCGATGAGGGCGTGCGGGACGGTGCCGACGCCTTCGGATCCCCACCACGACGCCTGCGCGTCCGTGGACACGCCGATCGCGCCGGCGATGTGCGCCGCGTAGCCGTCACCGGTCTGCACGAGCCAGTGATCGTGGCGGGCAGGGAAGAACATGACGGTCTTGGGCCACGCGGCCTCGACGACCTTGCGCGTGTTGGTGGCGACCTTGGTCCGGCGGCCGAGCACGCCGAGGTAGAGCGTTTCCAGGTGCGCGAACGCGGCGTACGGTCCGGTGATGAGCATGACGGTTTCCCACGGCTCGACCTGGTCCCCGTCGCGCAGCGCGTAGACCTCGAGGTCCTCCCAGCGGTAGCCCTCGGTGAGGCACAGCTTCAGGATGGCGATCGCTTCGTCCACACCGCCCAGCCAGGCCCGCTTCTTGGTGAACACCTGCATCGTCACCGTGGGGTTGTGGCCATCGGCGAGCAGCACCTCGCGGGCCCGCACGAAGTATTTGTCGGAGTAGTAGCCGCTGCGCATCTTCTCGACCGGGAGCTGGAAGATGTGCGGATCCAGCCGCTTCTCCGGGCGGAGCGGCGGCGGTGCGGCGGGCCGGGTGCGTCGAGCCGGCTCGGCGGTTCTGGTCGTCATCATCCACGCAATTCCGTTGAGGGACGCGTCCCTGTGTAAACGCCTGTAAATTGCCGCTGATCAAAGCCTTGCGCCAGTCCGGCCGCTTTCCCGGCGCGCGGCGGTGATGGACCGCCGCAGCATCGACGAGCCGGCCAGGGCGAGGGCGCCGGCCACCGGCCACATGAGCGGGTAGCCCTCGGTGGCGGGGTAGAGGCGGGCGCCCAGGTCGATCCCGGCGCCGACGATGAGCGGCGCGATGATCCGGCCGAGGCCCAGCGTCAGGACGTAAAGTCCCGTGTAGCGGCCGATCGAGCGCTCGCCCGCGATCCCCGCGAACAGAGGGTAGGGCAACGCCACGAGCGTGGCGGCGCCGACGCCGGAGGCCAGCAGCAGGAGCACCGCGCCGGGCACGTCCCGAACGGCGATGCCCGCCGCCATCGCGAGCCCTGTGACGAGCGAGCCGGCCTGGAGCAGCCATGCGCGGCCGTAGCGGTCTCCCAGGTGTCCGATCGCCACCGCGCCCAGCCCCAGCCCGGCCACGAGGACCACGAGCACGAGGGACGCTTCCGCCACGGTGATGCCCAGCACCGTGACCGCGAAGAGGAAGACGTACGGCCGGATGCCGTCCACCGCGCCGCTCCAGAGCATGTTGGCCAGAAGCAGCCGCCGCACGGCGGGCCGCTCCCTCAGCTCTCTCCAGATCCGCAGGGCGCCGCCGCCGGGGGGATCTTCGGGGAGCTCCCGGTCGCGCGCCGTGCCCGGCGCCGCGCGGTACGTCACCCACGTGGTCACGAGGACCAGCGCCGCCGCCAGGAGGAAGGGAAGGGGATGCCACAGGCCGAAGAGCAGGCCGCCGGCGACGAGCGCGTAGCCGAGCCCGGCGGCGTGCAGCGCCCCGCGCACCCCGTGCACGCGGCCGCGCCGCTCGTCCGGCACGGCGTCCACCATGAGCGCCCAGAGCGGTGTCAGGTAACCGTGCAGGGCGGCGTAGAAGACGAACGAGACCCCGGCGAGCGACCAGTAGCTGTCGAGGAACGGCGCCACGGAAAGCGCCAGGGCCATCAGCGGCGCGGTGAGGAGAAGAAAGAAGGTGCGGCGCCCGAAGCGGCGGGCGAGGCCGGCGGGTAGCGCGTCGCTGTAGTGCCCGATCCAGTACGGGACCAGTACCGCGAAGATGCCCTCCGCCCCGATGACGAAGCCGATCCACACGGCGGAGGGCGCGTACTCCGCCAGGAGCACGGGCAGCAGCGCGACCATGACGGTCTGCCCCGCCGTCGAGCCCAGCGTGCCCGCGGTCAGGCCGTATTCCCTTATCGCGCGCAGCCTCGCGCCGCGCCTGGTCCCGTCCCTGTCGGGATCGTTCGCGTTCGAATGCATCGGGCCTCGCAGAGCGCGCCAATGTGCGGGCCCGTCCATCGAGATTCAAGCATCCGGTGCCCCGGTCGCCTGCCCGGGGTGCTCAGGCAGCGCGGCGCCGGCGCTCTTCGGCCACGCGCTCCAGGCTCTCGCGCAGGCGCCGGGTCAGGTCCAGGACGGGGGTGGGGCGGGGTGGCGGGGGCGCGGGACGCTCCAGCTCGGGCGGCAGGCGGCCCTCCGCTTTCTCGCGCAGGATCTCGAGTAGCCGCTCCCGGTACTCGTTCCGGTACCGCTCCGGCACGAACTCGCCCGACATGCGGCCGACGAGCTCGACCCCCATGCGGATGTCTCCCTCGCGCAGCCGCGTCTCCGTCGGCAGCCCGAGCTCCTGTTCCGAGATCAGCTCCTCGGGGAAGTACAGCGTCTGCACGACCAGCGCGTCCCCCTGCACGCGCACGGCCGCGAGATGCTCCCGGTGCATCAGCACGAACTGCGCGATGCCCACCTTTCCGCTGCGCCGTAGCGACTCCCGCAGCAGAACGTACAGGTCCTCGCCCCCTTCGTCCGGCGCCACGTAGTACGGCTTGCGGAAGTAGATGGGATCGATGTCGCGCAGGTCGACGAATTCGCGCACTTCGATGGAGCGCGTCAGCGTCGGCGCCGCCTGGCTCAGCTCCTCGTCCCGCACGACCAGCCAGCCGTCGTCGGTCTCGTAGCCGCGGACGATCTCCTCGGCCGGCACCTCGCGCCCTTCCTCGCTGCACACCTTGAGGTAACGGATCGGCGCGCGATCCGGCTCGTGCAGGAGCCGGAACTCGATGGGCCGCTTTCGCACCGCCTGGTAGAGTCGGATCGGCGCGTGGACCAGCCCGAACGCCAGGGTGCCGCGCCACAACAGCTCCATGATTCACCTCCCCGCCGCCTGCCCCCTGCCGCGGGCGCAAGAGTCGTTCCCGGCGTGGGCCGCACCCCCGGAGACCGGCGAACGGCTGGCCTGCGAGCCGCCGCCCCATTGCCGCCGCGGAGGAGCGCGTAGCGAGGAACTCCCGTTGCCCGGATCACCCCGCCGACGGCTCGCCCGACGAGCGAGCCAGCGAGATGCCGCCGATGATCACCACCGCGCCGACGATCTGGAGCGCCTGAGGCTGCTCGCCCAGCCACGCCCACGCGACCAGGAGGGCGACGGCGGGCACGAGGTTCGAGTACGTGGCCGTACGCGTGTTCCCGATCCTGTGCACGGCGGTGTTCCAGATCAGGTAGGCAAGGCCGATGCCCAGCGCTCCGGCGTACACCACCCCGCCCCACGCCGCCGCGGACACCGCGCCCCAGTCGATCCGGACGAGCTCGGGCATGCCCAGGAGCACGAGGCCCAGCGACCCGATGCAGAGCGTCCACGCGGTCACCGCCGTCGGCCCGTACTCGGCGATCATGTCCCGCGCCCCCACGGTGTACAGCGACCAGGCGACCGACGCGCCGATCAGGATGAGGTCGCCGCTCAGCGTGTCACCGCCGAACCCCATCTCTCCGCCGCCGCTCGCCACGATGAGCACCATGCCCAGCACGGCGCCGCACACGCCCAGCCATACGCGCCCGCCCGGCCGCTCGTGCCCCGCCCACGCCGAGAACAGCGCCGTCATGATCGGCGTCCCGGCGAGCAGCAGACTCGCGTTGCCCGCGCGCGTGCGGTCGATGCCGAAGATGAACAGGAGCTGGTACACCACGTTCGCGAGCACGCCGAGCACCGCGATGCGCAGGCGGTGCTCGGGGCGCGGCAGGCGCAGTCTGCGCTGCCACCACAGCGCGCTCACCACCACCAGCGCCGCGAGCGGGAAGCGCAGCGCATTGAACGCCAGCGGTGGCACCTCCGAGAGCGCCGCCTTGATCACGGAGAAATTCACCGCCCAGATCAGGACCATCAGCAGCAGCACGATGTCCGTGCTTCGTGACACCGGCGCCGGCCCGATGGCCGGTCCGCCCGTGGCGGCCACTTCCTTCCGAGTCTTCATCACACGATCAGCAACGTCCCGGCCTGGCCGCACCGCCTCGGCTGCGGTCGGCCAGCGCCGCCGGACACAAGGGGTTCACGAGCCGCGCAAGATCCGCGGAGCCGCCCCCGGCCCGCAAGGCCGCGCGGCCATCCGTTGCGGGCCCCGCCTCCGCGGCCCTAACTTCGCCGCTCACGTTCGACCTCCAACCCACGAGATCCGACGATGGCATCTTCCGGCAGGCTGTTCGAGGGCAAGCGCGTCCTCGTTTGTGGCGTCGCGAACGAGCGAAGCATTGCGTGGGGCATCAGCCAGGCCATGCACGAGCACGGCGCGGAGCTCGGCTTCACGTTCGCGGGCGAGGCGCTCGAGAAGCGCGTGAGGCCGCTCGCGGAAAGCGTCGGCGCAGCGTTCGTCCTGCCGCTGGACGTCCGCGATCACGACCAGGTCACCACAACCTTCCGCGAGATCCGCGGCATCTGGGACGGCTTCGATGTCCTCATCCACGCCATTGCGTTCGCCAACCGGGAAGACCTCGAGGGGCGCTATATCGACACCAGCCGTGACGGGTTCCTCACGGCGCTGGAGATCAGCGCATACTCGCTGGTCCTCCTTACCCGCGAGGCGGCGCCGTTGCTCGCCGCGCGGCGCGGGAACGTCCTCACGCTGACGTACTACGGCGCCGAGAAGGTCGTGCCCGGCTACAACGTGATGGGGGTGGCCAAGGCGGCACTCGAGGCGAGCGTCCGCTACCTCGCCGCGGATGTCGGTCCGGAAGGCATCCGCATCAACGCCATCAGCGCGGGCCCGGTGAAGACGCTCGCCGCCTCTGCGGTGCGCGGCTTCAAGAACATCCTCGGCCATGTACCGGAGAAGGCGCCGCTGCGCCGCAACGTGACGCAGGAGGACATCGCCCGCGCCGCCCTGTTCCTGTGCAGCGACCTCGGTGCCGGCGTCACGGGCGAGGTGCTGTACGTGGACTGCGGCTACAACATCATGGGCCTGTAACCCTCGCGCGCGTCGCGCATCCGGCGTGGGGCGCAGGTGGTCGAGTCGGGTGGCCGGCAGTGCCCGTGTCCCGCGCGGATGCGCGGCGTCTCAACCCATGGTTGCCGGCCCGCCGCCCGCTTCCGGGCGCGGCGGCGGGGCGCCTCCCTCCACATCGCCGGTGGTCGGCCGAGCGTTGCGCACAACGCGCGGACGCTGCCGCGTGCGCTCGTACCATTCGCGCGTGATCGCCGCCGCCACATCGCGTCCCCCAAGGCCGAAGGCGATGCCGGTCGCCAGGGCCGCAGCGCCCACCACCGCGATGAAGGCGACGAGCACGATGTCCTCCGCGATCCCGAGCTGCTCGAGCGCCATGAAGATGGCCAGCACGATCACCGCGCCCTTTGCGGCGCGCGCCAGCGTGGGGCCGCCCGGCACCGCCCCGGCGGAGGCGAGCACCAGGTCCTTCACGAACTCCCCGAGGACGATGCCCAGGATCAGAATGATGACCGCGGTGATGACGCTCGGGATGTAAGCGAGCAGCTCGGAGAAGAGGCTGCTCACCACCATGAGGCCGAGCGCGTTCGCGGAGAGCAGGATCACCAGCAGCATGACCGTCCAGAAGACCAGCTTCGCGAGCGCGGTCGAGGGATCCAGCGTCGTGCCGGCGCGCTCCAGCGCCTCGATCACGCCGCCCTCGCGCATCCAGCGGTCAAAGCCGATCCTGCGCAGCGCCATCTCCGCGCCGCGCTCGATCATCTTGGCTATGGCGTAGCCGGCGAGGAGGATCCCGAGCGCGGCGGCAAGCTGCGGCAGGAACGCCGCGATCTGGAGGATCCCCTCTTCCAGCCGATCGATCAATGTCTGGCTCATGCGGGTATTCCTCTGCTGGAGGGGCGATCTACCCTGCGGCCGCGCGCTCGGCCCCGCAAGGGGGCGCGCAGGAGGAGTGCCAGTGCGTAGATTCGTGGACGACGAAGGGCGGGCGTGGGACGTCGTCCTGGGACGGGAGTCCTGGGGCGCGCTGTACGCCCTGTTCGTGCCTGCCGGTCCCGGCCACACGCAGCCGGTCCGTCAGGCACTACTGCAGGCTGCGGGGTACGATGCCGCGTACGCCGAGCTCATGGATGCGGACGAGGCGCGGATCGCCGACCTGTTCCGCAGCGCGACTCCAAAGGAAAGCTGAGGCGGGAGAGCCATGCGTTCGTTTCACGATGCGGCCGGCCGGGAGTGGCTGGCCGATGCGGTCGAGGAAGCCACCCCACGACATCACGGCCGGTGGTATCTCGTATTTCGGCCTGCCGAGGGGGACGGCCCCGTGCTGCCGATGCCCGAGGTGAGATGGCAGACGCGGGAGACGGCAGAGCGCACCGTCAACACCATGTCCGTCACCGAGCTGCGCCGCCGGCTCGCGGCTGCGCGCGCGCGTAGGGGCGTGGCGGCAGGCGTCGGCGAGCGGTGAGATCCGTGCCCGCCCACCCGCTGTCCGCTGCCACCTGCGGGGCCGCAACCGGACGCGCCGCCGGCGGCGTTGATCGCCGGGAACACACCTTGCACCGGCAGGGCGGCGTACGGTCCGAAGGACGCAGGAGGGTCCACTATGCGACCTCGCGTTGGTGCCATGGCGTGGCGGTCGTTCGATCGGCGCGACCAGCGGGCGATCCGGGCGCGGCTCGCCGCCGGTGCAACGCTGCGCTGTCCACGCTGCGGCGGCCTTCTGGAGGCGAGACCCGCGAGCCGCCTCCACGCGGTGCTTCCTGCGGGTGCGAGCGCATACGACCTCGACTGCCGGACCTGCCGCCAGTTCTTGCCGCTCATCGAGCACAGCCCGCAGTCGCTGCGGTTGTTGCGGCTGCGCCGGCTCGTTGCCGCCGTGCGCCGCGCCTGAGCAACGGGAGCAGACCATCCGCCCGCGTGGGGCCATGGACGCACTGACCCGCGTCATCGAGGAGGTCCGCGCGCGGCGCGGGCTGGACCCGCGCACTGCCGTCTTCGATGTCCACGTCGAGCAAGGGCCGGACGGCTGCGTGCTGGTCGGCGAGGCGACGGACCGTGCTGCGGTGGAGGACCTCGTCGCGCGGGCGGCCGCCTTCGGCACCGTGATGGACCGGATCGTCCGGCTCCCGGCTCACGAGACCCCGGCCGAAGGGTTCGGCCTCGTACGCTCCGCCGTCGCTCCGCTGATGTCCGAGCCCCGCATCTCTGCCGCGCCCGCTTCGCACTACGTGCTCGGACAGCGCCTCGAGGTCCTCAACCGGCGCGGCCCGTGGCTGCGCGTCCGCGGCGAGGACGCCTACATCGGCTGGCTGCACACGGGGTACGTGCTGCTATGCGGGGAAGAACGGGTGCACGCCTGGGCGAACGGCGCGGAGGGCGACCCGGTCATCTCTCTGGGAGCAGAGCTGCTCGGCGACGACGGCTCCCTCCTGTGCCGGTTGCCGTGGGGCTCGCGGCTGGTCCGTGAAGCGTCCGGCCTCCTCCGGTTGCCCGACGGCCGCGCGGGTGCGCTCGGCAGCGGCGAGGTCGTTGAGGTGGAACGGCTCCCGGCGCGGTTTCCGCCGGACGGCGAGAGCGTCGTGCGCACAGCTCGCCGTTGGATGGGGACGCCGTACCAGTGGGCCGGCGTCACGCCGGCCGGCGCCGACTGCTCCGGCTACGTCCAGTCGGTGTTCCGGCTGCACGGTGTGGCGTTGCCACGCGACTCGGACATGCAGGCGCGTGCGGGCGCGCCCGTCGATCCGGGTCCGGGATTCGCTGCGCTCCGGCCGGGCGACCTGCTCTTCTTTGCGGAGTCCGGCGAGCGCATTACGCACGTCGCGCTCTCGCTCGGCGGCTCGCGCATCATTCACTCCGCGTTGGCGGCCGGCGGCGTCGCCGAATACGATCTGAACGGAGAGGACGAAAGGGAGGTGCGGCTGCGCGGCTGCTTCCGCTGCGCCCGCCGCGTGCTGCCGGCCTGAATCAGGGCAGGCGGATGACCTGCCCGGGCATCAGCCGCCGGGGGTTGACACCGGGGTTCGCGTCGAGCAGGGCGCGCACGGTCAGCCCCAGGCGCTTCGCGATCCCGTCCAGCGTGTCCCCCCGCCGGATCGTGTACGTGCGTTGCGTTGTGGATGCTGAATCGGCCGCCGCCGTGTCTCGCGTGGCCGTGGCCGCGGGCGTCGCCGGCTGAGCCGCGATGGGCGTGACGACGACGCGCCCGCCAGCCGACCGGCGGAACGCCGCGAGCCGCGCGCCGATCGCGTCCTCGACCCGCTTCGCCCTCCACGTCGACGGCACGTCGTTGCTGATGATCGAAAACGCGAGACGCTCGCCGTCCGCGGAGCGCACGTAGCCGGACAGCGCCGAAACGCGATCGATCGTCCCCGTCTTCGCACGGAGGTTCTTTTCGGCAGCGGTCCGTTGCATGCGCCGCAACCCATCGCGTGCGCCGGCTTCCGGCAGCGTCGCGAAGAACGGCTCCGCCACCGGCGAGCGCGCCATGAACTCGAGTAGCCGGATGAGGTGCGCGGCGCTCACGCGGTTCAGGGGCGAGAGCCCCGAGCCGTCGTAGATGGCGAGGTCCGGCAACCTCACGCCCGTCTCGCGCTCGAGCATGTGGTGTACGGCCCGCGCGCCGCCCTCCACGGTGCCCTCGCCGACGGCGACGCGTCCGACCGTCCGCAGCACGAGCTCGGCGTAGAGGTTGTGGCTCTTCTTGTTGACGACTTCGAGAATGTCCAGCAGCGGCGGCGACTGGTGCACCGCCAGCACCGTCAGCGCCGCCTTGCCGTCGAACGCAGGCGCAAACACGGAGCGGCCCGTCAGAGGGGACTCCGCCTCCCGCTGCACCGCGCGGATGCCGCCCGCCACGCGAATGCCGCGCTTCTCCAGCACCTCACGCACGACAGCCGCGGTGTAGCGGGCCGGATCGGCGACGGGAACCGCGCGCCACATCCCGGGGTGGCCCGGCGGAATCGCGCCCCTCAGGACAATCGGTCCGTCGTAGCTGGCGCGGCCCACCTGGATCGCGGCCCGCCCGCCCGCGCGCGTCGTCGCCTGGTTGACGATCCCGATCCCCTCGCCGCCCGGGATGAGCTGCACGCGCGGCCGCCAGTTCGGCTGCTCCGCGGGCAGGATGCGCAGCGTGACGATGTTGTCGTTGAACGAGAGCGCGCTCGCGGGGGCGGCATAGGATGCGTTCATGTAGCTTTCCTGCCACCCCACGCCGACGGACGTGCCTCCGAAGTAGGAGGCGTCTCCCACGACATCCCCGCGGATCTCGGTGATCCCCTGCGCGAGCAGCGTGTCCGCCAACGCCTCCCACACCGCCGTCTTGGACGAGTAGAACCGGTCGGACAGCGTGGGATCACCCGTACCGTAGATGATGAGGTCGCCCGCGAGCACGCCGTTCGCCACCTCACCGTCCGTCATCAGGAACGTTGCGTAGCGAAACTGCGGGCCGAGGTAGTAGAGCGCTGCCGCGGAGGTCAGCAGCTTCATGTTGGAGGCGGGCGCGAGCACGAGGTCCGGGGCATAGGCGAACAGGGTGTCGCCGCGATCGAGCGAGACGACCAGGACGCTCCACCGAGAGTTGCGCCAGCCAGTTCCTTCGATCAGCCGCTGGAGGTTCGTGCGGAGCGCCAGGACCTCGGGGTCCAGCGCGACCGGCGCGCCCGCCGTGGACGCCGCCGGCGTCGCCTGCTGTGGCGCGGCCACCACGACCGATGCGGGCGCTGCGACTGCTGCCGAGCCAGCCGCCGCACGGCCGGCGCCGGGCGCGTACAGCAGCGCCGCCAACACCAGGATGATGAAGAGCGGAAAGATCGGCCGCATGAATCGGGTCGCGTTTCACTGCGCGGGGCCAACGGAGTGGCCCGTGCCTCCCCGTGGTGGCTGCCGGGGAGAGCGGGGGTGCAAGAGCGGGGCCGCCGCGGGTCCTCATCCCGGGCCGCCGGCAGCGCGGGTGCAGTCAGCCGACACGGCCGCGGCCCCGACTGGTTACTCCGCGCACGCCGACGGGGTTCCGCGCGAGCCGCCTTCGCTTCTCCAGCGCTGCGGCTGTATTATTCACCCATGGTCATCGGCACGGGAGTCGACCTCGTTTCGGTCGCCCGCCTCGGGCGGTTCCGGGAGCGCCGCGGCGAGCGCGGGCTCAGCCGGCTGTTCACGCCCGACGAGCTGGCCTACTGCCTCCGGGTCGCCGTGCCGGAGCGCTCGCTCGCGGCGCGCTTCGCAGCCAAGGAGGCGTTCTTCAAGGCCATCGGGACCGGCTACGGCCGGGAGGGCGGGGGTTGGACCGAGGTCGAGGTGTTCCGCGAGGCGTCCGGCCGCCCTGCCATCCGGCTGCACGGCCGCGCCGCGCGCTTCGCCGTCGGGCGCGGAGTCCGGCGCATCCATGTGTCCCTCTCTCACACCGACGATATGGCTGCCGCCCTCGTCGTGCTCGAGGACTGATGCGTGTCGCGTATGCCTCGCCCGCCCGAGCCCACGTCCGGCCGTTCAGCACCACCGGGCCGACCGGGTATGCATCTGGCGCCGGCCCCTGGACGGTCCCCTCGCGAACGGGCGCTCGCGAGCCCCTTGCGCAAACGCTCCGGCGCATACACTTTGATGCGCCGCTTTCACACCCGCCGAAGGCGGTCGCATCTCGAGGTCATGGCGCGCCTCCCCCACTGCCGGGGCAGCGCGCCTGTTCTTTTTCGGGGTCCGCATGATGGGCGGTGAGTTTCCCGCCGTCACGCGATCGCAGGTCCACCTCTTCGCCGGAAGGAGCTTGCCGCAATGGCCGAGTCGCTTCGCGTCCTGATCGCCGATGATGAGGCCCTCCACAACC
>Ga0207873_1002391_pt1 | contig 15529 bp, 16 predicted proteins | sample BGWIniCompost_FD_187373 | JGI IMG/M metagenome (GOLD analysis project Ga0207873, IMG submission 187373) | Cellulose adapted compost microbial communities from Newby Island Compost Facility, Milpitas, CA, USA - BGW Initial Compost (SPAdes)... ...
CTGCCGGAGGGGTTCAAGCTGGAGGCGGTGCATGGCGATCTGCTGTACGGGACGGCGACGACCGAGCTGGGTTCGCCCGTCGTGCGGGTCTACCGGCTGTGGCGATCGGTCGGGGAAGTACGCGGTCTCGTTCTGCGTGGGCACGAGCGCCAGGTTCGGCACGATTCGGCTCGTCGGTCAGCATCTCGACCACGTGAAGCCGTGCGGACAGGTCCAGAAAGCCGGCTGGGCCGGAAGGCTCGAGCGCCTTGATGTCGGCGATCGAGTTCCGACCCATCGGCCGCCCCCGGATCGAGAGGAGGTAGCGCAGATCTCGGCTCAGCCCTCGGGCCCCCCGGGAAGCTCGGGCCCGCCGCCACCACCGCCACCATCCGGACAGCCACTACCACAGGTATGCACTTTGGCTCGGGGGCAGCCAAGCGCCTCCCATTCCGCGCACGTTCCGGTCATGGGATCCACCCGGATGCAGGCGCACGTTTGCATGTAGTATGCACCTCCGCCTTCGTCCGCGGAGAGCTGGCCCATCGGCGTGAACACCAGCAGAGCGGCGTACACGGCCGCGTTGAGGGCTCCGAGGACGAGCGTCCTGCCTAGCTTGGACATCGCATCCTCCTTGGTTGGGGTTTGGGATGGTGTGACAAGGCTCTGACCGTTCACCGGGCCTTTCGCGTAATGGCGTACAGGTCGATCCGCGCATCACCTCCGATCCTGGGGTCTACAAGAGCGAAGAGTGTATCTCCTCTCACGGCGATCCGGCGCGCGACTCGGCGCAGCGGGACGGTCGCCACGGGGGTGCCCGTCGAGTCGAAGATGAGGACATCAGTGCGTGCCTTCCCGTCCGCGGGTGTTTGCATGACCGCGACGAACACCAGCCCCCTGTCGTCGACCGCGATATCATCGGCAACGGGCATTCGCACGATCGCGATGGAGTTCGGGGTCGGCCCACTCTCCGTGAACGGTCCGTCGGCAGGGCGCCCCTCCGGCGGCGGCAGCATTACACGCGCGGTGATCTCACCGCTTTCTGCGTAATGCAGCGCCTCGGCCCGGTAGGGATAGAGGACCCACATTCCGCCCGCCGAGGTCGCCGCAAACCTTGCCTCGTTGAGGAACTGATCGCCAACCGGATCCTCGTTGGGTGTGTAGCTGCCGTACGCACGTACCGAATCGCCTTGCGGCGAGTAGACGACGATGGTCGGGGAACCAGGCCGGGCGCTGCCGTCAACCGGCCCCTGGCGATCGAGATGCAACTGCCCTGCTGCATCGAACGCTACCGTGCCGACGCGTCCGGTTCCCAGGGGCATCTCTCGCAGGAGGCGGCCATCCTGGTCCAGGAGCGTCACGCGCCGGTTCCGCGAGTCAGAGACCGCGAGTGGGCCCAGCGGTGAGGCGGTGACGCCCATCAGCCTGCGAAACTCCCCCGGGCCACCGCCCTTCCGGCCGAGCGTCCTGACCAGCATCCCCGATCGATCCAGGAACCGAACGTCGGGCTCTGCGGCGTCAGCCACGACGATAATGCTGTCGACGACCTCCAGATCGGAGGGCATGAGGAGGGGGTCGTCTGTGCCATCATCTCTAGGCGGCAATACGCCCACGAGCTCCAGGCCCACTTCCGCATCCGGACGCGACTGGTCGCTCCAAGCGCCGCAGCCGGAGAAAGCCACGGTGATGAGCGCCGTCAGCGCGACAACGTTGCTTCGCCTCGTCATGGCAGCAGTCCCGAAAGCAGGCACGGTCACCGCTCGTCGTTCGATACGGCCGATGCCGCAGGGTCAGGGATCCCGAACAACGACTCGAGTACGGCGGTAGACTCGACGCGCCCCAGGCCGACCGAAACCGTCTCGCCGGCCTCGTCAACGACAATCACAGTTGGCGTGGTTGCAACCCCCACCAACCGCTCGACCGCCTGGTAAGGCACCAGCACCAGGTCGACCTCAAGCCCGCTCTCCCGAACGAATCGCTCGACGGCATCGGGTGATTCGTCGTCCCATCCCAGCGCCACGACGCGATACCCTGCCTCGACAGCGGCCGCGGAGATCACGCGCCAGTATGGCATCACGGCTCGGGACACCTCGCATTCCGGGCTTAGAACCAGGTAAAGCGTCGGCGTTCCGCTCGAGGCGAGGCGCGCTGCGGATCCGTCCACGTGTCGTGCTGGAAGCTGATCCAAGCGTTCCGGCGGCTCGAGCGCCTGGTCGCCTCGGACCAGGCCGACCAGCAGCAGACTCAAGCCGAACAGGGCAGTAGCGATCAGCGATCCATTGATCGTTGAGTAGACGAGCCTGCGCATGGTTTCCTCGCAAAGAAGGTTCATTGAAGCCTGCTCCGCCATCCTGGCCGGCCGACCGGTTCTCGCTCTCCGTTACCTGAGCGACCCGCCTCGACGAGGGCCAAGTGATGACAACGGCACATTTGACTTGCAATCTGATCCCCTAAGTGTTCTTCAGACTCCATTCGATTAGGTCGCCGCCAGGCTGAGTAGTCTGGGCCGGGAAGACCACCAGGTCACCGCAGGGCTAGGCTCGGCCAACGGCGACACCATGATGCCGGGGCACGCCAGTTCACGGGCGCGCGCGATGATCGCCGGTACGTCACTGGCCGTGATACGAGACGGGCGCACGCCGACCACGCGCAGAAGAAAGTCCGATAACGCACTCGGGTACTCGAAGCCGAGTCGCCACGCGATATGATCGAGCCTCAACGCATGAACGAGGCGGAGCTCGATCGCGCGTAGCCCGATGCACCAGTCGATGAATCGGCCCAGGCGGATCCCGGAGGCGTTCGCGAGATGGCTGAGATACTCAGGCCTGTAGTCGAGGCGTGCAGCGAGCTCCTTCACGGTCCGCGCCGGCACGCGCACATCGTCTCCCGGGGCGGGCGCCGTGGCCGGCATCTGATTCACGACGTAGCGCATGGCGCGCCGAACTGCGAGCGGTATGTGACGCGCCTCGCGGATCGAGGAATCGAGTGCCGTAAAGAACTCTGTGAACGGCTGGCTGCGCACCAGCGCGGGGAGTTCATCAATCTCGGACGGATAGAGTATGGCGCGGAGGCGGATCTGTGCTAGCTGCCGGAGGTTGTCCGCGTCCTTCGCAGTGACGACAAGCAGAGGAAGATCGGGGAACTCCGCGGCGATCACTGTGAGCCACGGGATCCAGCCCTCGACGGTCAGCACCCGAACAGCGACGATCGCGCTGAGCGCATTCGTAACGCGTTGCTGGAACTGCATGCGCCCGTCGCAGACAATCGGGGTGCACCCGGCGGCCGTCAGCGTGGTAATGATACGCCGGCCGAGTTCACGTTCGGGTGCGAGGACAATGACCTGAGCCACTGACACACCTCCTCCGATGAACCGCGCCGATGCTCGCTGCTGCGCGAGTCGCGCACTGAAGCTAGGCACGCGCTGCGGGGAGGGCATTGGGCAGAGTGACCAATCTTTGGGCGGTGAGAGATAGAGTGCGGGGGAACCCGCCGAAGAGCTTCGTCGCAGAGACGGAAGAAGGGCCTGGCACGGTCGCGACGGAGTGGATCGTCGAGGCGCGCGCCGGCGGCACCTGCGTGGTGCGCGTGGTGCACCGCTGGTTCGCGGACACCGACGACTGGGACGGCGAGTTCGAGGGTCACGCCTACGGGTGGGCGACGTCGTTCTTCCCCATTCTGCGGCTCTACCTGACGCACTTCGCCGGGCAGCCGTGCTCGGCCTTCGACCTCGCCGCGTTCAGCGCGTCGCCGCCGGCAGAGACGTGGCGAACCGTCAAGAGCGCACTCAAGGTCGACGACGCGGCGCGACGAGTCGAGTCGATGCCCGATGCCCCGCGCTCTCGGGCGTGGTGGAGCCCAAGGTCGTCACGGACGAGGAGGTGCTGGGCGCTTGTGAGAGGTCACCGCTCGTGAAGGCGACCCTGGAGAGCATGGGCGGCGAGCACCCGGAGTTGCTGCTGCGGCTGGACCAGCCGGCTCCCGGGCTCGCGCACATGTTCGTGATGCCGATGGGCGGCCAGACGCTGGTGACGATGCGCTTCTTCCTCTACGGCGATCGCGGCGCTGCGGCCGCGCCGGACGCGAAGCGCGCGTGGCAGGACTGGCTCGCGGCGCGCTTCCCGCAAGCCGCGCCGGCTTGACGGGCAGGCTCGCGGCGCCGACCCTACCGGACCTGGCAAGCCGCACGGAATGGCGCCGGCCACCCTGCGCGATCACCGCGAAGAGACCACACGAGGCGGGGCCAAATCATGACCAAGCAGAGCAAGCACCGGATCTACACCACGAGCGTCGCGAGCGTCTATCCCCATTACGTGGCGAAGGCGGAGAGGAAGGGACGCACGAAGTCCGAGGTCGACGAGATCATCCGCTGGCTGACGGGCTACAGCCAGGAGGAGCTGGAGGCGCAACTGGAGCAGCGGACGGACTTCGAGACCTTCTTCGCGAACGCTCCTCGCCTGAACCCTTCGCGGGCATTGATCAAGGGTGTGGTCTGCGGCGTCCGGGTTGAAGACATCGAAGAGCCGACGATGCGCGAGATTCGCTACCTGGACAAGCTGATCGACGAGCTGGCGAAGGGAAAGCCGATGGAGAAGATCCTGCGGAGCGCGTAGCTGCGTGGTGCAGTGCACTGCGGGCCGGTCGGGTCGCCGGCGCGGCAAGCGGCGCGCCGGGGCCCCAGGCCGACCGGCGAGGCGCTGCCTGCACGCCTCGCGGCCGGCCCGCAGCGATCGTCCGTTACCGCGGATACGGCGAAGGGTCGAAGTAGATCTCGAGCGAGCGGACCTTGCCGTCCCGCACGACGAAGACCTCCGCCACATCGCTGTGGAACGCCGCGCCCCCGTTCGGCGGCTGCAGCTCGTAGCGGGTCAACGCGCACGCGCACTCCCCATCCACCATCAGGTCACGCACCTCGACGGCGGTGATCATCGAGAAGAAGCGCCACGTCGCGCCGAGATAGGCATCGCGCCCCGGGACCTGCCTGACCGGGCTGGTCCGGCTGGTGAACACCATGTCGTCCGCGAGGAACGACTGCCAGTCCCCCTTCTGCCCGAGCGCGTCGAAGTACGCCTGGATCGTCTCCCTGGTGGTCGTCATGCGCTCTCCTCTGTCACGTGGTGATCGAGCCGCGTCAGCACCTGCGTCCAGCCCTTTTCGTGGCCGGCGATCCGCGCGGGGACCACAAAGCGCTCGTGCGTGAGGAACAGCTCGGTCGTGCCGGGGCCGGCCGGCCAGCGTCTCCGCATCCGCACGGATCGTCCGTGACACGCGAAGCGAATGACTCGTCGTCATCTCCCGCTCTCCCCGGTTACCGGCACGTTGGTGCGGGTTGCAGGCGGGCGGGACGACCCGGCCGGCGGCTACTGCGGCCTGAGGGGGATCCGCCTGCAGCCAGGATGGACCCGTCCGCCGCCGATGGTTCAAGGTTGAACCATTTGGGCGTCGACGGGTGGCATGGCTTCGTGCTCTTGCGGGGCGACGGATGGTTCAAGATTGAACCGTTCGGCGATTGCGGGGCCCTGCCGCGAACCAGGGTTCAGCGCGCGAGCGCAGGCCGCGTAGCGCCGCCGGCGCCAGCAGCGGCGACACGCCGGTCACGGGCCGGCGCGCCGTGGCGGGCTCGCGGTGTTCACGACTCGCGCACCGCAATCGTGGGTTCCTGATCCGGCGGGCGGCCCACATGCCCCGCCCGTACGCCTCGAGAGGGCCCGAAAAAGGCGGGAGCGCCAGCCCACCCGCCGGGTAGAGGAGGAGAGAACGCGCTTGACGACAACGCGGCAGGGGGAGCATTCTGGGGGAGCCTCTCCCCTGCACAACGGAAGGAGCGCCATGCTGCGGAACGTCCTGCTCCGGGCGTCACAGAGCGACTGGTTGGAGGAGCGGCTGCCCCGTCTCTGGTTCACCCGCGCGGCCGTGCGGCGGTTCATCCCCGGTGAGGACCTGGACGCGGCGCTGGCCGCGGCGAGAGAGCTGGGCGACCGGCGGATCGCGACGGTGCTGACCATGCTGGGCGAGAACGTGGACAAGGCGGAAGAAGCGGACGCCGTCGCGGACCACTACGTGGAGGTGCTGGACCGGATCGCCCGGTCAGGGCTCGCCACCGAGATCTCGATCAAGCTGACGCAGCTCGGGCTGGACCTGGGCGCGGACGCGACGGGGGAGCGGCTGGAGCGGCTCGCGAGGGAAGGCGAGGCCCGCGGCATCGCGGTCTGGATCGACATGGAGTCCAGCGAGTACACGGACCGCACGCTCGAGCTGTACCGCGCGGCGCGCGCGCGGCACGCCAACGTCGGCGTCTGCCTCCAGGCGAACATGCTGCGGACGTCGCGGGACATGGACATGCTGCTCGAGAACGACGCCGCGATCCGCCTGGTCAAGGGCGCGTACCGCGAGCCGCCGAGCCGCGCGTTCCAGAGCCGCCGCGACGTCGACAAGAACTACCTGCGCCTGGCCGACCGGCTGCTGCGTGAGAAGGCGCAGCGTGGCGACAGCCTGCGGATCGCGTTCGGCACGCACGACGTGCCGCTGGTCCGTCGTATCACGGAGATGGCGCGGATGCTGGAGGTGCCGAGCGAGGCCTTCGAGGTGCAGATGCTCTACGGCATCCGTACGCCGGACCAGGAGCGGCTGGCAGGCGCGGGCTACCGGGTGCGGGTGCTCATCAGCTACGGCTCCGCGTGGTACCCGTGGTTCATGCGGCGGCTCGCGGAGCGGCCCGCCAACCTGGTGTACGTGGCGCGGAACCTGGTGCGGGTGTAGGGGAGCCGGTCCACCGCGAGGGCGAGCGATCCGCCGGCCGCGCCCGTCGTTGCACGGGGCCGTGGCCGGCGGTTTCTACGTCCGTGCCGGGTCGGCGGCGCGGTCGGCCTGCCTCACACCTCGTCCCGGCGCTGCAGCCGCTCGATCAGCTTCATCACCAGCCAGCCGAGCACCGCGAGCGGCAGGATCGTGAAGGTCAGGGTGAGCAGCAGGCCAAGCACGAAGCCGAACACGGCGCCGAGCACGCGCAGCACGCCGACCGCGATCTTGAGCGCGATCAGCGCCAGGAACCCGACGATGGTCCAGGTCACGATCTGCGCCAGTAGAGACGGCCTTCGGCTTTCTTCCATTGCATCCTCCTGGTGTCACCGGCCGTCCGGCATCTCGGGTCGGGCGCCGGTTCGCGTCTTCACGATGTCTCTACGCGCGGGCGGGGCGCACGGATTCAGGAGGTGCCACCGCGCATGAGGAAGTTCACGCGGAGCCCCGGGAGGGTCAATGGGCCGCAGCGCGGCCCGAGGCCGCGCCAGTCCTCCTGGCGCGGGGGGCGGGACGTGCGCCGGGAGCGGTCGCCGCGCGTGGTACCCGCCTCAGGGCGTCGTCGGCGACGCCCGCGGCGGATGTCCAGCCAGCGCGCGGCTCCCCTCTCTGCCGGCGCGCCTCAGGGAATGGTGCTCGGCTGCACCTGCCGCAGGGTCAGCGGTTGCGCGGCGCTCGCCTGCTCGGCCGTGGCCTGCGGCTGTCGCGACGCGTCAGCCGGGTAGCCGGTCCCGTCGAACCGCATGACGACGTCGCGGCCCCCCTGCGCCCGCACGATGAGGTTCCGCCAGCCGGCGGTCCGCTCCGTGGAGATCCGGATCGGCTCGCCGGCGGCCGGGACGGTCGTGATGAGGAGGGCGCCCTCGTCGTCGCCGCGGAAGATCAGCATCGTGCACCCGTCCGCCTGACACCAATCCGGCGAATCGAGCAGCACGATGGACTCGAGGCGGCCGTCGTCGTTCAGGTCGAGGGACGCGAAGCGGAACGGCGGCATGGAGCGCCCCCGGGACTGGACGTACTCCTCGATGCCGTCGATCAGGTCCGGCGTGGGCGTGGCCGTGGCGCCCGGCGCGGTCGGAGCGGGCGCGGCGGGCTGCTCCGGGGCGGGAGCCGCGGGCGGCTGCGCGGTTTCATCCGCTTGCGGTTCCGGCACCCGCTCGCAGGCCGCGAACGGGACGAGGATCGCGAGGAGCGCCAGTCGCCGCGGGAACGTGGTCCTCGAGTGCTGCATGCGAGACCTCGGGCTCGGGTGATCGGTCGCCCGGGGCGGCGCGGAGCGGGCCGCGCGCCCCGCTGCATCGCGCCAGAACGCCGGTCCTAGGCGTGGCAATTCGCGGGCCGGTGGGTCGAGAGAAGCAGGAATGCGCGACCTCTCCGCTGCCGAGCCCTATTGCAACCTTGCCCTCGCCCTTGCCCTCGCCCCTGCCCTATATTCGCCGCCATTCCCGCAACCACCTGCTCTGCACGAGGCCGTCATGACCCGGACCAACGCTTCATCCGTCCTCTGCTCCCTCGCGTCCGCGCTCGCCATCCTCGCCCTTGCGTCCGCCCCAGCAGCCGCGCAGCGTCCCGCGCCGCCGGCCGGCGACGGCGCGGTGAAGCCGCTGCCGAAGAACGGCGTCGCTTACTACACGGTGGGCGGCGAGCGGCATGGCGTGAGCTTCTTCCGCCAGGTCCGGCACCCGGAGGTCGAGTACGAGGCGGGCGAGACGCTGACGTTCGACCGTTACCACACGGTGGACGTGATGTACACGTGGCTCCGGCGCTGGGCGGAGCAGTACCCGGACATCGTGGAGCTCTACGAGGTCGGCCGCAGCTTCGAGGGCCGGCCCATCCTCCAGATCACGCTGACCAACAAGAAGACCGGCAAGGCGACGGACAAGCCGGCCGCGTTCTTCGAGGGCGGGCGCCACAGCGGCGAGGTCACGGGCAGCGAGTCGATCCTGTGGCTCGCGAAGCACCTGATCGAGGGCTACGGCAAGGACGCACGCATCACGAAGCTGCTGGACGAGAACGCGATCTACCTGCGGCCGCAGAACAACCCGGACGGCTCCAACCTGTACCTGCACACGGCGCAGCGGAACCGCAGCTCGGTGCGGCCGGTGGACAACGACGGCGACGGCCTGCTGGACGAGGACCCGGAGGAGGACCTCGACGGCGACGGCGTCATCCACCAGCTCCGCTGGCGTGCGCGGCCGTCCGAGGACGGCAACGGCATGGTGTGCTGGACGGCGCCGAACGGCAGCGGGCGGATCATGCGGTCGAACGCGCGGCTGGACCCGCGCGATCCGTCGGGCCGGCTGATGCAGAACACGCCGGCGGGCGAGGGCGACTGGTGCGTGATCACGGAGGGCGTGGACGACGACGGCGACGGACGATTCAACGAGGACGGCATCGGCGGGCTCGACCTGCACCGCAACTACCCGGAGAACTGGCGGCCGATGCCGGGGCAGGACCGGACGGGCCGGGGCTACACGCAGCCGGGCGCGGGCGAGCACCCGCTCTCCGAGCCGGAGACGTACGCGACGGTGATGTGGCTGCTCTCGCACCCGCACGTCTCCGTGGTGAACTCGATGGATACGCGCGTGCCGATGCACCTCAGGCCGCCGTCGACCTCGAAGAGCAGCGAGCGCATGTTCCCGGAGGACCTGCTCTACTATCAGCGGTTCGACAGCATCGGGCTCAGCCGCACGCGGTACCCGTGGGCGGGCGACGTCTACGAGAGATACGCCACGCGCGTGCCCGTGAATCCCGTCACCGGCGACAGCGCGCGGCCAACCCCGCTGTTCGGGCACGGGCCGGACTTCGGCTACTTCTACTACGGCTCGATCTGGTACGGCGACGAGATCTGGAATGGCGGAGCCATGCAGGACTACAACGGTGACGGCCTGCTGGACGACGCGGACGCGATCGTGTGGGATGACCGCGAGAACGGCGGCCGCGGGTTCCGCGAGTGGGAGCCGTTCCGCCACCCGCAGCTCGGCGACGTGGAGATCGGCGGGTTCCACCCGAAGTTCTTCGCGCAGAACGGCCCGCCGCACGTGCTGGAGCAGTGGGTGCGGAACCAGGCGCTGTTCAACCTGGACATGGCGTTCCACCTGCCGCGCGTCGAGATCGAGGGCGTGGACGTGCGGCGCGTCGCCGCGCAGGGCGACAGCACGGACTACGAGGTGCGCGTGCGCTGGAGAAACACCGGGCTGCTGCCGACCGCGCTGAAGCAGGCGCAGCTCGTGAAGATCGTGCAGGAGGACCGGGTCCAGCTCGAGTTCGCCGACTCGTTGACGAAGCTGGAGCGGCCGGTCGTGCGGATCGTGGAGCCGGCAAGGCGGGACAAGGTCATCCGCGCGGGCTGGACCGAACCCGGCGAGCGGAAGCAGGTCACGTTCCGCGTGCGGACGTACGGCGTGCCGGGTGTGGAGGCGACGGTCAACCTGCTGTCCACGCGTGGAGGGAAGCAGAGTCGGGCGGTCAGGTTGGGGAATCCGGTGGCGGAGTGAGGCTGGCGCGAGTTTCGGTCCGCGGCTCCTTCGGGGCTCTTCTGTCACACGGAGGGCGCGGAGCTCACACAGAGACGCAGAGTCATTGTCTCACACGGAGGCGCGGAGAACGCGGAGTTTGAGGTGGCCGGGCTGCGTTCTTCGCGGAACCCTGACTCGCCCGGCCCAAACCACCACATCTAAGGATCCCTGATTACGCCGCGAAGTCTCCGTAGCGCGGAGAGCGCGGAATCACCTCACCAACCCTCCGCGCTCTCCGCGTCTCTGTGCGAAACTCGAGCGCCCTCCGTGTGAGCGAAGGAGGCGGCCGAACCGATGAGCCGTCTCACCGGATCGGCACCGTCTCCTGCGGCGGCTCCTCCGTCATGGGCCGCCGGCTCTTCTGCTCGGGCGGCTTGCCGAAGTTCAGGGTGACGGACAGCGTGGCCTGGCGCATCGGGAAGCTGGAACGGCTGAGCTGCGCGTGCGTCTTGTCGCGCGTCTCGAAGCGGAAGCGGTAGACGCCGAACGGGTCGTTCATGAACAGGTTCACGTAGCCGCGGTTGCCCCAGAGCTGACGGCGGAAGCCCAACGAGCTGAAGAGCATGCCTGACATGCGGCCCTGGATCACCTCGCGCGGCGGCATGTAGTGCATGTTGGCCTGAGCGGACAGGGCATCCGTCAGCTTCACGCTCGCGTTGCCGTTGGCGGACCAGAGGAACGCTTTGCGCGAGAACTCGCTGGAGAGGTTGCCGGCGTCGCGGTCCTCGACGTAGCCGTTGAGCGAGACGGAACCGCTGATGCGGCCGGTGGGCCGCAGCGATGCGGTAAGCGTCGTGCCGTAGGTGCGGATGGCCGCCACGTTCGCCCACGTCAGGGTGGACACGCCCAGCGAGTCCACGTAGCGGATGCGGTCCCACTGGTCCACGGTGTGGCGGTAGTAGGGCGCCAGCCGGAGCGTGCCGTGGCTGCCGATCCAGCTCAAGTCGAGCCCGAACGAGTGCGTGTAGTTGGGCCGGATCTCCGGGTTGCCCACGTAACGGTTGAGCGAGTCCGTCGAAGGCACGTCCGGGTTGAGGATGAACGGCCACGGCCTGCCGATGCGCTTGGAGTAGGAGAAGCGGATGGTGCGGCCGCCGCCCAGGTCGTACGAGATGTTCGCGCTGGGGAAGATGCTGTTGTAGTCGTTCTCGAAGCGCTCCCCGGTCCGTGCCACGGTGAACTCGGTGGACGCCAGCTCCGCGCGGAGGCCGAGCTGCACGCCGAGCTTGCCGAAGCTCCGGTTGACGGTCGCGTAGGCGGAGCGGAACGTCTCGTCGTAGCGGAAGCCGCTACGCGTGGTCTCGAGCGGATCGGCGGCATCGGACGACTCGAAGACGCGAACCAGCGCGTCGTCCTCCTGGCGGCGGAACGAGAGACGCGCGCCGACCTCCAGCTTCCCCTGGGCGCCGAGCGGGCGGACGTAATCGGCCTGCAGGTACGTATCCGTGTTCTCGGAGTCGTCGTCCTGGAGCGTGAGGTCCGAGGGCCGGTCGACGGGCGCGCCGTCGGCGATGCGCCAGTGGCGCAGTAGCCGGCTCTCCGCGTCGTTGCCGAACTGGGTCTGCCGCAGGTCGACCGTCAGCTCGTGCCGTTGCGGCTGGAAGACCTGCTTGAAGCCGATGCCGATGTCCCGCGAGCCGAACCCGTACTCGCCCACGGTCTCACGCTCGTAGTGCTCGTGCGCGGCCTCAAGGTCGGTGCCGATGCGGTACGCCGTGATGCCGCGGCGGTCCGCACCGCTGGCGTAGCCCCACGCGGATGCCCAGAGCGTGCCCCGCTCGCCGACGCGGAGCTCGGCCGTCAGATCGAACATGTTGAACAGGTCATCGTCGTCCGACGAGCCGCGCTGCTCGATCAGCGTGACCGGGTTGACGAGCAGGTTCTGGCGCAGGTCGTACGTGTCGAACTCGTTGTCCGAGAAGCTCAGCGATGCGCCGGAGAAGAGCGTGAGGCGCCCGCGCTGGTAGTTGAGCCGGCCACTCAGCCCGCGCCTCATGCGTGAGGACATGTTCGCGGACAGGCTGCCGCTCAGCCCCAGGTCCGCATTCTCCCCGAGGACGATGTTCACGATCCCGCCGCCGCCCTCCGGGTCGTGCTTCGCGGAGGGGTTGGGCACCACCTCGACCCGAACGATGCGGTCGCCCGGCAGCTGCTGGAGGAAGTTCGTCAGCGCCTCGCCCTTGAGCGGCGCGGGCCGGCCGTTGAGGTGGATGGCGACGGCCTGGCCGCCGCGCAGCGTGACGTTGCCGTTGACGTCCACCTCGAGCTCGGGGATGCTGCGCAGCACGTCCGTCGCGTTGCCGGCCGCGGCGGTCGTCTGTTTCGTGTCGTAGATCGTGCGGTCGGCCTCGAGCACCACGGGCGCCCGCTCGGCGGTCGCCTCGATGCCGGCCAGCGCGATGGCCTCCGACGTGAGCCGGAGGGAGCCCACGTCCGCTGCCGGCGCGCTGGCTGTCAGCACGATCTCGTCCGTGGTGAACGGTGCATAACCAATGGAGGTGACGCGAAGCCGGTAGCGGCCCAACGGGATGCTGTCGAGCCGGAACCGACCCGCCTCCGAGGTGAGCGTCTGTGCGAGGGGCGCGGTGCCGGCCGTGTCGCTTGCGGCCAGCAGCGAGACCGAGGCGGCGACCACAGGCGCGCCGGTTTCGTTGACGACGGCGCCCGTGACCCGGCCGGGTCCGGTTTCGCGCGTCTGCCATGCCGCGTGCTGCGCTGCGAGCGGCGCCGCGGCGAGGCACGTGGGGAGGAGCAGCAGCCAGGGGGAGAATCGGAGCATCGTAGGTCGTCCAGGGTCAAGAGGAGTCAAATCGGTTACTGAGAGCCTGCGACGGGTTCAGATGCCGCCGGGCCCGCGAACGTTGCATCGAGGGGCAAAGGCGGAACGGTGGCGGCGCCCGAACCGCAAGTGCCCGGACTGTCTCTGTCTCCGCTAGGACGAAAAAGGCGGCAGAATAGTTTCGAGTGATGCCTGGCCACCGACATCCAGCACCCCGGCTGCCGGGCAGATGACGCTGCTGGCGGCGGTGACATGGTCCATCCCGGCCTGATGTGGTGCAGCGCCAATGCCTGGAATGGGCCAGGGATGACCGGATTCCGGGAGGTGTCGGGGGGCGTCACCGGATCTCCCCTGGAACCCGGCACACCCTCCCGGTGGTACGCATCCCTGCTCCCCGGTACGGCGCCGCGCGATCACAGTGAGAGCGCGTGGCGGCGCGCAGCAGACCGGCGCCCGCAGATTGGAGGGCGCCCGAACCGGAGGCAGGATGATGCTGATGAAGCGTGGGACGATCGGCGCAATTGCGACGGCTGCACTGCTGGCCGCGTGTAGCGAGTCCGATGACCCGGCCGGCGCGAAGCGCGACGAGCTCACGAGGGCGGAGGCGCTCGTGATCGTGGACGCGATCGCGCAGGTGACCGTCGACGACCACACGACCGTCATCGGGAGCGGCGCGGCGTCCCCGGCAGGCGCCACACCGGGCACGATCACGGTGGAGCACGCGAGCACGCATCCGTGCCCGGTGGACGGCCGGGTCGCGGTCGCGCTGAGCGCGACGCTCACGTACGACGAGGAGGTCCAGTCGCTGGACTACGATGCGGAGGGCTCGCTGACGCACGAGACGTGCGGGTTCGAGCATGAGGACGTGACCATCACAGTGAATGGCGACCCGAGCATCGCGTTCGAGACGCACGCGGCGTTCTCGGGCGGCACTGCGACGGAGCCGATCACGGAGAGCGTCCAGGGCGCGTTCCTGTGGAGCACGAGCGACGGTCGGAGCGGCCGCTGCGTCATCGACCTCGAGAAGGTGACCGACCTCGTCGCGAAGCGGCACACGTTGCAGGGCGAGGCGTGCGGCCATACGATCGAGCGGACGATCACCTGGACGTGACCTTCGCCGAGATGATGTGATGTCGGACGAGCGCGACTACCTGCTCGGGACGCACGACGAGGAGATCGCGCGACTGGGCGTGCAGCACCGTGTCTGGCGCCCGCGCATGCTGGACGCGTGGCGCCGGGCGGGCTTCACGGTCGGGCAGCGCATCCTCGACGTCGGCTGCGGGCCGGGCTACGCCTCGTTCGACCTCGCGGAGATCGTGGGACCGGCCGGGCGGGTCATCGCCGTGGACCGGTCCCGCCGCTTTCTGAACGCGCTGGATGCGGCGCGCGCGCGGCGCGGGCTCGGCGACATCATCGAGATCCACGAGCTGGACCTGGATGAGGCGCCGCTGCCGGCGGAGGGCGTGGACGGGGCATGGTCGCGGTGGGTCTTCGCGTTCGTCACGCGGCCGCGCGACCTGCTCGAGCGCGTCTGCCGCGCGCTGCGGCCCGGCGGCGTGGTCGTGATGCATGAGTACTTCCATTACGCCACGTGGCAGCTCACGCCGCGGCTGCCGGAGCTCGACGAGCTGGTCCGTGTGGTGACCGAGAGCTGGCGCGAAAGCGGGGGCGAGCCGGACATCGGGCTCGCGCTGCCGCGCTGGCTCCAGGAGCTCGGCTTCGAGATCCGCGAGCTGAGGCCGATCATCGACATCGTCCCACCCTCCAACTTCGTGTGGCAGTGGCCGGGCACGTTCGTCCCCAACGGCGTGCAGCGCATGGTCGCATTGGGCCGGCTGACGCCGGAGCGCGGCGAAGCGATTCTCGCCGCGTTCAGGGAACGCGAGTCGGACCCGCACACGCTCATGGTCACCCCCGCCATGCTGGAGATCATCGCGGTGCGGCGTTGACGCGGCAGCGTCGGATCGAGCGCATCGCGTGGGCTGGTGTCACCAGTCCGTGAGCCGCGTGACCATCGCGTCACCGGACCCCCCGCCGGTTCACCGCATGGAGACGTGCGTCACTTTTCCGTGGGCCACGTGACTGTTGCGTTGGGCCACGGGTCCGTCCTACCATAAAGCGCCTTCCCGCATCACCCCTTTCGATGAGGCAGGCGACGATGGCCGGTCTGACTCGCCGGCTCTTCCTCAAGACGCTCGCACCGGTGGTGCCCGCGGCGGCGCTTCCCGCTTCCGCGTGGCCGCAAGCGTCCGCGCGCGAGCCGCTGGCGCAGGAGCCGCTGGAGGCGGAGCTCCTGGGCGCGCTCGCCGAGGCGGTGCTGCCGCTGGGCGAGCTGGGCGCCGAGGGCGTGGCCGCCATGGCGCGCGAGTTCCGGGCATGGGCTGCGGGGTACCGGCCGGTCGCGGAGCTGGACCACGGCTACGGCACGGCGGAGCTTCGCTACGGCGGGCCGGATCCG
>Ga0207873_1002392_pt1 | contig 15529 bp, 13 predicted proteins | sample BGWIniCompost_FD_187373 | JGI IMG/M metagenome (GOLD analysis project Ga0207873, IMG submission 187373) | Cellulose adapted compost microbial communities from Newby Island Compost Facility, Milpitas, CA, USA - BGW Initial Compost (SPAdes)... ...
TATTGAAAGTTCGATAACTTTATCCTACCTTTGCCGTATATACAGGTGAAATGAAGCTCTCCGAAGCAAAAAGTCAGTTTATTCAGGCCTGGGGTACCCTGGGATCCAAATGGGGGATAAACCGGACCATGGCCCAGCTTCATGCGCTGCTCCTGGTGTCACCGGACCCCATGAGTGCGGAGGAGATGATGGCGGAGCTTAACATTTCCCGGGGAAATGTGAACATGAACATCCGGGAGTTAATTGATTGGGGCCTCGTGGAAAAACTGCACAAGCCGGGCGATCGGAAGGAATACTTTGTAGCTGAAAAGGACATTTGGGAAGTGACAAAGCGTGTTGCCCGGGAAAGGAAGAAGCGGGAACTCGAACCTGTCCTCAGAGTCCTGGAACAAGTCAGTGCGGTTGAGGGAGACAAGAAGGACCCAAACGTCAAGGCATTCAAGGACAGGATCGCGGGAATTAAACGCATGGCTCAAAACGCCGACAAAACGATCGATATCATGACCAGGGCAGATGAAAACTGGTTCTTTGGAAGCATTCTCAAACTCTTCCGGTAAAATTTTTTACAGATTTTGTTCAAAAAATATTGAAAGTTCTGAATGATTGAGTGTGAAGACGTTGACCAATAAGCTGATCATCTACGATAGCAACTGTAAGGTATGCACCTCTCTGCGGGATATCGTGCTCAAGCTAGCTCCAATCCCTGAAGAGCAGGTGGTACCCTACGGCTCGCTCTCGGCAGAGCTGAGTGCGCGTGTTGACCCAGCGAAATTCAGAAATGGCATGGCGCTAATTGATACTTCAGACGGGGAAACGATTTATGGATCTGAAGGGGTTGCCTACATCTTTTCCAGCCAGTACCGAATCCTAGACTTTCTCCTTAGATCCACGCTGATACTTCAGGTGTTTACATTCCTTTATAGAACGCTTGCCTATAATCGTTACATCATCGCAGCGCCAAAAAGCAGATTTGTGTGCGACTGCTTTCCTGATAAGGTCGTTCGTTACCGGATCGCGTATATCCTTATAGCCTTACTCACCGCGATAGCTCTCACGGCCTGGCTCGGTATCTCGTTGCGTGACTTCTTCCCGGAACTAACTTCTTTTGAGGCGGCAATGCAAATGATACTCATTGTGGGCACAGGTTGGGTGGCGCAGTTGATAGTTATGGGAATAATCCTTCCCGAAAAAATCCTCGACTACGCGGGTCATCTCGGCAGCATCATGGTCGTCGGATTGCTTATCCTCGTACCCTGGATGCTGTACGAGACGCTTGGCGGTGCGCCAGTTGCAGCATTCCCTGCACTTAGCGTCGTCGCCAGCAGTTCTACGATGCTTTATCTCCATATAGAACGTGCCAGACATCTTGAACTCTCGTGGTCCTGGACGATGAGCTGGTTCCTGTTTCTCCAGGCTGGAGCTGCAGGATGGATATATATGTTTCACGTACACTAGACGGCCATGACAATACTGAAACGAATTCCAATCCGGTACCGCGGTGAACTCCCACGACGTACGGTTGATAAACTTCTCAGTAGCTATGGAGGAAATTATCGGAAAGGTGCCGGCAGAGATTAAAATGGTCGCGCCTTGATCTCAATAGTTGATGTGAAATTGAAAAACATGCGTCCCGTTGTGATGCCGTTATATCGCTTCGAGTGCCGTCACATGGCATTCCGATTGCTGGTGGACGACAGTGAGCACAACGACGACAATCATGCCCCCTACGAAAACGAAATCCGGGTACCGGAATCACACACTCCCTGCAAAGCCTGGCGCAGAATGTCCTTTCTTGTCCCGTTGAGAATGTAGCACGCGGCACAATAGTCTTTGAGTTTCAATGCCGTTTTGACTTTTGTCTTCATTCCCCCGGACACATCATTTTCATTATCCTGTATCATTTTTAGCATGTCCTTCTTAAAGACAGGAACTGGCTGATTGTTGGCATCGAGCACGCCGTCGACGTTTGAAAGGAATATTACACGTTCAGGCCTCACTAAACGTGCAATGGCAAAAGTTACTTCATCGCTTGAGAGTACTCTATAGCCACCGTTTTGCAGAGGCAAAAAGTTACCGCCGAAAACCGGGACGATTTTGTTCTCTGTAAAACTCTTGATAAGATCGGCCACCCGATCCTCGCTCCTGGTCTTTGCGAAGTATCCGAAAAAATGAGTGTTGTCAATCGCAATTGCAGGAATACCAAAATTGATAAGGGTGTTAGAGACGCACATGGTCAGCTTTTGTATGCTGTTTCTGATTTGCAGGGCTGTCAGCGACTCGGTTGAAGAGAGGATCTGGGTCTCGGTGTAACCGTATTTCAGAGCAGGGGGCTTGCCGATGTGTCCAGTACCATGAACCAGAATGATTCTCTCTTTGTGCGATCGGAGTTGGCGAGCCAGTCTCTTAATTGCCGTGAGGTTGATCGGATCCTTTCCCTGCCTGGTGATTACTGATCCTCCGATTTTTATCAGGATGGTATTCATAATTCGTGTGAAAGGGTGAACACATTTGTTTGCTAAACTCTTCGTTCCACTACGTAGAATGCGAAATCCCTAAGCAGTGACTTGTAATCGGCCGAAATGGAGAGCTTATCCACTTCGTCGCACGCTGATGCGATGTATCGGGTTGCCTGCGACCGGATTTCTTCGAACGCGTTATACGAATCCATTATCGCAATGGCCTCCTGCAAGAGGCGTTCATCGTGGCAATTGGAATCCAGGATTTTCAGCAGCCGTTTCTTGTCCCGTCGATTCGCTGCCTTAATCGTATGAAGTACAAGGGGTGATCGTTTTCCTGCAGTAATGTCCTCCCCGATTGTCTTACCCCACGAGGAGGTGCCAGGCTTAAGGTTCAGAATGTCATCAATAAATTGGAAGGCGATTCCGGTTAGCGTACCGTAGTTGAAAAGTGCTTCCTGATCAATTGGGGCTGCTCCCGCAGCGATGCATCCGGCACGCAGGGCCACGCGATAGGTGTACGCACAGGATCGGTAGACAATGTGTTGAATATACTGGTCGTGATCAATTGCTGTAAGCTTGAGATTGCTCCACTTTAAGTCCAACGCCGTTCCAATACTGCAGCCGTAGTGTTCCCAGTACACCATTTCATACAGCTTGAGTCGGATATAGTCACTCAGAGGTAAGGTTACATCATCTATTAGGCTAAATGCGTAGAATGTGGATGCCAGGCTTCCATTTCCGGCCAAGGACACGCCATGAACGTGATGTGAGCATGGTTCACCACGTCTCAGAATGGAATTGTCCACGATATCGTCCAGCACCAATGAAGAACAGTGAATCATTTCCGGGATTGCCAGGATCGGTTTGAATTGCATAGGATCCTCGTTGTATGCCTCCAGGATCATGCTACACAGTATGGGCCTGAAGAGTTTTCCCTTCGTTTTCAGATATTGCTTCATGGGCCTGTACAAAGCGTCATTCGCGATTTTGCTGTTCAGAATGAGGTCGGCGTCGGCTATGTTTGGACGGTTCGGAAATTCCACGGTCTGACTGTCGGGGAGGACATGCTGCAATGCCTCCTGCACTACGCGGATGTTCTTTTCGTAGTACTGCCGAAAAGAAGGCCTCATGTCATCGCGAAAATCACTTTTCATAGGAGATGTCAGTGTCTTCCAGTAACCATTGAATGTAAGACATCAGCATAAGGCGATGTCCCGGGTCCAGAGGGAGCTCACCAACTATGTGGTTAGTGGTAATTTGATTTTTGCAAACAAAATTTGCGATGTCATTTTCAGCTCCTGAGTCATTTAGCAACACAAGAATCGTTTCGGGCGATAGCGGTTTTGATAGAATGTTGCTGTCCTGTGAGGCCCGAGCAATGCAAAGGGCAATGAAATTATTGGTATCCCAGAAGGTGACCTTCCCCTTTCCTGAATGCCTTTTGATCCAATCCTTGAAATTTGCGAGGTCATTGGACAGCTGACAAGAAAGGGAGAATGCCATCGCCGCTTCTTTACACAGTTGGACAAGTCGTGGCGACTTAAAGGTCTGGCTTAGGGCAAGCCAGAGATTGAACATGAATCCCAGCTTAGGGGCATTCAAAAGAAATGCACTTTGTTTGTATTCTTCAAAGTGTGCGAAGGGAATTTTATTTTGTCTTCGGTATAGTCGCGCGCCATTTGCATAGAGTACCCCCAAAGTCGATTGCGTGGCGTTCTGCAGAAGCCAGAGTCTTGAGTCGTCGTCCAGGTGACAGTAGTTGTGCAGTATGGGATAATACGGAAGGGTTAAAAGCGCAACACCGACGTTTGCCTTTATTGAATTATTGGCATTCATTTCGCTGATTGAAGAATGGCTTTGATGGTCGTGGATCCCGATATCCGCGAATAGTTTGAAGCATGCCTCAAAAGCTTCGTTAATGCTGAGTAAAGGAAGAACCTGTTCCGGATTGATTTTCGATGCCTCAAGCAACAGAATGCTTCCCAATGCATAATGGAACATCTCCTTATGTCGGAAGTAATGATTGATCGGGTCCAGAAAGGCGGACTGAAGAGTTTTTGCGTCCCACGGAAGGTCTTCCCTTGCAGTGACTGTTTGCAGCCAGCCGTTTGTGCACTTTTTTGGGAACAAGGCCGAAAGGGATCGCCTGATTAGCGGTGCTTTCTGTTTGTAGTATGGCAACAGTTTGCCATTCGGCGTTTCTATGCGCGCGTTAGGTCTAGTTGCGGTATGGTGAAAGGAGATCATAATACGCCAGCTTTCGACCAGCTATGTCCAGAGGCCTTAGTGGTTGCCAGAAAGTCAACGAGAAGGTCTTTTCTTATTTCGCTCTTGCGATCTCCGTTTTCGCAAACCGCTCCTCTTATCCCAATGATATCAGGACCAATCGATAAGAGAGACTCTAAGTGTGAGGCCCTGATAGAACCCGCGAGTGCTACCGCCAGGCCTTTTTCGTGGGCATATCGCGTAAAATCATTCAGTTCATTGTATGACATGGCATCGAACACTGTACTTCCGTCTTTGTAAAATGTATCAAGCATGGCCACGTGCGCTCCGGACTGTTTAGTGGCATCAACGATTGCTTTATAGTGTAAACCACCAAACCTGCGGAAGTCCGCATATCCTGACGCAACGATGGTGATATTTTTATCGATCATGTGAGCGGCTTTCAGTACAGCTTTCATCACTTCGACAGCCTCTGGTTGAGATTTTACGCCGTGAAGACCCACTTTGATGTAGGTGACGCCGCAGCTGGCAGCACCGTAGGCTGCAAGTGCTGCCGTGCCGGGTTTGTAAGGCAAATCTCCCAGGGTGGCGCTACAAACGATGCCCTTCTCACGGAATCGACTAGTGATGTCCCGGATAACCCATGGAAATTGGGCGCCGAGGGAGCCTTCTTTCGTGTTCTTGATATCCAGGATGTCAGTTCCGGCTTCCGCAACGATTTCTGCTTCTTTCAATGTAACCGGGCTTACTAGAACTTTCATATGTTGTTTTGGAGATTGGTGTTCGGGGTTCCTTTACATTATGTGTGATGGAAATGAGCCGATGAGAAGGATAAGCAGGACGGCTCCATGTTGCGGATATATTCTTCCAGGGAGTCCTCGAAAATATTTCCGACACGGCCACGGCAGTATGGACAGGAGTGAAAATTGCCGTCGCTGTCAATGTAAAAGTATCGACTACCTCCAAAGCAGCCTATTCGCCGTTGATGGTAACTGTGAAGGACCACCAGCGGGTAGTTGCGGAACTTTTTGTTGCAGTTCATCTCCTTATAGAACTGCTCGAGTAATCGCGTTTGCTCTTGTGACAGCATCACACCCTTTCCGGCGAATCCACCAACTGGATAGGGTTCCTGCAATTGAATGAAATGGGCTCCCAACGATTTTGCTAACTCAGCGTAGTTCATCAGGTTTGACCACGACACAAATGACTTAGTTGTGCATATCGCCATTCCGGTTGCCAGGCCTGCCTTAAGACTATTTTGCACTGCTTCAACGGCGTCTGTATAAGAATATGACCTGTTTCGGAATGCATTGTGTTGCTGAGGCAAGTAGTGATCCAGGCTGACGCAAACTCCGGTAAGTCTTTTGGTTCGCTTCAATTGTAGTGCCTTTTCCATTGTAAGCTTGGTTCCGGAGGTTACCAGCCAGAAATCTGTTCCCTTTCTTGACGTTCTTAACAGCTCAAGTAGATCACTGAATCGTGCCAGCGGTTCGCCTCCGCTCAAATAGATTTGCGTTACGCCGTTTCGCTGTAGCTCACTTACGATGGCCTTAAGCATATCCAGGCTAAGTCGCTCCTGCCTGTTCAATAATTCTATTTCGTAGCAGTGTTCACATTTTAAGGGACATTTGTTCGTTAGTGCAAGGATCACCGACCTGAGGGTTTTGGTGCCAGGTGCAGATGGTTGAAGGAGCTTGAACTCTTCCCTGTGAAAGGTGTCAAAGGCCTTTGATGGAAAGCCAGGCACGTTGTTGAATTGAAAGTACCGCCCGCTTGCACTAAATCCCTTTATTAAGGGTTGCGATCCGACATATCTCTTGATCATTAGCCCGAGGTGACGGATAGACCTGAAGACTTCGACAGGATTCCGGATCGCGGCAAAGGCCAGGAACAGGATTCGCAGCCGCAGAAGCATCAACATAAAGTCTTTTCGGACGCCGGTTACCATATCTGTAGTGTCAATTGTCTGATACTCCAGGCTGATGCAATGCGGCTGACAGAAGTTCTTTCGTTCCCACAAATGCATCATACTGCTCTTTGGAGAACCTCGTGAATGCGCCTTTGTTCTTGAAAGATTTCAGATAGGCAAAGTCTGGCCAGTTTGTGTAATTCCTGATATACTCGTAATACCCCCTGCTATGCAGAAAAACCGACTGCTTATCCTCGGTCGCTGGCTCGGTGGCGCGATACTTGATGGTGACAGCATTTCCTATTTCAGGCTGAATGAGGTACTTGTCATCTGAAGCTGCAATAGATTCTGAGACATCAATCCCCTTTTTGTCGATTGCAGAAGTTGAAATAAGGTGCTGTACTTTTACGGGTATGTTATCTGAAAAGTCCAGGGACACATAGTCGACTTCCCAGAACTTGAAACCGCACTCCAGTTTTATTTTTACTTCATTACTGTTGATTTTGGACAAGTCGATCGGCATTACCAGATCTCTTGAGGCCAGCGGACCCATTGAGTGGAAGAAGTCAACGAATTCCCATCCTTTACTGGTTTGTATGTACACCGACAACGGAATATTTTGGTCGAGTGTCCACTGGATATTTTTTTTTGCAGGGACCTTTTTTTGCTCTTTACAGAATTCATTGAAGTATATGCCGAATTGCTCGGTGAATTTCCCGTATACGTAGTCCAGCCAATAGGAATTTCTGGCGTTAACGATGAGTTTGGCGGAAGTCGAATGTTGTGGTCGCTTGAATGTCAGGGTAATGCTGCTTACGGCGTCGTCTCCCGGCATTAATTCGTCGAACAAGTACGAGACACTGTCTTTCGATCGGATGTGCCCCAGGAAATCGATGTTTGTATTGGACATTGCTAAGACAGGTGTCTCTGCATGCGTTATTGTTTGGATGTTTCCATTCTTATCGAGTATTACCTGAGCGTCATTGGGATGATATACGACTATCAGATTTGCGAGATTTATGTACTGCCTTTCCAGCAGTTCGTTGGCAATTATTAGGCGATAGCCATCCGTGGTCGGCGTAAAGCCAGGTAACGGCATGTAGTCATCGCGCTCAAGCGAAGAGTAAATGGCTCCGCCGAACATCTCACCCTGAAAAGAGTAGGACTCCCCATCCTGAGTGTATACAAAAGGGCAAGAACTTTTGAGGGCGGCGATGATGATCCCAACAGCAGCCGCTATCCCTATGACCGTTCCTGCGACAGACAAAACCGTCGCGCCTACGTGCGTGTCATACACTTGAACTTTGCTCATTGAGGAGAATGGGATACTGACTTTGGCATCCTCCGTTGCAGGAAGCGACGAGAGGTATATATGCACCTCGTAAACTGGCCTGTCCTGCCACTCCTTGGCCGATTTGTATCGGTTGGCTTTCTTCTCACCCTTGGCTGTTTTATAATACATATGATTGGGAGGCAACGCTTCGAGCGTGCCCTTTAACTCTTGGGAAGCATCATCCAGGGTAATGTCCTTAAGATGCCAGGCTTCTTCCTCATAATGGAGAATTATGTATTTCTTCTTTCTTTTGACTTGTTCAATGATGGCTTCGTTACTCAGCGGATCGATTGTATTAACCTTGTAGTAGGAGCATCCTATCACAGTCGTGACGTAAATGACAATCAGCAACAGCGCACCTGCCGAGGGCAACTGTCTGGACTTGAAATTCCTGGGAGATCGTCCTAACCTTTTCATATGGTCGATGTTTAATGGATTTGCCTGATTGGGGGCAATCCGGGGCCGCCTGTATGGGTACGGACCAGCCACGGACCCGATGAAGCAATGATGTCTATTATTTCCCTTCCTGACGTGGTACTGAAAGAAATCAGTCACAGTTTGAAGGATTTGTGTCAGTGGGCGGCAGGTATTAACTGAAATCTGCGTCTTGAATATTATCTTGTATCAGTAACTGCCTTTCCCAGGATCATGAACGCGCCCGACCGGATGCTACCTGAATGGAAGCCTTTCCGGCTTAACCTAAGAATTGCGATCCTGGTTTGCCTGTCCTTGGAACTGTGCATCGCGGGCTTTTCACAGGGATATTACACCTTTACCAACCTGTCCGCCGAAGAAGGGTTGGCAAACGGGTTGGTAAAGACGATGGTGCAGGATTCGAAGGGTTTTCTATGGCTAGGGACCGGTCAGGGGCTGTACCGGTACGACGGGAATACCTTCAAATTGTATCTCTACCGATCAGAGGGAACCTCCAGCGTAAGCAATGATGCAATCCATAGCCTGAGCGAAGACCCTCAGGGGGACCTCTGGGTTGGAACGGCGAGTGGGCTTTTGCGTTTCGATCCAGAAACTGAGCAATTCGAGTCGTTCATTCACCTGGCGGATACGTTCGGTTTTAGCAGGCCGGTCCATCATATTTTCCACGATTCCGATGGGATAATCTGGCTCTCAACCCACGCCTTCGAAGGAAATTCTGGTGGCCTCATCCGTTTCGACAGAGTTCGCAGGAGTTGCACAAAGTATACCCTCGGCGACGCTACAAATTTTATTAGAACGATCATCGACGATGGACACGGGCGGTTGTGGATTGCCGGACAGGGAATTCTGATTTTTGACAAAAGAGAACGGAATTTCATTAAGCATCTCCTGCCGGAGGCGAATGGCAATAGCCTGCCCGGTCGGGATATTAGTTGCTTGCTGAAAGAGAGGCCGGGCGTTATTTGGGTGGGAACCTATGACAACGGCATCTCAAAGATCGATTACGACAAGGATTTACATTTAAGGTTCTTTAATCTCAACAACGCTCAAGGGGCAGGCCGCTCGTTGGTAAGCAACGCCGTGTCTTCGATATGCAGGGATTCAAGGAATAACTTGTGGATCGGCACTTTTCAGGGAATCAGTATCTACAATCCTCAGACGGGATGGGTTCAAAATATTGCAGGAGGCACCGATAGCAAATCCGGCTTTCCGGAATCAGCAGTCCAAACTATCATCAACGATCGTTCTGGAAATATATGGCTGGGGCATTCGGGTGCGGGGCCTTCGAAGGTAAAGCACAACAGGGGGTTTGCGGTGTTTCAGCCACCGGTCGGATCAAATCAGTTATCATCAAAGGACATAGTCTCCGCTGTCCATAGGGACGCTTTTGACGACATATGGGTTGCCATTGATGACAAGGGCATCTATCAACTGCAATTCAGGGATGGTATTTTTCATGTGATTCGTCATGTACCCCATGAGGACGCTCATGGAAAGATTTGGGGTATATCCTCGGACCGGAGTGGCGACCTTTTTGTTATTAGCGAACGGGGCAGTGGCCTGTTTGTGATGCAGCGGGAAACTGGCCGGATCACCCCTGTCATGGAGGGAAATTTTTTTATCATCAAAAAGGATTCGCGTGATCGCTTATGGCTGTCCAAAGGCACTGAGCTTTTCTTGATCGAAGACCTTGAGTCAAGGCCAATAGCGATCAAGCAAGTTTTTACCGATCCCGCATTCAGACACCATCACCACCATGTCGAGTACAGTACCATCATCGAAGATCCTGATAAGCGCATCTGGGTAACGAGTTGGCATGGTCCCGTTTTTTTTTATAATGAAGCATCGAGGCAGTTGGAGGCCCCTAAGATATCGACGGTTGTAGAGGACTTCGATACGGACAACTCAAGGATATCGGCATCCATTTTCGATGAGAAAGGTTTTCTATGGTTGGCCACCTTCGAGGGGATGTGTAAATACAGAGTCAGCTCCGAGGATGGCATTCCCGCGCTTGAGCTGCTGGAAGTGTATACAGAAAAGGAGGGATTCAGAAATAAGCATGGCGCGTCCAATCTCTATACGCCCGCTATTCAAATGGATTCCAAAGGACGGTTTTGGATGGCACAGGTAGGTCTCACGGTTTTCGACGGGCATGCAATTGTCAGCCGCTATGATGTTGAAGATGGAATCCCCAATCCAATCTTCCATTTACGATCAACCGAGGAGCTCAAAGACGGGTACCTGGCTTTTGGCTGTGGCGATGGTCTTGTGGTGTTTCATCCTGACAGCCTCAGGGAGAATTCCGTGGTTCCTACAGTGACCTTTACAGACTTTCAAATTTTTGGCAACGCTGTTGGAGTGAATCCAAGCAGCAGCGACGGAGCATTGTATACCATTGCGAAGTCTATTGCATACACGGATGAGCTACGAATACCATACGAAAAAAAGGTCCTGACATTCGAGTTTGCCGTCCTGGATTTCACTGACCCCGGGAAAAATCAATACGCCTACAAGCTCGAGGGCTTCGATAGGGAATGGATCTATTCCGGCACAAAGAGAAACGTAACTTACACCAATCTGGATCCTGGCAAGTATGTGCTGCGGATAAAGGGTGCCAACAATGACGGTATCTGGAATGAAAGTGGAGCCTCGATCGCGATCACGATTCTGCCACCCATATGGAGAACCTGGTGGGCCTACGGCATCTATGTAACAGGTTTTGTCGGACTCCTTCTCCTTGCGCGAAAGGAAATCCTAAAACGCGAGCGGATGAAAGGGGAAATTCGTTTGAAGGAACTCGAGGCATCAAAATTCCTCGAACTCGAACGCCTTCGGTCGCGGTTTTTTACAAACATCTCCCATGAATTCCGAACGCCACTGACGTTGCTAATCAATCCTCTCGAGGATCGCATCAGAATGGCAGCGGACCCAGTGAACAAGAGAGAACTTGAAGTCATGCTGCGAAACGCGAGACGTCTCCTCAACCTTGTTAACCAACTGCTTGACCTTTCTCGGCTTGAAGCAGGAACCATGAAGTTGGTCACCGTACATGACAATCTGAACGCATTCGTGGGCATTATCTCCGCTTCCTTCATGTCCATTGCTCAATCGCGTCATATTAATTTTGAGTATATCGCCGAAAGTGAGATCGACGCCTGGTTCGACCCTGATAAGATGGAGAAAATCGTTACAAATCTCCTTTCAAATGCCTTCAAATTCACCGACGATGGTGGCTTAGTCTCGCTTAAGATATCCAGGCAGGGTGAAAGTGTTAAGATTGTGGTGTCCGATTCCGGTATAGGTATACCCCCTGATGAAATTGATCGCGTATTCGACCGTTTTTACCGGGTAGATCATCGCGATAATCGTGAATACGAGGGTTCCGGTATCGGACTTTCCCTGGTTAAAGAATTGGTGGAGCTTCACGGGGGGTCTATATCCGTGACAAGCGAGTTTGGGAAAGGCACCTGCTTTTCAGTACTGATCCCGCTTGCTCAGGATCAACCCGAGCGGGGTGCGTTGACACATGATCTCATGCGGCCGCTCGATCTGGATACTACTCGGGGTGTAGTTAACGTTGAGCACAAGGAAAATGGGAAAGAAGATGTTGAAGGATTCAAGTTGTTGATCGTTGAGGACAATGAAGATCTTCGAAATTATCTGACTGAACGTCTCGAATGTTCGTATTCTGTGTTTACCGCATCGGATGGGCGCACGGGAGTTGAACTGGCCGAGTTGCACATTCCTGATCTCATCATTTCAGACCTGATGATGCCCTACATGGATGGACTGGAATTGTGCAGGGCGATCAAATCGAATGAAAAGACAAGTCATATTCCAATAATCCTGCTGACGGCGAAGGCCGATGTCAATACGCGAATAGATGCCTTCGGGATTGGAGCGGACGAGTACTTATCAAAACCCTTTGATATAACCGAGCTATTTGCCCGCATCCGGAATCTCATCGAATTGCGACAGAAACTCAGGAAAGTGTTCTCAACGGCATTAATTCTCCGACCCTCCGAACTAAAGGCGCGTTCATTGGACGAAGTCTTCCTGAAGAAGGTGACCGAAGCAGTGGAAAGAAACCTTAGCAATACCTCATTTTCAGTTGAATTGCTGGCTGGGGAAATGGCAATGAGTTCAGTTCAGCTCTACAGGAAGCTCAAATCCATCACCGGGCTGTCTCCGAACGAGATTATCAGAAACCTAAGGCTTGAAAGGGCTGCGTCGCTGCTCGCTCAACGTGCCGGAAGCATTGCAGGGGTCGCTTTGGAGGTGGGATTCCAGAATCTATCGTACTTCACTAAATGTTTCAAAGAAAGGTTCGGCAAAACACCTACCGAATTCGTAAAACGGGCGGGCGACAGGCAATCGGCCTCCGACGATTCTGGGCATGCACATAGCGTCCGCATCGATTCAAGGTGACAGTCTCCTGAGGCACGCTGTTCGGGGAATTTGAGCAACGAGTCCGCTTGAGGCACGAATAACTAAACCCGCGGAAGCAAATTCCGTTAATTTAGTACGAACCATTCTGTGACTGTCATGCAAAACCGTCCTTCATCAACATATCGCACGACCATCAAGGCTCCGATAGAACGAGTATGGGAAGCCCTCACAAACGCTGAAATTGTAAAGCAGTATTTCTTTGGTTCAAACCAGGAAACCGACTGGAAGGTGGGGAGTCCGATAAAGTGGACAGGAGAGTACGAAGGCAAGCCCTATGAAGACAAAGGAGTTGTTCGGGAATATGAACCTAATAAGAGATTGTCGTACGACTACTTCAGCAGTTGGAGCGGTGTCGAAGACAAACCTGAAAACTATCTGCAGGTTACCTACGAAGTGAAACCCGTTGCCGAAGGCACCGAGCTGACCATCACGCAAACCAATTACGACGAAGAAAAAGCCAAACACTCCGCCGCCAACTGGGCCGCCGTAATCGGCGAAATGAAAAAAATCATTGAATGATGCCCAACCCGGGTACCCAATCCCGGGAAAGTTGTTACGCAGTTGGCAGATAACGGAACATCAACACGTCGACACACCAGGACATCTACTTGAAGATCTTCCCGGAGGTAACCATCTCCTTGTACTCCGGCAGCATCTTCTCATAAAGGGCTTCGTCAACTTTCTTCAGCAGGTTCATCAGGGAGCCAATCCCAGACTCCCTGAGTCCGACCCGCCGATTCCTGATGTCCTCCATCTTGGTGCGGATCGTTCCTTCCAATTTTCTCAATTCTTTCTCAGTCATAGGCTCATTGCCACGTGTTGTTGAACTTCAAGATAGTAAAGTAGGGCCAATGATTGTGATGGAATTGCAGCTCGTGTCCGCGTTGGCGACAAAAATCCCCGCTTTTACTTGCGTCTTTTCAGCCACTTCTTCGTCATAGAAGCGACAGGCATGAAAGGTTCATGCTGGTTATGTTAAATTTAATGATAACGCCATGGAAAATCTGATTTTCGGGTCCACCACCGAAGGTGGATGTGGCTGCGGCAACGGCTGCTGCTAATCGATCAGGGGCAGGGTGTGAACCCTGCCCTAGATTTGTAATTCGCACGCGAAAACATTTTCGCCGTGAAATATCCTGAATTATCTTTCAGGCACAGGTGTCATGAAGCGATACATCGTCCTAATTCTTTCTCTTATCTCCGCGGTTGGAGCGTTCTCGCAGGACCGAACCGCGACGCTGCGGGTGCTAACGTACAACATCTATCATGGAGAAGCAGCCGACGGCAGCATTAACATGGATCTATTGGCGTCAATTATCAACGAAGTCCAACCTGATCTCGTGGCACTTCAGGAGGTAGACAAGAAGACACAACGCACGGGTGGTGTCGACATTACAGAGGAGCTTGCGCGACGCACCGGATTAAAAGGTTACTTTGTAAAGCACCGCGACTTCCAGGGAGGCGAATATGGTAATGCGATACTTTCGAGGTTTCCAGTGAGCAGCATAGCTTCGCTCGAGGGATATCATAGCAGACCCAGCATTATCACATTCATGTTTGCCATGGTGACAGTTGCGCCTGGGATTGAAATAATTTTCGGTTGCACGCACCTGACCACACGAGAGGACGACCGTAAGGTTCAGGCTCGTCAGTTATTCGACTACTATGTTGCAGATTTGAATCGTGCACCCATGATATTGACTGGCGATCTTAACGCCGAGCCGCGCCACGATGAAATCAAATTATTACTGAGCGAATTCGCGGAGGCCGACACGACCTGGGCAAATACGTTTCCGTCACGCCCAGCGGCCACAAAGAAGATCGACTACATTCTATACCCGCGCACATCGGAGTGGACTGTAAAAGAAACGCGAGTGCTGTGTCGTATGGAGGCATCAGACCATTGCGCTGTGTTTGCGGTGTTGGAGTATACGCCGGAGTTGCGGTCTAAATGATATGGGTGAATTTAGCTATCCTCCCTTTTTCTGCTTGAAATACTGAATCTCCATTTCATGTTTCTTCGCGGTCTCCAAAGTTTTGAAGGTTCCAAGGTTGCGGCGCTTCCCTGTTGTCGGATCTTTCTTGCGTGAGTAGATCCGGTATTCTCCGGACTTCAATTTTCGTATCATAAGAATTTCTTTTAGAAATACGCAACACAATTTTCATTCCCGGGCGGTTGCAATTGCGAATTCTCGTGGAAAACGGGGTGGCGTTAGCAAATTGATGAATTAACTCATAAAATAGTATCCCGGAAAATCCCCGAACATGATCACTATAGCTCACTTCTTCGCGGCCAGGTCGACACACTTTTCGCACACCGTATTGCGCGTGGCTGCAACGCTCATACTCATGGCGATTTCTGTCGAATCTTTCTCTCAAATCAAACCGACCATTGTCAAGGACGATTTCTTTCCGTTCTCGGTATGGTACAGCGGAGGCAAGGCGAGGGCAACGATGCTTTCGACGGTTACTCCGCAGTCGAAAGAGGAATGGCGTAAGGATGTACAGCAAATCAAAGCTCTTGGATTTAACTCTGTGAAGACCTGGGTAGAGTGGTCGCATTGTGAACCTCGGAAGGGGCAATACAACTTTGAGAACCTGAAGATTCTGTGTTCGCTGGCCCAGGAAGCGGACCTGAAGGTGATAATACAGGTTTATGCGGAGTCGGCTCCTGAATGGGTCGGTAAAGAATATCCCACGGCGCTTTTTGAAGCACAT
>Ga0207873_1002393_pt1 | contig 15527 bp, 13 predicted proteins | sample BGWIniCompost_FD_187373 | JGI IMG/M metagenome (GOLD analysis project Ga0207873, IMG submission 187373) | Cellulose adapted compost microbial communities from Newby Island Compost Facility, Milpitas, CA, USA - BGW Initial Compost (SPAdes)... ...
AACGCGCACCTGCTGCCGGTGCCGATGATGAACATCCTGAACGGCGGCTCGCACGCCGACTCCAACGTGGACATCCAGGAGTTCATGATCGCCCCGATCGGCGCGGAGTCCTTCTCCGAGGCGCTGCGCTGGGGTGCCGAGGTCTACCACACTCTGAAGAAGGTCCTGAAGAGCAAGGGGCTGTCCACCGGCCTCGGCGACGAGGGCGGCTTCGCCCCGAACCTCGGCTCCAACCGCGAGGCCCTCGACCTCATCCTCGAGGCCATCAAGGAGGCCGGCTACACCCCCGGCGAGCAGGTCGCGCTCGCCCTGGACGTGGCCGCGTCCGAGTTCTACAAGGACGGCTCCTACGTCTTCGAGGGCAAGGAGCGCTCCGCCGCCGAGATGACGGAGTACTACGCCGAGCTGGTCGAGGCCTACCCGCTGGTCTCCATCGAGGACCCGCTGTTCGAGGACGACTGGGAGGGCTGGAAGACCATCACCGCCAAGCTCGGCGACAAGGTCCAGCTCGTCGGTGACGACCTGTTCGTCACCAACCCCGAGCGTCTGGCCCGCGGCATCGAGGAGGGCGCCGCCAACGCCCTGCTGGTGAAGGTCAACCAGATCGGCTCGCTCACCGAGACCCTGGACGCGGTCGAGCTGGCCCAGCGCAACGGCTACAAGTGCATGATGTCCCACCGCTCCGGCGAGACCGAGGACGTCACCATCGCCGACCTCGCCGTCGCCACCAACTGCGGCCAGATCAAGACCGGCGCCCCGGCCCGCTCCGAGCGCGTCGCCAAGTACAACCAGCTGCTGCGCATCGAGGAGATCCTCGACGACGCCGCGGTCTACGCCGGCCGCTCCGCCTTCCCGCGCTTCAAGGGCTGACGCCACACGGGGCCTTTCGGCCCCGCGCGAGGGCAGCGTCGTACGTACGTCCCCGTACCCGGTCCCGTACCGTGTGCGGGGACGTACGCGCGTGGACGGGAGGCGCCAGGCAGATGGCCGTGAAGGACCGGGACCGTTTCTCCACCGCGACCAGGATCCGGCTGATCGGTGAGCAGACCGCGGCCCGGGTCTACCGCTCCCAGACCCGGCGCCAGGCCCGCCGCTCCCGGCTGACCGGCCGGGCCGCGCTGCTCGCCCTGGTGGTCTGCTCGCTGATCGTGGCCCTCGCCTACCCCATGCGCCAGTACGTCTCCCAGCGCGCCGAGATCGCCGACCTGCGGCAGCAGCAGAAGGAGGCGCGCGAGCGCGTCGAACGGCTGCGCGACCTCAAGGCGCGCTGGCAGGACGACGCCTTCGCCGAGCAGGAGATCCGCCGCAGGCTGCACTACGTCATGCCGGGCGAGACCGGCTACATCGTGATCGACCCGGGCGCGGCCAGGAAGTCCCGCACCGACCGCCGGACGGCCGACCGCCCCTGGTACGCGAACCTCTGGGACGGCATCGACAAGGCCGACGCCGCCGCCCAGTGAACGTATAGAAAGACAGGTATGGAGAACCCCCCGCCCACGACCCCGCGCACCGAGCCCACCGACGCGGACGTCGAGGCCTTCAAACAGCAGCTCGGCCGGCCCCCGCGCGGACTGCGCGCCATCGCGCACCGCTGCCCCTGCGGACAGCCGGACGTCGTGGAGACCGCCCCGCGGCTGCCCGACGGCACGCCCTTCCCGACGCTGTACTACCTGACGTGCCCGCGGGCGAACTCCGCGATCGGCACCCTCGAGGCGAACGGCGTGATGAAGGAGATGACCGAGCGGCTGGCCGCCGACCCCGAGCTCGCCGCAGCCTACCGGGCCGCGCACGAGGACTACATCCGGCGGCGCGACGAGATCGAGGAGCTGAAGAACTTCCCCAGCGCCGGCGGCATGCCGGACCGGGTGAAGTGCCTGCACGTCCTGGTCGCCCACTCGCTGGCCGCGGGCCCCGGCGTCAACCCGCTCGGTGACGAGGCGCTGGCGATGCTGCCCGAGTGGTGGCGCAAGGGCCCCTGTGTGACGCCCACGACGGGGGAGGAGGCCAAGTGACCCGGGTCGCCGCCGTCGACTGCGGTACGAACTCCATCCGGCTGCTGGTGGCCGACGCGGACCCCGCCACCGGTGAACTGACCGACCTGGACCGTCGCATGACGATCGTGCGGCTCGGCCAGGGCGTCGACCGCACCGGCCGGCTCGCCCCCGAGGCCCTGGAGCGCACTTTCGCCGCCTGCCGCGAGTACGCGGAGATCATCAAGAAGCACGGGGCGTCCGAGCACCTGCGCTTCGTCGCCACCTCCGCCTCCCGCGACGCCGAGAACCGCGAGGACTTCGTGCGCGGCGTGGTGGACATCCTCGGCGTGGAGCCCGAGGTCATCTCCGGCGACCAGGAGGCCGAGTTCTCCTTCACCGGCGCCACCAAGGAGCTGGCGGGCCACGACCACCTGCCCAAGCCGTTCCTGGTGGTCGACATCGGCGGCGGCTCGACCGAGTTCGTGATCGGCGACGATCATGTGCACGCCGCCCGCTCCGTCGACGTCGGCTGCGTGCGGATGACCGAGCGGCACCTGGTGCACGAGGGGAAGGTCGCCGACCCGCCCACCGAGCGGCAGATCGCCGCCATGCGGGCCGACATCGAGGCCGCCCTCGACCTGGCGGAGCAGTCCGTCCCGCTGCGCGAGGCGCGCACCCTGGTGGGCCTGGCCGGGTCCGTCACCACCGTCTCCGCCATCGCCCAGGACCTGCCCGAGTACGACTCGGCGGCCATCCACCACTCACGCGTCTCCCGGGCCCGCGTCCGCGAGATCACCGAGCGCCTGCTCCGCTCCACCCACGCCGAGCGCGCCAGGATCCCCGCCCTGCATCCGGGCCGCGTGGACGTCATCGGCGCCGGTGCCCTCGTCCTGCTGTCGATCATGGAACGGACGGGCGCGGAGGAGGTCGTGGTGTCGGAGCACGACATCCTCGACGGGATCGCGTGGGCGGTGGCGTAGCTCTCTTTTGTTACTCGCTGGTAGCCATCGGTTGAGCAGTGCGGATAGCGTATGAGCGCCCTTGAGGGGCCCTTCGCGGGCCCCTCTGTGGCGTCTCGCCGACGAAGTTCGTGAAGTTCTTCACAAGGATTTTGGTCGTACGGGTCCCTCGAATGGGGCCCATTGGCCCTTCCGGGGGGTTCCGGGCCCGTTGAACATGGTCGGCAGGGGCCTGCGGATCGCGTGGCGAAGGGGGTGTGCCCGAGGGCTCACACCCGGCCGTGAGGTCCAGAGAGGCAGCTCACGCGGCATTGACAACGTGCGGCGAGCGTCACGGTTCCCGTACTTGGACATGATCTAAGTCACGCGGGGCGGGGAGTGTAACACAGGTGCTCTCCGAGCTTGTGAAGGGGCGCACGAACCACCCCCCTCGGGCGGGTGGATACTCGATGGCATGAGCACCACGGAGCGTCCCAGGATCCTCGTAGTAGGCGGTGGGTACGTAGGCCTGTACGCAGCTCGGCGCATCCTGAAGAAGATGCGTTACGGCGAGGCGACCGTCACCGTCGTCGACCCGCGGTCGTACATGACCTACCAGCCCTTCCTCCCCGAAGCCGCCGCCGGCAGCATCTCCCCTCGCCACGTCGTCGTCCCGCTGCGGCGCGTGCTGCCCAAGGCGGAGGTCCTCACCGGTCGGGTCACCACCATCGACCAGGACCGCAAGGTCGCCACGATCGCCCCGCTGGTCGGCGAGGCGTACGAGCTTCCCTTCGACTACCTGGTGATCGCGCTCGGCGCGGTCTCCCGCACCTTCCCGATCCCCGGCCTCGCCGAGCAGGGCATCGGCATGAAGGGCATCGAGGAGGCCATCGGCCTGCGCAACCACGTCCTCGAGCAGCTCGACAAGGCCGACTCCACCAACGACGAGGAGATCCGCCGCAAGGCCCTCACCTTCGTCTTCGTGGGCGGCGGCTTCGCCGGTGCGGAGACCATCGGTGAGGTCGAGGACATGGCGCGGGACGCGGCCAAGTACTACCGCAACGTCTCCCGCGAGGACATGCGCTTCATCCTGGTCGACGCCGCCGACAAGATCCTCCCCGAGGTGGGTCCGAAGCTCGGCAAGTACGGCAAGGAGCACCTGGAGAGCCGTGGTGTCGAGGTCTACCTCAACACCTCCATGGAGTCCTGCGTCGACGGCCACGTGGTGCTGAAGAACGGCCTCGAGGTGGACTCCAACACCATCGTGTGGACGGCCGGCGTCAAGCCGAACCCGGCGCTCGCCCGCTTCGGGCTGCCGCTGGGTCCGCGCGGCCACGTCGACTGCGAGCCGACGCTCCAGGTCAAGGGCACCGACTACATCTGGGCCGCGGGCGACAACGCCCAGGTGCCGGACCTCGTGGGCCGCAAGGCCGGCAACGAGAACGCCTGGTGCCCGCCGAACGCCCAGCACGCCCTGCGCCAGGCCAAGGTCCTCGGCGACAACGTGGTGTCCGGCATGCGGGGCTTCCCGCAGAAGGAGTACAGCCACGCCAACAAGGGCGCCGTGGCGGGCCTCGGCCTGCACAAGGGCGTGGCGATGATCGTCTTCGGCAAGATGAAGATCAAGCTGAAGGGCCGGCTCGCCTGGTACATGCACCGCGCCTACCACGGCATGGCGATGCCGACCTGGAACCGCAAGATCCGGGTCTTCGCCGACTGGACGCTGCAGATGTTCCTCAAGCGCGAGGTCGTCTCGCTGGGCGCCATCGAGTCCCCCCGCGAGGAGTTCTACGAGGCCGCCAAGCCGGCCCCGGCCCCCGCGGCGGCCGCCCCCCGCAAGACCGAGGAGAAGGCCAAGGCCTCCTGAACCCCGGTCCACCGACCCCCGAAGGGGCCACCCGCCATCCGTGGTGCGGGCGGCCCCTTCGGCGTGTGCGGGGGCGGTGAGGTCACCGCCATACCGGCGGCAGCGCCCCGAGCTGCACGAGCACGTCCCAGTCCGCGGGGCGGGCAGCGGGGTCGGCCCATGGTGCACCGAGCCCGGCCCAGTGGCCGCGGCGGGCCCGGATGGTCCGCATCGTCTCCCGGGCCCCGGGGTGCCCGAGGTCGTCGAGACCGGACTCGCCGCCGCAGCACGGGCAGACCGTCCCGGTGGGCTCACCGTCCCGCCAGAACACCGGCCCGGACAGGCCGCAGATCCGGCACGCGGTCTCCGTGCCCAGTGACGCGGACGCCGCTCGTCCGGCCGCTCGCCGCTCCCGGTCGTCCGCGGGCGGCGGCGGGGTGCGCCACGGCTCGGGGATGTTCCTCAGCTGCCGGAGCAGGTCCCAGTCCGGTGGCCTGCTGCCCGGGCTGGTCCACCGGGCGCCGTGGCCGATCCACCAGCCCCGGACGTCGTGCAGGCCCTTCACCCCGTCCCAGGTGCCGGGCCGCGCGCCCATGTCGCCGATGCCCGACTCGCTGCCGCAGCAGTCGCAGATGGCGCCGGTCGGCCGGCCGTCCTCCCAGAAGATCTCCTCGTCCCACCCGCACCTGCGGCAGAACTGTTCCAGGACAACCGGCATGCCCGCTGTCATGGTGTGGTCCGCTCCGCAGCAGGGCGTCGATGGGGGGCACCGGCGGACGCGGCTCGCCGGTCGTGGTGGTGAGGCCGGGGCGCCGACGGACGCGGTGACGGTACGGGCCGGTCATACGCGTCGGAGTGCCCGGAGCCGGACTTGAACCGGCACGCCCGCGTAGGGGCAGCGAGGTTTAAGCTCGCCGTGTCTGCATTCCACCATCCGGGCAGGCCATGGGCTCCGCGTCGAGTGCTCCGAGCCTAGCGTCACGGCCCCTCCGCTTCGGGAGCGGGCAAACCCATGTTGTCTTATTTTATTGGCAGCTGATGAAGCATCAGCTCGTGGGCAGGCCATCAGCACTTGCCAGCAAGCCTTGCGCGCGACCGCCCGGTGCGCATGCTGAATGACGGAAATTCACCGTCTCGACGAGGGTGCCCGGCCGGTTCTGCGCGCCGGGGGAGGCGCCCCCGGCGCACGGCCCGGACCCCCGACCCGGGTAGGGGGCGGGATCAGACCCAGGTATGACCCGGCGGCCCCCCGGTCAGCCCTCAGTCGCCCCCGGGAACCGGAGCAGCGGCTGACTCGGCGCCGGAAAACGCACGGAACGATGGACGCATACCCAGCAACGTCGTACTCGCCGTCCCGACAGGAGCGTCCCACCCGTGACCACCGCACCCATCGCCGACCGGTCCACCGCCGTGGCCGCGCGCGCCACGGAGCTGTCGAAGATCTACGGCCAGGGCGAGACCCAGGTGGTCGCCCTGGACCGGGTGACCGTCGACTTCCGGCAGGCCGAGTTCACCGCGATCATGGGCCCCTCCGGCTCCGGCAAGTCCACTCTGATGCACTGCGTGGCCGGCCTGGACACCTTCTCCTCCGGCTCGGTCCGCATCGGCGACGTCGAACTCGGCTCGCTGAAGGACAAGCAGCTGACCAAGCTGCGCCGTGACAAGATCGGCTTCATCTTCCAGGCGTTCAACCTGCTGCCCACCCTCAACGCCCTGGAGAACATCACGCTCCCCATGGACATCGCGGGCCGCAAGCCCGACAAGGAGTGGCTGGACACGGTGATCGGGCTGATCGGCCTCTCCAACCGGCTCGGTCACCGGCCCTCCCAGCTCTCCGGCGGCCAGCAGCAGCGCGTCGCCGTCGCCCGCGCCCTCGCCTCCAAGCCGGACATCGTCTTCGGCGACGAGCCCACCGGCAACCTGGACTCCCGCTCCGGCGCCGAGGTGCTCGGCTTCCTGCGCAACTCGGTGCGCGAGCTGGGCCAGACGGTGGTCATGGTGACCCACGACCCGGTGGCCGCCGCCTACGCGGACCGGGTGATCTTCCTGGCGGACGGCCGGATCGTCGACGAGATGAACGGGCCGACGGCCGACTCGGTGCTGGACCGCATGAAGCGGTTCGACGCCAAGGGCCGTACCAGCTGACAGTTCCTCGGTTCCCCAGATGCTCAGCTCCCCGGCACGTCAGCCCTGAGGCGCCCATTCCTCGGCCGTCCGGCCCGTCAGCCGTTCACCCCGCCCCCCTCGTACGTCTGGACTCGAGAAGACACCCATGTTCCGTACCGCCTTGCGCAATGTGCTCGCGCACAAGGCCCGGCTCCTGATGACCGTGCTCGCCGTGATGCTCGGCGTGGCCTTCGTGTCGGGGACCCTGGTCTTCACCAACACCATCTCCAGCGCCCTGCAGAAGAGCTCCGCCAAGGGCTTCGACCACGTCGACGTCGCCGTCACGCCCAAGTGGAAGGACGCCGAGGGCGACCAGGTCGGCAAGCGCCAGGAGCTGACGAAGGCCACCGTCGACGCCAGCGCCCGGGTGCCCGGCGCCGAGAGCGCCATCGGTGTCGTCGGAGGCTTCGCCGCCCTCGCCGACAAGGACGGCAAGCTGGTCGGCGACGGCTGGCAGACGCAGGGCGGCAACTACTGGGGTGCCGAGGACCCCCGCTACCCGTTGGTCGAGGGCCGCGCGCCCACGGGGCCGAACGAGGTCCTCGTCGACTCCGGGACCGTCGAGCGGGCCGGCTACCGGGTCGGCGAGCCGGTGCGGATGTCGGTGAACGGCCCGCTCCTCGAGCCGGTCCTGGTCGGCGTCTTCACCACCGACGACGGGAATGTGGCGGCCGGCGGCAGCCTCGCGCTGTTCGACACCGCGACCGCGCAGAAGGTGTTCGGCAAGGAGGGCACCTTCGACGAGATCGACGTCAGGGCGAAGCCCGGCGTCTCCGAGGCCGCTCTCAAGGCGCAGCTGGACAAGGCGCTGCCGAAGGACGTCGTGGAGACGAGGACCGGGGGCGAACTGGCCGAGGAGCAGGCCGAGATCATCGCCTCCTCGATGAGCGGGCTGCAGCAGAGCCTGCTGGTGTTCGCCGGCATCGCGCTGTTCGTCGGCACGTTCATCATCGCCAACACCTTCACCATGCTGGTCGCCCAGCGCACCAAGGAGCTGGCGCTGCTGCGCGCCGTCGGCGCCTCCCGGCGGCAGGTCACCCGGTCGGTGCTGATCGAGGCGTTCGTGGTCGGCACGGTCGCCGCCGTCGCCGGCCTGCTCGGCGGCATCGGCATCGGCGTGGGGCTGCGCTCCCTGATGGGCATGCTGGAGGCCACCGTGCCCGACGGCCCGCTGGTGATCACCCCCGGCACGGTCGGCACCGCCTTCGCCGTCGGCATCCTCGTCACCGTGCTCGCCGCCTGGCTGCCCGGCCGCCGGGCGGCGAAGATCCCTCCGGTGGCGGCGATGAGCGCGGTGCACGCCAAGGCCACCACCAAGTCACTGGTGCTGCGCAACACCGTCGGCGCGCTGTTCTCCGCCGCCGGCGTCGCGGTGGTCCTGTGGGCCACCTCGCTGGACGGCCCGGACGGCCAGGCCCCCATGGGCCTCGGCGCCGTGCTGCTCATCATCGGCGTGTTCATCCTGACCCCGCTGCTGTCCCGCCCGCTGATCGCGGCCGCGGCCCCCGTGCTGCGCCTCTTCGGGGTCTCCGGCAAGCTCGCCCGGCTGAACTCGGTGCGCAACCCGCGCCGCACCGCCGCCACCGCCTCCGCGCTGATGATCGGGCTCACCCTGATCACCGGCATGACCGTGATGGCGGGCAGCCTGCAGAAGTCCATCGACAAGATGGCCTCCGAGGCCATCGAGGCGGACTACGTGGTCTCCATGGCGACCGGCAACGCCCTCTCCCCGGACGTCGAGCAGAAGCTGAAGAAGCTCGACGGCGTCACCGCCACCAGCGCCATGCGCAACGCGCCGTCCCGGATCGACGACCGCACCGAGTACCTCACCGGCGTCGACGGCACCGCCTTCGGGAAGCTGACCGACTTCGAGATGCAGGACGGCTCGTTCGCGATCGAGGGCACGCGGGTCGTGGTGGACGACGGGACCGCGAAGTCGCACGACTGGAAGGCCGGCAGCACCTTCGACGTCGCCTACGAGGACGGCAGGAAGCAGCGGCTGACCGTCGCCGGGGTCTACCGGGGCAACGACATGTTCACCGGCATCATGATCGACAACCGGACCCTCGCCCCGCACCAGGCCGACCCGGCCGACATGCTGGTCATGGTGAAGACCGCGGACGGCGTCTCCGACGCGGTCAAGGACCGGCTGGAGAAGGCGCTCGGCTCCAACCCGGCGATCGCGGTGCAGGACAAGAAGGACATCTCCAACGAGGTCGCCAAGGTGTTCACCCTGGTGCTGAACATGGTCTACGGGCTGCTGGCGATGGCGGTGATCGTCGCGGTGATCGGCGTCATCAACACCCTGGCCATGTCGGTGTTCGAACGCTCGCAGGAGATCGGCATGCTCCGCGCGGTCGGCCTGGACCGCAGGGGCGTCAAGCGGATGGTCCGCCTGGAGTCGCTGGTGATCTCCCTGTTCGGCGGGGTGCTCGGCATCGGTCTCGGCGTGTTCTTCGGCTGGGCGGCCGGTGAGCTGCTCGGCACCCGGATGCCGACCTACGAGCTGGTCCTGCCCTGGGGCCGCCTGGCGGTCTTCCTGCTGCTGGCCGCGACGGTGGGCGTGCTCGCCGCGCTCTGGCCGGCCCGGCGGGCGGCCCGGCTGAACATGCTCCAGGCGATCAAGGCGGAGTGACCCGCTCGCGGGGAGGAATCGAGCGCGACGAGACGAGGGGCACCGTCCCGGAGCCGGGACGGTGCCCCTCGTCATGGGCCAGGGTGCTGGTTGGGACGGCAGACCCCGGCGGCTGCCGGTCAGTGCCAGGTGCGGGTGCGCAGCGGCAGCCCCGAGTCGCCGGACTCCGGGGTCTTCACGGCGAGGATCTGGTTGACGCCGATGCGGTTGCGCTCGAAGGCCAGCGCGGAGGCCGCCATGTACAGCCGCCAGACCCGGGCCCTGCCGTAGCTGCTGAGGACGACCGCACGGTCCCAGTCGGCCTCCAGACGCGCCACCCACTCGCGCAGGGTCAGGGCGTAGTGCTCCCGGAGCGACTCCAGGTCGCGCACCTCGAAACCGGCCCGCTCCAGGTCGGTGACGGTGGTGCCGACGGGGGAGAGCTCGCCGTCGGGGAAGACGTAGGCGTCGATGAACGCGTCCACCTGGTACGACTTCTCGTCGCGCTGCGGGCGGCGGGCGATCTGGTGGTTCAGCAGCCGCCCGCCCGGCACGAGCAGCCGGTGCAGAACGCTCGCGTACTGCAGATAGCGCTCGGAGCCGACGTGCTCGGCCATCCCGATCGACGAGATCGCGTCGTAGGGGCCGTCCCGGACGTCCCGGTAGTCCTGGACGCGGATCTCCACCCGGTCGGTGAGGCCCTCGTCGGCGACCCGCTTGCGGGCGTAGGCGGCCTGCTCCTGGGAGAGGGTGATGCCGACCACGTTCACCCCGTACTCGCGGGCGGCGTGGATCGCCATCGAGCCCCAGCCGCAGCCGACGTCCAGCAGCCGCACACCCGGCCTCAGCGCCAGCTTGCGGCAGACCAGGTCGAGCTTGTCCCGCTGCGCCTCCTCGAGGGTGCCCTCCGGGGGCGGGGTCTGCCAGTAGGCGCAGGAGTACACCATGGACGGGCCGAGGACCAGCTCGTAGAAGTCGTTGCCCACGTCGTAGTGGTGGCTGATGGCCCGCCGGTCGCTGCGCCGGGTGTGCAGGCCGCGGCGCGGGCGGCGGGCCTCCTCCTCGGGGGCGGGCGGCGGCAGCGGGGGCCCGGCGAGGGCGAACAGGCCGCGCACGGCGGAGCGGAACCGGGGGTCGCGCAGCGCGCTGCCGAGGGAGCGGGCGTCCTCGTCACGCTCCCAGATCAGGCCGGACAGGTGGTCGAGTGCGGTGTAGAGGTCGCCGTCGATGTCCAGGTCGCCGGCCACCCAGGCGCGGGCGAGGCCGAGCTCGCCCGGCTTGAACAGCAGACGGCGCAGGGCGCGGCGGTTGCGGACGACCAGGGCCGGTGCGTCCGGAGGGCCGGCCTGGGAGCCGTCCCAGGCGCGGATGCGGAGGGGGAACGGGGTGCCCAGCAACTGTTCGACGAGGCCCTTCAGCCGCGAGGCGGCGTCTGCCATGGTGTACACCTCCGTGACGGGGGATCCCGGAACGTCATCACCACGTAAACACCGGTCGCGGGGCCTGGCAGTCCCCGGCGCGCGTCATGGCTGGGCAAAACCACCGGCCCTCACCCTCGTGGGGGTGAGGGACACCCCGCCGGGCGGCCCTGCCGGTGAGGGGAATCACCCGGACGCGTAGCGTGTTGCGCAGCACGACGAGGGAAAGATCCTCCCCAAGCATTAGGGTCAATCCTTTGCCTACCTATTACTCTTGAGCCAAGGCCACGCTGTGATGGCCATGGAGGAGTGAAATGAGGAGCAGAAACCCGGTCTTCTCGCGACGGGGGTTCAGCCGCGACAACGGCTACGCGGGCTTCAACACCGCGCCGCAGGCCGGGGGTCCCGCTGTCGCCACGCAGGGCAACCCGTACGCCCAGCCGACGGGCAACCCCTACGCGCAGAACCCGTACGCGCAGAACCCGTACGCCCAGCAGGGTCAGCAGTTCGGCGCGCCGCCGCAGGCCCCGGCCACCACCGGCCGGATGACCATCGACGACGTGATCATGCGCACGGCGAGCACGCTGGGTGTGCTCGTACTCGCCGCCGCGCTGTCCTGGGCGCTGCTGCCCGTGGACGACGCCAACATCGGCCGGTCCTACGGCGTCGGCATCGGTGCCGCCCTGATCGGCATGGTCCTGGCGTTCGTGCAGTCCTTCAAGCGCAAGGCCTCGCCCGCGCTGATCCTGACCTACGCCGCGTTCGAGGGCGTGTTCCTCGGCGTCGTCTCCAACATCGTCGACAACCGCATCGCCGACGGTGCGGCCATGCAGGCGGTGCTCGGCACCATGGCGGTCTTCGCCGGTGTGCTGGTGGCCTACAAGGCGGGCTGGATCCGCGTCAACCGCCGCTTCTACGGCTTCGTGATGGCGGCCGCGCTCGGCTTCATCCTGCTGATGGCGGTGAACATGCTGTTCGCGGTGTTCGGCGGCGGTGACGGCCTCGGCTTCCGCAGCGGTGCTCTCGGCGTCGTCTTCGGCGTCATCGGCATCATCCTCGGCGCCTGCTTCCTCGCCCTGGACTTCAAGCAGGTCGAGGACGGCATCGCCTACGGTGCCCCGCGCGAGGAGGCCTGGCTGGCCGCGTTCGGTCTGACCCTGACGCTGGTGTGGATCTACCTCGAGTTCCTCAGGCTCATCTCGATCCTCAACAGCAGCGACTGATCACCGAGCACGTCGCGCTCGCAGACGAAGGGCCCCGGGTCACCCGGGGCCCTTCGTCGTCGCCGGTCACGGCCGGCGCCGCGGACAGCCGCTGCGGTGGACTGCTGACGGAAAGCGGACGGCGGCGCACCCTCACGCCCGGAGCAGTCAGAGCAGCTTGCGCGCGGCCCTCCTCAGGTCGTACTCGTGGACGATCGCCTTGGCGTGACCGTACGCGAGGTTGTGCTCGTGACGGAGCCAGCTGACCTTTTCCTCGAAGCGCAGAAGAGCCGGGCCTTCTTCGACGGTGCGCAGCCAGTCGGAGATCTCACGACCGGTGCAATGGGGGATGCGGGCGAGCAGATTGCGATGGGTCTCCTCGGAGAAGACTTGGGACATCGGCGCCTCCGGACGCATGGGATGTAAGCCGGTCCTTCAGGTCACCGTGCCTGAGCGTTCGCCCGTTGGCAACAGTGCTGCCGCGCCGCGTACGCTCGCGGCGTGGTTGATACGACGCCCCTCACCAGTGCCGTGGACCGTTTCGCCGACCGGCTGCGGGCCGCGCCGCAGAGCCGGCTGCAGCGCGGTGCGGCCGCCGAGGCCCTCGCCCTGGCCAGGGAGTTGGCGCGGCGGGCCCAGCTCGCCGAACAGCCCGGCACCGAGCCGCGCGAGATGCCCGACGCCGGGATGTTCGCCGCCGCCGATCAGATCACCGTGGCCGGACATGACCTGGCCCTCGTACTCAGGAGCGAGGACGAGGTCGCAGAGACGGTACGGCTGGTGGAGGAGGCGCAGCATCGCGCCGGGGTCTGAGATCCCCTCAGACCGCTGCTACAGGGACGCGATGACGCGGTCGGCCAGGATGTAGACGTTCTCCTCGCCGCAGGCGAAGGTCAGCGTGTACGCGCCGGAGATCCCGGAGCCGCCGAGGAGGTACGGGCCGTCGCCCTCGCGGACCGCGGTCGCCAGGCGCTGCGCCGTCTCCCGGTGGCCCGGCGTCATGCACAGGGTCGTCCCGTTCGCAAAGACGTACACGTCCAGCGTGCCCAGCGGGCCCGGGCGTACGTCGGTCAGCTCCACCTGCTCGGCCGCCAGCTCCTCCAGCATGGTCACCGTGCGTTCGTGGTCGCTCACCACCGGCGCCGGGTTCGGCACGAAGTCGGGGTGGGAGGGGTGGCGGCGGCGGGCCGCGGCCAGTTCGGGGGAGTCGCCGGAGTGCTCCTCGGTCTCGGAGCCCGGCTCGGTCACCGGCTCCAGCCCCGCGAAATCGGCCTGCCGGGGCAGGAACAGCTCGCTGTCGGCCAGGCCGAGCAGGGAGGGGGCGTCGGAGGCGTCACGGGCCTCCTGGGCGGCCCAGAACGCCCGTGCCTCGGCCAGCTCGCGCTCCCGTTCCTCGGCGAGCGCCTCGGCGACCGCGGCGCGTATCTGGTCGGCGTCGGCCGTGCGGGCGGACGGAAGGAGGGCGCGCGTGGTCGCGGCGCGGTTCTCGGCCAGCTCGGTGTGCAGGGCGGCGACCTGCCGGCGCAGCTTGACGATGCTGCACAGGACGGCGACGCCCACGGCGCCGGTGGCGGCCGTGGTGATCAGCAGGGCGATCGGCATGGCGCTCACTGACGTACTCCCGGTTCAAAGTCGACCCCCGACTTCCTACATCAGCTTGAAGGGCGGACTAACCATCTGTCAGTGCGTAACGTCACGAAACGGACAGGGGTCTGGTTCCGGGGCCGATCGAGGAGTGGCGCTGACCTGCGTTGATCCCCATCAAAAGAGGGATAGGTCACATCCTGGGGGCAGTTGGATCACAGATCGGCCCGGGGCCCCCTCGACTGCGGGGCCCCGGGCGAGGATCTGACGGACTGTGTCCTGGCGACTACTCCGCGCTGCTCAGCTCAGGCGCTCGATGACCATCGCCATGCCCTGGCCGCCGCCCACGCACATGGTCTCCAGACCGAACTGCTTGTCGTGGAACTGCAGCGAGTTGATCAGGGTGGTGGTGATACGGGCGCCGGTCATGCCGAAGGGGTGGCCGACGGCGATGGCACCGCCGTTGACGTTCAGCTTCTCCAGCGGGATGCCCAGGTCCTTGTAGGAGGGGATGACCTGGGCGGCGAACGCCTCGTTGATCTCGAAGAGGTCGATGTCGTCGATGGTGAGGCCGGCCAGCTTCAGGGCGCGCCGGGTGGCCTCGACCGGACCGAGGCCCATGATCTCCGGGGACAGGCCCGAGACGCCGGTGGAGACGATGCGCGCGAGCGGGGTGAGGCCCAGCTCGCGGGCCTTGGTGTCGCTCATGATGACCAGCGCGGCGGCGCCGTCGTTGAGCGGGCAGCAGTTGCCGGCGGTGACCAGGCCGTCGGGGCGGAAGACCGGCTTGAGCTGGGAGACCGCCTCCAGGGTGGTGCCGGGGCGGGGGCCGTCGTCCTTGGAGATCACGGTGCCGTCGGGCAGCGTGACCGGGGTGATCTCGCGCTCCCAGAAGCCGTTCTTGATGGCCTCCTCGGCGAGGTTCTGCGAACGGACGCCGAACTCGTCCATCTCCTCGCGGGTGACGCCCTTCCAGCGGGCGAGGTTCTCGGCGGTCTGGCCCATCGCGATGTACGGGTCGGGCAGCAGGCCGTCCTCGCGCGGGTCGTGCCAGGTGGTGCCCTCCTGCTCGGCGCGGGCGGCGGTGCGGGCCTCAGCCTCGGCGAACAGCGGGTTGTGGGTGTCCGGGAGGCTGTCGGAGTTGCCCTTGGTGTAGCGGGAGACCGTCTCCACGCCGGCCGAGATGAACACGTCGCCCTCGCCGGCCTTGATGGCGTGCAGCGCCATGCGGGAGGTCTGCAGCGAGGAGGAGCAGTAGCGGGTGATGGTGCAGCCGGGGAGGTGGTCCATCCCCATCTGCACGGCCACGATCCGGCCGAGGTTGTTGCCCTGCTCACCGCCGGGCAGGCCGCAGCCGAGCATCAGGTCGTCGATGTCCTTCGGGTCCAGCTCGGGCACCTTGGCCAGGGCGGCCTGGATGATCGTGGCGGTCAGGTCGTCCGGCCGCAGATCCTTCAGCGACCCCTTGAAGGCACGGCCGATGGGCGAACGAGCGGCAGAGACGATCACGGCTTCGGGCATCACGGCTCCAGGGCATACCGGTGGGTTGGTGCAGGGCTGCTTCGGAAATTACCGGCCCGTAGGACGCAGGTCACGGCCATCGGCATGTGACATGGACCGCAGATGTCTAAGCGCTTGCTTTTCTCTGCGGGGCTTCCACGGGCTCGCGTACAGCGCTTGCCGGGCACCGCAGCCGCCGTTGCCGCCTGCGAAGCCCGCCGACGCCCGACTTCGCTCCCACAGCCCCCGGTTGTGGCCGGCGCCGCTGGCCGGCGCCCGCCGGAGG
>Ga0207873_1002395_pt1 | contig 15518 bp, 13 predicted proteins | sample BGWIniCompost_FD_187373 | JGI IMG/M metagenome (GOLD analysis project Ga0207873, IMG submission 187373) | Cellulose adapted compost microbial communities from Newby Island Compost Facility, Milpitas, CA, USA - BGW Initial Compost (SPAdes)... ...
CGTGATCTCGACGGCCGCCCGCCGGAAGAAGATCGCGTAGTCGCCGACCCGCGCCTGCACGGGCAGGTAACGCGCTTCGCCGCTCGAGATCTTCCACGGTTCATCGTCCAGCTCCGTCGGCGCGGAGATCGGTGTGCCCGGCCCTGCCGCGACGACGGTCCCGCCCTGCACCGCCTGATTGTCGATGGCGGTCGGCGGCAGATAGAGACCGACCCGGCTGCGCTCTTCACCCGCTTCCGGGGCGATGAGCACCCGGTCGCCTACCACGATCAATCGCTTGCGATTCTGCGTCTCCATACCAGGAAAGATGTGAGATTCTCGGGATCGCGCAAGCGGTTGCGGTATCGGGTTAGCGCTCGGACGGGACCGCGTCGCGTGCCTCCGGCGGCTCCGCTCACTATGGCCGCGCCCCGGACCGGAGCCCACCCTCCCGGCAACACAACGAGCAGACTCGCAACAGGAGGCGTGCATGTCGCGGGATGCAGCCAACCATTCGGTCAGGGCCAGGTCGTCGGTGGACCGCAGGCCATTCACCTTCCATCTCGACACCGAACTGGTCGAGCGCGCGCGGCGCGAGGTCGGAGAGCGCGACATGGTGCGGAGCATCGAAGCCGCACTCACCGCCGCGATCGACTACCAGCTCTGGGTCCGGGAGGTGGCGAGGGGCCAGCGCGACGCCTTGTCGTGAGGGGCGCTTTATCGAGAGGACGCCCAGTCGTGAGGCGATCAGCCCGAGGCTGGGACGAGCGTGGTGTCGAGCGCTTCGATCTCGGCGGCGATGCGACGCGTCTGCTCGCTCGGACTCGCGGCGACCGGCGCCGTGACCCGCTCGCCCGCGGCGCCGCGCTCGAGGTCGGAAAGGAGCTCTTCCGCCTGGCCGAGCAGCCGACCGAGGCCATGCCGGCCCGCTTCGGCGATCGCCCGGCGTAGCCGGTCGCCCGCGAGGTCCGATCGCCCCACGTAGGCCGCGACCCTCGCGAGATCCAGCATTGCCTGGACCCGGGTGGCCGGCACCGCCGTCCGCTCCGTCACGATCCCGTGGCAGCGTTCGGCCGCGGTGTACAGACCCAGTTTCGTGAGGGCAAGGCCGAGCGTGCGCAGCACCAGGTGTCGCTGCTCGGCGTCCACCGTCCGGGGGAGTACGAGCCAGCCGAGCTCGACCGCGCGGTCGGGATCGCCGGCGTCGAGCTCGGTCCGGCACAACCCGGCGAGCGCCGTCGCCGTGGAGAGCGCGTCCGACCGGTCCTGGCCCCGATCGAGGAGCTCGCCGTAGACGCGTCGCGCGTCGTCGAAGCGCCCCTCCTCCCGATACGCCGCGGCAAGGCCGTCCATGGAACGGCACCACTGCTCCGCATCGTCCAGCGTGCGCGACAGCTCCACCGCGACGCGATACGATTCCGTCGCTTCCGGCCACCGGCGGAGGGCTCGCAGGACGCGGCCGAGGAGGCGGTGGGCGATCACCCGCTGCGGCGTCAGACCGTAGGCTTCGGCGAGCTGCAGCGCGGTGCGGTAGAACTCCTCGGCGCCGTAGAGGTGGCCTCCCTCCTCGAGCACTTCGCCCATGTCCAGCGTCGCAGCCGTGACGGCCAGGGGCGTGCGCGTCCCGATCTGGTGGAGGAAGCGCGCGAGCCGGCTCCGCTCCGGGTCGTTCGCGGGCAGCGCGCCCAACTCCGCGCGCACGGCCTCGACCTGGCGGTGGAACGACGGGGCCGGGACCCGCTCGATCCCGCGCGTCGCCAGGCGGCGCACCGGACGGAGCGCGAGGAACCGGAGCCGGACCCTCCGTGCGAGATCCGTGTCCCGCTCACGGCCCTCGAGGTCGCGGAGCACGGGCCAGGCCGGGATGGCGCGATCACGCGGCGGCGAGGGAAGGGGCGCGATTCGGTCGTAGCGGGCCATCGGAGGTCATCCGAGGGTGGAGACTCGCCTGTAGGCGCCGTCGCCGGGGATCTCGGCGAGGAAGAGGTCCATCGCACGGTCGATGCCGCGAGGGGTGCGCAGGGGCGTGGGTCTTCCGCCGACCGTCGCCTTGATCGCCCTGCGAAAAGCCGCGCCCGAGGAGTATCCGAGCTGCACCGCCACCGATTCGACGCTGCGGCCCGGCTCCTGGAGCCAGCGCAGCCCGTGGAGGACCCGGAGCCAGAGGAGCAGGCGACCCGGCGTGGGGAGCCCCCAGTGCTCGCAGCGACGCTCCAGCGTGGAGACGGAGATGCGGAACGTGTCCGCGAGGTCGGGCACCTGGACGTGCTCCGGGATCCGCGCGGCGGCCTCGCAGACCAGGGACCGCGCCGCCTCCGAGATCCGGCCGCGCAGCCGTTCGTCGAGGGCGGGCACGAGGGGGTCGATGAGAGCCGACTCGAGCAGCTCGGTCACGAGCTGCCGGTCGCCGGCATCGCGCGAGAAGATCACATCCGCCGCGCCGGCCTTCCCCAGGCGGTACAGATCCCGCCCATCCGGGTCGCCCCATACGAGAATCGGGGTGAGCGGGAAGCGCTGTGACAAGCGCAAGACCCGCAGCACCCCGTCCTTCCTCGATTCTGCGTGGAGGTCGACGATCGCGACCCGGACCGGCGTCAGCCGCACGAGCCGATCGAGGTCACGCCAGTCGCGCGCCCATTCGATGTTGTTCGGGCGCACGGCCGCGGCCAGGTTGTCGCGGTCGGAGTGGTCGGGCAGGAGTGCGGCGATCAAGGCCATGGAGCGGCTCCGGCCAGAGACGCGCCATGCTGCTCTCGATCCCTAGTGTAGGTCCGCCCTCCTGCGCTCGCAAGGAACCTTCCGGGGACTACGCCGAGACCTCCAGCGCTTCGCCCCGCCTCGCCGTCGCCGCCGTCATGTCGACGACGCCGGCCTCCAACCACACGTGCTCGCCCGCCAGGATCTGTTGCGCCACGCGGTACCGGAACACGTCGTCGTTCTTCGCGACCGCCCGGAAGTGCTGGGCGATGCGACGGCGTGCGCCGCGGCAGAACAGGTCCGCCATCACCAGCGGGCCCTCGTCGCCCGGGTTCTCGCGGACGAGCTCCTGCGCCCGGATGCACGTGGCCGCGATCGCGAAGATCTCCGCCCCCACGTCCACGAGCCGGAAGAGGATCGACTGGCGCTTCTCCAGCTTCGGCCCCAGGCGCGCCATCTGGAACGCCAGCGTCCTGGCCAGCTTGCGCGCCGTACGGTCAGCGTAGCGGAGGTGCTTCGCCAGTCGGCCGAACTCGCCGTAACGCGGCCAGTGGCCCCAACCCACCAGGTTGCCGGCCACCCAGCCCGCCATGTGCAGCCCGAGCCCGACCGCGTCCTTCGCCTTCGCGCCCAGCGGCGCGTCCGGGTCGAGGACCGTGCCCGCGCGCTGGAGGTGCGGATCGACCGCCTCGCGCGCGATGAACAGACGCATGATCTCGCTCGAGCCCTCGAAGATCGTGTTGATCCGGAGGTCGCGCATCAGGCGCTCCACCGGGATCGGCTCCTCGCCCCGCGCGGCCAGTGAGTCCGACGTCTCGTAGCCGCGGCCGCCCCGGATCTGGATCGTATCGTCGACGACCTCCCACGCCGCCTCGGAGTTGAACATCTTCGCGATGGCCGCCTCGAGCCGGATGTCGTACTGGCCCGAGTCCGCCATCCGGGCCGCGAGGTCCGCGACGGCCTCCATGGCGAACGCCTTCGCGGCGATCTCGGCCACCTTCTGCGCCACCGCATCGTGACGCCCGACCGCCGTGCCCCACTGCTGCCGCTTGCTGCTCCACTCACGGGCGACCTTCAGGCACCATTTCGCGCTCGCGGCGCACGTGGCCGGGATCGTGAGCCGACCCGTGTTCAGCGTGATCAGCGCCAGCTTCAGTCCCCGACCCTCGCCCCACAGCACGTTCTCCTTCGGGACCCGCACGTTGTTGAAGCGGATCACGCCGTTCTCGATGCCGCGCAGGCCCATGAACCGGCAGCGATGGACGACCTCGACCCCCTCCCACTCCCGCTCGACGATGAACGCCGTGATCCCGCTCTTGGACGACCCGTCCCGAGCCGGCGTCCGGGCCATCACCACCATGATGTCCGCGATCGGGCCGTTGGTGCACCACAGCTTCTCGCCGTTCAGGATGTACGCGCTCCCGTCCTCCGTCGGGGTCGCCGTCGCGCTCACGCGCGCCGGGTCGCTCCCTACGTCAGGCTCCGTCAGCGCGAACGCCGAGATCTCGCCCCTGGCGAGGCGCGGCAGGTACTTCTTCTTCTGCTCCTCGGTGCCGAACATCTTCAGCGGCTGCGGCACGCCGATCGACTGGTGCGCCGACAGCAGCACGCCCAGAGGCACCGAGTACGAGCCGATCACCGCGATGGCGCGGTTGTAGCCCCTCTGCGACAGCTCCAGGCCGCCGTACTCGCGCGGGATCTTCAGACCGAAGGCGCCCAGCTCCTTCAACCCCTGGATGACGTGGTCCGGAACTCGCTCCTCCCGCTCGATCTGCTCCGGATCCACGTTCTCCCGGAGGAAGGCTTCCGCGCGGGCCAGGAACTCGTCCGCCCGCCGCTCTGCTTCGGGATCCGGCTTGGGCGCCGGGTAGATCAGATCCAGTCGGAGACGACCGAGGAACAGCTCACGGACGAAACTGGGCTTGACCCAATCCTTCTCGCGGGCGGCTTCGGCGACTGCGCGCGCCTCCCGCTCGCTGACCTGCACCGTCGTGCTCATGGGGCACCCCCTGATCCGGCAATGGCCGCGGCCGTCGTTGGCCGCGCGTCCTGAACGATCGTGGAACTGCCGAACAGTGTTCGGCAATATAGGACGCTAACGCAAACTACGCAATTTCAGTCGCAACGTTCCGTTGTGCCGCACGCTTCGGGCCGCGGGGTTCGGGCGATCGGGGCCGGCGCGGTCGGGAGGCGACATCGTACGGGACAGACGTCGTCCGGAGCCGGGGCCGCATAGGGCCGGCGTGGTCCGGCCCCGGTGAGACCCGCGCCGGGCGGGAGCCGCACCCGGCGTCCACCCCTTGACACGTCCGGCCCCGCGTCGCATACATTACTACATGGTTATGTAGTTGTTGACTCGGTCGGTGACTGTGCCGGCCGCAACGTGAATCTGGACCTGGACCAGCGATCGAGTGCATGATGACGAACGACGTGATCCCGCCCGTGCTCTCGCCCGAGGACCTCGTTCGGCTCCTCGACGAGCGACCCGACGTCCGGCTGCTCGACGTCCGGACGCCCGGCGAGTACGAGTCGGTTCACATCCGTGGCGCGTACAACGTTCCTCTCGACACTCTGGGCGAGCACGCCCGCGAGATCCGCGCGAGCGTGACGGCGCCGGTGATCCTGATCTGCCAGTCGGGGCAGCGGGCGCGCCGTGCCGAGGCCGCGCTGAAGGAGAGCGGGATGCCGAACCTGCACGTTCTGGACGGCGGGATGAAGGCGTGGATAGAGGCGGGGCTCCCGGTGGAGCGGGGCCGGGAACGGCTGTCGTTGGAGCGGCAGGTCCGGATCGCGGCCGGGGCGCTCGCGGCGAGCGGCGGGTTCCTGGCGCTGCTGGTCCACCCTCTCTTCGCGCTCGTCCCGGCGCTCGTGGGGAGCGGGCTGGTCTTCGCGGGCGTGACGAACACGTGCCTCCTGGCGATGCTCCTCGCGCGGCTGCCCTACAACCGGCCGGCCACGTGCGACGTCTCGGCGATGGTGGAGGCGCTGCGGAACGGCTCGAGCCCGGTCGGGATCGGGCGCGCGGCGCCGGCGGGGGCGGCGATGGCGGCGCCCGCGGCTCGGAGCTGCTGCGGGGCTTGAGGAGGGAGCGATGGGGCTCGGGCTGCTGGCGGCTGCGGCGATCGGCCTGGTTCTCGGGGTGCTGGGAGGGGGCGGGTCGATCCTGACGGTGCCGGTCTTCGTGTACCTGCTCGACTTCGACCCGAAGCCGGCGATCGCCATGAGCCTGGCCGTCGTGGGCGCGACGAGCCTGTTCGGCGCCCTCGGGCACTGGCGCACTGGGAACGTGAACCTGCGCGTGGCGGCGATCTTCGGCGTCGTCGCCATGGTGGGCACGTACCTGGGCGCCCGGCTGGCGGTGCTCTTCAGCGGCGCGGCGCAGCTCGCCCTCTTCGGAGCGGTGATGCTGCTCGCCGCGTACTTCATGTTCCGCGGGAGGAGGCCGACCGAGGCGGCGGGACGGGCAAAGGAGCGGATGCCGCTCGCGCCGATCGCGGTGGTGGGGATCGGCGTGGGCGTGCTGACCGGACTGGTCGGCGTCGGCGGCGGCTTCTTGATCGTCCCCGCGCTCGTCCTCCTCGCCGGGGTGCCGATGAAGGAGGCGGTAGGGACGTCGCTCCTGGTGATCGCCCTCAACACGGCGTCCGGCTTCTTCGGCTACCTCGGTCGGGTCGAGGTGGACTGGGCGTTCATGGGTCTGTTCACGGCGGTGGCCGTGGCCGGGATCACGGCCGGTACGTGGCTCGTCCGGTATCTGCCGCAGACTGTGCTCCGGCGCGCGTTCGCGGTCTTCCTGGTGATCATGGGCAGTTTCATCCTCTACCAAAATCGCGCCGTCTTCCTGCCGGATGCCGGGGGGGAGGGAGCCGGCGCAGAGGTGGACGCGGCGGTGGTGGGTTCGTGAACGGCACGACGTGCCATGAGCGGCTTTCGAAAAGGAATGGAAGAAGATGATCGTCAAGCGTTTCTACGACGAGAAGCTCGCCCAGGCCAGCTACATGCTCGGCTGTGCGGCGACGGGCGAGGCGGTGGTGGTCGACCCGATGCGGGACGTGGACCAGTACATCGAGGCGGCCGAGCGTGAGGGGTTGCGCATCACGGCCGTGACGGAGACGCACATCCACGCCGACTTCGTCTCCGGGGTGCGGGAGCTGGCCGCCCGCACGGGCGCGACGATGTACCTGTCGGACGAGGGCGACGAGAACTGGAAGTACGCATACGCCGGCGAGCGTCCGACGGTGCTGCTCAAGGACGGTGACACGTTCGACATCGGCAACATCCGGATCCAGGCGGTCCACACGCCCGGCCACACGCCGGAGCACCTGATGTTCCTGGTCACGGACGGCGCCGTCGCGGACCGTCCGATCGCGGCGCTGACCGGCGACTTCGTCTTCGTCGGCGACATCGGGCGCCCGGACCTCCTCGAGAAGGCGGCCGGGGTGGAGGGCACGGCGGAGCCCGGCGCCCGGCGTCTGTTCCGGTCGCTGCAGGCGTTCAAGTCCCAGCCCGATTGGCTCCAGATCTGGCCAGGCCACGGCGCGGGGAGCGCGTGCGGGAAGGGGCTGAGCGCGATCCCGCACAGCACGGTGGGCTACGAGCGCCTCTACAACTGGGCGTTCCAGATCGAGGACGAGGACGAGTTCGTCCGCGCGGTGCTCTCGGGTCAGCCCGAGCCGCCGAAGTACTTCGCCCAGATGAAGCGGATCAACAAGCTCGGCCCGACGATCCTCGACGGGTTCCGTCGTCCGGAGCGCCTCCCCGCGGACCGTCTAGCCCGGCTGCTCGAGGAGGGCGCGATCGTGGTCGACACGCGCCGGGCAGCGGCTTTCGCGTCCGCGCACGTGCCCGGGACGATCAACATCCCGCTGAACCGCTCCTTCAACACGTGGGCCGGGTGGCTGGTCCCGTACGACCGGGACTTCTACCTGATCGTCGAGGACGGAGAATCGCACGCGCTGGACGAGGCGGTGAAGGACCTGGCCATGATCGGCCTGGACCGCATCGGCGGGTACTTCACGGACGACGTCGTCGAGGCGTGGGCGGCGTCGGGCCGCGCGCTCGGATCGGTTCCTCAGCTCACGGCGGACGATCTCGCGGCGCGCCCGGGCGAGTTCGCGGTCCTCGACGTGCGGGGGCGGGCCGAATGGGAGGCCGCCCGACTGCCGGACACGGTCGCGGGCGGGCGCCTCGTCCATATTCCACTGGGCTACCTCACGGACCGGCTCGACGAGGTCCCGGTCGACCGGCCCCTCGTCGTCCACTGCCAGGGCGGCGCGCGGAGCGCCATCGCCGCGAGCCTGCTGAAGGCGAACGGGATCGACAACGTGATCAATCTCGCCGGCGGGATCGCCGCCTGGCAGGCGGCCGGCCGCCCTGTCGTGGCGGGGAACGGCACCGGCGCCTGAGCCGGGTGCGGCGGGGGCCGACTTTCTCATCGGTTGGCCGCTGCGGAAGCAGGTCCGCGCCGACCGCCTCTCAGCTCGCCCGAAACGAAACGAGTCGGCCCGGTGGAATCCACCGGGCCGACTCGCGTGGCATTCCCCCGCGAACCGCGGAGGTCAGGCCGGGTTGGGGAGCCGTTGCCCGGCGGCGCCGGGCCGTTCCCGCGACTTCCCCCGCGCCGGCTCACTTCAGCATGTACTTCGCGATGGTCTGGAGCTGCATGTTGGTCGTGCCCTCGTAGATCGTGCCGATCTTCGAGTCGCGGTACAGCTTCTCGACCGGGTATTCGCGCGTGAAGCCATAGCCGCCGAACAGGTCGATGGCCTGGCTGGAGACGCGCTGGGCGACCTGCGACGCGAACAGCTTGGCCATGGCCGCCTCCACCAGGAATGGCTGGCCCGCGTCCTTGAGGCGCGCAGCGTTGTAGACCAGCAGCCGCGCGGCCTCGATGTCCGTGCGCATCCGGGCTAGCTGGAACTGAACGCCCTGGAACTCGGCGATCGGCTTGCCGAACTGCTCGCGCTCGCGCACGTAGCGCAGCGTGTGCTCGAGGGCGCCCTGGGCCAGTCCGACCATCTGGGCGCCGATCCCGATCCGCCCCTCGTTGAGCGTCTCGATCGCGATCTTGTACCCGTTGCCGACCTCGCCCAGCACGTTCTCCTGCGGCACGCGCACGCCGTCCAGGATCAGCTCGACGGTCGACGAGGCCCGGATCCCGAGCTTGTCTTCCTTCTTGCCGATGCTGAAGCCGGGGAAGTCCCGCTCGACGATGAACGCCGTGATCCCCTTGTAGCCGGCTTCGGGGTTCGCGTTGGCGAAGATGATGAAGATCCCCGCCTCTCCGCCGTTGGTGATCCACAGCTTGCGGCCCTCGAGGATCCAGTCGTTTCCGTCGCGGCGGGCGCGCGTTGCCAGCGCGAACGCGTCCGAGCCGGAACCCGCCTCGCTCAGCGCGTACGCCCCGACGGTGTTCGACGTGAGGCGCGGGAAGTAGCGCTCCTTTTGCTCTTCGTTCCCCCAGCGGAGCAGGCAGTTGTTGACCAGCGTGTTCTGGACGTCGACCAGCACGCCGACGCTCGGGTCGACGCGCGACAGCTCCTCCACGACGAGCACGGAGGTGAAGAACGAGAGCCCCGCGCCTCCCCACTTCTCGGGGACCTCGACGCCCATGAGGCCCATCTCGAAGAGCTGGGGCAGGAGCTCGGGATCGATCGCGCCCGCGGCGTCCATCGCCTGGACGCGAGGGGCGACCGCCTCTTCGGCGAACTGCCGGACGGCGTCGCGGAACATGCTCTCGTCTTCCGAGAGCGTCGTCAGCGGAGCGTGCGCCATCTCGGACGAAACCACGGACATGGAGTTGGCTCCTTCGTTTGTGTTTGCATTCGCGGCATCACGAAGCAGGCGAAAGATATGACGCCGGTTCCGTACCGGCCAGACTCGTCCGGTGCCGCACCCCCGGGTCCGGCGCCACGGCGAGAGCCAGCGCTGGCACATACAAAAGAAGCGCCGCCGGGGATCCCCGGCGGCGCCGTAGGGGGCCTCCGCAACCTGACGCGATGCCGTACTCGGCACCCGTCGGTGCGGACAGTTGAACCGCGGCGCAGCGGCTATGCGCCGATACGGCGATCGCTTGCCCGTGTCAGGTTGCGCAAGGTACTCGTACTGGACAAGGATCACCTCCTTTGTTGAGTGGACGATCGGGCTGGACACCAGCGGGCTCGTGCGTCCCGCGGTCCGCCGTCGCCGCCTCCTGGGGTCGGCGTCGGCGGCCCATGCCGCGCCGGCCGGCGCGGTCGCTCTCCATACTCTACCGCCCCGAAGAAGGTTCCGCAACTTCCGTGCATCCTTGATCGGCGGCATCGGTGCTTCATATACTTCGCACCGATTCCGGCCGGCCCGGATCGACAATCCCTTCCCGCCGCTCCGGGCGGTGAGGCGTGCCGGAGGACATCCCCCTGCCCAGACATGGAGAGTCCAATGGACGACGCACGGTGGGCGGAGGCCTTGCAGGCGATCCGCAGAGTGCGCCACGACGCGAACAATCCCCTCACCGCAGCGCTGGGCCACGTGCAGCTCCTGCTCGACGACCCGAGCGTCACCGATCCCCAGGTCCGCGAAACGCTCGGCGTCGTCGTGTCCGAGCTGCGGCGCCTGGCCGACATACTGCGCCGGTTGAACGACCTCCCGACACTGGTGGCGGCCGACGGCCCCGACCGGCAGGACCACGCGTGAGCCCGCGGGGCGAGCGGCCTTGACGCTCGCTGGAGTCGCGTCTATTCTCCCCCCACACTCATCCCGGTTTCTCGTATCAGTCGATGGAGGAACGATGTCGGAGATCCCGGCAGAGCTGCTTTACACGGAGGAGCACGAATATCTCAAGCCGGCGGAGGAAGAGAACGTCTATTACGTCGGCATCACGGACTACGCACAGGGCGAGCTGGGCGACATCGTTTACGTTGAGTTGCCCAACGTCGGCGAAGAGTTCCGCAAGAACGAGGTCTTCGGCACGGTCGAGGCGGTCAAGGCGGTCAGCGACCTGTACTGCCCCGCGTCCGGAAAGGTCATCGAGGTGAACGACGCCCTGGATTCCGACCCGGCGCTCATCAACCGGGATCCCTACGGCGACGGGTGGATGATCAAGATCCGGATCACCGATCCGGGCGAGCTGGACGAGCTGCTCGACGAAGGCGCGTACGCGGAGCACATCGGCGAGGCCTGACCCCGAGGCGGGCCGGGCGACGCCGCTCCTGTCCGACCGGCCGGTCCCGCGCAACGGAGGGTGGAAGCGATGGCACGACTGACCTGGCACGGCCATTCCTGTTTCACGCTCGTGACCGACGAGGGACTGCGGATCATGTTCGATCCGTGGCTCGACAACAATCCCGTCGCCGACATCCGGACGGACCAGGTCGACGAGCTGGACTTCATCTTCGTCAGCCACGGGCATTTCGACCACTTCGACGATGCGATCCCGCTGGCCAAGAAGACGGGCGCCCTCCTGGTCTCGACGTTCGAGATCACGGCGTTCGCCGAGTCGCAGGGTGTCAGGAACGTCCACTCGATGAGCATTGGGGGCGGGCACCGGTTCTCGTTCGGCTATGCGAAGATGACGCCGGCGCTCCACGGAGGGCAGGTCTCCGGGGACACGGATGGCACCTTCACGACGATGCCGGGCGGGTTCTGGCTCGACCTGAACGGGAAGCGGCTCTATCACGCCGGTGACACGGCGCTGATCATGGAGATGCAGCTCCTCAAGGGGAAGGTCGACGTCGCGCTGCTCCCCATCGGTGACAACTACACGATGGGCCCGGAGGACGCGGCGCGGGCCGTGGAGTTCATCGAGCCCCGGGTCGTCATCCCCATGCACTACAACACCTTCGATCTGATTCGCCAGGATCCGTCGCACTTCGCGCGGCTCGTGGGCGATCGGGCGGAGACCGTAGTGCTGGAGCCGGGCAAGAGTTACGAGTTCTGAGGCCGCCGCGTGCGTGGGCGGCGCCGGCCGTGCGCCGCGGCACCCCGGCCCGCCCGGGGCACGGATACGACCCGGCCGGCCGGGGTATCAGAGGGCGTGCGGCGGCAGGGAATGGAGCGCATGGGCGGGCGTGACAGGCCGCCCGTTTTCAGTTTCTGGGGCATTCGAGAATGATGGATCGGGAAGACAAACTCGGGTTCACGGATGAGTTCGTCCGTCGGCACATCGGGCCGACGGACGCGGACATCCGGAAGATGCTGGACGTTCTCGGCTACGACTCGGTCGACGCGCTCCTCGACGCGGCGATCCCGGAGTCGATCCGGTTCCGGGGCACGCTCGACCTGCCGGCGCCGAAGAGCGAGTACGAGGCGCTGCGGGAGCTGCGGGAGATCGCCTCGAAGAACCGTATCTTCCGCAGCTACATCGGGATGGGCTACCACGACACGATCACGCCGCCGGTCATCCAGCGCAACATCCTGGAGAACCCGGGGTGGTACACGGCCTACACGCCCTACCAGGCCGAGATCGCGCAGGGTCGCCTGGAAGCGCTCCTGAACTTCCAGACGATGGTGATCGATCTGACGGGGCTGCCGATCGCGAACGCGTCGCTGCTGGACGAGGCGACGGCCGCGGCCGAGGCGATGGGGATGAGCTTCGCCGTCGCGGGCGGCGAGGAACGCAACGTCTTCTTCGTCTCGGAGGCGTGCCACCCGCAGACGATCGAGGTCGTGCGCACGCGCGCGTGGGCCAAGGGGATCGAAGTCGTCGTCGGCGACCACGAGCGCTTCGAGTTCACGGACCGCGTCTTCGGCGTGCTGCTCCAGTTCCCGACCACGGACGGCCTGGTCTACGACTACCGGTCGTTCGTCGAGCGGGCGCACGAGGCGGGCGCGCTGGTCACCGTCGCCGCGGACCTGCTCTCGCTCGCGCTCCTCACGCCGCCGGGCGAGTGGGGCGCGGACATCGCGGTCGGGAGCACGCAGCGCTTCGGCGTGCCGATGGGCTACGGCGGGCCGCACGCGGCGTATTTCGCGACGAAGGAGGAGTACAAGCGCCAGATCCCGGGCCGCATCATCGGCGTCTCCCACGACTCGGCCGGGCGCATGGCGCTGCGCATGGCGCTCCAGACGCGTGAGCAGCACATCCGCCGCGAGAAGGCGACGAGCAACATCTGCACGGCTCAGGTGCTCCTGGCCGTGATCGCGGGGATGTACGCGGTCTACCACGGTCCGGACGGGCTGCGGCGCATCGCCGAGCGGGTGCACCGTCTGACGTGCGTCCTGGCCGAGGGGCTGCGGCGTCTCGGCCACCGGATCGCCCACGATACGTTCTTCGACACGATCCGCGTCGAGGTCGGCGCCGACCGGCGCGATGCGTACCTCGAGCGGGCCCGTGAGCTCGGCATCAACCTCCGTCCGATCGGCGACGCCGCGATCGGGATCGCGCTGGACGAGACGGTCACCGCGGACGACGTCGCCGACCTCTTCGCCGTCTTCGCCGACGGTAGGACTGCGCCGTCTCCGGCCGAGCTCGCCGACCAGGTCGACGTCGGCTACGCGGCGCCATTCGCCCGCACCAGCGCGTACCTGACGCACCCGGTCTTCAACCGCTACCACGCGGAGCACGAGCTGCTGCGCTACATCAAGCGGCTGGAGGCGAAGGACCTCTCGCTCACGACGTCGATGATCCCGCTCGGCTCGTGCACGATGAAGCTGAACGCCGCGGCCGAGATGATGCCGATCACGTGGCCGGAGTTCGCGAAGCTGCACCCGTTCGTGCCGGCCGATCAGGCGCGGGGCTACCACGAGATGTTCGCCCAGCTCGAGTCGTGGCTGGCGGAGGTCACCGGGTTCGCGCGCGTCTCGCTGCAGCCGAACGCCGGGTCGCAGGGCGAGTTCACCGGGTTGCTCGTAATCCGGGCGTATCACGAGTCGCGGGGCGAGGGGCATCGCGACGTCTGCCTGATCCCGCAGTCGGCGCACGGGACGAACCCGGCGAGCGCGGCGATGGCGGGGCTGACGGTGGTCGTGGTGAAGTCCGACGAGAACGGCAACATCGACGTGGACGACTTGCGCGCCAAGGCGGAGCAGCACCGCGATCGCCTGGCGGCGCTCATGATCACCTACCCGTCGACGCACGGGATCTTCGAAGAGGACGTCAAGGAGATCTGCCGGATCGTGCACGAGAACGGCGGGCAGGTCTACCTGGACGGCGCGAACATGAACGCGATGGTCGGGCTGGCCCGGCCGGGCGACATCGGCGCCGACGTCTGCCACCTGAACCTGCACAAGACGTTCACGATCCCGCACGGCGGCGGCGGCCCGGGGATGGGCCCGATCGGCGTGGCCGCGCACCTGGCGCCGTTCCTGCCCGGGCACCCGGTGGTGAAGACGGGCGGCGAGCAGGCGATCGGCCCGGTCTCGGCGGCGCCGTGGGGGAGCGCCGCGATCCTGCCGATCCCGTGGATGTACATCCGCATGATGGGCCCCGAGGGGCTCAGGCAGGCGAGCGCGATCGCGATCCTCAACGCGAACTACATCGCCAGGCGCCTCGAGGCGCATTTCCCGGTCCTTTACCGCGGCCGGTCGGGCACCGTCGCGCACGAGTGCATCATCGACCCGCGTCCGCTGAAGGCTGCCACGGGCGTGGACGCGATCGACATCGCCAAGCGGCTCATGGACTACGGCTTCCACGCGCCGACGGTCAGCTTCCCGGTGGCCGGGACGCTGATGATCGAGCCGACGGAGAGCGAGTCCCTGGAGGAGCTGGACCGCTTCTGCGACGCGCTGATCGGGATCCGCGAGGAGATCCGCGGGATCGAGGAAGGGCGGTTCGACAAGACGAACAACCCGCTCAAGAACGCGCCGCACACCGCGGAGGCGGTGACGGCGGACGAGTGGGGTCGTCCATATACCAGGCAGGAAGCCGCTTTCCCGGCGCCGTGGACGCGGGTGCACAAGTTCTGGCCGTCGGTCGGGCGGATCGACGACGTAGCCGGCGACCGCAATCTGGTCTGCGCGTGCCCGCCGGTCGAGGCGTACGAGGCGGTGGGCGGCGTCGCTTGACGGTCGGCACCCCGGCGCGGGCGCGGGCGTCCGCGCCGGGCGAGTCGGACGGCTGGGGATGCGCTGGCACCTGATCGTCGACGAGCGGCCGCGCACGGGCGCGGAGAACATGGCGGTGGACCAGGCGCTCCTGGAGCGGGTGCAGGCGGGGGGGCGGCCGTCCCTCCGCCTGTATCGTTGGGACCCGCCGTGTCTGTCGCTCGGGCGCAACCAGGCCGCGCCTGGTCCTGATGTTGCAACCGCCGCCGCGTCTCGCGGCATCCATGTGGTTCGGCGGCCGACCGGCGGGATGGCGGTCTACCACGACCGCGAGGCGACGTACTCCGTCGTCGTGCCGGTCGGGGTCCTGGGCTCGCCGCGCGAGACGTACCGCGCGATCAACCGCGCGCTGGTGGCGGGGCTCGCACGCCTCGGCGTCCCGGCCGAAGTCGCGCCGGAGCGGCCGGGGTGGATGCGACGCGGCGCGGCCGACTGGGCCGCTCCCTGTTTCGTCACCGCGGCGCCGGGGGAGGTGGTCGTGGGTGGCCGGAAGCTGGTGGGGAGCGCGCAACGTGCGGAGCGGCGGGTCCTGCTCCAGCACGGCTCGCTCCTCCTGTCCGGCGACCAGCGCGAGGCGGCCGAACTGCTCGGCTCGTCCATCCATGCCGCCTCCGGCGTGACCTGCCTGGAGGCCGTCCTCGGCCGTGTTCCGTCCTGGGACGAACTGGTCGCCGCGCTCCGCGAGGGCTTCGAGGAGGCGCTCGGCGTGCGGTTCGAGGACGACCCGTGCCTCGCGGCGCTGGAGGACAGAGCCCGCGTTCTGGTGGACCGGTTCCGCTCCGAGGAGTGGACCTGGCGTCGTTGATCGGAACCGTTGGGAT
>Ga0207873_1002396_pt1 | contig 15502 bp, 11 predicted proteins | sample BGWIniCompost_FD_187373 | JGI IMG/M metagenome (GOLD analysis project Ga0207873, IMG submission 187373) | Cellulose adapted compost microbial communities from Newby Island Compost Facility, Milpitas, CA, USA - BGW Initial Compost (SPAdes)... ...
CATCGAGCCCCACCGCGCCGCGAAGCTCAGCGGCATCGGCTGCTCGTCCAAGACGCCCGCGTACTTCCTCGGCCAGTCCCACGGCTTCAACGCGGTGCACGGCCGCATGCCCGCCGTCGCGACCGGCGCGAACGCGGCGAACCGCGGGCTCGTCTACATCGGCGTCTCGGGCGACGGCGACTCGCTGTCCATCGGCCTCGGACAGATGTGCCACGCGATCCGGCGCAACCTGGACATCTGCTACATCATCGAGAACAACGGCGTCTATGGGCTGACCAAGGGCCAGTTCTCCGCGTCGGCGGACGTCGGCTCGAAGGCGAAGCGAGGCGAGGCGAACCAGTTGCCGCCGATCGACCCGGTGCTGCTCGCGCTCACGCTCGGCGCCACGTTCGTCGCGCGCAGCTTCTCCGGCGACAAGGCCCACCTCGTGCCCATTCTCAAGGCCGCGCTCACGCACAAGGGCTTCGCGCTGGTGGACGTGATCTCGCCCTGCGTCTCGTTCAACGACCACGAGGGCTCCACGAAGAGCTACCGGTACACGCGCGAGCACATGGAGGACGTGGCGCCCATCGACTTCGTGCCCTTGCGGCGCGAGATCACGGCCGAGTCGGAGCCGGGCGCGGTGATGGCCGTCACGATGCCCGACGGCAGCGTGGTTCGGTTCCGCCGCGTCGCCGAGGACTACGACCCGACGGACCGCGACGCCGCGTACACCTACGTCCGCCGGGCGCAGGAGAAGGGCGAGGTGCCGACCGGGCTGCTGTTCGTGCAGCCGGACTCCGCGGACATGCACGCGATCAACCGCACGGTCGACCGGCCGCTCGTCGAGCTGCCGTACGAGGAGCTGTGTCCGGGGGCTGCGGCGCTGGACCGGTTGATGGAGGAATACCGGTAGGCCCCCCACCCTTGCCCCTCCACCCGGGCGGGGGCGGGGGCACCTCTTCCCAGCCCTTCCTCTACCCGGGCGGGGGCGGGGGAACTGCGGGTTGACTGCGGGCGAGGGCGGGGGAGCCCCTTCCGCCCAGGCCCTTCCACCCGGGAGTCCGCTCCGCCACGCAGCCCTCGCCCGGGTGGGGGAACTTCGGGAGAAATGCGGGCGGGGGCGTTCGCGGTGGGGGCCCGTCCACGTCCTCGTGAACGTTCCCGCTCCCGTTCCCGTTCCCGACACGTAGAGATGGACGTACGCAGCGCATGCTCTTCCTGATCGAAGCGGCGATCATTCTCGTCTTCCCCGCAGTGGCGGTGCGGGTGTGGCGGCGGAGCGGGATGCGCGGGCTCTCGCGGCTCACCACCGGCGCGCTCAGCGTGCTCGCGATCGCGGTGCTCGTCCTCGCGTCCGAGGCCGCGGGCAACCGCGTCGCGGCCAGCGAAGGGTACATCACCGCCGCGGGCAGGCTGCTCGCCGTCGTCACGCTCGCCGCGGGCGCGCCCGTGCTCGCGGTGGCGTACGCCGTGCCGGCGGCGGCCGCGCGCGTGGATCCGCGGCTGCTGTACGCCGTGGCCGTGCTGGCAGCGCTGGTCGCGGTCGTGATCAGCACCGTCGTCGTGCGTTTCGCTTTGCTTTGAAGCGCCCGGACGCAGCCTGCCCCGCCGCGCCGGGGCTGTAGGCAGCCAGCCGGTCATCGGCGCCCCGTTCTGGCCCATCCCTCCTTGCCGCCCGCCCGCAGCACGGATTGCCCGGACCCGGCAAGAAGTGCCCTGCCGCCGGCCGGCGTGCCAGCACACCCTGTCGTGACCGAACCGCCGAACGCCCCCGAGCCACGCCGTTTCGCGCTGTTGCCCTGAACCCACACCACGGCCCGGCCCACCCCGTGCCGGCCTGGCCGCCGTTCCCGTGACGGGCCGGTGCACGGCCCGAGTACCGAACGCGACGCAGCGCATCTCGCGTGCGTCGCCGCACCTCCGGCTCGCAGGCGTCCGCGAGCCCGGTGCATCGTTGCACGCGGTCAGCGCGGCAAGCATCAGGAGGGAGGAACGATGTTCGACTCGATCCTCGACCGACTGACACCGGAGTGGCGCGAGATCGTCGAGCTCGCGGCAGGGCTCGTGAGCTGGCTCCCGGCATGGCAGGCCGGAGTCCTCGGAGCCATCTGGCAGGGTGCCGATGGAATCTGGCAGAGCGTCGCCGGGTGGGCGTTCCTGCTGCTGCCCGCCGCGCTGCTGGTCGCGGCGCTGTGGGTGACCATGGTGTCGGTTTACACGCTGCCGTTCCGTTCCGGCCGCGTCGAGTACGTGCGCACGCTCGCGTTCACGTGGTGGGACGCGGGGCGCGCCGTTGCGGTGTTCTGGGCCGGCTTCGCGCGCCTGGCGCTGGTGCTGCTCGGCCATGCGTGGGGGCTCGTGCGCTTCGGCTTCGTGCTGGCCGGCCGCGTGCTGCGCGAGATGGTCGCCTCGCCGGCCGCTGCGCTCGACTGGACGGCGCGCCGCTACTTCAAGCCGGGCGTGCCGTGGGTGGCGTTCCTGCTGATCCTGGGGTGGTCGGCGCTGGAGGCGGGCGTGTTCACGTTCACGTTGCGGCCCACGTTGAGCGAGGTGCTGCACGACCTGACCGGCACGCCGCCGAACCCGGCGCTGGTGACGCCGATCCTCTACGCGCTGCTGTTCATGCTGATCGCGGGCAGCTTCGCGTGCATCCAGGTGCTGGCGGAGGCGTTCCAGAAGCGGCAGGTGAAGGGCATCGTGCAGATGCTGATGGTCGAGCTGTTCGTGATGTTCTTCGAGGTCATGTTCCTGTACCGGGAGCTGATCGACGCGATCACGCCGTGGATCGCGCAGCAGACGGGGGAGCAGTTCCGGCTCGGGCTGTTCTCGACGCTGGCGCTGGCATCGTTCGGCTGGCTCGGCATCCGCGGCATGACGTGGTTCCTGTTCGGCCGCTTCGGCACGCCGGCGTTGCTCGCCGTCCTCTCGCGCCAGACGCTGAGCCTGGACCAGCCCGCGCCAGTGCCGCCGCCGCGGCGGCCGACCGCGACGTGGGCCGAGCTGCTGGCCGCGCTGAAGGCGGAGCGTGCGTGGTTCCGGGAGAAGGCGGACGAGCTGGTCGAGCTGATCGTACTCCCCATCCTCCAGCTCCTCGCCGTTGCGCTGAACTTCGTGATCGTGCTGTTCACCTCGCAGCCGGCGTTCGTGCTGCCGTTCAAGAACCTGGACGAGGCGATGGCGCGCATGCGTGGCGCGAACGGCAAGGCCAAGGGGAGCACTGCGTCGGCCCGTGGCGCGGCCGCCGTGGTCAGCGTCGTGCGGGAGGCGTAGCCATGCGTACGCGGAGGATCGTGACGACGACGCGGCGTGCCGCGCTGCTCGTCGCGACACTCGCGGCGACGGCGTGCGGCCCTGCGCCCGAGGCCGCGCAGGGCCCACGCAGCACGCTGATCATCGGCATCGACGTGAGCGGCTCGTTTCGCGCGCAGGGACGCTTCGACGATGCGGTCGCGTTCGCGTCCCGCTACATCCACGCGCACCTGAACGGCTACGGCGGGCTCGAGGTGCCGCGCGCGCTGTTCGTGGGCGCGATCGGCGGGGACGAGCCGGGCGAGCCGCACGCGTTCCGGCCCATCCACGACTTCATGGGCAAGGAGCCGGAGGAAATCGAGAGAGACCTGCGCGCCTGGCTCAAGCCACGCGACCAGTACACGGACTTCAGCGCGTTCTTCGAGCGCGCGGCCACGCTCGTGAAGCGGCAGAACCTCGCGCTCGCGCCGGTCACGCTGGTCGTGCTCAGCGACGGCGAGCCGGACCTGGGACGCGGCGGCACCGCGGCGCAGGACTCGTTCGCCGCTTACAAGGCGATCGACCTCGAGCCGCTCGAGTACCTGTCGCGCAACGTGACCGTGCGGCTGCTGTACCCGGACCCGGCCGTCGCCGTACGCTGGGAGAAGTACGTCCCGCGCTCGCGCGTGCGGCTGTGGACCGTGGACCGCGTCGTGATGGCGGGCTGGCGCGCGCAGTTCAAGCCGGAGCTCGCGCCCGCCGAGCAGGACGCGCTGTGGATGTGGGTGCAGGACATCGTGGACTTCCGGGTGAGGCGCAGGATCATCTGATCTGGATCCGCGGACGACGAGGCACGGTCTCCGTGCTGGCGCCCGTCGTCCTCCTGCGTTCCGGCGTCTTCGCGGCCGCCGGCCCTTGCCGGCGGCCGCGCGCGTTCCGCCTGCCGGGTCTTCCCTTGCCCTTGCCCTTGCCCTCGCCCTCGCCCTGGCCCACGAACCTCACTGCGTCGCCGCCGCGGTCTCCCCCTTCACGTACTTGCCGAACCACGCGAGCCAGCGCTCGTAGCGGTCCTTCTGGAACGACGGCCGCCGGATGCCGTGCGCCTCGCCTGGATAGACGACGAGCTGCGTCGTCCGCCCGAGCCGCCGCAGCCCCTGGTAGAGCTGCTCGGAGTTGATGATCGGCACGTTCCAGTCCTTCTCGCCGCCCATGATCAGCGTGGGCGTGCGAATGCGCTCGAGCTTGTAGAACGGCGAGATGCGCTCCCAAAGCCGCGGGTCCCTCCACGGGAAGCCGTACTCGGTCTCCCACAGCCACTGGTAGTGGTCGTGGCCGTAGTTGGATGCGTAGAGCACCTCGCTCGCGCCGGTCATCGCCGCTTTGAAGCGCGTGGTGTTCGTGATGATGATGTTGGTCATGATGCCGCCGAACGACCAGCCGCCGACGCCCAGCCGGTCCGGGTCGGCGATGCCCATCGCAATGACGTGGTCGACGGCTGCGAGCAGGTCCTCGAGCGGCTTGCCGTCCCAGCGGCGGAACACCGCCTCGGCGAACGCGCTGCCGTAGCCATCGGAGCCGCGGTAGTTGGTCAGCACGACGACGTAGCCGTTCGCGGCGAAGAGCTGCGCGGTGAAGTCGAAGCCCCAGTCGTGTTGCGACGTCGGCCCGCCGTGGATCCAGAGGATGGTGGGGTAGCGCACGCCGGGCTGGAAGTCCGGCGGCTTCACGATGAATGCGTCGACCTGCGTGCCGTCCTTGCTGCGGAAGCGCGTCTTCTCGACGCCGCCCAGCCGCAGCGTCGCCATCAGCGAGTCGTTGACCGTGGTGATGCGGCGGAGCTCGCCGCCCAGGCGGCCCGCGAACACCTCGCCCGGCAGGTGCGGCTCGCTGACCAGCGCGGCGATGGCGCCGTGCGCGTTCATGTCGTAGGAGGCGACGCTCTTCTCGCCGCCAATCACGCGCGTGACCTCGTCCGTCTCGATGTCCACGCGCGCGAGCGCCCGCTCGCCCTCGTCGCTGACGAGGAACAGCACGCCACGGCCATCCGGCGTGAAGCTGGGCGAAGAGACGCTGCGATCGAGCGCGCGTGCGAGCGGGCGCGGTTTCGGCTCGCCCTCGAGGTTCACGACCGCGAGCGCCGTGGTGCCGTAGGACAGGCCGGCCGGCGTGGTGGACGCGTCGGTCACGTACACGATCCAGCGGCCATCCGGGCTCCAGGCGGGCGAGCGATCGCTGCTGGGCGCGCCGGTGAGCCGACGCGGCGCAACGGCATCATTGGCTTCGCCGCCAGCGGACTGCGCAGAGTCCAGGTTCTCCGGCACCGGCACGACCCACACGTCCGTGTTCACCGTGGTGTCCGGGTCGGCGTCGCGGTTGCTGACGAACGCGATCCAGCGGCCGTCCGGGCTCCAGACGGGCGAGGAGTCGTCGTAATCGCCGAAGGTGAGCTGACGCAGCGCCCTGGTGGCGACGTCGAAGACGTACACGTGCGTGCGGCGGCGATCCAGGTAGCCCTGGCCGTCGCGCTTGAACTGGATGCGGTCGATGACCCAGGGCTTCGGGCGGTCGCGGTCGGCAGCGGAGTCCGCGCTCGCCTTCTCCTGCTCCTCCGGGTCGCGGATCAGCAGCGCGAGCCGCTTGCCGTCCGGCGACCATTCGAACCCGCTCACGCCCTGCTTCACGTCCGTCAGCTTCTGCGCTTCGCCGCCGCGGCGGTCGAGCACCCAGACCTGCGTCTCTCCGCCGTTGCGGGAGGAGAGGAAGCCGAGCCAGCGGCCGTCCGGGCTCCACTGCGGACTCGATGAAGAGACGCCCTCCGCCGTCAGCGGCAGCGCCTCGCCCCCGGCGGCAGGCGCCATCCAGATGCGCGTCTCGCTGCGGTCCCGCTTCTCGAGCAGCGTGGTGACCGTGTAGGCGACCCACTCGCCATCCGGGCTGATGGCGGGCGAGCCGACGCGGCGCAGCGCGAAGAGGTCCTGCACGGCCAGCGGGCGAGGCTGCGCCGCCTGCGCCTGCGGCTCCTGCTGGAGGGCCGCGTGCAGCGCTGTCGGCGCTCCGGTCAGCGGAAGCCAGACCGCGCCGACCAGCAAGATCGGAGCGAAACGGCGGAAGATCGGCATGACGGTACCTCGGGTTCGGGTGGATCCGGAGCCCGGACGCGCAATCTGGCGAGGAACCGCAACGGGCGCCACCGTCGCGGGTGACGGCGGCACGGCCTTTCCAACCCCGTCCCGCCCACGTACCTTGGCCCCGTTCCGCGCAGGACAGGAATCGCAACCAACGACGGGAGGACCGACTCATGGAAGCGCTGCGGCTTTCACGTGGATTCGGATTCGGTCTCGCGGTGTCGTTCTGTGTGCTGGTGTCGGCCTGCGCGCAGCAGGGCGACGCCAGCGGTGAGGCCGCTGCGGCGGAGGAGAGCGCGCCGCCGGATGCGGCCAGCGTCGTGGCGGATGCGGCGGGCGCGCCGGCCTGCGCCTGGACCGCATCGGGCGAAGACCTGACCTCGCGGCCCAGCCCGCCGGACTCGGCGAGCGCCCAGCTCGGTGAGGGTGTCGTGAAGGTGTGTTACAGCGCGCCGTCGGCCCGCGGCCGCCAGGTCTTCGGCGGGCTGGTGCCGTACGGCCAGCCGTGGCGCCTGGGCGCCAACGAGGCGACCACGATCCACGTGACGGTGCCCGCCGAGATCGGGACCGTGCGCGTCGAGCCGGGCACCTACTCGCTGTACGCGATCCCGGGCGAGTCCGAGTGGACGATCGTCGTGAACCGCGCGGCCAACCGCTGGGGCATCCCCATCAACGAGGGCGTGCGCGCGCAGGACGTCGGCAGCTTCACCGTCGCGCCGGAGAAGACGGACCACGTCGAGCGGTTCTCGATCAGCCTCCAGCCGGCGCAGGACGGCGCGGCGCAGATGGTGATCGCGTGGGAGACCACGCGGGTCGCGTTCCCGGTCCGGCCCGCGGCCGGCTGATCCGGTATCCCTTGACGTAGTTCACGCCGAGGTCGTCCCTCACGGTGCCCCAGATCATGTCTCCGGTGATCGCGTGCACCGTGAGGGCAGCCGGGAGTCGCACCGCGCCGAGGTAAGTTCAGCTCCGGGTCGAAGACGTCCCAGTCCACCGTCTGCGCGTCCTCCTCTCCGACGCGGCGCACCCAGAGGTTGCCGCGGTCGTCCCACTCGAGCGCATTGAACGCGGCGCGATAGCGCGGCCACGAAACGGAGTCGATCGCCGCCTCGATCGCCTCGATCAACTCGTTGCCGAATGGGTTCGGCGCGGGCCGCGGCGCCCGTTCACGGTACGCGGCAATGGCCTCCGCGGTCAGCTCCGGGCGAGGCGCATCGCGCCGCAGCAGCGTGAACGCGAGCGCGTCGCGCGCGGCCGCACCCTCTACCGATCTCTGCACCGGCGCGGCCGAGAGGCGGACGAATCGGATCTCGTAGCTCGTGCCATCGCCGTACGCCGCGGTGCCGTCCGGCTTCACGGCCAGGCTCCGCTGGCTGTCGTCCGGGCTCGGGATGCTCCAGCAGAAGCGCTGTCCTAGACCCCGAGCTGCCCGGGATCCGCCTCGGAGAGGACCGTGTCGACCGTGGCGGCCTCCACGTTCCACGTGAAGAGCGTCCAGCGCGGGCGTCGGTCCTCCGGCGGCGGCATCGAGCAACCCACGCTCACGACCACCGCCAGCCCGCCCGGGACCACCTCGATGCCTGACGGGATCCCGCGCCCTACCGTGAGCCATTCCGCGCGCACGGTGCGAATCAGCTCCCCGTCCGGCGTGGACTCCGCGAGCTTGGAGAGCCGCCAGTCGTGGATGACGATGGTATCGCCACGCAGCGCGAGCCCCGATATCCCCTGGAACTCCGCCGGCCCGCCGCCCTTGCCGCCGAACGTGCGCCGGTGACGGCCGTTCGCGTCGAACACCTTGATGACGAGGTCCGTGTCGTCCAGCACCGCGATGCCCCCGTCCGGCAGCGCGGCTACCTGTCTGATCCGGCCGAACGTGTACTCCTCGGGCCCGTCCACCACGCCGATAGACACGGCCTCCGCCGCAGTCCAGGCCTCGCCGGCGGACCACCGGCCGGGGCCGCGGCTCTCGACGATGCGGATGCCTGCGCTGTCACGCACCACCGTGCCCGCCGCTTGAGGTGGAACGGGATTGGCTACTAAGATCATAGTAGGTGGCGCCGCTGGCAAGCACGCGGTGCCCCGGCCGAGCATTGTGCCGGCCGCCGCGCGCTGACCGCCGATGCGGTCAGCGCCGGAGCGTGACGCCGCTCATGATGGTCCAGCGCGTCCGATCGCCGGCGGGCGCCATGGGCGCGGGGTCGCCGTCCGGGCGAACGGCGGCGTAGTGGCCGTGGATCCAGGCCTCGGAGATGGTGGTCACGCGCCAGAGCGCCGTGAGCGAGACGGCGCGCGCGCTGGCGCGCGTGGCATGGATGGCGAGCTCGGGTGCGACGAGGCGGCGATAGATCTCGCCACGCCCGGCTGCGTCCGGGAGCGCGGCATCGGGCGAGTAGCGCGAGGCAGCGGCTCCAGCGGCGAACAGCAGTTCGTGGCCGAAGCTGCGGGCGATCTCCAACGCGGCGCCCAGGTGGAGGCTGCGCAGGTCGGCACTGATCTGGTCGATGTAGTCGGTGCTGGCGCGTTGCTCGCTGCGCGCGGAGAGCGTGAGCGCGGCGCCCCAGCCGTCGGGCGCGGGCAGGAGGCGGGCGTCCAGCGTGGCGGACAACGCGCGCGCGTTGGTCCGGAACGCAATGCCCCTGAGGTCTGCGCGCTCGGCATCGCCGTCGAGGCGGGTCCAGCGGAGGTCGGCGGTGATGGCGCCTCGTCCTTCGGCGAGCGGGCGCTGTGCGGCGAGGCCGAGCGAGCGGCCGCGCGCGGCCCAGCGGTCGGCGGGTGGATCCTCCGTGCGCAGGCTGGTGTGCGTTTCGTCGGCAGACGATGTCTCGGCGAACGCGGCCCACGTCAGACCCCACGCGCCGGCGGCCGCGCCCAGCCCAAGCGCGTGGCCATCCCGTTCGATGCGGCGGCGGTAGACCGGGTTGGACGACAGGGTCACATCGATCGGCTCCGGTTCAGCGAAGCCGGTGAGCTGGTGCACGCGCCCGCTCTGCGTGTTCGCGATGGTGTTGACGGTCTCCGCACGGCCGTTCCACCGGCCGTAGGCTGCGAGGCGGATGCTGGCCGGCGCGAACGCGCGCGCGATGCTCGCCGTCACTCCCGACACCGCGGCGCGACCGAGGCGTGGCAGTCCGGTATCGCTCGTGTGGTGGTCCAGCGCCTCGTACCCGGCGGCAATGCCGAACGCCCATGCGCCGGCGCGCCAGCCGCCCGCGCCCTCGAGGCGGGCGCGGCTCTTCTCCACGGGCGGTGTGCTCGTGTCGGTGGGGACGAGCGGGCTCGCGCCGTAGGGGTCGTCGATCTCGGCGGAGGTGCCCGCGTCGAGCCGCTCGAGCCCGTACGCGGCCCGGCCTGCGACGGCGCCTCGTTCGCCCAGCGGCCGCCAGCCAAACCCGGTGAGCCGCGTCGCCGTCGCCTGCTCGGACTCCAGCGGCCTGCGGTAGGCGCCGTCCTCCGCCGTGCGAGCGGCGCCGAAGCGGGTCCACGAGTCCTGGACCTCGAGCGGCAGAGCGGCCGCGATGCCCGCCGTCCAGAAGAGTCCGACGCGGGGCGGGGGCGCCAGCAGCAGGGTTGGCAGCTCGGGCGCGCCGGGCGCCCGGCGCGGCAGATCGGCGACGGGTGCGAGGGGGCTCCACACGTCCGCCCAGGACGGCGCCGCCGGCCCGGCGCCGGGCGACTGCGCCGCCAGCGGCGCGGCCCCGATGATGACGGCCGCGATCGCGGCCGTCGTGTTCGGACGCCTCATGGGATGAGGCGCGCCAGTCCGCGCGCCGGCATGATGATCTCGAGGCCGAACCGCATGGCCGGGAATGTGAGCGGGGCGACGCCGGCGCGTTCGGGCTGACCCTGCCGGTCCAGAGCGTTGAACGCGTAGAACGAGAGTCGCCCATCCAGCGGCAGCGTCTTGCTGACCTGCAGGCTCAAGAACCAGTCCGCGGCAGGCGGGCGGGGTTGCGTCTGGACGCCCAGCCGTGTTCTGCGCAGGTCCGCATACTCGGGCAGCGTGCGCTCTTCCGGCGGCACGGGCACCAGCCGGCCGTCCCGCGTCAGGTAGCCGGCGAACGCGAGGGTGTCGGTCCCGGCGATGTCGCGCCGGGCCTGCCGCAGCACGTGCTGCACCGTCCCGGTGATGACGAGGCCCAGCTCCGGCTGCCGGTGGATCACGCGGGAGGTCAGGATCGCGCGCTCGGCCACGCGGACGGTGCCCTGCCAGTATGGGATCCGTATCTCCAGCGCGTTTTCCTGGAAGCTCGAGAACTGGCTGGCGTTGAACTCGATGTCGTCTCTCGCGAAGCGCGTCTCGACCCACGCGCCCTGCAGCTCGACCTGCGTCCGCAGCGGCCGCACCTCGGGTAGTGTGGCGGTCAGCTCGAGCCCGCGCGAGTCCAGCCGCTGGTTGTTCGCGGGCTGGCTCAGCAGCAGCGGCACCGTATCCACGGAAGAGGCGGGCTCGAGGATGGTGGGCGGACGGCCCGTGCCGATCGTCGAGTCCGAGAGCTGGTAGTGCTCGCGCGGCAGCCACCCGGGCGCCTGCCGGATTCCGTGGCCGCCCCGGATTCGCTCGTCGAACGCGACCAGCGCCACGGCCGAGCGCCCGCCCAGCGAAACCTCGATGCCCGCTTCCGCCTTGTTCGCTGTCGAGAACCCGAGATCCGGATTCGTCGGGTCCCGGATGAACGTGGTCAGCACGGCGAGCCGCTCTGCCGGGTCCGGCGTGAACCAGTTGACGTTGACGACGTCGTAATACTCGGGCGCCGGGTACAGGCTGCCGATGTCCGGCGCCTTGGCCGTCTGGCCCGCGGCGCCACGCAGTCTGAGCCACGGCAGCGGCGAGAGCTGCACGTTGAGCCGCGGCTGGAGCACGGCGTCGCGCGCGCCGGAGAACCAGGTCGTGCCCTGATGAAGCACGTCCAGCCGGAGGCCGGCCTGAATGCTGAGCAGCATGTCGCCGGCCACGGTGCGCGTCAGCGCGTCGTCCAGATACAGCGCGCTGGTCGCGACCGGCGGGATCAGGTCGTAGCGCCGCGGCCGGTCGAACCCGCGCACGCCGTTGAAGCTCACCTGCGGCGGCGTCGCGATGTCGAAGCGGTAGCCCGGCCCTGCGTTCCACTCGCGGCGCATCTCGACGCCGGTACGCAGCCGGTGCTCGAAGCCGAGCCACGTCGCGGGGAGGTCTGCTTCGAGGCGGCCGTAGAGCAGCCACGGGTCGCCCTCGAGATTCACCTCCGAGATGTACGGGCCGGTCACGAAGCGCCCGATCTGGCGGCCTTCCGTCAGCCGGTCGGTGAACGGCAGTGCCGGCCGCAGTCGGAACGACTGCACGAAGGCGCGCTGCCGCGTCTTGTCGATGGACGCCGTCAGCTCCAGCCGGCTCGCGCCGCCCAGCGCGAGCCGGGCCCGCTCGGAGATGCGCACACCGCGTTCGCGCGTCCACGTCTCGTAGCCCGGGCGGATTTCCGGCCGCTCCGGGCTGTTCTCCCTCACCTCGTAGGCGTCGACGCGCGTGTCCAGCACGAGGCGCGCGCTCGCAGCGTCGCCGCCGACGAAGGCGCGGTGCGAGAGTTGCGCCGCGACGCGGTACGACTGGTCGTCGGTGAGCCCGGGGCTCAGGCGCGTGCGCGCGACGTCCAGGTTGGCCGTTGCGATGTGCGCGCTGCCCAGCCCGCGGCCGCCGACCGCGCTCGCCTCGATGGTTCTCGCGTCATGGCGGAACGAGAATGCTGGCTCGACCTCGCCCGCGCGCGTGTCCACCACGATCACGCCCTGCGTCAGGTCGCCGTACCGTGCCGAAGGCAGCCCGCGGATCACCTCGACCCGTTCGATGGTCGCTGCGGGGATGCGGCGCAGGTCGATGCCGCCGCCCGCGGTGGACGAGACCCGCAGCTCGCCACGCGGCCCCGTGCTCTGGAGATTGGCGTTGTTCGAGAGCGGCACGCCATCCAGCAGAACCAGGGTGCCGAAGGAGGCGAGGTCGCTGGCCGAGGGGCCGGCGGCGCTGCCCGTCGACGTCGGCACCGCCCGTAGCCCGATCTGCTGCACGCCGTCGAGGCCGGGCGGCGAGAGGGGCACGCCCGGGACCAGCTCGAGCACGCCAGCCAGGCTCGCCGCGGTTTGCGCGGCGATGGCCTCCCGCGCGATCACGCTCGCCGTGGCCAGCTCGCCGCGCGCCCGGCTCACCGCGTCCGCCGTCACGACGACGCCCTCCACGTGGAGCGCGCTCGCCGCCATGACGATGTCGCGCGCCAGCACGCCCTGGAGGGGGACCGTCAGCGTGATGCGCGCGGGCGCGTAGCCCAGGCGCTCGGCGCGCAGCACCTGAACGCCCGCCGGGACCCGCGGCAGGCGGTAACGGCCCGCGCTGTCGGTGAGCGCCTGCAGATCCGAGCCTTCGATCCGAACCAACACACCGGCCAGCAGCTCGCCCGTCGCCGCATCCCGCACGACCCCGGTCAACGTGGCGCGCGCGTCTTGCTGCGCCCGGCCGGCCGCGGGCAGCAAGGCGAGGAGCGCCGCGAACGCGAATGCGCATCGTCTCATGGCTCGCGTGCTCGTCGCCACACGCCTACGGAATCGTGCCGGGCGTCGGGTCGCCGGCAGTGAAATCGCGCGCGCTCGTGCGCGTGCGCTGGAGCACCTTCCTCCCGTTCGGGAGCACCTGGAGCACAAAGCGCTGCAGCGTGCGCGTGGTGCCCTCTGCCAACTGGCCCGTCGACGGCTGCCGATCGAAGCGCTCGTGTACCATCCGCGGGCAGAACGGAGGCGATGTACTGGTGCGCTGGCGGTGTGTGAAGACGTCCAGCACCTTGTCCGCGGGCACGCGCAGGTACTCGACGCCGGTGGACGGGATCGTGTGCCTCGGCAACGACGCGGGATCGAGCGGCTCGATCAGGGCGACCTTGTCGGAGAGGGCGTTGATGAAGAAGCCTCGATCGAGGAAGTACTCGCGCGGGCCCACGCTCACCAGGTTTGGCACGACCGGGTTGTCCACGTCGGCAGCGCCGATGAACTCGAAGGCGGCTCGGCTCAGGTCCAGGCCGCCGTACTCGCTGTGGTCGATCGCGTCCGTCGCGATCACCACCGCCCGCCCCGGCGCCAGCGGGTACTGCGTGCCCGTGCCCGGGAAGCGGTAGAGGAACTGGAGCCAGAGCCCCTCCGCGTCGCTGGTGAACTGCTCGTAATCGGAGCAGGGGAAGTTCGCGCGGTCGTACGTGTCGTCTCGCGCGCTGCCGATCAGCTTGCCGTCCAGGTAGATCGTCGTGTCGCTGTTGTTGTAGAGCTCGATGAACTGCCAGAACGGGTATCCGCCGACGCCGGGCGGCTCCAGATACAGGTACGTGATCTCGCTGAACACGAGCGAGCCCGGGCGGCCGACGTCCATGTCGACGCTCGTCGCAGTCGAGGGCGCCTGCACCTGGAGCGTGCGCGAGCCGGCGAGCGCGCTGACCTCCTGGTCCTCGGGCGCGAGTCGCTCGCGCTCCGTCGCGGTCAGCGCCCGCAGGCTCGAGACCTGGTAGCTGCCCTCGAGCAGATCCTCGAAGCGGGCCGTGCCCGCCGCGTCGCTCTGGACCGTGTCCGCCTGAGTGGAACCGAGGCGCTGCACGACCACCACGGCGCCGGGAACGGCGCCGCCCGGCCACCCGAGCGGCGCGAGCACGGAGGCATCCGCCTGAGCGACACGCACCTGCACGGTGAGCGTGGCGCGCTGCACGGTGCCCCCGCCCCCACCCCCGCCGTTCTTCGTCGTGTCGTTCGGCGTTTCGAGCGGCGGGACCGAATCCCCGCCGCACGCGGCGGCTGTCAGAGTGAGCGCCAATGCACAGGTGAGAGCCGCTCCGTGTGTCAGCCTCCGCATGCGTCCCTCCTGGTGCATGGACCATCCTGCGACGAAGCGCGCGCAATGCGCGCGGCGCGGCGGGGCTGCGCTACGCGATGCAGATGCAGCACTGGTCTTCCCGGCAAAGACCGGTGTGCGTGCCCTGGCCGTAGAAGTCGTCGCACAGCTCCTGGCAATCCATCTGGCTCGAGCACGTGCCCAGCATGGGCGGGTCGGGCGGCAACGGGCACTCGGCCGAGCGCGCTGCACGTACCGCCGTCACCGCGCCGAAGCCGAGCGCGGCGACGATGCCGAAGACGTACGCCCCGCGGAGCAGCCTCGTGAATACGCTCATGAATTCCTCTCCAGGCAGAGGAGTCAGCTCGTCGGGCGCGGGCTGCCGGATACAGGAATCGCCAATGCGCGTGCGCTAACCTGGCACCGCTCAGCGCCGCGACATACGCGCGTCAGCAGCGCCTGGGCCGCGGGCCGTCACGCCGCGCGCTGCCGCGATCACGGAATCCACCGCCGCGTCGGTCTCCAGCACGCCAGCCCGTGTGTAAACGATCCTGCCGTACGAATCCAGGACGCGCGTCTCGGGGACCCGGCCCGTCCGGTAGAGCACGCGATCCTTTGACCGCGTCAATCGGACGACGGGAAAGCGCAGCCCATGCTCCGCGGCGAACGCCGCCGCGACATCGGGCGAGTCCACGACCAGACCGAAGACGGCAACCTGGTGAGCACTCAGCGTGTCGAGGATCGCCGCGATCCGGTTCCATGCCGGAACGGTGGCCTGGCAGTAGGGACAGGTCGTCGTGAAGACGAAAAGAACCTGCCGCTCTCCCTCCGCGGCCTCGCCGAGGGTCACCGTATCGCCCTCCAGCGTGACCGCGCGTACCGTCGGCATATAGATGCCCGGCTGCGGCCGGAGTGTGCGCTCGTACAGCGCGGCGTAGCGTGCCGCGAGCCGGCGGTTCTGGAGGGCGAGAGTCCCGACCAAGGCGGCAGCGATGGCCAGCCCCACGAGGGTCGCGGCGCGAGTGAGGTCCTGGCCCTTCACGAGGCTTCTCCACGGCAGGGATCCCAAGGGGCTGAGTGGAGGATGCAGCAGCATCTCCTCCCCTGTCAAGATGCCGTCCGTTCGCGGGCGACGGTCGCACGGCGCCGCGACGGCGCCGTCCCACGCTGCGTCGCGCCTGGATCGAACCCCCGATGAGCCGGCGCCGGGCCTCCCGTCTCAGCGGCCTTCCTCCACCAGCCGCATCCGGTCCGGCGCGTTCGGCACCACGCAGATGAACTCGAACGGCCCCTCGATCACCTCGTAGGAGTGCGGCGTGCCGGCGGGGATGTACAGCGT
>Ga0207873_1002397_pt1 | contig 15492 bp, 12 predicted proteins | sample BGWIniCompost_FD_187373 | JGI IMG/M metagenome (GOLD analysis project Ga0207873, IMG submission 187373) | Cellulose adapted compost microbial communities from Newby Island Compost Facility, Milpitas, CA, USA - BGW Initial Compost (SPAdes)... ...
CTCCAAGATGTCCGACACCGCCTCCGGCAGCCGCCGCTCCGCCATCTCCTTCGCCTGCCGCGTCAACGCCCGCAACGGCCGCGTGATCGAACGCGACACGATCCAGGTGACGGCGCCGGCCACGCCGATGGTCAGGGCGGCGAGGATCAGGTAGCGGCGCTGGGTGCTGGCCGCGGCCCGGTCGAGCTCCTCGGCCCGCTCGTGGATGAGCTCGTTGACCACCGTGCGGTAGCCGTTGAAGCCCTCGTCGTCCTCGCGCGACAGCGCGTTGAGGGTCTCGGTGAGGCGCACCTCGCCGGTGTCCAGGGCCTCCTCGACGAGATCGAGCCAGCCCGACTGCTCGAACTGCTCGAGCACCCGGGTGGTCGCCGCCTCGAAGCGACCCGTCCCCAGGTCGCGCGTCTGGTCGAGGTTGTCCCGGACCTGGCCCAGGAGGCCGGCGGTGTCGGCGATCTCCTGGGGCGAGTCGAGCCGGCCGGTCACGCCGGCGAGCAGCACGACCCGCTGGGTCCGGGCGACGTTCTCGATCTGGTGCGAGGCCAGGTCGGTCAGCTCGACGCCCCGCCGGAGGGTGGGGTCGTCGATGGCCAGCGACACCTGGCTGTTCGCCCGGAACAGCTCGTCGATCAGCTCGGTGTAGCCGTTGAAGAACGGGTCGGAGACGTCGGTGCGCTCGAGGCTCCGCTCGCCCTCCAGCCCGGTGACCAGGCTGCGGAGCTCGTCGATGCGCTCGGCGATGGTGTCGAGGGCCGGCTCGTAGGTCTCCGCCACCTCGCCGCCCTTCTCGTCCACCTCGGCCCGGAACCGGGCGATCGCGGCGTCCGTCTCCGCGACCGCCTCCTCGAACGAGGTGACCGGCAGCTGGAGCGCGTTCTCGAACCCCAGGATGTAGAGGCTGCCGTAGTTCCGCTCGTTCTGGAGGCCGGTGATGAGACCGCCCGGCCCGATCGCCGCCGTCGCCAGCTCGTTCTGGTCCTTCGTCGTGCGGGTCTCGTCGATGCTCTGCGCCACCTCCAGCACGGAGACGAGGAGCAGCGCCACGATCGGCACGGCGAGCGCCGCCGCGAGCTTCAGACGGATGGGGATGCGTCGGGGCACGATGCGGTCCTTCGGTCGGGGAGATGGCTAGGGGACCGAGCCGGAACGGCTGGTGAGCGCCTCGTCCTCGGACGGGGCGTCGGAGCCGCGAGGCGCCGCCAGTCGCGTCACGGCTCCCTGGTCGTCGGGCAGGCTGATCGCCCACCCGAGCACGTCGGGTTCGTCGGTGAGCAGCACCACGGGGCGCCGCTCGGAGGCGGTCACGAGCTGGTCGAGCAGGGCCGGGCGGACGTCGGGCTCCTCGACGAAGGGGTCGTCGAGGACGACCGGCGTGTCGCCGGTGCCGACCAGGTCGAGCAGGGCCTGGCGCATGTCGTCCTCGGTGACGTCCTCGGTCGGGACGACGGCCAGGTGGTCGTCGAGCTGGGCCTGCGTCTCCTCGATGTCGCGCCGGGCCCGCTCGAGGTCCTCGTTGGCGCTGGCCAGCGCGACCTCGGCCCGCTCGACCTCGGCGGCCAGCGTCTCGCGCAGGCGGGGCAGCTCGCCGAGCGGGTCGTCGCCGGCCCGGGGCCGCAGGGCGGGCGGCAGGCTCTCCGAGATCCGCCGCAGCCGCCGGACGGCGTCGGAGAGCGCGGCCGTCGCCCGCTCGACGGTGGCCTCGGCCGCGGCCACCGCGGCCTCGGCGGCGGCCAGCGTGCTCTTGTACTCGGCCTCGGACTGCTCGAGCGCCTCGCTCACGGCCGCGATCTGCGCCCGCAGCTGCTCGGCGGCGGCGATGCGCTGCAGCCGCCGCTCGTCCTGCGTGGCGCGGGCGTTCAGCTCGTCCTCGAGCGTGCGGACGCGGTGCAGGGTGGCCCCGACGTCGGCGTGGGCGGCGCTCGCCACCGCCTGCATGTTCTCGTACTCGAACCTGCCCCGCTCGTCCTGCTCGTCGAGCGACTCGAGGTCGCGGTCGAGGCGCTCGATGTCGCGCCGGCACTCCTCTCGCAGCTCGAGCTCCTGGTCCTGCTCGATCAGCCAGGCGACGGCCGCCTCCCGCACCGACACGCCGGAGGGGTGGATGCCCTGGGCGGCCAGCGCGGCCGCCAGGTCGCGGGTGCGGTTGGGCGGCACGACCGGGTGGGCGTAGAGCAGCTCGGCCACGTTGTTGCCGGGGTCGCACCCCAGCAGCTCGGCCGCCTCCCGGTAGATGCGGTCGCGGCGGGCCCGCAGCGTCGTGACGATGGCCGGCGGCTCGGCCGCGGCCCGCAGCGAGGCCAGCGTGTCCTCCGCCACCCGCCGGGCCCGGAGCGCGTCCATCAGCTCGGCCTGGGCGTCCTCCTCGGGGCGGGGGCCGCTCAGGATGACGTCGAGGTAGGTCTCGAAGCCGTACTGCTGCAGGATCGCGTGCTCCACCTCGCGGGCGTGCTGCAGCCGGGCGAGGTCGTCCTCGTGGCCGCCGGACCGGTCGACGTCCTCCTCGGCCTGGAGGACGGCCTCGTGCGCCGCCTCGATCTCGTCGCGCACCTCGGGCGGCAGGGCCGGCTGCCGGTCGGCCGTCTCGAGCTCGGCGATCGTCTGGTCGATCTGGGCGAGGCGCCGCTCGGCGGCCGCGATCTCCTCGGGGGAGGGCGGGTCGGGCAGCGCGCCCTCGATGCGCTCCAGCTCGCCCTCGACCTCCAGCCACTCCCGGGCCAGCTCGCGGGCCACGAGGTCGGGCTCGCCGGGCTGCGTGTCGGCGTCGAAGGCCTCGAGCGCCTCCCGGATCGGCCGGGTGTCGGGGAGGGGCGCCTCGAGGCGGGCCACGAGCGCCGCCCGCTCCTGGAGGATGTGGTCGCGGGTCGCGGCGCGCGCCGCGGCCTGCTGCTCCAGCGCCCGCAGGTTGTCCAGCGCCTCGGCGTGGGCCTGCTCGGCCTCCTGGAGGGCCTGGTTGGCGTTCTCGAGCTCGCGCCGCAGGGTCGACTCGTCGAGCTCGGAGATCTCGAGGTCGCGCAGCTGGCGGGCGGCGTCCTCGATGGTGCGGGCCGCGGCCTCGCGCTGCTCCTCGACGAGGGCGAGCTTGCTGCGGGCGGTCTCGACGTCGGCCCGGCGGGCCTCGAGGTTGCGGCGGGCCTCCTCGGCGGCGTTGGTCAGCTCGCCGGCCCGCTCCAGGAGGGCGTCGCAGTCCTCCAGGTGGGCGCTCATGCGGCGGGCCCGGGCGGCCGCCTCGTCGCGGCGGTTGGCCGTGACCGCCTGGAGCTCGCGGGCCCGGCGCAGCTTCGAGGCCAGCTCGTTGCGGACGCGCTCGTGCTCCTCGACCCGGCGCACCGCGGCCTCGCGGCAGGCGGCGGCGAAGTCCGCCGGCCCGAGCACCTGGCTGAGGGCGGTGGGCACGTCGCTCGTGGCGCGCACGACCAGCCGCGCGATCTGCTCGGCGAGGGTGGGGCGCTCGTCGGCGGAGGCGGGGATGACCGTCAGCCGTCGGTGGAGGCCGGCGAGCTCGCCCGAGGTGTTGATGTGCGTCGAGGTCGTCTCCGTGCTCGGACCGCTCACGGATGTGACACCTCCCCAGTCAGGTGGCCGCCCCGCCGCCACCGGCACGGAGCCCGGTCACGACGATCGCGTTACGGACATACTCGCGCGCTGGTCCCGCGTCGCGCGCAATCGCCCCTGATCGCGGGCGTACGCGCGCGCTCCGTGGTCAAGTCCCAGGACCGATGTCGGGGCCCGGTCCGACGGTGCTGGTCACGACGGTCGCGCACCGTCCACCGCCAACTCACACGGCTGTCTCCGAGCCGAAACAATCGGTTCACAACCCCCGCGTAGGGTGCCCCGACGTGGAGACCTTCGTGATCCGCTTGTGGCTTCCCGACCGGCCGGGTGCCCTCGGCCAGGTCGCCAGCCGGATCGGTGCCGTCCGGGGCGACGTCGTGGGCATCGACATCCTCGAGCGGGGCGGTGGCCAGGCGGTCGACGAGCTGGTGGTCGAGCTGCCCGACCCGTCGCTGGTCGACCTGCTGGTCAGCGAGGTCCGTCAGGTCGACGGGGTGGCCGTCGAGGAGGTGCGGCACATCGCCGACGCCCGCCACGACCCCCGGGTCGACGTCCTCGAGGCGGCCGCCCAGCTCGTCGGGGCCACCCAGGTCGACGCCCTGCTGGCGGCCGTCGTCGAGCACGCCCCCCGGGTGATCGGCGCCCGCTGGGTCGCCGTGGTCGACATCGACGGCCAGGGGCGGGGCGTGCTGGCGGCGAGCGACGAGGCGCCCAGCGAGGCGTGGCTCGACGCCTACCTCGCGGGCAGCCGGGCGGCCCAGCGGGAGGGGGCCCCCGCACCGGCGGCGGGGAGCGACATCGTGTGGGCACCGCTCGCCGGGTCGGGCCTGGCGCTGGTGCTCGGGCGGGACGACATGCCGTACCGGGCCCGCGAGCGGCGGCAGGTGGCCGCGCTCGCCCGGGTGATCGACACCCGGCTCCGGGAGCTCCACCGGGCCCGCAGCCGGGCCCACCACCCGAGCGCGAGCGCCTGAGCGGGGCGAGGGGCGCCCCTCACGGTCGTCGGCGGCGCCGGGCGAACGCCCCCTCCGCTCGCCCGGCGCGCCGATGCACGGCGGCCGGCCCCCGGCGGGGCCGGCCGCCCGCGCGCGGCTGCGGCGGGCTCAGCCGGCCGTCGCCCAGCCCCGGGCGCGCTCGACCGCCCGGCGCCAGCGGGCGTGGCGGGCGTCGGCGTCGGCCCGGTCGGCCCGGGGCTCGCAGCGCAGGTCGGCCCGCCAGCTCCGCTCGATCTCGTCCGGCGAGCCCCACACCCCCTCGGCCAGGCCGGCGATGTAGGCGGCGCCGAGCGCCGTCGTCTCCCGCACGACGGGCCGGGTGACGGGGACGCCGAGCTGGTCGGCCTGGATCTGCACGAGCAGGTCCATGGCGGCGCCGCCGTCGACCCGCAGCTCGGCCACCCGGCGGCCGCTCGCCGCGGCCATGGCCTCGACGACGTCACGGGTCTGGTAGGCCATGGCCTCGACCGCCGCCCGGGCGAGGTGGGCGGCCGTCGTGCCCCGGGTGATGCCGACGATCGTCCCCCGGGCGTAGGGGTCCCACCAGGGGCTGCCGAGGCCGGTGAAGGCGGGCACGAGGTAGACGCCGCCGCTGTCCGGGCACGACTCGGCCAGCGGCCCGATCTCGGCGCTCTCCCGGATGAGCCCGAGCCCGTCCCGCAGCCACTGCACGGCGGCGCCGGTCACGAAGATCGAGCCCTCGAGCGCGTAGGCGACCTCGCCGGTGCGCTCGGTGGTCCACGCCACCGTCGTGAGCAGCCCCTCGGCCGGCTCGGGGCAGCGGTCGCCCACGTTCATGAGCACGAAGCTGCCGGTGCCGTAGGTGTTCTTCGTCATCCCCGGCTCGAGGCAGGCCTGGCCGAACAGCGCCGCCTGCTGGTCGCCGAGGACGCCCGACACCGGGACGCCCGCCACGGGCGTGCCCGCGGCGGCGACGCCGAAGCGGCAGGCCGAGGGCCGGACCTCGGGCAGGCACGGGACCGGCACCCCGAACAGCTCGCACAGCTCGTCCGACCAGGCCAGCCGGTGGATGTCGAACAGCATCGTCCGGCTGGCGTTGGACGGCTCGGTGGCGAGGACGCCGCCGTCGGGCCCGCCGGTCAGGCGCCAGACCAGCCAGGCGTCGACCGTGCCGAGGGCGAGGTCGGGCCCGGCCTCGACGCCGCCCTCGGTCAGCAGCCACTCCATCTTCGTCGCCGAGAAGTACGGGTCGAGGACCAGGCCGGTCGTCCGGCGGACGAGGTCGAGGTGGCCCGCCTCCCGCAGCTCGTCGCAGCGCGGCGCCGTGCGGCGGTCCTGCCACACCAGCGCCCGGTGCAGGGGCCGGCCGGTGCGGCGGTCCCAGGCGACGACCGTCTCCCGCTGGTTGGTGATGCCGACGGCCGCCACGGTCTCGCCCTCGCCCTCGAGCCGGCCCACCAGCTCGGCGAGCGTGGCCACGGTGGCGTCCCAGATGTCGTCGGGGTCGTGCTCGACCCAGCCGGGGTTCGGGAAGTGCTGGGGGAACTCGCGGTAGGCGTAGCCGGCCGGCGTGCCGTCGGGGCGCAGCGCGAGGCTGCGGACCCCGGTCGTCCCCGCGTCGATCGCGATCACCACGGACATCGGGGCGGGACCCTACGTCCCCGCGATACCCCGCGCCGCTCGGCAGGACGGTCGGTAGTGTCGCGGGCATGCGTGTCGCGATGCTCACCGGTGGGGGCGACTGCCCGGGCCTCAACGCCGTCATGCGGGCGGTCGCCCGCAAGGGCGAGACCGTCTACGGCGACGAGATCGTGGGCCTGCGCGACGGGTGGCGGGGGGCGGTCGAGAACGACGTCGTCCCGCTGTCGGTCGAGTCGTTCCGGGGCACGTTGCCCCGCGGGGGCACCATCCTCGGCTCCTCCCGCACGAACCCCTACAAGATCGACGGCGGGCCCGAGGCCGTGAAGCGGACGCTGGCCGACAACGCCATCGACGCGCTGATCGCCATCGGCGGCGAGGACACCCTGGGGGTGGCGGCCAAGCTCGCCGCCGAGGGCCTCGCCGTCGTCGGCGTGCCCAAGACCATCGACAACGACCTGTCGGCCACCGAGCTGACCTTCGGCTTCGACACGGCGGTGCAGATCTGCGTCGACGCCATCGACCGGCTGCACACCACCGCCGAGTCCCACAACCGGGTGATGGTCGTCGAGGTCATGGGCCGCCACGCCGGGCACATCGCCACCTGGGCGGGCATCGCCGGCGGCGCCACCGTCGTGCTCATCCCCGAGCGGCCCTTCGACATCGACGAGGTGTGCGAGGTCATCCGCCGCCGGCACGAGCGCGGCCGCTACGCCTCGATCGTCGTCGTGGCCGAGGGGGCCGTGCCGGTCGAGGGCACGATGGCGGTCCAGTCCGACGAGGTCGACGAGTTCGGGCACGTGCGCCTCGGCGGCATCGGCGACCGGCTGGCCCGCGCCATCGAGGAGCGCACCGGCTACGAGACGCGGGCCATCGTCCTCGGCCACGTGCAGCGGGGCGGCACGCCCACCGCCTTCGACCGGGTGCTCGCGACCCGCTTCGGCATCGCCGCCATCGACGCCGTGCACGACGGCGCCTTCGGCACGATGGTCGCGCTGCGGGCCGGCGAGATCGTGCGGGTCCCCCTGGAGGAGGCCACCGCCGAGCTCAAGCTCGTCGACCCGAAGCTCTACGAGGTGGCCGAGGTCTTCTTCGGCTGAGCGGCCCGGCGGCCGGGGCCGCGGCCGGCTCAGCCGGCGGCGCCCCGGCCCCGGATCGACCCCTCGAGGGCCTCGCCCTCGGCGTGGGTGGCGAGGCAGTAGGTGTCGGTCTGCCCCTCCTCCCACTGCTCCTCGGTGGGGGCGACGGGCCACAGCTCGATGCCGTTCTCGAGCGCCACGTCCGCCGTCGCGCCGAAGTACTCGACCAGCTCCATCGTGCAGATGCTGCCGCCCTCTTGGCGCACGGCGTCCTGGCCCGGGTAGTCGGCGTCGGGGTCGGACGCCTCGGCGACGGCGAACAGCTCGTAGCGGTGGGCCTCGTCGCAGTCGACGACCGTGACCTCGTTCGGGTCGCCGTTGAAGCACTGGCCGACCTCGACGTCGGCGAGGGTCTTGTCGTCGTCGCGGACCGAGATGGCGATGGTGTACGCCAGCGCGACGAGGAACACGACCGTGCCCAGCGCCACGAGCGCGAGCCGCTTGCGGCGCTCGCGGCGGCGCCGGCGGGCGCGCTCCTCGTCGGTGAGGTAGCCGGGCGGCAGCTCGGTGGCGCCGCCGGGCGGCGGCAGCCCGGGCCCGGGGCGGGTGGCGCCCGAAGCCGCACCGCTCGGGGTCGCACCGGCCGGCGCGCCGGGCGGGGGCGGCAGGTGGGACCCGGCCGCCCCCGACGGCGGGGCGGGCGGGGGCGGGCTCGACGGAGCGGACGGGCTCGCCGGCGCGCCGCCCCCGGGCGGCGGTGGGGGCGTGGACGGGCGCGCGGGCGCCGCGGGCGGCGCGGGGGCCGGCGCCTGGCCGCCGGGGGGCGGCGGCGACGCCGGGGGCGGCGGCAGGTGCGAGGCGGTGGCGGTGCCGGCACCCGACCCGCCCGCCGGCGGGGGAGGGGTGCCGCCGGCCGTGGCGGCCCCCGCCGCAGCGCCCGCCCCGGCGCCGACGGCGGCACCGGCCGCGGCCGCGACCGCCGCCGGCCCGGCGGCCGGCGTGCCGGCGTCGAGGATGCCCGCCGCCCGGGCGGCGACGATGGCGGCCCCGAGGGCGACGCTGTGCTTCGGGTGCGCGTCGACGGCCACCGGCCGCCCCACCCCGGCCGACACCAGCTCGGCGACGAGCGGGATGCGCGACGAGCCGCCGACGAGCAGCACGTGGTCGACGGCGTCGGGGGTGACGGACGCCGACCGCAGCGCCCGCTGGAGGGCGGTGACGGTCTCGGCCAGCGTCGGGCGGATCATGTCCTCGAGCTCGCCCCGGGTGACGCGCACCTCGGTCTGCACGGTCGGCAGCAGCACCGGCACGTAGGCCTCGGTGTCGGCCGACAGCGCCTCCTTGGCCTGCGTGCACTCGTTCCGCAGCCGGGCGACGGCGGCCATCGCCTGCTCGTCGTCGGGGTCGAGCTCGGCGTAGGCGTCGCCGAGCATGCCGGTGACGTGGGCGAACAGGGCGGCGTCGACGTCGATGCCGCCCAGCCGCTCGATGCCCTCGGGCGAGCCGAGGATGGTGAAGCCGCCGTCCGCCTCCTTGCGGAGCACGGCGGCGTCGAACGTGCCGCCGCCGAGGTCGTAGACGGCGACGACCGCACCCGGCTCGACCCGCTCGTGGGAGGCGTACGAGATGGCGGCCGCCTGGGGCTCGGTGACGAGGATGGCGCCGGGGACGCCCGCCAGCTCGGCGGCGCGGGTGAGCAGGTCGCGCTTGTAGGGGCCCCAGTTGGCCGGGTGGGTCAGCACGACGGCGGCCGGCTGCTCGCCGCCCCGGGCCCGCACGACGACCTCGAGCACCCACCCGAGCAGGCGGCTGGTCAGCTCCTCGGCGGGCACGGTGGTGCCGCCGACGACCACCGGCGTGGGGTCGCCGAGCCGCCGCTTGAACTGCCGGGCGATGCGCTCGGGCTCGGTGAGCGCCTGGCGCTCGGCCGCGTCGCCGGCGACGTAGCTGCCGTCGGGGCGCAGGCAGAGGACCGACGGCGCCACCGGGCCCCGCTCGCCGAGCGTCACGACCTCCGGTGGGCGGCGCGGCGACCCGTCGTGCACCGCCGCCGCGGTGAAGGTGGTTCCGAGATCGATGCCGAGGTAGTAGCTCATGGATGTCCCGCGTTGACCTGCCTGGTGGATCCCGACGCGGGCGGCGAGGCTACTGCGTCGTCGGGACCGGCTGTCCTCACCCCTCGGCGTCGGCGGTCGTGCCCGAGCCCTCGGCGTCCTCGCCCTCCATGAGGTTCTCGTACTCGTTGCACGACAGCGGCGAGCTGACGTTCTCGCCCTGGCCCGTCGGCGCCCGGACGGCCTCGCCGTCCACGGCGAAGAGCACGCTGTTGACCCCCTCCAGCGAGTCGAGCGTGCACACCATCTGCCCGAACGCCAGCCGGGCGCCGTCGCCCTGGACGCCGTTGATCGCCGCGGTCAGGTGGACCCGCAGCACGCCGCCCGGGTGGAGCTCGGGCTGGCCGTCGAGGGCGGTGCCGGCGGGGATGCGGGTGACGAGGTTGTCGTCGACGCCCAGCGCGTCGGGCCCCTCGAGCAGCGCCTCGAGCACCGTCGCCGGCGTCGGCGCGCCGGAGCTGCCCGCGGCGACCTCGGCGGTCACGGCCACGAGGTTGTCCCGGCTGCCGTCGTAGCGGGTGAAGTACAGCTGGGCCGTCGTCGTCCGGCCCTCGTCGGGGACGCCGCCGCCCGCGTCCGGCCGGGACGGCGCCTGCTCCTCGGGGATGGCGCGGGGCTCGTCGTCGGCGGGGATCCCGCACGCGGCCAGGCCGACCGCCAGCGCCGCGGCGGCGAGCGCCGCCCGGGCCCGCCTCACGCCTCCACCACCGCGCCCTCGGCGGCCTCGGCCGGCAGCTTGATGACGAACCGGGCGCCGCGCTTGCCGTCGGGCCGGTCCTCGACCCACACCGAGCCCCCGTGCAGCCGGATGTGCTCGGCGACCAGCGACAGGCCGAGCCCCACGCCGTCGATGCCCCGGCGGTGCCCCGCGGAGGTGCCCCGGTTGAACCGGTAGAAGATGATCTCCCGGTCCTCGGGCGGCACGCCGGGGCCATCGTCCTCGACGGCGATGAGCACGGCGTCGCCGACCTTGCGGAGCTCGACCCGCGTCGCCCCCTCGCCGTACTTGGCGGCGTTGTCGAGCAGGTTGGCGATCACCCGCGACAGCCGCCGCTTGTCGGCCTTGACGACGACGCCGGCCAGGTCGGAGTCGATGTCCACCGGCACGTCGACGTCGGTCGAGCTGGTGACCGCCTGGATGACGAGCTCGTCGACCCGGACGTCCTCGAGGTCGAGGTGCATGACACCGGCGTCGAAGCGGGAGATCTCCAGCAGGTCCTCGACGAGCTGCTGGAAGCGCGTGATGTCGGCGACCATGAGGTCGAGCGCCGCCCGCGACCGCTCGGGCAGGTCGTCGCGCTGGTTCTCGAGCACCTCGATGGACGCGGCCAGCGTCATGAGCGGCGAGCGCAGCTCGTGGCTGACGTTGGACGCGAACTGGGCGTCGCGCTGGATGCGCTCCTCGAGCGCCGAGGCCATCTCGTTGAACGAGTCGGCGATCGGGGCCAGGTCGGCGTCGTCGCTCGACTCGACGCGGGTCTCCAGGCGCCCGGTGGCCAGGGCGTGGGCCGCCTCGCTGATGTTCCGCAGCGGGCGCAGGACGCGCCGGGCCGCCCACCACCCGACGGCCGCGCCGGCCAGCGTCGTCAGGATCGCGGCGGCCAGCAGCGAGATGCCGATCGACTCGAGCGTGCTCTCGAGCTCGGCCAGCGAGACGACCTCGAAGTAGGCGCCGTCGAAGCCCGACAGCGGCACACCGACCGCGAGGAAGGTCGAGCCCTCGTGGTCGAAGCGCATGAGGGCGGCCTCGCCGCCGAGCACCTTGTCCCGCAGCGCCTCGGGCAGCGACTCGTAGCTGAACTCCGGGTTGCGGGCCCACCCCCGGCCGTCGAGCACGAGCACCGGGCGCGAGCCGGTCGGCGTCGGGATGGAGGCCAGCAGGTCGGTGGGGTCGAACGTCGGCGCGTTGGCCTGGGCGGTCTGCTGGGGCAGCATCGCCTCGGCCGTGCGGGCGTTCTGGTACGTGCGCGCCGTCGCCGAGGACTCCCGCTGGTCGAGCAGGTTCTGGCGGGTCAGGCCGAGGGTGGCCACCGCCAGGACGGCCGACATGAGCAGCGCGCCGACGGCGAAGGCGATCGTGATGCGGGCCCGGAGGCCCATCTTCGGCAGGAGCAGCCGGGTCACCCTCCAGGCTCGCCGTCGTGGGTTGAACCGGCGCCTCGCCACCGCCCCCTCAGGCCTGCAGCTTGTAGCCGAGACCCCGGACAGTCACGACGTGCCGGGGGTTGGCCGGGTCCGCCTCGATCTTCGTGCGCAGCCGCCGGACGTGGACGTCGACCAGGCGGCCGTCGCCGAAGTAGCCGTAGCCCCACACCCGCTCGAGCAGCGTCTCGCGGCTGAACACCCGGCCCGGGCTCGACGCCAGCTCGACGAGGAGGCGGAACTCGGTCTTGGTGAGGTGGACCTCCTTGCCCTCGCGCCGGACGACGCCCTCCTCGGGGATGACCTCGAGGTCGCCGAAGCGAAGGTGCGTGCTGCCCGAGTCGCCGGACCGGACCCGGCGGAGCAGCGCCCGGATGCGGGCCGACAGCTCCTTGGGGGCGAACGGCTTGGTCAGGTAGTCGTCGGCACCCGCCTCGAGGCCCGCCACGACGTCGTGGGTGTCGGCGCGGGCCGTGACCATGACGATCGGGACGTCGGACACCCGGCGGATGGCGCGGCAGACGTCGAAGCCGTCGATGCCGGGCAGCATGATGTCGATCAGCACGACGTCGGCGGGCTGGCGCTGGAAGGCGTTGAGGGCCTCCTCGCCGGTGTCGGCCTCCTCGACCGACCAGCCCTCGTCCTCGAGCGCCAGCTTGACCGCGGTGCGGATCCGCTCGTCGTCCTCGACCGTCAGGATGCGGGTACCCACGGCCAAGATCGTGCCTCATCCGCGCGCCGGATGTGCAGCCGGGCGCGCGCGGGTGGTCCGGACGGGGCCGCCACGTCGTCAGTCGACGTCGGCGTAGGCGGCGAGGAGGGCGTCGCGGCCGGGGCCGCGACCGGTCCGGTAGTGCAGCCCCTCCGGCAGCCGGGCGCCGAGGTCGCGACAGACGACGAGGGCGCGCGCCCCGGCCTCGGTGTAGGACTCGAGCGACCGGAGGTCGACGTCGATGCGGCTGGGCCCGCGCTCGACGGCGGCGGCCGCGGCGGCCAGCAGCGCGTGGCCGGCCTCCTCATCGAGGCGGTCGACGACGGACAGCACGACGGTCGTGCCGTCGACGATCACGTCGATGGGTGAGCGCGGCGCGTCGACGGTCTCGACGGAGCCGTCGCTACCGGTGGCGGTGGGCCCGTGGGCCCCGGTTGCGGCGGACATCGGTGACCAGTCTGCCGACAGTTCGTGTCAACGCGCGGTGCAACGGGGTTGCGATCTGGTGACGAGTGGTCATCTCGATGGTTCACGGCACATTCTGTGCGCCGAGCGAGCACAGGAGACCACGGAGCGGAGCGGCCAGGGCGGGCCCGGCCGCGAAGACCGAGTCCGGGCGGACCGGCCCGCCGTCGATCGCGGTCACGACCGCGCCCGCCTCCGCGGCGATCAGGCCACCGGCCGCGAGGTCCCAGGCGGCCAGTCCGACCTCGTAGTAGGCGTCGAGCCGGCCGCAGGCGACCGAGCAGAGGTCGACGGAGGCCGCGCCCCGGCGGCGGATGTCACGCACCCGGGGGAGCAGCTCGGCGACGACCGCGCCCTGGGCCGCGCGCCGGCGCGGGTCGTACCCGAACCCCGTACCGACCAGCGCGGTCGCCGGGTCGTCCTTCGCCGAGCAGGTGATGGGCTCCCCGTCGAGGCGGGCGCCCCCGCCGCGGGTGGCGCTGAACACCTCGCCCTGCACGCCGTCGACCACGACACCGGCCACGACGCCGCCGTCGTCCTCGGCGGCGATCGACACCGCCCACCCCGGCAGCCCGTAGAGGTAGTTGGTCGTGCCGTCCAGGGGGTCGACCACCCAGCGGACGCCGCTCGTGCCGGGCCGGCTGCTGCCCTCCTCGGCCACGATGCCGTCGTCCGGACGGGCGCCGAGCAGCGCGTCGACGATGAGGTGCTCGGCCGCCCGGTCCATCTCGCTGACCATGTCGGTCGCCGACGACTTCGTCTCGACGGTCGCCCGGGCCCGGCCGACACCGTCGAGCAGCAGCCGCGCCGCCCGCAGGGCGACGTCGGTGGCGAGCTCGACGAGCGCGGCGGGGTCGGCCGCGGGCGGCGGAGGGGGCGTGCGCACGGTCACGGCAGGCGACGGTACCGTGCCCCCCGATGGCGCCCACCCCTGCGTTCCCCGGCGGCGCGGTGCCCGCGCCGCCCGCGGTCGACCTGCGCAGCGACACGGTGACGAGGCCGACCCCCGAGATGCGCCGAGCCATGGCCGAGGCCGAGGTGGGGGACGACGGGTTCGGTGACGACCCCACCGTCGCCCGCCTCGAGGCGCGCTTCGCCGAGCTGACCGGCAAGGAAGCCGCGGTCTTCACCCCCTCGGGCACCATGGCCAACCAGATCGCCCTGCGGGCGCTGGCCACGCCGGGGTCGCTCGTCGTCGTCGGTCGCCGGCAGCACGTGGTCACCCACGAGGCCGGGGCCGCGGGGGTCAACCAGGTCGCGCAGCTGCACCTCGTCGCCGACGACGACGGCACGATCGACCCCGCCGAGGTCGCGCACCTCGTGGCGGCGGCCGAGCACCTGTGGCCGCCGCCCTCGGTCGTGTGCGCCGAGGACACCCACCTGGCCGCGGGCGGTCGCCCGTGGCCGCTCGACCGGCTCCGCGCCCTCGGCGACGTCGGCGTGCCCGTCCACCTGGACGGCGCCCGCATCTTCAACGCCGCCGTCGCCACCGGCACCTCGGTCGCCGAGCGGTGCGCGCCGGCCACGACCGTCATGGCCTGCCTGTCGAAGGGCCTGAGCGCGCCGGTCGGCTCGCTGCTGGCCGGCCCGGCCGACGTCATCGCCCGGGCCCGGGTCGAGCGCAAGCGCCTGGGCGGGACGATGCGGCAGGCCGGGATCCTCGCCGCCGCCGGCCTCGTCGCCCTCGACACCATGGTCGACCGGCTGGCCGAGGACCACCGGCGGGCCCGGCGCCTGGCCGAGGCGGTGGCCGAGCGGTGGCCCGACGCCGGCTGCGACCCGGCCGAGGTGCGGACGAACATCGTGCTGTTCCACCACGACGACCCGGCGCGGCTGCTCGCCGCGCTGGCCGAGCGCGGCGTGGGCGCCGTCACCCTCGGTCCCCGCACCGTCCGGTTCGTGACCCACGCCGGCATCGACGACGCCGCCCTGGAGGTCGCCCTGCGCGCCATCGAGGAGGCCCCGTGACGCTGCTCGCCGAGACCCCCTCGCGCGTCCTCGCCGTCTACGCCCACCCCGACGACCCCGAGGTCTCCTGCGGGGGTGCCCTGGCCCGCTGGGCGGCCCGGGGCGCCGAGGTCCGCCTCGTCGTCGTCAACGCGGGCGACAAGGGCTCCCACGACCCCGACACCGACCCGCGGGAGCTGACCGAGCGCCGGGCGGCCGAGGTCGCGGCGGCCGCCGAGGTGCTCGGCCTCGCCGGCGTGGAGATGCTCGGCATCCCCGACGGCGAGGCGACCAACGACACCGAGCTGCGGGCCCGGCTGGTCGCCCTGGTCCGGGCCCACCGGCCCGACGTCGTCGTCGCCCCCGACCCCACCGCCGTGTTCTTCGGCGACAGCTACGTCAACCACCGCGACCACCGCGAGGTCGGCTGGGCGGTCGTCGACGCCGTGGCGCCCGCCGCCGCCAGCCCGCTCTACTTCCCCGAGGCCGGCCCCGCCCACCAGGTCGACGCCCTCCTGCTGTCGGGCACCTTCCAGGCCGACGTGTGGGTCGACGTCTCCGACGTGGTCGACGTCAAGCTGGCCGCGGTCGCCTGCCACGAGAGCCGCGTCGGCGACGCCCCCGAGCTGGTGGCCGAGCTGCTGCGGCGGCGCATGGCCGAGACCGGCGCCGAGGTCGGCGTGGCCCACGCCGAGAGCTTCCGGCGCCTGCGCTTCACCTGACCGCCGGGCCCGGCCCGGCCGGCGGGGCGGTCAGCGGCGGCCGTCGCGGGCGCCAACGCCGCGCGGCTGTTCGGGCTCGAGGAGGTGGGGCGATGAGAGCCCGCCTCGGGCTCCATGTCGACGGGCGGGAGCAGGACGCCGCCGGCGGCGCCACGTTCGCGGTCTTCA